>Ga0157373_10001164_pt1 | contig 20161 bp, 18 predicted proteins | sample C65metaG_FD_113460 | JGI IMG/M metagenome (GOLD analysis project Ga0157373, IMG submission 113460) | Corn rhizosphere microbial communities from Kellogg Biological Station, Michigan, USA - C6-5 metaG | ecosystem: Host-associated > Plants > Roots > Rhizosphere > Soil | place: USA: Michigan... | reverse complement strand
GGCAGGAGGAAAAGATTTTCATCCCGCAAGAACCAAGGCCCTGTGGTCCACCGCATGCCCTGGGGAGTTTGGCGGCGCTCCAAAGGAAGTACGTAACCCACCTCCTCATTCAGGCCTTTTTCAAAAATCTTCGCAATCCGGTCGCGCTCGAACTTGTCACTGAGATTGGACTTCAGCGGATCCACATTGGACGGAAGACGACGCTCCTTCCACAGATAGTAAAAGGCATCCTCATAGGCTGGAATCATCCACTTGGCATCGGCACCCAGTGCACCGGAGAGTTCTTCACCAAAGGCTTTCGCATCCTTTACGGTATGGCCGTAGTTCAATGATTCATCCGCAATGAGCGATGCATCCTCCCACATGGGCTGGCCGTCCTTGCGCCAGTAGCAGTTGAGCGACCAGCGTGGCAGTTGCTCTCCCGGATACCATTTTCCCTGGCCGTAAAACAGCAGCCCGCCGGGCGCAAAACGCTCACGCAGCCGCTTGATGAGCTTGCCGGAGAGTTTTCGTTTATTGGGTCCCACGGCGGCGGTGTTCCACTCGGCACCGTCAAAGTCATCCATGGAAATGAACGTTGGCTCGCCGCCCATGGTGAGGCGTACGTCCATGGCTTCCAGTTCCTCATCCGTGAGGCGGCCGCTTTCGAGAATTTTCTGCCATTGTTCTTCGGTATAGGGCAGTGTGGTGCGCGGGGATTCGTAGATCCGCGTAACCGTCATTTCATGCTCCATGGTGGACTCGCAGGGTTCCACACCGCCTGTGACGGGGGCGGCACTGGAAGGCTCCGGTGAGCAGGCGAGGGGCAGGTGGCCTTCCCCGGCGAGCAGGCCGGAAGTGGGATCCAGGCCGATCCAGCCGGCTCCCGGCAGATAGATTTCCGTCCATGCGTGGAGATCGGTAAAATCGACCTCTGCACCGCTGGGGCCATCCAGGGATTTCACATCCGCCTTCAATTGGATGAGGTAGCCGGAAACGAAGCGGGCCGCCAAGCCGAGATGACGCATGAGAATGACCAGCAGCCAGGCGGAATCCCGGCAGGAACCGGAGGCTTTCTCCAAGGTTTCTTCCGGGCTTTGCACGCCCGGCTCCATGCGGATCTGATACTGGATCATCTGCTGGAGCGCAGCATTCACCTCCACCATGAAATCGATGGTCCCTTTCTCCTTGCCTTTGAAGCGGTCGATCAGCTTCTGGAGCAGGGGACCGGGTTCCCCATCCCGTGCACGGAAGGGGGCCAGTTCGTGGGAGATGTCCTTGTCATACTCGAAGGGATATTTCTGGGCATATTCCTCAAGAAAGAAGTCGAACGGATTGAGGACGGACATCTCGACGACGAGATCCACTTCAATGTCCAGGTGATCGATTTTTTCCGGGAAAACGAGACGGGCAAGGTAGTTGGCCTGCGGATCCTGCTGCCAGTTGATGAAATATTCGCCGCCGCCGACCTTCAGGCTGTAGGCGAGAATCCGGGAGCGACAGTGCGGGGCCGGCCTCAGCCGCACGACGTGAGCACCATGCCCGACAGGGCGCTCATATTTGTAACTCGTGCGATGATGAAGGGCGACATGGATGGACATAACAAAAAGAAATAAAGGCGGCTGCTGGCCTTACCACATAGCATCCGCCATGCCACCGCAAGCCTGATACTGAGACAATAAACCCATCATTCCCAAGGTGCCATGAATGCAGGGAAATGCGTTATTTCCACTCAATGCCCATCCCCCCGGGCCAGCATTTCCGCTTCTTCTTCCTGAGAATGGATCTGGAGCGTCACCTGCACGCCCTCGCGCTCTGCCGCTGCCTTTAAAATGCTGCGAATGGCGGACGCGGTGAAGCCATTCCGTCCAATGAGCATGGCCACATCCGCTTGAGCCAGAACCAGTTTGAAACGCAGCTTCTTGGGGCCTAGTTCCGCTACCTTGAGCTGCGCCTGGCTAGGATCGTCGATGAGTTTCACCGCAACATATTGTAGAAAATTTCTCAATCGATCGGTGACGGCCTGCATAACGAGTCAAAGATGCCTCATTACCTTCATTCCGCAAGCTTCGGATAAGTGGGCAGAGGGTTTCATTTCTTCCACTTTGCATCCTTGCCACAGGCGGAGCGGATCGCCATTTTCCCGCCCATGTCACGCACTCATCGCATCACGATCCTCGCCGGAGACGGCATCGGCCCGGAAGTCATGGCCGAGGCGCTCCGCATTCTCGACGCTGTGGAACCGAAGTTCGGCTTCACGGTTTCCCGCACCGAGCACCTTGTCGGTGGCGCAGCGATCGATGCCACAGGCCACCCGCTTCCCCCGGAAACCGTAGCCGCTTCCGAGCAGGCGGATGCCATCCTGTTTGGCTCCGTAGGTGGACCCAAGTGGGAGAACCTGCCACCGGACATTCAGCCGGAACGCGGTGCCCTGCTGCCTCTGCGCAAGCATTTCGGCCTCTTTGCGAACCTTCGTCCGGGCGTCTGTCTTCCAGCTCTTACCCACGCTTCTCCGGTGAAGCAGGAGCTCATTGCAGATGGCTTTGATGTGCTCTGCGTGCGCGAACTCACCGGCGGTGTTTACTTCGGTTCCCCCAAGGGCCGCCACGAGGAAAACGGCGAGCCTGTCGCCCTCGATACCATGATTTACAAGAAGAGCGAGATCGAGCGCATCCTCCGCGTGGCCTTCACCGCCGCACAGGGCCGCAAGAAGCAACTGCTCTCCGTGGATAAGGCGAACGTGCTGGCCTCCTCCGTGCTGTGGCGCGAAACCGCACTGGAAATCGCGAAGGAGTTCCCGGAAGTCGAGCTGTCCCACATGTATGTGGATAATGCCGCCATGCAGCTCATCCGCCGCCCCGGTTCCTTCGACGTGCTGGTAACAGAAAACCTTTTCGGTGACATCTTGTCCGACGAAATGGCCATGATCTCCGGCTCCCTCGGCATGCTGCCATCCGCATCCCTTGGCAACAAGAAGGACAACGGTCTCTACTTCGGCATGTATGAGCCATCCGGCGGCTCCGCTCCAGACATCGCAGGCCAAGGCATCGCGAATCCGATTGCCCAGATTCTCTCGTTGGCCATGCTGCTCCGCTTCTCCCTGGGTGAAACTGAAGCAGCCGATGCGATCGAAAAAGCTGTGGCCGCTGCCATCGCCGCAGGTTTCCGCACCGGCGATATTGCCACCGGCCGTGACGGGGAAACCAAAGTCGGCACCACCGCCATGGGAGATGCCATCATGGCGAACCTGTAATCTCAGGCGGGTTCACTTATTTCAAAACTCCGGCCAATTCCTGTTGGCCGGAGTTTTTTATTTCTGCCAGCACTTCCGGGCGACAGGGTTCGCGTCACTTTTCCCAGTAACATTCGTGGGCAAAGTTTTCATTCCAGACTCGAAAATTACCTAAGATGGGGAAATGCTGTCCGTATAAGGCTACCATGCGCTTGTTGTTTCTACCGATCCTCCTCCTCACCGGCTGCGCCGCATGGCGGGTGTCCCGGCCAGTGGATGATCTTTCCATCCGCACGCCGGGGAGCTGGGCGGCGGTTTCTTCCGGAGCGGAAGCGCGGATTTCCACCGGCTGGCTGGATGGCTTCAATGATGCTGCGTTGAAAAAGGCGGTGAATGAGGCTCTGGCCTACAACCGGGATCTGATGGCGGCAGGAGCGCGGCTGCGGGAAGCGAAGGAGAATTCGCTGATCGCCCAGACGCGGAGTTTTCCAGAGTTGAATGCCTCGGCCGGTGGTTCCTTCACGGATACGAGTGCGAGTCCCCTGCGGGAAAACTACAGCCTCAATCTCTCGGCTGCGTGGGAGCCGGATCTGTGGGGGCGTCTCCGTGATTTGAACAAGGCTTCCGCCTCCGACTATCAGGCTGCTTTGGAAGACTATCGGGGAGCTCGGCTTTCGCTCGCTGCGAATACGGCGAAGGCGTGGTGTAATCTGATCTCCGCCTCACAGGAACTGGAGTTGGCGGGCGTCACTCTGTCTGCTTACGAGAAGAGTCTGCGGATCATCGAGCGGAATTACAAAAGCACCGGTGAGGGAGCGCTGGATGTGCGTTTTGCCCGCACCAATGTTTCTTCGGCGATGCGGTCGATCGAATCCCGAAAACTGGATTTGAATGAGGCGGCGCGCTCTCTGGAACTGTTGATGGGCCGCTATCCGGCGGGGGCGTCGCGGGTGGCTGGAGATCTGCCACGGCTGGCGGTGGAGGTGCCCGCCGGATTGCCTGCAGAGTTGCTGGAGCGCAGGCCGGATCTGTCGGCAACGCGGGCGCGTCTCTTGGCCACGGCTCGCCGGGCGGATGCTTCCCGAAAAGCACTGCTGCCCTCGTTTTCCATCACGGGCAGCGGTGGTGCGCCCTCGGATACACTCAGCAAGCTGCTCAATCCCCAGGAGTTGATCGGCAATATTTCGGCACGGGTGAGCCAGAATTTGTTCGATGCCGGAATGGAGGAGGCTACCGCGCGGGCCACCCTGGCGCGTAATGAAGCGCTGGTGCATGAGTATGCCCAGAAATCCTTGATCGCCTTCCGCGAGGTGGAGGCCGCGCTGGCGGCAGATCGTTCATTGGCGACTCAGGAAAAATTCCTCACCGAGGAGCTTCAGGAATCGACACTAGCGGAAAAGCAGGCGGAGCGGAATTACTCGCAAGGGGTGAACCCGAACATCCTTTCCGTGCTGGAGGCGCAACGCCGGGCAAACGGGGCGCGTGCCGCCATGATCCGCCTGCGGAACCAACGCCTGCAGAACCGCATCAACCTGCATCTTGCCCTGGGAGGAGATTTTTCCAACAGAGCGCAATAAGTCCTATACGGCAGAGGGTGCCCATTTAATCTGGGGGTGTGCTGCGCTCGCTGCGATTGATGGATTTCCGCTGCTTTTCCTCGCTGGACCTGGAGGTTCCAGCCGCTGGGGCCGTGCTGACAGGGGATAACGCGCAGGGGAAGACCTCCATTCTGGAGGCCATCTGTGTGTTGGTGCGGCTGCATTCGCCACGCACCCATCGCATGACGACGATGGCAAAAATCGGCGGAAACACCTTCGGCATCGCCGGCGATCTGTGGGGACAGGAAAGGCAGGTGCGCTATTCACGGGAGGGGCTTGCTTTAAAGGCGAATGAGGAACAGCGCCAGAGCCAGACGCTTTACTTGGAGGATGGCGGTCTGGTGGTGTGGATGGGGAATGAGGATCTGAATCTCATCCGCGGGCCAGGTGAGGGCAGGCGGCACTATTTGGATTTTTTAGGTGCCCAGCTCGATCCCCATTATCGCAGGGCGTGGACGCGCTACAGACGTGCACTGAAGGCGAAGAATCTGATGTTGAAGGAGCCGCAGCCACGCATTGCGGAAATCGCCTCTTATGAGGAGATTTTGGTAGAAAACGGACTGCTGCTGATGAATGCCCGCGCTCGCCTGATTGAGGAGCTTTCCCCGCTGGCGGCAGAGGCCCAGCAGGCGATCAGTGGGAGGGAAGAAGCGCTCACGCTTACCTATCTCCCAGCCAGTGGGCCAGATCTGCGGGAATCCATGCTGCAGGCCCGGGAACGGGAATTGCGCCAACGCCAAGCGGTGGTGGGACCTCACCGGGATGATGTTTCCCTGCGCATCCAGGGTATGCCTGCGGCGGATTTTGCCAGTGAGGGACAGCAGCGTACACTCGCACTGGCTCTCAAGCTGGCGCAGGGAAAACTGCTGGAGCAGCGGGGAGGAAAGCTGCCGATCTATCTGATGGATGATATTTTCGGAGAGCTGGATCCCGGCCGCAGGAATGCCCTCATGCAGCACCTGCCAACCGGAGCACAGAAATGGATCACCACCACCCATCTCGATTGGCTCCAGGAAACGCCGGAGCTCGCAGAACTGGGGAGATTCCATGTGGCTGCTGGGAACGTGAACTGATTTGACACCACTGCACCACTGCACCATATTTTCGTCATGAGACTGACCATCAATCTCGACGACGATCTGTATGCGATGGCCCGCGCCCATGCATTTGCCAAAAAAATGTCCATCAGTAAGGCAGTGGGGGATCTTTTACGCACACGCACTGCGCCGCCAGCCAGTTCATTTGTGAAAGAACAACCTACCACTTATATTTCTTCCACGACCGGACTTCTTGTGAACAAGGGAAAATTCCTTATCACCAACGAAGACGTTGAGCGTGCCATTGATGATGATGATTTGCGGCATCTTGAAGCAGGCGGATTTCAGGCCCAACCGTAAATCGTATGACCTGGCTTCTGGATGGAAACGTATTGGTGGCCCTTAGCTTAGCCAGCCATACCCATCATTCGCGTGTGGAAAAATGGTTTACGCAAACCATGGCAGTAGATGATTTCGCCACTTGTTCTGTGACAGAAAGCACGCTTTTACGGCTGCACAGCATGATGTCCGTAGAGCAAACCCTTGTGGCGGCGTGGGAGAGTCTGGCCTCGTTCCATTCACACCCGAAACATGTATTCTGGGCGGAGGATTTTTCCTATCTGGAGATTCCATCAGGCCGGTTGACGGGGCACCGGCAGGTCACAGATGCGTGGCTGGCGGAACTGGCGCGGCGCAAGGGAGGAAAGCTCGCCACGCTTGATGAAGGACTGGCCCTTCTTTGGCCGGAATCGACGCAACTGATCCCGTTCTAAATCCTTTGCAGGGTCCGGTAAAAATGACTCAATCCATGCCATGCGAGGTTATCTGGATTTGATGCGTGATGTGCTGGCGAACGGGGAAAAGCGTTCCGACCGCACGGGCACAGGCACGATCTCCGTTTTTGGCAGACAAGCACGTTATGACCTGCGGGAGGGCTTTCCCTGCGTCACGACTAAAAAGCTCCACCTGCGCTCGATCATCCACGAATTGCTGTGGTTTTTAAAAGGCGAGACAAACATCGCCTACCTCAAGGAAAACGGCGTCACTATCTGGGATGAGTGGGCAGACTCGGAAGGGGAACTTGGTCCCGTTTACGGCAAGCAGTGGCGCTCGTGGGATGCCAAGGATGGCCGCACCATCGATCAGATCCGCCTGCTGGTGGATGGGCTGATGGGGAACCCGGATTCCCGCAGACACATTGTTTCTGCATGGAATGTAGGGCAGATCGGCCAAATGGCTCTGCCGCCATGCCACCTGCTGTTCCAGTTTTACGTGCATCAGCCGCAGGACGGCGGGAAGCCCGGGCTCTCCTGCCAGCTCTATCAAAGGAGCGCGGATTTGTTTCTCGGGGTGCCGTTCAATATCGCCTCTTATGCACTGCTGACGGAAATGATCGCCCACGTCTGTGGCTATGAAGCCCGGGATTTCATCCATACCTTCGGGGACTTGCACCTTTACTCCAACCACCTGGATCAAACCGCCCTGCAACTTTCGCGGGAACCGCTGAAACTGCCAAAGCTGTGGCTGAACCCGGAAGTGAAGAGCCTGGATGCCTTCACCTTTGATGACATCCGGCTGGAGGGATATGAATCCCATCCTCCCATCAAGGCACCGGTGGCGATCTAACTAAAAATCCCATGTTTCGCTACGAACATCGCAATGAGCAACCGCTCACGAAGTCTGCGTTTTTTTCCAGGCTGTTGCGCACGGCTGGGGTGGCGGGCTTGCTCATCGGCCTGGCGTTACTGGTGGGGATGGCTGGCTACCACTGGCTGGAGTCCATGCCGTGGGTGGATTCGTTCCTGAATGCCTCCATGATTCTGGGAGGAATGGGGCCGGTGGATCCCATGAAAACGGAGGCAGGGAAAATTTTTGCCGGATGTTATGCGTTGTTCTCCGGGCTGGCATTTCTGGCACTGGCAGGCCTGATGTTCGGCCCGATCGCCCACCGGCTGTTGCACCGTTTCCATTATGAGGCGGATCAGGAGGAAAATTCATGAAGATCAAGCTGACAGCAGTGGTGGCGATGACTCAGGAGCGGGTCATTGGGAAAGAGGGAGCACTGCCATGGCATCTGCCGGAAGACCTGGCGTTTTTCAAGCGCACCACCTCGGGACACGCCATTGTCATGGGAAGAAAGACCTATGAGTCGATCAACCGCCCCTTGCCGAAGCGCCGGAACATCGTGCTCACGCGCGATGTCAACTGGAGTGCGCCTGGAGTGGAGGTGATCCATGCGCCGGAGGATCTTGAAAAACTCACCGCGCCGGGGGATGAGGTTTTCATCATCGGAGGGGCGGAGATTTACGCCGCATTCATGCCGCTGATGAATGAACTGTTAGTGAGCCACGTCACCGGGGATTACCCAGGCGATACCGTTTTTCCAGAATTTGAAGCACAGTTTCCCCATTCGGAAATAGTGGAGACCCACGCCACCTTTGAGGTGAGGCGATGGAGCCGCCGGTGATAAACAGCGGAAGGGAATCACTCGCCACGCTTCGGCAGATGCCACGGTGGATTTTTATCCAACTGTTCCTTCCAGGCAGGGAAGGTTTCCCCGAAGTCATTCAGTTGATCTTGGGGAATCCACGGATAAAGGATCATCATCTGGAACTGTGCAGCCAGGAGGTAAACCACGCAGAGAAGAACCACCCGCCAAGCACGAAGTGGCTGCGAAAAAACACGGTGTCCGCCTGCAAAATCCCACAGTGCATTGCCGAAACGCTTTGCCACAAAGTAACTCATGATCACGCAACACAGCGGCAGGATGCTCCAGCCAAACCCGATGCCGGCCACCAGGACACGCAATGCCCGCCGGATGGAAGCTGGCTGGGTGATGGGGGATTGATCAATGTTCGCTACCCGTATGCCGAGCAACCACTTCCCCGGTGTGGTTCCGTATTTGTGCAGCAGAATGGCCTCGATGGCAAACCACGGAAGAAATTGTGCCAGTGTCACAATAGGGTTTACCATGGCGTCCGTCAGGTTTTTGCCACCGGCCCAGAGAATCAGCCACCAGCAGACAGAATAAAGCTGGAGGTCAAACAGCCGGGCAAACAGGCGGCGCCCATAGACAGGCGGCAAGGGGGGCGGTGGCGGCTTGGGCCCGGAAGGGATTTTCTGTTCCGTGGGTAGGGGCTTTGTGAACTCGTCCTTGAAAATTGGAATTTCGGCCAGGGGAAGCCATTTCTCCAATCCCTCATGCCAGCCAGGAGTGTCTGCGGTGAAATCCCGGAGACTGATTTTCCTGCGGATTTCGTAGTCTTGGAATGGCCCTGCTTTTTCGCCATCGAGGATGATCCAGATTTCCATGATTCAGAGATTGCGCAGGGATTTGGCTGCATCACTGCGTGCTGCGAAGAAAGCGGGCACAAGTGCTGCCAAAGAGCAGAGGAGGAAGGAACATACGGCGATCACAACCTGCTCCACTGGATTATTGAAGGCCGGCAGCTCATTGAATCCGGTGAAGGATGCTGAGAACGGATCGAAATTCACCTGCCGGAGGAAAACTTGGATGGGACCACGGAAGTGGATGACCAGGCGGCCCAGCCCCACGCCCAGCACGGCACCCAATACGCCGAGAATCATGCCCTGATAGAGAAACACTCTTACGATTTGGCCTGGAGCTGCTCCCAGGGCTTTCATGACGCCGATCTCCCGGCGTTTTTGGATTGTGACCGTAAACATCACCGCCATCATCGAAAAGGCGGAAACCAGAACGATGAAGGAAAGTGCGAAGTACATCATCACCCGTTGCTGTTCGATGAGAGCGAAGAAAGCCTGGTACTGGTCCATCCATGTGAGCAACTGCCATTCCGGACCCAGCCGTGCACTGGCTTCCTTCGCTGCCTCGCCTGCAATGTAAGGGTCATCCAGGCGCAGGGAGATGCCCATGATGGCATCTCCGCGGTCATCACTGAGACCGGCCAGATCCTGGGCCAGCGGCAGGGGTAGGAAAAGGTCAGGGGTGACTGCCATCTGGGAGGTCTGATAGACTCCGATGACTTCCGCCTCCTTGGGAAGAACCACCTGCTTCAGTCCCTTCAAAATATCACCGTCCATTTTTTCGGTATCCGTGGAATTGACGGCCAGCAGGGCATTCTCAACGTCCTTCTTCTGCTCCGCGCTGAAGCGGAATACTTCTGCCGTCACATCCTGCTCCGCCACATCCAGTGCGCGCTGGATGTCACTCAGCAGCATGCCTTCCGGCTCCCGGATGGGTTCTTCCAGTAATTGATCAATGGTGGTGTAGGCTGTTCGATAGGCGTCCTGGCCCAGGGTGATACGACCATTTTCCGTTTTCCAATGGTCCCGCAGTGCGTCCTGGATTTTTTTCCACTCACTGGCGTAGGCCTCACGCACGGGGGGCTTTTCCGTCGCCTTGTACGCCTTGAAGACCGGATCGAAGTTGCGTGTCGAATAGAGGCGGATTTTGTCCCCCACATTCAGGCCGAACTGTTCTGCCGTGGTGGAGGAGATGATGACCCGGTCATCGATGCCGAGATCCGAGGATGACTGTGGGTAATTCTTGAGATCCAGTTCGATGCCCTTGAGTTGCTCCGTGTCCGTGGGGTCTACGCCTGCGAAAAGCACGGGTTTTTGCGGATTGCCACCATTGGACATTTCCACATCCAGAATCACATTGTCCGAAACATACGGAGTGGCCTTCCGGACGTGTGGCAGTTTTTGCGCTTGGGCTGCCATCTCCCGCCAATCATACATCGGTCCCGCCTGGCGCAGCAGGATGTGCGGGGTGAAGCCCAGAATGCGGCTCTTCACATTCCGCTCCAGACCGGCGTATACCGCCATCACGACTACCAGGACAAGGACACCCAGCATCACTCCGATGAGGGAGATGAGGCTGAAGGAGGAAAGGACCGAACGGCGGGGGTTGAGATACCGCCGTGCCAGAAGGAAGCTGAAGGATCGTCGTTTGATGCCGCCTAGCTAAACCGCGATGGCGGATCGGTCAACGGTCATCACTCCGGTTTCACCAGGCCCAGCAGTTCCAGCAGACGCTGGAGGTCATCATCACCATAATATTCGATTTCAATCTTCCCCTTCTTGGGCGTGTGATGGACTGCCACGTGGGTGGAGAAATGTTCTCGCAGGCGATTGGTGATGGCTCTTACCTGAATATCCACCTCACGCGGAGCGGTGGCGGGCTTTTTCCCATCCACGCCAGGTTGGGCCTGCTCGGCGAGGAAGGTCTGGGCCAGTTTTTCTGCAGCGCGGACGGTGAGTTGGCGGCGCAGAATTTGATCAGATGCCAGCAATTGCGTGGCCTGATCCTTGATGGAAAGGATGGCCTTTGCATGGCCTACGGAGAGACGGCTCTGGGCCACGAGCATCTGCACATCCGAGTGGAGATCGAGCAGACGCATTGCATTTGCGACGCTGGCGCGGGATTTCCCCACTCGGGTGGCGATTTCCTCCTGCTTGAGGGAAAATTCCTTGGCCAGTCGCACGTATCCGGCTGCCTCTTCCATCGGATTCAGATCCTCACGCTGGAGGTTCTCGATGAGGGCCATTTCCAGCACATCCCGGTCGGAAGCTTCGCGCTCGATGACCGGTACGGTGGCGAGCCCGAGTTTTTTGGAGGCACGCCAGCGGCGTTCGCCGGCGATGAGCTCCAGCTTTCCATTCACCGCACGGACGATGAGGGGCTGGATGATGCCGTGCTGGCGGATGGATTCCACCAGATCGTCCAGGGGTGTTTCTCCAAACTGGGTGCGGGGCTGCAAGGGGCTGGGTACCACCATATCGAGCGGCACATCGCGCACGCGCTTGATGTCGTCAGGAGAGACGGATGCATCCGCAGACGCATTGCCAGCACTCTTTTTGATGAGAGCGCCTAATCCTTTTCCGAGTGCCTGTTTCGCCATGGGGGTGGCAGCTTTACCTCCTGCGCGTGGATATTCCAAGCGGATTTCAGGGGAGCTTGACGGGCATCGGATGCGGGGCCATCCATGGGCTTGTGAAATCCGCTTTTCCGATTGTGTTTTTGGCCGTTTTTGGGATGGCACATGCCCAGGATTCCCCACCTCCGCTCAAGCCCCTGCCTCCTCTTCCTTCCCAGTCAGGGGTGCCTGCCGTGGCCACGGTACCCGCGCCAGTGGTGAATGCCGCCGTGGCCGCAGTGGCCAGCCTGGGAAATGAAGTGGTGCAAGGTCGCTATCAGGCCGCGATCGACAGCATGAACCCGCAGTGGAAGGAGCGGACCGCCCGCCGCATGGGAGGCATGCAGAAGCTGGATGAGCAACTGGCTGCCGCTGCCGGTGAGATGACGCGCCAGGGCATCCGGGTAATGAACTTCAAGCCCTACGGTATGCCCCAATCCTTCGAGGTATGGCCGGGTAAAAAAACGCAGACAGTAAATGGAGTGACTACCGAGAGCCTGATCTACACGAAGTGGCTGGTGATCGTGCCCACCGTGAAAACTTTTGAAATGCGGCTCAAAGGAGATCCGAAACCGTTGGTGATCGAGAGCACCGGCTACCAGGTGGCAGTGTGCGACAAGGACAAGAGCCAGTGGACATTCATCGATGGTTCCGCCACCACCATCAATGACCTGCGCAGTATTTTCATCAATTTGCCCGCAGACTTGAAACTTCCTCCTTTGGAAAAGCGGGAGATCCGCTAGAATCCGGTTTCATGGCTGCCAAGAAAAGCGCGTCGATCCCGGAAAATGTGCTCCACCGCAAGCTGGTGGAACTATGGAAACGCGGCCAAAGCAAGCTCTGTGAGGTGCGGGACTCTGCCATCCATGGCCGGGGCGTGTACGCCACCAGCTTCATTCCAAAGGAAACCCGCATCATCGAGTATGTGGGGGAACTGGTGGACAAGGATGAGAGCGAGAAGCGCGCGCTGGCTCAGCAGGCGCGTGCGGAGAAGACGGGGGATGCCGCCGTCTATATCTTCACGCTATCAAAAAATTACGACATCGATGGCAATGTTCCATGGAATACGGCACGCCTCATCAATCATTCATGCGCACCCAACTGTGAGGCATGGATCATCGGGCGGAAAATTTTCATCTATTCCCTGTGCGATATCAATCCAGGCGATGAACTGACGTTTGATTACGGCTTCGATGTGGATTGCTACGAGGATCACCCATGTCGCTGTGGCAAGGAGGGATGCGTGGGACACATCGTGAGCCGCTCCCAGTGGGATGAACTGAAGGAGCGCCTGGAGAGCAAGGGTTGAGGGAGGGCTCTCATTCCAAAGCTGTGTCTTGTTTCCAAATGCAGTGATCCCACTTGGCGGCGGGGAGGAGGCTGTGATAGGCCATTCCTCCAGCTATGGCTGACTCAGACAACGTGGCGGAGAATTTCCGGTTTTGGGCATTTATTTCCTACTCCTCCAAGGACGCCGCAGTGGCGAAAAAGCTGCACAAGGCGCTGGAGACCTACTCCATTCCCCGCGATCTGTGCGGGCGCCCCGGCCGGGATGGAGTGATCCCGAAAAAGCTTTTCCCGATCTTTCGTGATCGGGATGAACTGCCTCTGGCCTCGGATCTGGGCAGCACCATCGAGGATGCGCTGAAGGCTTCCCGCTATCTGATCGTGCTTTGTTCAAAGCGCTCCGCCCAATCCCGGTGGGTGAATGAGGAGGTGAGGATTTTCAAAAAACTGGGCCGTGAGGATCGCATCCTGGCCTTGATCGTGGATGGAGAGCCATCCGCCAGCAATACGCCGGGGCAGGAGGGGGAAGAGTGCTTCCCGGAAGCACTGCGCTACAAGGTGGATGCTGCTGGAAATATCACGAATGAACCCACGGAGCCGATTGCCGGGGATCTGCGGAAGGGAGGTGATGGATGGACGGTGGCATTCCTCAAGGCAATGGCTGGCATCACCGGGCTGGGCTACAATTCCTTTGCGCAACGTGAGAAAAAGCGCAAGCGCGTGCGGCAGGTGGTGACCGGGCTGGCAGCAGTGGCGCTGCTGGCAGGGGGCTTTTCCTATTGGGACTACGTGCGGGTGAAGACTCATTACTACGAGGGCTTCGTGCTCCGCCGTGGCGTGCCGGAGGGCTATGGAGAATTGACCAGCGATTCTGCGAAAAAACGGTTCATGGCGCTGAAGATCGAGGAATCCCGGCGGAAGGTGCGAAAGGTGAGCGGAGTGAATGGCGAGGGTTTCCCCGGCCAGCTCTCCATGGTGGATGCCAGTTACGTGGACGGTGCGGAGTTTGGTTTCCCGCCGACCGTGGCCACCGTAGAGGTGGAGTACCGGGAGGATGGCGGCGTGGCGCAGCATCGATTTTATGATATGATGGGCCGTGCGCTCATGCAGCATGTCTACAGCCAGGATCAGAAATCCGTGGAGGTAAGGAGCGCTGCTGGAGAAGCGGCGCAGACCATGAAGGCGGACTTTGGCTCCGTAAGCAGGCGTGGCTCCGGTGCGAAGGTGGGAAAACAGGAAGATACCGGGAAAACGGAGATCGCCCGCTGGTCCGTCGTGTATGATGGGGCAGGCTTTGTGGTGGAAAAATCCTATGGAAATGCCTGGGGCAGCCCCACGGCAGACCAGGATGGAAAGGCGACGGTGCGCTATACGCGGGATGCCCGCGGCCATGCCACAGGAGAGTCCTCCCTGGGGCTGGACGGCCAGCCTGTGGTGGAGGTGGGCAGCCAGGTGGCCTCCCTGAAACAGGAATTTGATGCGCGAGGCAGGCTTTCCTCTATCTCGTTTCTGGATCGTAATGGCCAGCCGGTCATCGGGCCGAATGATTATGCCACGGAGACACTGGAATACGATAAGAATGGAAATGTAATCGGCCGCATTTTCCGGGATGTGGCTGGCCAGCCGGTGATGCGGAAGGACCGCTTTGCCATCTTTCACGCGTCTTACACTCCTGATGGCAAGTGCTGGTCCAAGAAATACATGGATACGGCGGACAAGCCAGTCATGGTGCCCTCCTTCGGCGTCCACGAATTCCGCTACGGCTATGACAAGATGGGTCGCGAGAACGAGGTGACGTGTTTTGATGAAAAAGGCCAGCCCGTGGTGAGTGGGGAGGGTTATCACAAACTGGTGGTGGATCTGAATGAAAAAGGCCAGGCCACTCGCTCCCGCGTGTATGGGGCGGCCGGAGAGCCGATACTCCATACACAGGAATTCTGGCATCGCCAGGATTACGTATATGACGCCACGGGAAATCTGGTGGAAAACAGTTTCTGGGGAACCAAGGATCAGCCTATTTTAGGAAAGGACGGGATCCACCGCACCACGTGGAAGTTTGATCGGCAGAACCGCTGCATCAGTTGGAATGCCTTTGGTACGGATGGCCGTCCCTGCCTGGGCAGCGATGGAGTGCATGGCGGCATCATCACTTATGACAACCGGGGAAATATTTCGCGCTGGGCCTATCTGGGAGTGAAGCTTGAGCCGGTGCTGAATACCTCAGGCCATCATATTTACAAACAGCTTTTCGATGAAAAGGGCAGTCTGTTGGAGGTCTCCTACTGGGGCCGGGAGGAAGAGCCGGTGGTGGATAAGGAAAGTCGCATTCACCGCATCACCTATACCTACAATTCACGCGGGCAGCAGTCCGAGAAGCGGACCTTCGATGTGAATGACCAACCCGCCTATGATGCGGAGGGCGGCTATCACAAGGTGAAGACAGAGTATAATAAGGCGGGTCTTGTTTCACGTGAGTCCTACTACGACGGAGAGGGAAAACCGGTGAACCTGCGCAAGGAAGGCTATCAGAGCCGCACGCTGGAATATGACTTACAAGGGAATATCCTGCTGGAGGAATATACCAATGCGGAAGGGAAGAAGTGCATCCGCGCAGATGGCTACCACCGTCTGGTGCAGACCTTCGATGCCCGGGGAAATGAAACCAGCGAGAGCTACTATGGCGTGCGTGGCGAGCCGGTGAACCGCCTGGCCACCATGATCCAGCGCTATGAGTGGGAATATGATGCCGCAGGCAGGCTGGTGGTGGAAAGATACAAGGATGCCTCCGGAAAATCCGCACCCATGAAAGGGCTGATCTATCACCAGACACGGAATACCTATAATGCCGAAGGACGCGTGGAATCCACCACCTATCTGGATGGTAAGGGCCAGCCTGTCGCGGACAAGGAAGGTGGCTATGCCATGGTCCGCTGGACCTATGACGAACGGGGGCGGAAAATTTCCTCATCCTATTTCGATGCGGAGCTGAAGGCCGTTCAACTGAGGGACCAGATGTACCACAAGGCAGTCAGTAGCTGGGATGCTCTGGGGCATGAAACGGAGACACGCTATTACGATGTGGATGGCAATCCCGCAGAGTGCGCCAATGGATTCGCCATCTATCAGGCGGAGTATGATGCCCGTGGATTTCTTTCCGTGCGCACATATTTCAATTCCCAAGGAAAACCGGTGCTCAACGAAAGCATCCTCGCGCACAAGATCACACAGGTGTGCGATGATCGGGGGAATGTATTGGAGGAATCTTACTTCGATACGGAAGGAAAACCCACGCTCTCCCAATCCGGCATTCACCGTGTAACGCAGACGTTTGATGCCTTGGGGAATGAGTTGGAAGAACGCTACTATGGCATTTCGGGAGAGCCGGTGGCGGTGAATGAAACCCACCTGTTCAAACAGACCTATGATGCCTTTGGCCAGGTTCTGGAATCCCTTTGGTTCGGCATGGGGGATGAGCCGGTGGAGAATGATAAGGGCTATCACCGCTGCATCTATGGCTATGATGCAGCGGGAAATGTGGTGATGACCGCGTATTTTTCAAAGGACGGCAAGCCCGCCGCCGAGTTTGAGAACGCTGTGCACTGCATCCGCCGTAAATTCGATGAGCGGAACCAGATGATAGAAATTTTCTATGAAGATGGTGACGGGAAGCCCCAACTATCCAACCAAGGCTACGCCATGCAGAAGGTGGATTATGATGCGCGGGGAAACCTTAGCGAGATCAGTTATTACGGCACGCAGGGTGAACATGTCCTCTACGAAGGAGCCGCAAGAAAAATCGGCCGCTATGATCAGGAAACCAATGAACTGCTGGAAGTGCTCAGCTATGATCTGGATGGCAATCTGGTAGAGCAGTAGTGCATCCCACCCCAGCCACCGTGCGAATCACTTCCGGTGGCTGGAAGGTATCTAACCGGGAAGGCGGGTGGAGGCCAGCAGATGTGCCACGTGCTTGGCCAGCAGATCTGCCTCAAGATTCATTTTCTGGCCAGACTTCAGCGCGTGCAGGTGGGTATGGTCCCACGTATGGGGAGTGATCCAAAAAACGGCTGACTGCGCCTTCAATTCCGCGATGGTGAGGGAAATTCCATCCAACGCCAGAGAACCCTTTTCCACACATAGGCGGTGGATTTCCGCAGGAAGTGAAACTTCCACCACGTGATCCTGCCCCACCTCCGTGATGGCGATCACTTCTCCTGTGGCATCCACGTGGCCTTGGACAAAGTGGCCGCCCAGCCGGTCTCCCACCCGCAGGGCACGCTCCAGGTTCACCACATCTCCGGCTTTCAGATCACCTAGGGAGGTGACGCGCAGTGTCTGGCCGAGCAGATCGAAGGAAATGCCGTTTTCTCCCAGTTCCGCCACCGTGAGACAGCAGCCATTGGTTGCCACAGAATCGCCCAATGCCAGTTCGGGAGCAAAGGGGATATCCAGCACAAGGCGGGCTTGCTCGCCGATGGATTCCAAGGAAATGACAGTGCCGAGGGCTTCTACGAGGCCGGTAAACATGGATTCAGTGTGAGGTGACAGATTGTTGAATGGTAGCTGGCACTTCTTCCTTGGCTCCGCCATCCGGCAGCAGGATGAAGCACAGATAAAGGATAGCGGTCGGGATAATTGCACCAAGGAGCAGTCCCACAGGAGAAACGCCGCCTTTGAAGAATTTTGCAAGAATGCTCTGTCCGGCGGGGTTCGGGGCATTCGCGATGACAGTGAGGCCTCCGCCCGTGACGGCCCCTGCCACCACGGCGTGCTTTGCGGAGAGAGAAATGCCATCCACCTGGGAGGCCAGGTAGGTGATGGCGGCATTGTCATTGAAGGCGGTGAGAACCGTAGATCCAAACATCAGAGCCTGATCCGGCAGAGTGGTGATGATCGGGGCGATCCACCATCCCTGGCATCCGCCGTGGATCACCAGCCCGGCCAGAAAAAAGCCGACGAGCAGCGGGCTTTTCAATTCCACCGCGTTCTGGTGGTGGCGGGTGGCAGTCAGGAATGCGAGGAAGAACAAAAAGCCGCCGATAAACAGGACAGGGTAGTGCGCACTGTAAACGGTCCATCCGAGAAATGCGAGATGGATGAGAGTGATTCCCCATGGGATAGGATCTTCCCTCTCCTTCCAACTGCTTTCATGCAACTGACCATCCTCCACTCCATCTGCCAAATCCGCGATTCGGAAGAGTTCTTTTCTAAAGAACAGAAAGTAGAGCAGACTGGAAAGAAGAATGCCTATCAGCGCCTTCCAACCAAAGTGCTCCAGCATGAAGAGCGTGCCCCAGCCCCATTTCCCTGCCACCATCAATACCGGCGGCGCGGCAAAGTGGGTGAGGGTGCCGCCCACGGAAATGTTTACGAACAACAGGCCCAGTGTGGCATAGGCGAGCTTCTTAGGTGGTTGGAATCGGTAGAATTTTTTGGCCAGCAGCAGAGCGCCGATGGTCATGGCGGCGGGCTCCGTGATGAAGGAGCCGAGAATGGGCGCGATGATGAGCACGCTGAGCCACCAGGCGGCAGGTGTGCCTTTGCCCAGAGCGGCAGCCTTTGCCATCAGGTTTTCCGCGAATCTCAATACCGGACGGCTGGCGGCGATGGCCATGATGATCACGACGAACAGCGGCTCGGTGAATAATCGGTCTTTCGCCAGGTAGAGTTTAAAGTCCGTCCATGAATAAAACCAAACAGCAGCTCCGCCGAGAGCGATCACCCACAGGCCGAAGATAGCCTCTACTTCTCCGAGGAAATGAAACAAGGTGCCGCGAAACGAAACGGGAGGCTGCGCATCGGGAGCCAAGCCGTCATAAAGCCCCAAGCGCTTCATCTTTTCATCATGCGCGTGCTCATAGAAGTGTGCGAGTTTTTGGAAAGATCCGGCTGCGAATGTGTGGAGAATCGCCAGCAGGAAGATCACTGTTGCGGCGATGTTGAAGGGGTCGGCTGCTGCTCGGGCTTTCAGAGTGGAAATGAGTCCGCCATCTACTGAGGTGTAAGTTTCGAGAGGTTTGGGGAAGGCGGCATACTGGACGCTGCCATCCTTCAGCACCGGGTAAGCTGGTGCTGATTCCGCACATGCCATGTGCGGCACCAGAATCAGGCAGACGAGCAGTAGCAGGGATTTCCAGAACACGCACCCATTCTGGATGAGCTATCATGTCGCCGCAAGGGAGATTCTATTTAGACAATTGGACCGCGGAATTCATTCCGCTTGGCTTCGCAAAGGTATTTATTCCAAGCAAAATGGCTTGTCTAAATCGGGGCGGAATGAATTCCGCGATCCAATTTCCTGAGTGCCATCTTATTAAAATTGACGCGTATTATCCCTGATTGATTTGCCAACCATTCAACTCAAGAGCATCTTTCAACTGCTTGGGTCGAAATATCCAGAATACCACATAGGGAGCCGCATCATTCTTCGAATGATTCAGTCGTAAGCCGTATGAAAAAAGTCCCGAGATGATGTTCAGAGAAGTAATTTCGGCGCGTTCAAAATGAAGCACGTCGTTCAATCGTGTTTTCAATGTTAGGGAGGATGCTGTGATTTCCAGAGCACTGAATGGGAAAGTTTCATTGCAAGATTTCCATCTGCTTTCACCGATTCTTGAACCTCCTGTGAATGTCATGATTTTTATCAGGAATACGGTCGCACTTCCGTCAACCACTTCTCCCGCTTGAACCATGTCTCCTGCCGTTTGGCGTATTGGCGGGTGGCGGCGTTGATCAGTTCCTCACAAGTGGGCCGGTCAATTTCACCGGCCAGCAGGGAGCGGATTTCACGGTAGCCGATGGCTTTTTCGAAGTTCGTGGAGATGGCGGAAATCGCGGCCACTTCTTCCAGGGCTCCGCCGTCCAACATCAGTCGCGTCCGGCGGGCGATGCGTGAATGCAGGTCCGGGCGGGTGCGCTGAATGAAGATGCCGTTCAGGCTGGCGGAGATCTCCGATGTTTGCTGTTCCCATTGATCTCGCAAGTCGGATGCCTTTTCACCACTGAGAAGACAGATTTCCAGAGCGCGGGAAACGAAGCGCCGATTTGATAGGGCGGTGCGTGAGGCTTCCACGGGATCCAGTTCCGTCAGCTTTGAAACAAGCTCCTCCAGGCTGAGGGTATCCAGCT
>Ga0157373_10001163_pt1 | contig 20167 bp, 19 predicted proteins | sample C65metaG_FD_113460 | JGI IMG/M metagenome (GOLD analysis project Ga0157373, IMG submission 113460) | Corn rhizosphere microbial communities from Kellogg Biological Station, Michigan, USA - C6-5 metaG | ecosystem: Host-associated > Plants > Roots > Rhizosphere > Soil | place: USA: Michigan... | reverse complement strand
CGCGTCGAGCCTGGTCAAGGTCGATCAGGCGGGCAACAAGCTCATGGACAGCCCCTACGAGATCAACCCGGCGGGCTACACCATTCACAGCGCCGTGCACGAGGTGCGCCACGACGTGATGTGCGTGATGCACACCCATACTGCGGCGGGCGTTGCCGTGTCTGCGCAAAAGCAGGGTGTATTGCCGATCAGCCAGCAGTCGATCTTTGTGCTGGCCAGCCTGGGCTACCACGCTTACGAAGGCGTCGCGCTGAATCACGAAGAGAAAGCCCGTTTGCAGGCGGATCTGGGCCAGAGCAACTTCCTGATGCTCAACAACCACGGCTTGCTGACCTGCGCGTCCAGCATTGCCGACACCTTTCTGATGATGTTCACCTTCCAGCGCGCCTGCGAAATCCAGGTGCTGGCTCAGGGCGGGGGCGCCGAGCTGATCCCTATCGACGGGCAGATTCTGGCGGGCGCCAAGGCAATGATCGCCGGCGTCACCCGCAGTGCGCAGGGAATGGGGGGGCAGTTGGCCTGGCCTGCGCTGCTGCGAAAGCTTGACCAGTTCTCGCCGGGGTACGCGCAGTAATGAGGCTCGCGGAGATCCCCCTCAGCGTATGGCGTACGCGCGGGCAGGATTTCAGTTTTCGCGGGCACACTATTCGTTACTGGACGGCCGGGCAGGGCGAGCCGCTGCTGTTGATTCATGGCTTTCCCACTGCCAGCTGGGACTGGAATTACCTGTGGCAGCCGTTTTCGCGCCAGTACCGGGTCATCGCCTGCGACATGCTCGGCTTCGGTGACTCGGCCAAGCCACGCAATCACCAGTACAGCCTTATCGAGCAGGCCGATTTGCAGCAGGCTTTGCTCGATCATCTGGACATCCGCGAGCCCGTTCACGTCCTGGCTCACGATTACGGCGACAGCGTTGCCCAGGAGTTGCTGGCGCGTCAGGCAGAGGGCCGTTTCGACATGGCCAGTTGCGTGTTTCTCAACGGCGGGCTGTTTGCTGAGGCTCATCGCGCCCTGCGCGCGCAAAAACTGCTGCTCGGCCGCGCAGGCTGGCTGCTGAGCCGATTGTTTGATCGAGGGTCCCTGGACCGGGATTTCAGCCGCATTTTCGGCGTCGACACACGCCCCAGCGAAAGCGAACTGGATGATTTTTGGAGCCTGATTTCCGCCAACCGCGGCCATCACCTGCTGCATCGCCTGATGAGTTACGTGCCTGAGCGGCGCGTGCAGCGCGACCGCTGGGTGAAAGCGATGCAGCAGAGCCCCGTACCGATGCGCTTTATCAATGGTGCTGCTGACCCGATTTCCGGTACGCACATGGTCGAGCGCTATCGCGAACTGATCCCCAACCCCGACACTGTGCTGATTCCCGGAATCGGCCATTACCCCCACACCGAGGCGCCTGCCAAGGTCCTGCGCCTCTACGACGCATTCCGCCTGCCCCTCACCCACTTCAGGCCGGTTCTGGCCACGCCCCGTGCGCTGCCGGTCAGCGCACCGGTCGATCATCCCTTTGTGTTATCGAGCACCATTCAGCCTGCCTCGTGTTGATTGTGACCGGCCGATGAGTGGTTGACACTCGATGACTGTTTCGCCCGCTCTCGAACTTCCGTAATGCCTGAGAGCGCGCATCATCATTGGGGGAGAGCGACATGAGTGAGTCCGTACGTTTTGAAGACAAAGTGGTCGTCGTGACCGGCGCCGGTGGCGGCCTGGGGCGGGCCCACGCGTTGCTGTTCGCCCGGCATGGCGCGCGGGTGGTGGTCAACGACCTCGGCGGCTCGGCCCACGGCGAGGGTTCCAATGCTTCGGCGGCAGATCGCGTGGTCGTGGAAATTCGCGAAGCCGGCGGCCAAGCGGTGGCGAATCACGATTCTGTTACCGATGGCGACAAGATCATTCAGAACGCCCTGGACGCCTTTGGCCGCGTCGACGTCGTGGTCAATAACGCCGGCATCCTGCGCGACAAGAGCTTCGCCAAGATGGAAGACGCCGATTGGGACCTGGTCTACAAAGTCCACGTCGAAGGCGCCTACAAAGTGACCCGCGCCGCCTGGCCGCACCTTCGTGAGCAGAACTATGGGCGCGTGATTTTCACCTCATCCACGTCCGGCATCTACGGCAACTTCGGCCAGTCCAACTACGGCATGGCCAAACTCGGCCTTTACGGCCTGACCCGCACCCTGGCGCTTGAAGGGCGCAAGAACAACATTCTGGTCAACGCCATCGCCCCCACCGGCGGTACGCGCATGACCGAAGGCCTGATCCCGGCCAGCGTCTTCGAACTGCTCAAGCCCGAACTCGTCAGCCCGCTGGTGGTGTACCTGGGCAGCGAGCAGTGCCAGGACAGCGCCGGACTGTATGAGGTCGGCGGTGGCTGGGTCGGCAAGGTGCGCTGGGAGCGCAGCCTGGGCGCCGGCTTCGACCCCCGCGCAGGCTTCACCCCGGAAGATGTCGCCGCGCAATGGGCCGTGATCAGCGACTTCAACGATGCCGTGCATCCGGCGGACAATGTCGAGGCGTTGAAGGAGATGATGGTGAACTTGCAGAAGTTTGCGGGTTGAAGTTTCGAAGTAGCAGGCGGCCAATTCGAGAGATTGAATTGGCCGTTTTTGTAGGAGGGTTATTTGAGTGACTGTAGGACCGTTCTCTAAATAAGGGAATGATTCCGCCTTCGCGATTTTTGCTTCAATTTCTCTCTCAGGGTTCCGACAGTTCTGAAGATTCATTTGGTCTTCGGAGGATTTATGATCGGGAATTTAGGGAAGGTGGACAGTCGTTTAAAAATGTATTGGGCTGCGCCAGATAAGCGGTTCGAAGTCAAGACGGGCCTCACTCCACATGAAGAAGCCGTCAAGCAGCGAGTACGGCAATACTGGTCAGATCAAACCATTCCTGCTGCCAAGAAATTGGAGGGGTTTAATATTAATCTCAGTGGTTTCGATCCTCGGCGAACTACTAACCGGCAGTTGCTGGAAATTGGTGTGTTAATGGCGGAGAGTGGGTTAATTGATGACGATCTTGCGGGCTCACTTTCAAGATTGGATGCGCGATTTGATGATAAAGGCAACACTGTCGATATGGATCGTGAAATAGATGCCTACGAATTTCTGAGCAGCCAACTCAGCCGTTTAGGCACTTCTGTTTTTGAGGATAACGAAATCGCCAAGGGTGAGATGATAGAGGTTAGGGCATCAATATCAATACTAAAGGCTCTTGAGGCATTTGCCCGGGCTCCTAGAGAACGATCATTGGTTAATATCCGGGTGTGACGTTAGTTGCAGTGCCAGCGCCGCATTGACGCGGCGCTGGCCTTAACTTAGGTGGGGACGCTGAAGTTCACGGCGTAGGTTTGGATATTGTTGTAATGGCTATTGTCCAATATTACACGAAATGTTCCAGCTTCGAATCGACCCGAAGGGTTATAGCTCATAGCTGTCACGGAATTCCAACTGCCATTGACGAGTTGTTGTATTACGATTCGAGGATAGGCAGGAGCGCCTCTCACTTGGAAACTATGCGAACCAGCGCACTGGGAGGTATAGGGTCCGAATATAACCTTCTGTTGTTTGGCGGGGGAGTTGAGCTGGATGTCTGACCGCAAACGACGGTAGCCGCGGTGGCGTGCCCGCCCAGAGAGCTGAGCATGAATGCGATTAGTGCCATTGTTTTCTTGCTCATGATGAATCTCCATTAGTCTTAAGAAATGCTCTATCAGCACACAGTTCGAATCTTCGTACCTGCGCCGATGACTAACGTTTAAACATACTGTTATGTAGGATCGCTGCTGATGATCCAGTAGGGCATTTCCGAACATCGTCGATAATTATGGAAAATCCTGAAGCAGATCCGCTGCCTGATCGCACAGTGCCAGTGCTATCGACTAAAAACAACCAAAAAAAAGCCGCTGCAGCGGCAGCGGCTAAACAAGACGTCAGATCCAGGAGCTTGAAAATCTACGTCGGGAAATTCGCTCGAAAAGCCTGAAGCGTAAAAGCAGGTCAAACTAACGAAACGAACTTCCAGTTCGCGGCGAGGGCGGCCGCGAAGTGAGTGAATGTTAAGTTCTTTCGTCTTCGTTAAACATAGCGGTTTACGACATGCAGTTTTACCCAAGCGGCAACAATGGTGAGTGCCGTTCTAAACGCGGAGGTCAACGCTTCTTGCGCACACCGCTCGGCGGGGGGGCCGGACAGGCAAATCAGCGCAGCCTCTACTGGCCGATCAATGCACAGCCCGACCTGACGGCAGTTGCACCAGACGCTGCGTCAACCTTATTCGCTGCACCGGGTCGTCGCTCAGCATCAAGGCGTGCTCCAGGTCGTAGCGTTCGGCCTGGGGGCATTCCAGGGTTTGATATAGGCTGGCACGGGCGAGGTAGTCGCTGGTGTTCGCCTGTCCCAGTTCCAGCACCCGGTTGGCATCTTTCAAGGAGGCGATGAGATCTTCGTTGATCTGGTGAAGATGACGCAGGTTGCGCGACAAGCGTTGCAGCATCGCCTGCGGGGTTGCCGTGCGCAGGTGGTCGGCCTTGAGGGGCATGTCGGGGCCGAACTGACGCAGGAGCAATTCGCGGCAATCCTTGGGGTAGAGCCTGCGGCCGCCACTGGGGTCCAGCGTGTGGTCGGCGCCCGGCACGCGCAGCAAAAAATGCCCCGGGAAATTCACGCCTTCAAGGGGGATGTCCAGACGCCGTGCCAGCTCCAGTGCCACCATCGCCAGCCCCAGCGGCTGGCCCCGGCGACGCTCCACGATCTTGTGCAGCAGCGCTACCTGCGGCTTGGGCTGGGCCACGTCGTCCTGCTGGAAACCGATCGTCGCCAGTTGCCGCAACAGCGGTTGCGCCAGTTCGGCGGGAGGGAGCATGGGCAGCGCAGCGCTTACCCGGCGCTGCAGTTGATCGATCAGCTCCAGCGTCTGCCCCGGATCGACTGCGGCGTCATGCTCGACAGAAATCCACAACGCCGCCTCGAAGGTCGAAGGCGGCGTGCGGTGCAAACAGTCGAGGCATTGCTGGCGTGGATTCATCTGCGTCTCCAACCGAATCTGGCGTCTGAAACGTCGTCCCTGGAAGCTCCGTTTTAGCCCTGGCAGCGGGGTTCGTCCAGTGACGAATGCCCGCTGACATGTTCTGCCATGCATCTGCTTATTTATTGTCGGGATGTGTCCGGCGCGGCCGTCGTTTTTTCTGCCAGCGCCTATACTCGCAATACAAAAAACCGGGAGCACTGCCAATGTTCGCTCTCATGCAAAGTTCGCGCGTTCAATCGTTGCACCTGATCGTCGACTCACACGCCTGCCTCAAAGCCGTGATCGCGATCCACAGCAGTCAGAAAGGTCCGGCTCTGGGTGGCGTTCGCTACCTTTCCTATCCAAATGAAGAGAGCGCTATCGAAGACGCTATCCAGTTGGCCAGGAACATGAGCTACAAGGCCGTGCTGGCCGGCTTGCCGCTGGGCGGAGGAACGGCGGTGATCCTGCGACCTGCCCATGTGCCTGACCGGGCCGCGTTATTTGAAGCGTTCGGACGTTTCATTCAGACCCTCGATGGCCGCTACATTGCCGCCATGGACAGCGGCACGTCCGGCGAAGACATGGACTGCATCGCGCAATACACCCAGCACGTCACCAGCACCACTGAATCGGGGGACCCATCGGCCTACACCGCCATGGGCCTGTACGCCGGGATTCGCACCACCGCCATGGCCCGCCTGGGCAGCGACAATCTGGAAGGGTTGCGCGTCGCGGTGCAGGGCCTGGGCCATGTGGGCTGGGCATTGGCCGAGCAGCTGCATGCCGCCGGCGCCGAGCTGCTGGTGGCCGATCTCGACAGTGGCAAGGTGCAATTGGCGATGGAGCAGATGGGCGCTAAACCTGTGGCCAGCGAAGCCTTGCTCAGCACCCCCTGCGACATTCTCGCGCCCTGCGGTCTGGGCGGCGTGCTCAATAGTCACAGCGTGACCAAACTGCGTTGCGCCGCTGTGGCCGGGGGCGCCAACAATCAACTGAGCTGCGCGGCCATCGCCGATCAGCTCGAATCCCGAGGCATCCTCTACGCACCCGATTACGTCATCAATTCCGGCGGGCTGATCTACGTCGCGCTGCAACATCAAGGAGAAAACCAGAACACCATCACCGCACATTTGTCCCAGATAGGAACACGGCTGACTGAAGTATTTGCCCATGCCCAGGCCGAGAAGCGCTCACCCGCGCGGGTAGCCGACGCATTGGCAGAACGCCTGTTGAACCTCGAATAGCGCCTTACCGGTGCGCTTCGAACAGCACTCGCGACCACAAGTGGCGAGTTGAGACCACCACGCGCCCCGTCCAAATCGACGCGCGTGTAAGGAGTGTGCAATGTCCAATAACAAGATCGATCTTGCGTACACCCGTTATCTGTCCCCCGACGGTCGCCTGACCGGAGAACTCCCCCTTTGGGCCGATGACTTCAACCTGCTAACTCGCCTTTATCGACAAATGGTTCTGACCCGGCTCTTCGACCAGAAAGCCGTCGCCTTGCAACGCACCGGCCGCATCGGCACGTACGCCCCGACCCTCGGCCAAGAAGCCATTGGCGTGGCCATCGGCAGCCTGATGCACCCTGAAGACGTGCTGATTCCCTATTACCGCGACACCGCCGTGCAACTCATGCGCGGCGTGCGCATGGAAGAAATCCTGCTGTATTGGGGCGGCGACGAGCGGGGCAGCGATTACGCCGAGCCCGCCGTCGCGCAGGATTTTCCGCTCTGTGTGCCGATTGCGACCCAGGCGCTGCATGCCTGCGGGGTGGCCAGCGCCTTCAAGATTCGCGGCGAGCATCGCGTCGCCGTCACCACTTGCGGCGACGGTGCCACCAGCAAGGTCGACTTCCTCGAAGCGCTGAACGTCGCCGGCGCCTGGCAATTGCCGGTGGTGTTCGTGATCAACAACAACCAATGGGCGATTTCCGTGCCCCGGCGCATTCAGTGCGGCGCGCCGACCCTGGCGCAGAAAGCCATCGGCGCGGGGTTTCATGGCGAGCAGGTCGACGGCAACGACATCCTCGCCGTGTACGACCGCATGCAGGTCGCGCTGGAGCGGGCGCGCAAGGGCAAAGGCCCGGTGCTGCTGGAGTGCCTGAGTTATCGCCTCGGCGACCACACCACGGCAGACGACGCCACGCGCTATCGCGCTGCCGACGAGGTCAAGCAGGCGTGGCAGGAGGAGCCGATCAAACGCCTGCAATCGTTCATGGCCAGTCAGGGCGTGTGGGACGAAGGTCGGGAGCAGGCGTTGATCGCCGAATGCCAAGGGCTGGTTCAGCAGTCTGTGGATAACTTCGAAGGTGCAGGCAATCAGGCGCCGGAATCGGTCATGGACCATGTCTACGCAAAGTGGCCTGCGCCGCTGGCCGATCAGCGCGAGTGGTTTTTGGAGCGTGTGGCCCGTCGCAATGGAGGTGCCGATCATGGCGAGTGATCTGTCTGCTAATAAAAAGCTGAGCCTGCTCGAAGCGGTCAATCTGGCGATGCACCGGGCCATGAGTGAGGACGAAAACGTCGTGGTGCTGGGGGAAGACGTCGGCGTCAACGGTGGGGTATTTCGCGCGACTCAGGGCTTGCGCGACACCTTTGGTTTCAAGCGCGTGATCGACTCGCCGCTGGCAGAGACCATGCTCGGCGGGCTGGTGGTCGGCATGGCCGCGCAAGGCCTCAAACCGGTGGTGGAGATCCAGTTTCTGGGCTTCATTTATGCCGCCATGGAGCATCTTGTGTCCCACGCCGCGCGCATGCGCAATCGCACGCGAGGGCGGCTGAGTTGCCCGATGGTCATGCGCTCGCCCATGGGCGCGGGGATTCGCGCACCCGAGCATCACAGTGAAAGCACCGAAGCGATGTTCGCCCACGTGCCAGGCCTTCGCGTGGTGATCCCTTCGTCGCCTGCGCGGGCCTATGGCCTGTTGCTGGCGGCCATCGACGATCCGGACCCGGTGATCTTTCTCGAACCCACGCGCCTCTACCGCATGAACCCGCAAGCCCTCGTCGACGATGGCAAACGCCTGCCGCTGGACACCTGTTTCACCCTTCGCGAAGGCAGCGACATCACCCTGATCAGTTGGGGCGCCAGCGTTCACGAAACCTTGCACGCGGCCATTGCGTTGGCCGAGCAGGGCGTGTCGGCGGAAGTGATCGACGTGGCCTGCGTCAAACCGCTGGACCTTGACACCCTCGAAGCCTCGGTGCGCAAGACCGGGCGCTGTGTGATCGTTCACGAAGCCCCTCGCTCCGGCGGGCTGGGCGGGGAAATCGCCGCGAGTTTGTATGAGCGCGTGTTGCTGGACCTGCAGGCGCCGATTCAGCGGGTCACAGCGCCGGACATCCCGCCGCCGCTGTACCGCCTTGAGCAGCTGTACATCCCCAGCGTCGAAGACATCCTTCACGCGTGCGACAGCGCCCTGAAATTCGCCTGACGGCCGAGGAGGCTTGCGATGAAATATTTCAAACTGCCCGATCTGGGCGAAGGCTTGCAGGAAGCGGAAATCGTCGAATGGCACGTCAAGGCGGGCGACACGGTGAAGGCTGATCAACTGGTGGTCTCGGTGGAAACCGCCAAGGCCATCGTCGACATTCCTGCGCCGTATGACGGCGTGGTGGCGAAGGTGTACGGCGGCGATGGCGACATCCTGCACGTGGGCGAACCGCTGATGGCATTCGAAGGCGAGGGCGATGCGGGCACGGTCGTCGGGCGTCTCGAAGGGGGCGGCAACAGCCAGGACGACCAGTTTTTCGTCGGCGCTGCGCCTTCCACCCGCGAACACATGTCGACCCGCGCGACCCCTGCGGTGCGGCAACTGGCGCGGCAATTGGGCGTCGATCTCAACGCGCTGACGGGCTCCGGGAGTGAAGGTCTGATCACCCGCGCCGACGTGGAAAACGCCTCCCAGGCCGAGCGCGACAAGTTCGGCGGCGAGAAGCTGCGTGGCGTGCGGCGCAGCATGGCGCTGAACATGGCCAAATCCCATGCCGAGGTGGTGCCGGTGACGATCTTCGGCGATGCCGATCTGCATCGCTGGGGCGCAGCCCGTGATCCGCTGATTCGCATCGGCAAGGCGATGGCGGCGGCGTGCAAGGTCGAGCCGGTGCTCAACAGCTGGTTCGACGGCAAGTCACTGTCGATCAAACACCACGACAATCTGGATCTGGGGATTGCCGTCGACACCCCGGATGGCCTGTTCGTGCCGGTGTTGCGCGACGTCGGCAATCGCGAGTCTGCGGACTTGAAGGAGGGCATGAGTCGCCTGCGCGCCGATGTGAAAGCCCGCTCGATTCCGCCACGGGAAATGATGGGCGCGACCATCACGCTGTCGAACTTCGGCACGCTGTTCGGCCGCTACGCCAACCCCATCGTCGTCCCGCCACAAGTGGCGATCATCGGCGCGGGCGGCATTCGAGAGGAGCCAGTGGCTGTGAACGGGCAGGTGGTGGTGCATCCGATCCTGCCGTTGTCGCTGACCTTCGATCATCGCGCGGTAACGGGCGGGGAGGCGGCGCGGTTCTTCAAGGCGTTGGTGGAGGCGCTGGAGAAGCCTGAGTAATCGGCACCTTGCTCCTGTAGCAGTACGCCCGGCCGTACTGCTACAGGACATTCACTGCGTCATTCCTGTCGCGAACATTTCCCGTCTTCGATTTATTCCATCCGACTTTGTATCGGACTGTGTACCACCCTCCCAGAGATACATCTGCTCAGGCTTCGAGCTGCCCCGCGACACAGACGAGATACAGCCCCGCGTTTAAATCTGCTCACCGAAACGCACTGCCGGTTTCACCCTTGAAACCTGGCATGGATGCCGGATTCGGTCCCCATTCCGAATGAGCAGGAGTTACCCATGAAGACTCAATACGCGGCCCTCGCGGCCACCCTCGCCCTGTCGCTGACGGCCCTGGCCGGTACGGCTTCGGCTGCGGATCAGGCCACCCCGAAAGAGAAGTGCTACGGCGTGTCTCTGGCCGGGCAGAACGATTGCGCCGCAGGCCCCGGCACCTCGTGCGCCGCCACTGCCGCTGCGGATTACCAGGGCGATGCCTGGGTGCTGGTCGACAAAGGCACCTGCACCACGATCAAGACACCCAAGGGCTTCGGCTCGCTGACGGAACAGAAGTGATGCGTGGCTCGATGCTGGCGCCTTCGCTGCGCGCAGTGATGCCGAGCGCATTGCTGCTGGTGGCGCGGGTCGGGATCGCGGCGGTGTTCTTTCTCTCGGGGCGCACCAAGGTCAGCGGCCTGCTGACGCTCAAGCCGTCGACCCTGCAGCTGTTCCAGCACGAGTACGCGCTGCCACTGCTGCCGAGTGATTTGGCCGCGCACCTGGCGACCTACGGCGAGCACCTGTTTCCGATCTTGCTGGTGCTGGGCCTTGCAACCCGACCGGCCGCTGCGGCGCTGCTGGCCATGACGGCGGTCATCGAGATTTTCGTGTACCCCAACGCCTGGCCAACGCACCTGACCTGGGCCGGATTGCTGCTGCCGTTGGTGGTGTATGGCGCCGGGCGCTGGTCGCTGGACGAGCTGTTTTTCGGACGGTTTCGCACCGCCCATCGTTGAGCCTTTCTTGAGCAAAAACACCTTAAACCTGAGCGGGGCTGCGTCGGCCCCTGGAGATTCGCATGCGTACCGTTTCCAAACTCGCCCTGGGCATCATGGCTGTCGCCGCGCCGTTTTTTGCGTCCGCCGCCACGCCTGCCGCTGCCCCGGTCCCCGCCACCGGCGCGAAAAACATCGTGATCGTGCACGGCTCATTCGTCGACGGTTCGGGCTGGCGTGTGGTTCACGACATCCTGATCCACAAGGGCTACAAGGTCACCGTGGTGCAGCAACCCGCTACCAACCTCGATGAAGACGTCGCGGCGACTCGCGAAATCCTCGATCAGCAAGTCGGCCCGGTGGTGTTGGTGGGCCACAGCTCCGGCGGCGGCGTGATCAGCGCAGCCGGGGTGCGCGACAAGGTCAAGGCGTTGGTTTACGTAGCGGCCTTGCAGCCGGAAGTCGGCGAAAGCATGGGCCAGTTGATCGCGTCGATGCCGTCGCCCAGCGATGACGTGCGACCGACCCGCGACGGTCACCTGTTCTTTGATCGCACGAAATTCGGCAGCGATTTCGCCGGTGACCTGACCAGCAATCGCACCGACTTCATGGCTGCGTCCCAGCCTGCCGCGACCGCCGCCACCTTCGGCACCCAGGCCTGGGCTGCCGCGTGGCACAGCAAGCCGACCTACGCAATTGTTGCCACCGACGACCACGCCCTGAGCCCTGATCTGCAGCGCTGGATGTACCAGCGTGCGGGCTCAAAGGTCACCGAAATCAAGGCCAGCCACGCGGTGTACATCTCGCAGCCTGAGGCCGTGGCCCAGGTCATCGAAGACGCCGCGCTGGCGGTCAAGTAAGCCCTGATTCATCCAAAAAGCTGCACCCACACGAACGTATCCAAACGATTGCCCCAAAACACAACTGGAGAACACCCATGATCACTTCCAACAAATCCCGTTTCAGCATGGCCACCGCTGCTGCACTGCTCGCATTGGCTTCGGCGTCTTTCAGCTTGGGCGCCTCGGCCGCCGATGCCGGCGCCGACAAACCGGGCCGCTGCTACGGCGTCAACAGCTGCAGGGCGAAAGCCTCTGCGCCACCGCCAAGCATGACTGCAAAGGCCTGAACAGCTGCAAGGGCGAAGGGGTCATCGTCAAGACCAAGGCTGAATGCCTGAAGGCTGGCGGCACCTTGACCGAGCCCAAGTAAGTGAGCGCGGGCCTGCCCTTGAGTGGGCAGGCTCGTTTCCGGATTTTTCAGCGGGGTACAGATAATGTCAGCAGTCTTTTCAGGTTACGGGCTGGGCCTGCGCCGCGAGCACTATCGCGACTTTCTGGAGACAGACGTGGCGGTGGATTTCGTCGAAGTCATTTCCGAAAACTTCATGGTCGAAGGCGGCCAGCCGCGGCACATCCTGCGGCAGGTGCGTGAGCGCCATCCGGTGGTGTTGCACGGCGTGTCGATGTCGATCGGCTCGGCGGACGGTTTGAATCCCGACTACCTCAAACGCCTGCGTCATCTGGCCGACGAGATCGAACCGCTGTTCGTTTCCGATCACCTGAGCTGGTCGCGTATTGGCGGGTTCAATTCCCACGACTTATTACCCGTGCCCTACACCGAAGAAGCGCTGACCCGTGTCTGCGCCAATATTTCTCAGGCTCAGGATGCTTTGGGGCGCACGATGCTGTTCGAAAACCCCTCCAGCTACCTCAGCTTTCCGGATGCTGCGATGACCGAATGGGAGTTCATCGCCGAGATGTCCAGGCGCACGGGCTGCGAGCTGTTGCTGGACGTCAATAATGTGTTCGTCAGCGCCTCCAACCATGGCTTCGATGCGCTGGCGTTTCTCGACGGCATTCCTGCCGAGCGCGTTCGGCAGATTCACCTGGCCGGCCACAGTCAGGGCCCGGACCTGCTCATCGACACCCACGACAGCCCGGTTTGCCCGGGCGTCTGGCAGCTGTACGCCAAGGCGATTTCGCTGCTGGGGCCGGTGGCAACGATGATCGAGCGTGACGACGATATCCCGCCGCTGGCCGAGCTGCTGCAGGAGCTGTCCATCGCGCGCAATCTGGGCCTGCTGGAAACCCGGCGCCGTCTGGGAGAGGCCGCATGAACCTTGCCGACATGCAGCGCGACTTTCAGTCCTGGCTGGTCAACGGCTCCGAGGACGCGGCCGACCGCTTGAGCGTTCACGCAGCGGCGGGGCTGGCGGTGTATCAGAACAACTACCGCGCGCAACTGGTGAGCTGCCTTGAGCACGCCTTTCCGCAACTGCGTGGGTGGCTGGGGGAGGATGAATTTCGTACAACGGCGATCGCCCATATCGACCGCTATCCGCCCCACGCCTGGACCCTCGACGCCTACGCCGAACAGTTTGGCGAAACCCTGCAACGGCGCTTTCCCAACAACCCCGACGTGCACGAACTGGCCTGGATCGAGCAGGCATTGGGAGAGGCTTTCGTGGCCCGCGATGCCGAGCCGATGTCAGTTGACGCGCTGGCCACCGTCGATTGGGACAACGCCCGGTTGCGCCTGACCCCATCGTTGCGGGTGCATGTGATGAACACCAACGTCGAGGCGATCTGGTCGGCGTTGTGCGAAGAACGCACGCCACCGGACAGCGAAATGCTCGTCGAGGCAGGCGGGCTTTTGGTCTGGCGGCGCCAGTTCACCTCACGCTTGCGCGAGATTGACGCGCTGGAATACGCAGCACTGGTTCTGCTTCAAAAGGACGGCAGTTTTGTCGGGCTGTGCGACATGCTCGTTGCGCGGTTGGGCGAGGAGGACGGCGTGGCGAAAACCGGCGCGCTGCTGGCCAGTTGGCTCAGCAGCGAATTGATTGTCGGGGTCGACTAACGAAAGATACTCGCGTCGATTTCCCCGGCAATCATTTGCGCGCCATGGGCGTTGAGGTGGTTGAAGTCCTGATACCAGGAATGGCGATCGCCGATCAGGCACGCCTGGTCGTGACAGAACAGGTTGTCCAGCGAGACCAGCGTGATTCGCCCGCGCTGGCTTTGTTTCTGGAACAGTTCACGGGTGTAGTTTTGCAGCGCTTCATGATTGGCGCGCGGCACCGACACCTCGTACAGCAGTTGCTGATCGTATTGCGCCGACTCGGCGGTCTGACGGGCGAGGCGGTAATAGAGGTTTTTCGGGTTGATCATCTGCTGCGGCACCTGCGCGACGACATACACCTCGGTGCCAAGGCTTCGGTAGGCGTCGATGGTCTGCTCCAGCGCCTGGGCGAAGACCTGCCGCGACGCTTCTTTTGACTTGATGTGGCTTTGATCGTTGACCAGGAAGTACCGGCTGATTTCGCTCTGGCCATACTCGCCATCGGTGTACAGGGTCCAGCGGGCCACCAGTGCCAGGCGCTTGATGCCGTGAGCCTTGATGTAATCGAACTGCCTGCGGGCCAACTCCGGGCACACCCCCGGCGCGTAGTTGCCGTTAGCCACGTCCAGCCCCAGCAAAGGCAAACAACCACCCAACCCGATGTGCACGATGGTCTCGCCGCGACTGCGTGCTGCGGCGTCAAATGCGGGCAGCATCGCTTCCGAATGACTGTCGCCAAACACCGCCAGCTCTGGCGTCTGTTGTGCGTTCTTCGCGCCGAACAGGCAGAAATCCACGTTTTTTCCGGTGCCGTCGTCATTGCCCGCGCAATGCTGGCGAATGTCGGTTTCGGCGAATTCCTGATCCAGGGATGGATCGACGTTGAAGCGCTGGTGGAAGCCGTTGTTCAGATAACCGGCCAGGCCAAACGCGAGGAACATCACCGACCCCACTGCGCCCATGCTGAAAATCTGCGGGCGGCTAAACTCGCCTTTTTGCCGAAAGGCCTGCTCGACATAACGCCAGCTCAGATACGCCAGCAGCAACGACAGCACGGCCAGCGCGAGCATCATTGCCAGCGGCGGCTCCCTGAGCATGGCCTGCCTCGCGAAGGCGAAGACTGGCTGGTGCCAGAGGTAGGCGCTGTAGCTGATCAGGCCGATGAACACAAAGGGACGGCTGCTCAACAGGCGCCCGACCACTGTCTGTTGGGAGGCGAAGAGAATGATCAGTGCTGCCCCCAGCGTCGGAACCAGCGCGTTGATCCCGGGGAAAACCGTACGACTGTTGAACGCAAACACCGCGTAGATGATCAGACCGAGCCCAACGAAGGATGCGATCTGGTCGCGCAGGCCGTGGGTGTTTTCCGGGCGAGGCCGCCACGACAGATAAAAGGCGACGAACGACCCGATCAGCAACTCCCAGGCGCGAGCGTGCAACAGATAGAAGCTGGCGCTGGTGCCCGCGGCTGCACCGATCTGCGCGAACACCAAACTCACCACCGCGCCCACGGCCAGTAACGCAACGATGCGCGCGCGGCCCAGTTTCCAGAACAGCATCAGGATCAGCGGGAAAAACACGTAGTACTGCTCCTCGACGGCCAGTGTCCAGGTGTGCAGCAGGGGCTTGAGTTCGGCGGTGGCGTCGAAATAGCCGCTCTCCAGCCAGAACAGCATGTTCGAGGAAAACAGCGGGACTGCGACCAGACTCTTGGCGAAATACTTGAAGTCCGGCGGGTCGAGAATCAGCCAGGCGGCAGGCACGCAGAGCAGCATCATCACGAACAGCGACGGCAAAATGCGTCGCGCCCGGCGCTCGTAGAAATTCACGATGGAGAATTTTCCGGCCGTCATCTCCGCGAGAATGATCGAGGTGATGAGGTAACCGGAAATCACGAAAAACACATCAACGCCGACGAAACCACCGGAAAACACGTGCAAACCCGAATGGAAAAGGATAACCGGCAAAACGGCGACAGCCCGCAGGCCGTCTACTTCGGGGCGGTACTTGATGGCCGGGTTATGAACGCTGGACATGCGGAGGCCTTCCTTGTCTGTGGATGCGTAGGGAGCGAGACAGCGGGGAGCGCGAACATGAAGTCGGGCGACGACACGAGCCCACGCCGGAAAACATCCGGGTGTGCTACCGCAAGCACATTCATGAGAGGTGATCGGCGGCGCAAACGGGAAGGGAGGGGTTTTTAAACGTGTTTGCGACGTGGCTGTTTTTAACCCGGCGCGAAGTTGCTGTCCAGCGGGTTCAGACGGAGGAGAAATAGTGTTTCAAATTTTTGCGCCGGTTTCCCCCGGAATATTTCGCGACAGCAGGTTTCCAGTTTCCGTAAGTTGACTTGCCATTTGTAACATTTCCCTCCCTGCCGATTGTTCCTAGCATCCCTGGCACGCGAACGATTCATTCAACGTGTCAACGGAGAAGGTAAATGTCTGATGCTACCGAGCGTCTGTGGGGGGCGCGCTTCAAGTCTGGTCCAGCCGAAGCCATGGCCAATCTTTCCCGCTCGCCGCAGGCGTATTTTCGCCTGACGCCCTACGATGTGGCCGGCTCCAAGGCCCACGCCAACGAGTTGAACAGGGCAGGGCTGCTGGATGCTGAAGAGACCCGCCTGATCGTCGCAGCGCTCACGTCCATCGACGCGGACTTCGCCGCTGGCAAGGTTCAGCCCATTCCGGCGGATGAGGACGTACACACCTTCATCGAACGCCTGCTGACCGAACGACTCGGCACGCTGGGCGGCAAGCTGCGGGCCGGGCGCTCGCGCAACGACCAGTCGGCCAACGATCTGCGGCTTTACCTTCGCGATCAGGTGCGTCAGTTGACCCTGGCCATTCTCGAACTGGAAAAGGCGCTGGTGGGGCAGGCTGAGCAACATATCCAAACCATCGCCCCCGGTTTCACCCACCTGCAGCAGGCCCAGCCGATCGTGTTCGCCCATCATTTGATGGCCCACGCTCAGGCCATTCATCGGGACATCCAGCGTCTGCAGGATTTCGACAAGCGCTTCAGTCTTTCGCCTTTGGGGGCGGCGGCACTGGCCGGTTCAGCCATCGCCCGCGACCCGCAGCAATCGGCAGCGGAAATGGGCTACAACGGCCCGTGCGAAAACTCCATCGACGCTGTGGCCAGCCGCGATCATGTCGCCGAGTTCCTGTTTTGCAGCAGCATGCTGGGCATCAACATTTCGCGCATGGCCGAGGAATTCTGCCTGTGGACGTCGCGGCAGTTTCGCTGGGTCGAGCTGGACGACGGCTACGCCACCGGCAGTTCGATCATGCCGCAGAAGAAAAACCCCGACATCGCCGAGCTTGCGCGGGGCAAATCCGGGCGCATCATCGGCTCGCTGACAGGCATCCTCGCGGTACTCAAGGCGCAGCCGCTGTCCTACAACCGCGACCTGAGCGAGGACAAACACGCCGTCATCGACACGCTGGAAACCTTGCATCTGGTGCTCCCGGCCTTTGCGGGCATGGTCGCGACCATGAAAGTGCGCACCGATGAAATGCTGCGTCAGGCGCCACTGGGTTTCACCCTGGCGACCGAAGTGGCCGACTGGCTGGCCATGCGCGGCGTGCCGTTCAAGGAGGCTCACGAAATCACCGGGCAACTGGTGCAATTGTGTGAAGCGCAGGACATCGGCCTGGAACAGCTGACCCCTGAGATGCTGGCGCGCACCGATGCCCGACTGACCCCGGACGTGCTCGACTGCCTGACCCTGGAAGCCGCGTTGGCGGCGCGCAGTGGCTGGGGCGGTACGTCGCCGGTGCGTGTGGCCGAGCAGATCGAGCGCTTCAAGGCGCAGTTGCTCGCTCATGAAAACTGGGCACTGGCGTACGCTGGCCCTCGGGGCTGAGGCTGGCTTTTCGAGCATTCTGTAACGGCATTTCTCGCCGCCACGCAAAAGCCCGCGAAGGATCAAAGGATCGCTTCGCGGGCTTGGTGTTGCCTGTGGATCAGTTCAGGTGGGCTTTGAGTTCGCCTGCCGCCTGACGCATGGCTGCCCTGACCTCTGGGATGTTGGCCAGCGGGTTGAGCAGGCCGTAGTCGTGGACCATGCCGTTGTAGCGCACGGCCGTGACATCGACCCCGGCGGCATCCAGTTTGCGGGCATAGGCCTCGCCTTCGTCACGCAACACGTCCAGACCGGCTGTCTGCACCAGCGCTGGCGGCAGACCTTTAAGTTGCTCGGTGGTGGCCCGCAGCGGCGACGCGTAGATCTCGGCGCGCTGTTTGGCGTCGGTGGTGTAGCTGTCCCAGAACCAGGTCATCATGTTTTTGGTCAGGAAGTGGCCTTCGGCGTAGGTCTGGTAGGACCCTGTGTCGAAGTTGGCGTCGGTCACCGGCCACAGCAACAGTTGGAAGCGCAGTTTCGGCGTGCCTTGTTCCTTGGCTTTCAGCGCCACGACGGCCGCCATGTTGCCCCCGACGCTGTTGCCGGCCACTGCCAGACGCGAGCTGTCGACGTTGATTTCTTTGCCATGCTGGGCCACCCACTGGGTCGCGGCGTAGGCCTGGTTGATCGCGGTCGGATAGTGCGATTCTGGCGACGGGGTGTAATCGACGTAGACCGCCACCGCGCCGGAACCGACCACCAGATCACGAATCAGGCGAGCGTGAGTCGGGTAGTCGCCCAGCACCCAGCCACCACCGTGGAAGTACATGAACACCGGCAGCTCACCCTTGACCCCGGCTGGACGCACGATGGTCAGCTTGATGCTCTGGCCGTCTGCCTGGATGGTCTTCTCGCTGACCTGAATACCCGACATGTCCACCTTCACCGAGTTCTGCGCACCGGTCAGCACGGCACGTGCATCTTTCGGGCTCAGTTGCTCCAGCGGACGACCACCGCCTGCAGCCAGTGCATTAAGGAAGGCTTGAGTCTGGTGCTCTGGCACGGCGGTTTCAGCGGCGAATGCGTTGCTGATGGACAGGGCCAGAACGGTAGCGGTCAGTGCTTTCTTGAAGGTGCTCAGGGTGCGAGTAGACATGTCATGTTCCTTTTGAATTCGATAATGGTCTGTAATTTCGGTCGCCACTGGCAGTTCGTTGTCTGCGTGTTGGCTGGCTTGGAACTGAATTTACGGACTAATCGATTTCGGAACAATTAGGCTAAATGGAGACTCATTGTTTCTATTTTGGGGACTCTGGCCTTTGTCGCGCAAAAGTCGTGAATCTACGCGGCCTGGGCGATGTGTCAGGCATAAAAAAAACTCCCGAAGGAGGTCTTTGGAAAACGCCTGGGCGACTCAGCTTTCGCTGTCGCCCTCGGCCGGGCTGGAGAGTTCGTTCAGCGCCGTGGCGTTGTTCTTGAAGGCCGCTGCGAACACCGCGCGGTTCTTCGCCATGTAAATGCTGGCGTCTTCGGCGTGCTTCTCGGTAAGGCCCGGTACGTTTTTCATCAGCACGTCGGTGAGGAGCTCTGCCAGCTCAAGCATTTGATCATGCGCATCGGCGAGTTTGCGGTCCACGAACGTAGTCTCCAAATCGCGGGTACTGCGGTAAAGGGTTTCAACAGCCATTTTGGCCTCGTCGTCATGTCCAGTGTGTTGAGATCGGCCCCGCGCGCTGCGCTGTCTGATGGCCAACAGGGTGGTGCTGAAGCGGTGGCGCAGGACCTGCGTTGCGCGCTGGCAACGCGTTTTGCACTTACTGTTTATTTATACAGTGCCAAGCATAAGGGAATCGCTGCCGGTTGAATAGTGGCAATTCACACGCATTTTTAGCGCCAGGGCTCGCCCTTGCGACAACCGGTCACGTTCTCAACCATAGCCCATGGCCCCTTTAATGCACGGCCATTAGCGCGTCACAGGCGCGCGGCATCATCCGTACCGGGTCATTCAAGGAAGTGCATCGTGAAAATCAATTGGGCCGAATCCCTTCGTCAGCACGTACACAGCTGCGCCGAATCCATCGGCAACCTGTTCGTCGAAACCTTCCACTACCTGGCACTGTTCGCCATCGGCGCCGTCACCGCATGGGCGGCGGTCATGGCGTTTCTCGGCATGCTCGACAAGGGGCACATCACGGTCGATGACATCCTGCTGCTGTTCATCTACCTGGAATTGGGGGCGATGGTGGGGATCTACTTCAAGACCAACCACATGCCCGTGCGCTTTCTGATCTACGTCGCGATCACCGCACTGACGCGCCTGCTCATTTCCGACGTTTCGCACCACGCGCCGCCGGATCTGGGCGTCGTGTACCTCAGTGGTGCAATTCTGTTGCTGGCGTTTGCGATTCTGGTGGTGCGCTATGCGTCGTCGCAGTTTCCGTCGGTGAAGGTGCCGGACCCGCACAGCAATAAAAGAGGCGCAGTGATCGAGGAGAAGGGAGAGATTTGAGTTTATTCTGAGGCGAAGAACAGAGGCTGCGAAAGGGGAGGCGATTCAGTGAGTCGCCTCCGTTGTTTTCGCATCATGCGGGGAATCCAGCTGGCTTTCAGATACCCACGTTGAGCTGCGGGCGGTTGAGGAAATTGTTGCGCGCCGGTGGCGGTGTCAGTTGTTTGAGATCGCCATCGGTCATGGCGGCCAGAATCTTGATTGCGCTGTGGCCCTGTTCGATGGCAATGCCGAATTGCACGCTCTCGATCAAGCGACGCAGGCGCTTGGGAGAATTGCGTTGCTCGGCGCTGATCAAGCGTTTCGCGACCACGCCTGACTCGTTGGAAAGCGTCAGCATGATGGTGCCATCGAGGCCCTGGATACTCAGATTGACCCGGTAGTCTGGGTGGAAAGCATCAGTGATCTGT
>Ga0157373_10001161_pt1 | contig 20181 bp, 25 predicted proteins | sample C65metaG_FD_113460 | JGI IMG/M metagenome (GOLD analysis project Ga0157373, IMG submission 113460) | Corn rhizosphere microbial communities from Kellogg Biological Station, Michigan, USA - C6-5 metaG | ecosystem: Host-associated > Plants > Roots > Rhizosphere > Soil | place: USA: Michigan... | reverse complement strand
TGGTAGACCGGTCGTCAGGAACCCCGGCGCATCCGAAGACGCCCCGCGCATGACCACCATAAAACGAAGACGAGAAACGCCCTCGCAAGACAGTAGTCTTGTGCTTCTGACGGAGACGGGCTACCAAACCCGATCACTGGTTTTCAGTGACGGAGGGACGATAGAACCCGCGAGCTAGACGCACAAGCCGGCGGATTCTGTCTTAGGTGTAGGGGGAGGCGCAAGGTGGTGTAGGAATGGGACTGCAAAAACATGCCTCATTTAAACAGCGCGTTTTTCTGTTCGCGAAGGTTCTAAGAGCAAGTTAATCGACAAGATACGGTCATCAGCGCAAAGAGCAATGTGGCCCTACTTCAAGCGCTGTCCGTCGTTCCGATGATGGATTGGCACGGCTAATCCTGTAGGTCGCTAAACCTCTGGCCTCCAGCCTCATCAAGAAACGCGCGTACCATTTTCGTACCACCCCACTCTCTTTTTTCTCCCCAAGCGTAAAGCGGCGTTCTTCTCGCATCGTCGGTACCCTCGCCTGTCGCTCCAATCCCAAGCACTTCCTACAAGCGTTTCCGTCGCGGGCAAAACGATCTGCGCACGAGTGTCTCTTCGTCATCTGCATGAGTGAGTGGCGAGGCGATCGGCTCTACCGCCTGATAGGTAATGTTCTTTTTTCGGGAAAGGCATCGGAAAAAGGTAATTTTGGTAAGCCGAACGGTCAATCTGACTGAGAGCCTTGATTTTACTGGGCTGCAAAGGATTGGCATGAAGTAATTTTTGAGTAATGTAGAAGTAAGGTAATTACCTTTTAAGGAAGTAATATTTGTTTTTTTTGCATTCCTTATAAATCAACCACTTACAGCAACATTACCTTTTTCATTACTCAAAATTACTTTCTGAAGTAAGCCAGCAAAGCCAATGAATCCGGGGCTTTCACCGGTGTTCCGATATTCGAATTACCACATTACTTTTTTCCGATGGTGTTCCTGAAAAAGACGCACCGAATGGTTTCATCTACCTGCCTTCCGCTTCACCAGATCAGCCCTGTCAGACCCCACCCTTCGCAGGGATCCGCAGGCTCTTTCACCTTCGATTTCACTGCTACAGCGCCCGGCTGTGGGGGCGCTTGGCCAGGTGCAGGACTGCGGAAAAAAAGACCTATTTAGCCCGCAGGCGAGGTGGGGGGACGACGGCGCGCGCCAAGTGCGTGTAGCACGTCACTAGCACCGTGAAGCACGCCAATTCCCCCAGTTTCGTGACAGCTCGTCGCCCCACGCTCGCGTTAACCCACCGAGCCAATTACTGTACGCACATACAGTATTTGTGCAGCGATTGATTTTCATGAACTTCGGACAGGCTAAAGCTCTCAGGATGCAGCGATGGCGTTTGACCCTCGACGATAAGGACTTTCGAATGCAAAACCCCGAGGCGCACCGGGAAACACTCCACGAGATGGCAGCTGCGTTGTTTGACGAGGGGCTGATCGATCAGCTTGAACGGTTTGATATGAACGAGATGGCAGACGCAGCCTACTGGCACACCGTCGAGGAACTGCAGAATTCACCTGATCACTACCGTGGCGCATCGACCTACAACGTCGTGCAGGTCACCAATGGCAAGCTGCTGGGCACAATCAGCCGCTCGATCTTCAACTTCACGACTGAGGAACCGCGCGGCGCCTCGTCTACCTATGACGGGAAGGTTTACTCCGATACGGACGGTGTGCGATTGACTATGGGTCTTTCCCGGAAGATCGGGAAAATCGTAGGACTGATCCTAGAAATGAATGGACGACGATACCGGCTGATTGAAACTGACCGGGTGATTGCCGGAGTTGACCGTAAACCCCTAGACGATCCGGACACTTATCGTGCTCTGGTTAATGCGGCACAGGTTGCTCAAGAAGAGAGGGACTTGCACGCGTTTGAAAAGCTACGCCCCTTTATCGAGTCAGCAGCTTTCTGCACATGCCCCGTCTGTCGTGACCGATTCGGACAAAGCGAAGAATGTCCGATCTGCTCGGGTAAAGGTTTTGTGACTAAACCTTAAAGATATGGGAGTGCCCCTACCAGATTTTATTATTTTTTTGGAGCAAACATTTCGATGTCGATTTTATACACATCCTTTATAGCGGCAATCATTGGCGCTCTCGCTCTAACATCCAACCGCGCCATATTTCCATACATATAATCATTTGTGTATTTACTTTCAAAAAAGAACAGAAAGAAAAAATAAAGATCCGAGAATTCAAACGTAAAGCCTAACAACTCCGACTCAGCGTAATGAGTTAAAACCTCCTTTAAAATAAAATAGTTTAAAAAAACCTCTAAAACATTTTCAGCTTTAGCTTTCCTACGAGCATCATCTCGAACGACAAAATAATACAACTTTTCGCCATCAGTAGAGCTAACGGCCGAGCGCAGCTCAAGACCCTGCATCACGTGCAGAAGCTCATTAAAATACATTTCCTGCCAGTGCATCCTAACTATTGCTTTTTGAATGCCTTCATCTAAGGCAGTAAACAACACATTAAAGTCAGACCCAAGATTGCCAAGTTTTGTACAGCAATATTTAATATTGGAGAAACTAGTACCCTCTCCGACATCAAACTCCTTGCTTACGGCCACCATCTTCAATATTAAATTCTTACACTCCAATACTATAACTGCCTGCCGCTCTACCTTTTTATTCCTATGATACTGATGAAAACCTAAATAAAATGCGGCCGCCGTGGCAAATTGGGCAATAATATTTGCCACATCAACAAATTTAATCCCCCAAAACTCTTTCGAAAAATCCGCATACAGATAGAACAACTCAATGATTAAAACACATGCCAGCAAGGCCACCCCGAGAATATATTTACCATTCGTCTCTTCTTTCTTTTCGTAGATCACGGTGACTCCGACAGTCCTTGGCTGAGAAAAACGATTAAGCCACAAACCTTCCGCAACTTCCAAAGCATTAAAGCCAGGTTTCTTCAGCGACCAGACCAGCCCCACTTTGAAATCGACTCAAAGTTAACTCTCTTGCCCGATTTCGTATGCTCTGAATCGGACAACTTCCTCACCAAGCCAGTCGTTCAACTGCATCATTCGCGTCTGAATCGGCTCCAGTTCATTGGCCGCGTAAATCTGCGCCGCCTCCCGAATCGACCCAAACCCCCCCGCGTTCTGCGGAACAATTCCCATCAGCTGCGGTGGAATCCGCAGGTTTGCCAGCACGTCATCCCGCGTCTGATTCTTGATCGAGTTGAATTCATCCTTCGCCGCGACCTCGCTGACGGGGATCAGCTGGATCCCGTCCTTCTTGCCGGTCGGCGAGTAGACGAACAAATTCCGGAAATTGCCTGGCCCCTTCGATTCCTTCAGAGCCTTACGCAATGCGTCAATGTCCGCCTCGGTCTGCGCCGCATCCGTCATGTACAAGATGAACCCGGCATGACTCCCGTTCTCGTAATACTTGCGCCGAAACAACGTCGCCGACTCGTTCAAAAGCGCCGACTGCAACGCGCTGATCCATTCCGGCAGTCCATAAATTTCCTGGTGCAGATCCGCCTCACGCAGGTGAAAAATGCTGTCCTGGTCAAAGGCGTGTTCGTCCTTCCACCCACGCACCTGATAGAACTGCCCTTCCGGCCCAGCGCGCATGTACTTGGCCAACGGCGTTTCCAATTTGCGCACCCCGCCCAACCGCGAGCGGCGCCCTTCAAGGTAGCCATTGCCCAGGCACAGAAAGTCCAAAGCAAACTGCTCAAACGAAGCCCGCGACAGCAGCGGATGCGGGATAAATGTCTTGCTCAACAGATTGCGCTTGAACATCAACCCGGAATGCAGATGCACACTCGCTCCCACCGACCGGGCTAGTCCATCCAATGACAGCGGCGGCTCATACCACCGCCCGTTGAACCAGCATTCCAGGTAATCGAAAACCTCCCGGCCACCCAGCACCGGCGTCGGCTCGCCAAAGGAAAACACCTGAGTCCCCGCGCCAGTGGCGGGTGTCGTCGCGGGCAACGTCTGGCTGGCGAGTGGTTCGGTCATCAGTAAATCTCCATGCGCCCGGTGTTGGCAGTGGTCTGCCCCTCAAGCGGTTCGTGGTGCAATGCGTGAAAGAGCGCCCAGGCCAGGTCGGCGTGGCCGGTGTTGTCGTTGCGGCCGGCGGTGTAGGTGTACTGGCGTCCGCCGGCGGTGATGGTCTTGCGGATCGCCATCAGCGACTGGGCCATGTCGGTCCAGCCAGCATCGAATTCGAGCCGGCCCTTGTGGATTACGTCGTAGGCCTTGAGTACCAAGCGGGTTTTGACTTCGGGCGAGTAGCTGAAGGTGGTCACCGCCGGGAAGAACTGCCGCACCAGCTGGGCCACGCCGCTGCCCAGGCCGGTCACGTCAATCCCGATGTAGGTCACCCAGTAGCGGTCGCAGACGCTTTTGATGAACGCGGCTTGTGCGGCGAAGTCCATGCCCCGGAATTGGTGGCGTTCGAGGATGCGGAATTTGCCGCCCGGTACCAGGGGCGGCGCGACCACGACCATGCCGGAACAGTCGCCCGTCTCGGCCGGGTCGTAGCCAATCCAGACTTGTCGATCGCCAAACGGGCGCATGGCAAAGGGTTTGTAGTCCTCGGCCCACTCGACCCAGCTGTCCACCATGCACGACTGCAAAAGGGTCAGCGGGAAGATGCTCGCGCCGTCGTCGACGAACTCGCACATCAGCAGGTTGGCGAACGCCTCGGGACTGTATTCGCGGCGCAGCTCTTCAATGTCGAACAGGTCGCACCCGCCCCGCTCCGCATCCAGAATCGTGACGATCTGGCGCCACAGCCGATCCTCACAAAATCGGCCCTGCTGCAATGAGCCGTGGGAAACGTCCACCTTCGTATGCTGCGCAGCAGGCTTGCCCTTGTTGAAGCGCTCGCCCGTCCAGAAGGTGTACGCCTCATGAGCCATGCTCGACGGCGTGGAAAAGTAGGTTTTGCGCCACTTCTTGTGCATCGCCATGCCCGAGGCGACCTTGTTCAATTCCTCGAATTTGAACGTCCAGAAGAATTCGTCGAAGTAGAAATTGCCGTGGTAGCCCTGGGCAGTGCGGGCGTTGGTGCCGAGGAAAAACAGCTCGGCGCCGTTGGGCAACACGATGGGGTCACCGGTCAGTTCAACGCCGATCACTTCGCGGCAAAACGCCTGAATGTAGCCCCGGAACAGGTAGGCCTGGTTCTTCGAAGCCGACAGGAAAATCTGGTTGCGCCCGGTGTCCAGCGCATCGATGAACGCCTCGCGGGCGAAGTAGTACGTCGCGCCGATCTGCCGACTTTTGAGGATGACGCGTGTGCGCTGATTGCCGGCGCGGTACCAGTCCTTCTGGTAGTCAAAACAGCCATCGATGAAGGCCTCGCGCAGCAGCTCGATCTGGTCTTCATCAATCTCGTTTTTGACGGCCTTTTTCTTCGGCTCGGCGTTGCGCTTGGCAAGGTTCGGATTAAGGTCGGTTTCGGTACCGCCCCCTTGAAAGCGCTGGATCCGAGCTTGGCGCTCCAACTGCCGGTGCAGCAGGTCGATCTCTTTGAAGTCGCCGCCGCTCTTGTTGTCCTTCAGGATCAACTGCACAAGCCGCGCTTCCAACGCCCCACCAATTCGCTCGACGTTGTCGGCCCGATCCCACTCGTCGCGGGCCTTCCAGCTGTGTAGCGTTTTTTCCTTTTCGCCCGTAGCCTCGGCAATCTCGCAGATGCGCCAACCCATCCAGTAGAGAAACTTGGATTGGCGGCGGGGATCGATGGGCAGCAGTGCGGTCGTAGTCATGGCCGCGATGCTGCCGCCCGCGACCGCGACTCAATAGCACCGCCCCTTGTAGCCCCCGCCCTTACAGTCCCGCCTCGTTGCCGCAACTCGCGCGCGTCACGACCATGCCCCTCATCGCAACGCACTGCTCAGCCACCAGCAGGCGCCCCAAGCAATGAGGATTCCTCGCATGAAGAAATTTCGCAGCAACTGGTTCCGCGTCGCCGTCGAGGGCGCTACCTCGGACAAGCGCACCATCAAACGCAGCTGGCTGGAGCAAGCCGCGAAGAACTTCAACCCCGCCACCTACGGCGCGCGCATTTGGTTGGAGCATTTCCGCAGCCTGCTGCCTGACAGCCCGTTCAAGGCCTACGGCGATGTGCTGGCCGTGAAAACCGAAGAAGTGGACGTGAACGGCCAGAAAAAACTGGCCCTGTTCGCGCAGGTCGAGCCGACCGCCGACCTGATCGCCATGAACAAGGCGAAACAGAAGATCTACACGTCCATCGAAATCGATGACAGCTTCGCCGACACCGGCGAGGCCTACATCGTCGGTCTGGCGGTCACCGACTCACCGGCCAGCCTCGGTACCGACGTCCTGGCGTTCTCAGCACAGAAACCCGACGTCAGCCCGTTCAAGGATCGCCACTACTCCGCAACCTCCATGTTCACCGAAGCGCTTGAGACCGAGCTGACCTTCGAGGAAATCGAGGACAAACCAAGCCTCGGCGCCCAGCTTTTCAGCAAGGTACAAGCCCTGTTGGGCGGCAAACAGGCCAAGGATGACGCCGAGTTCTCGCAGATCAGTGAGGCCGTCGAAGCCGTGGCCGTGCACGTCAAAGATTTGCCTGACCAACTCGCCGCCGAGAAGAAATTCTCCGCAGGCCTGAGCACCAAGCTTGATCAACTGAGCAAGGACTTCACCGAGTTGAAGGGCAAGCTCTCCACCACCCAAGACCACAACCAAAAGACCCGCCCTCCGGTAACCGGTGGCGACAACAAGGTCATGACCGACTGCTGACAGTCGGCCCACCCACAGCCCCGATCAACGAAGGACGATATCCATGCGTAACGACACTCGCGAACACTTCAACGCTTACCTGAGCCAGTTGGCACGCCTCAACGGCGTGTCCTCGACCGCCGCCACCTTCGCGGTCGATCCGACCGTGCAGCAAACGTTGGAAACCCGCATGCAGGAATCCAGCGAATTCCTCGGCCAGATCGGCATCATCGGCGTCGATGAGCTGCAGGGCGAAAAAGTTGGTCTTGGCGTCAGCAGCACTATCGCCGGCCGCACCGACACCACCGGCAATGGTGTGCGCCAACCTCGCGACGTGTCGTCGCTGGACAAGAAAGGCTACGAAGCCAAGCACACCGACTTCGACACCGCGATCCGCTACGCGCAGCTCGACGCATGGGCGAAGTTTCCAGACTTCCAGGCACGCCTGCGCGACGCGATTCTCAAGCGCCAAGCCCTCGACCGCATCATGGTCGGCTTCAACGGCGTCAGCGCTGCCGCCACCACCGACCGTCAGGCCAACCCACTGCTGCAGGACGTCAACATCGGCTGGCTTCAGCAGTACCGCACCAATGCCCCTGCCCGCGTTCTCAAGGACGGTAAGGCTGCCGGCAAGATCGTCATCGGTACAGGCGCAAGCGCGGACTACAACAACCTCGACGCCCTGGTGTTCGACGCCGTCGCCAACCTGATCGACCCGTGGCACCGCAAGGACCCGGGCATCGTGGTCATCCTCGGCAGCAACCTGGTGCACGACAAATACTTCCCGCTGATCAACAAGGAACAGCCGGCATCCGAGAAGCTGGCCACCGATATGATCCTGTCGCAAAAGCGCATGGGCGGTAAGCAACCGGTCGAAGTCCCGTATGTGCCGGACGGTGCAGCGTTGATCACCTCACTGGCCAACCTCGCCATCTACTGGCAGATCGGCGGGCGTCGTCGCTACGTGAAAGAGGCGCCGGAAAAAAACCGTATCGAGAACTACGAATCCAGCAACGACGCCTACGTCGTCGAGGATTACGGCCTCGGCTGCCTGATCGAAAATATCGAACTTGAGGCTTAAGCCATGGCCAGCAGCCTCGCCAAACAGCACTTCCAACGAGTTACTGCCGCCATCGAGGCGGCAGCGACTGAGCCGACTCAAACCATGGCCGGCGCCACGGCTTACGAACATCAGCTCAACCAGCTGCTGCAAGACCGCCTGCGCCTGAAACAGGTGCAATCGAACCAAGGCAAGGCCGAACTCAAGCGTCAGCTGCTGCCCGAATACATCCCCTACGTGCAAGGCGTGCTGGACGCCGGCCAAGGCGCCCAAGACGAAGTGCTGACCACCATCATGGTCTGGCGCTTCGATGCCGGCGACTTCACCGGCGGCCTAGACATCGCCCAGTACGTGCTGCAACACAAGATGGTCATGCCAGATCGCTTCGCCCGCACGTTGGGCTGCCTGGTAGCAGAAGAAGTCGCGACCGCCGCGTTCAAGGCGCAGAAAGTCGGCGAACCGTTCGACCTGGCCATCCTGCACCGCACCGCTGAACTGACCGACGCCGAAGACATGCCGGACCAGGCACGCGCCAAGCTGTTCCTCGCCATGGGCCGCGCAACGCTGGAAGGCATCACCGACGAAAAACCCGGCCAACCTGGTCAAGTGCAAGCAGGTATCGACCTGCTGAAAAAAGCCATTGATCTGCACGACGCCTGCGGTGGCAAAAAGGATCTGGAGCGGGCCGAACGCCTGCTCAACAAACTCGCTGCCGCTGGCAGCTAACCGAGCGTCCCCACGCACCCCGCCGGCTCGGGGCGGATCGGCCAGGCCGCTCCTCCTGAACGTGAAGCCCCGACCACCGGCGACCTACAACAGAGCGCAGATTCATGAGCGGATTCGTAGCGGGCGGCAGCACTACTCCGGCCCCCAGCGGCCACATCAACACCGACCCCTTCTGGCCATCGATCGACCTCGACGACGTGCGCGGCACTTTGCGCATCGACTCCAGCGTCACGCCGATCCGTCTGGAAACCGCGACCATCGCCGCCGCCATCAGCGTGAACCGCGAGTTCGCTGCATGGCGCCGCGCCAAGCGGGCCGAAGGCTACGACACGCTTGCGGACGTACCGGCCGAGCAGATCGAAGACAAGTCTGAACTCGTTCACCTCTATCAGCGGGCGATCTACGCCGCGACCGGTGCGGAAATCTGCGAGCGCTATCGCTCCTACGACAGCACCAACAGCGGCAACCAAAACGCCGAAGAACTGACCCCGAGCATCGACGAACTGCGCCGCGACCAGCGCTGGGCCGTGCGTGACTTCCTCGGCCTCGGCCGCACCACCGTGGAGTTGATCTGATGGCCGTCAGCATCCGTGCCCAGCAGAGCGACACCGTCGATGCCCTGTGCTGGCGTCACTACGGCCGCACCGCCGGTGTGACCGAAGCAGTACTCGAAGCCAACCACGGACTCGCCGACCACGGCCCGACCTTACCGCAAGGCCTCCTGGTGCAAATGCCAGAAGCCCAAGCCGCCGCCCCGCAACGGCAGATGGTGAACCTATGGGACTGAAGCGCCCGCACCACGCCATTGAACCCAACCACTCTGGATCATGGAATGAAACGCATGCCTGACCGTCCCGACACCTGGGCTTGGCTCGCCGCCTGGCTCGAACAGAACTGGCCCACCCTATATGCCGGCTTGTTGGCCTTGGTCATCGCGGGGCTTCGCGTCATTTACGGTGGTGGTACCTGGCGCCGGATGCTGATCGAAGCGCCGCTCTGCGGTGCCCTCGCCGTTTCCGTCAGCCACGGGCTGTCGCTGCTGGGGATACCCGTCTCGACCGCACCATTCTTCGGCGGCGCCATCGGCCTTCTGGGCGTCGAAGGTACCCGCGCCGCAGCAAGGAAGTTTTTCACCCGCAAGGTAGAACAGCTATGAGCGCCCTATTTCCCCGAGGAGGCAGCATGAAAAGTACGCACGAAACGCTTGTGCAACGAGTCGAGCAACTTGAGAAATTCCGAGCAGAAGTTCTGACAATTTGTGAGAGCGGCAAACACCGAATCAAGCACACACAGTTACAGATGTGCAGCTTTCTCGATCGCCTTAAGAACCAGGCGCTTGAAGCAGAACTTTCCAAATGCCCAGACGACTCAGCAGTGCTGCAGATCGAAGCCGACGCTCGCCGCATCTACGAAAGCTGGGCAGAAAAACCGGGCTTCGTACCTTGGGAGGCCGGAGGAAATTCGACCATGCAGGAAGTCGCGAGAGCCGAGGCTCGGCGGTTTTGTTCCGAAGCAACCAGCAATAACCTACCCACCTGCTGAGGGCCAACACATGACCACGATTTTACGTCATGGGGATCGCTCGCAAGCGGTGCGTACCCTGCAAAAGATCCTCAACCAACACGGCGCCAAGCTGGAAATCGACGGTGATTACGGCGATGCCACAGAGGCCGCCGTGCGCGCTTATCAGTTCAAAGTCGGCCTGGTCGTCGACGGAGTCGCCGGCAACAAAACGCTGGCCGCACTCGCCGGTAATGATTGCCAGCAGTTGCTGAGAAACACCGACCTGGTCAACGCCGCCGAACGTCTCGGCGTGCCGCTGGCCAGCGTCTGCGCCGTCAATGAAGTCGAGTCGAAGGGTAATGGCTTCCTCGACAATGGCAAGCCGGTGATTCTGTTCGAACGACACATCATGTATCGCCAACTGTCGAAGGTGCGGCATGAAGGCGACGATCCGGCAGCGTTGAAACTACACGCTGACCAGTTGGCCGCGACCAACCCTGCAATCGTTAATCCGAAATCGGGTGGCTATGCCGGCGGCAGCGCCGAACACCAGCGCTTGGCAACCGCTCGCTTGATCGATGACACCGCCGCGCTGGAGTCCGCCTCTTGGGGGGCGTTCCAGATCATGGGTTTTCACTGGCAGCGCCTGGGCTATAGCAGCGTGCAGGCTTTTGTCGCTGCCATGAGCACCGACGAGTCGCAGCAGTTCGATGCGTTCGTGCGCTTCATCGAGACCGACCCGGTGCTGCACAAGGCGCTGAAGAGCCGCAAATGGGCCGAGTTTGCGAAGCTCTACAACGGGCCGGACTACCAGCGAAATCTGTACGACATCAAACTCCAGCGCGCCTATGAGCGGCACGATGACTGCGGTTGTGGGCAGGCGGTGGCCGCATGATCGACTTCGACGCGGTGCAGCGGCTGAATGTCCAAGACGGCGACCTGCTGGTGGTGCCAGAGGACAGCGATCAGCAGGACATGGTGCAACTGCGCGACGCGCTCCGCATCCAGAACCCTCAGCGTAAAGTCATCATCATTCGTGGCCCGATCCAGCACATGGACATCGGCGACATGAACCAGCTCGGCTGGTACCGGGCGTGACCATCTTGCGGCAAGCCTTGCTCGGCGTTGCATTGCTTGCAGCTCTGGGACTGCTGGTCTGGAGCCAGGAGCTGCGCATCAGCGGGGCGAACAAGGACACCCGACTGGCCGAGCAAGACGCCAGCCGCGCTCAAGAACAAGCCGAACACAACCTCGCCAACGCCAACGCGTTGCGCGACACCCTGCAACAGGAGCGCAACGCCCAGGCCACGCTGCGCGCGCAACAGAATCAACTGCGCCAAGGCCTGGCAAAGCGCGAACTCACCATCGAGGCTCTGAAACGTGAAAACGCCGATCTACGTAACTGGGCTGCACAGCTTTTGCCTGATGCTGCTCGCCGGCTGCGCGAGCGCCCCGCCCTCACCGGCGCCGACGCTTATCGTCAGTGGCTGTCCAGCCGTGGTGCCCTGCACCCTACCGGCGACCAGCCCGCGCAATAACGGCGATCAGCTGACCGATCAGGATCGCGTCGAGGCCGCGTGGGCAGACTGTGCGAGCCAGGTGGACATGGTTTACCAGCACCAGCAGGCCCGACCATGAACAAGCCCGACAGCCTGAAAGCGCACCTGCTCGCCACCGTGGCCGAACTCAAGCACAACCCCGACCGACTGTTGATCTTCATCGACAACGGCAAGATCCGCTGTACCGCCGCGCAGACGCTGTCGTTCGAGTACAGCTTCGATTTGCAGGTCATCCTCACAGACTTCGCCGGCCACCCCGATAGCGTCATGTTGCCGCTGCTCGGGTGGTTAAGCGTCCATCAGTCCGAACTGCTGGAGAACCTGAGCAAGTCCGCTGATGGCATCCAATTCGAGGCTGACATTCTCGACAACAGCAAAGTGGATATGAGCCTGACACTGCCGCTGACCGAGCGTGTGGTGGTGGGCAAGGATGACCAGGGCAACACCACCATTCGACACCCCGGCGAACCGCAACGAGCTGCTGACTTTCTCGATCCGAACTGGATACCTGGCGCCCAAGGTACTGGTAGCGAGTGGGTACTGCCGCAATGACAAACCGATTGGAAGCGCTGGAAGACTGGGCGGCGGGATTGCTTGGCCAGCTTGAACCGGCGGCGCGCAATAAGTTGGCTCGGAGCGTTGGCCAGGCTTTAAGGCGCAGCCAGCAGCAACGAATCATTGCTCAGCAGAACCCCGATGGCAGCAAATACGCGCCGCGAAAGCAGCGCAACCTGCGGGGGAAACAAGGACGGGTGAAGCGAAAGGTGCAGATGTTTCAGAAGCTGCGCACAGCGAGCTTTTTGAAAGTTAAAGGCGACGCAAACAATATTAGCGTCGGGTTTACAGGACGAATCGCCCGAATCTCCAGGGTGCACCAGTACGGTTTGAAAGACAGGGCCGAACGCGGTGCACCGGATGTGAGGTACGAACAACGAGAGATACTTGGCTTCGTCGACGAGGATATAGACTCGATCCGCGACAGCCTCCTGGCACATTTGACAAGCACTTCATGACTTAGGGGTATCGCGTTTAGCAATCGCCTCCCGGAGGTTTTCAGGCAACGATTCATATATTTCTTTAATGTGCTTGGGTTCGGAAATAGTTTTATCAACAATCAAATTAAGAAGTTTGAATAAAGCTTCAGCAGTTGCACGATCATCCCGAATATCAATTTTCCCAGGATGGACAGCTGAGTTACCAATCACGCGGACGGCGTCAAGCGATTGCTGAACTCTTGCATCCAATCCGGCTGCAACAAGTGACTTAATATCTTCGTTAATATTCTCGCCAGGCTGTCCGAGTTCCTTGCAAAGCTTTTGAATGGCAAGTCTTAAAAGCGCTGCAGCCCCACGAGGTGACTGATTTAGAATCGATCCAGCCTCTTCATAATCACGTCTAATATCTTCAGACATATCGGAATTGGCAGGAACAACACCCCCAACAACTGGATACATTAATTTATCGTAGATCCAAATCGAAATTTTCTGACAGTTAAAACAGTTACTAATATTGCAATTCTTAATTTGACGCCTCAAATAAGTGCCATCATCCTTAACATCGATAAAAGGCGCGCCTCCTGCCAACCGTACAAACCAAGAATGAAGTCTTTCTCGCTCAGCAGAATCCTTTATATCGCCAAGATCCAAATCATCAAGAAAAGACTTATCAATAAGTCTAGGAAGCGGTTTATCTTCGGAATGTACGTCAATGAACACACTTGACCAAAACTGTTTAGCTAATGCCCCACAGTGCGGACAGTTGAATGCAGTTTCTTCTATAGATGGTGAGATATATTTCATTTACATTCCTTTGATTTCTGAACCGTTGAGAGTGGTTGACCCGTCCGTCACAGCAGCACATTACTGGACTGTAACCAAGCTTGCTACAAGTTGACAGAGCTGCGCTTGCGCACGCGTAGAGCCACCATCGGCGTATGAACGACTTAGCCACCCTCGCCCGCCTGATCGAAAACCTCATCCGACTCGGCACCATCGCTGCCGTCCAGGTGAAGCCTCCGCGCGTGCAGGTCAAAACCGGCACCTTGACCACGGGCTGGCTCCCTTGGATAGCCGCGCGGGCCGGTGCCGACCGCGAGTGGAACCCGCCGACCGTTGACGAACAGGTCATCCTCTTCAGCCCCTCCGGCCAACTCGGCAACGGCGTGGTCCTGACCGGCTTGTTCAGCGACAACATGCCGGCCAACGGCGACCGCGAAGGCCTGCACCGCACGACCTACCGTGACGGAACCGTCATCGAGTACGACAGCGTCGCACACCACCTCAACGCCACGCTGGCCGAAGGCGGCACCACCAACCTAGTCAGCACCGGAGGCATCCACATCGTTGGCCCGATTACGCATGAGGGCGACTACACCCAGACCGGCAACCAGAACATCACCGGCACGGTCACCGCGTCCGAAGACGTCATCGCGGCCGGCATCAGTCTGGTGAAGCACCTGCACGGCGGTGTCATGCCCGGCGGTGCGAAAACGGAGAAGCCGGTATGAACCGAGAAACCGGCGCAGCCCTCGGCCTGGTCGAACACATCGCCCAGTCGATCACCGACATCCTGACCACTCGCATAGGCACCCGCGTCATGCGCCGCGAATACGGCAGCCTGCTCCCTGAGTTGGTGGATCAGCCGTTTAACGACTTCACCCGCTTGCAGGTCTACGCCGCCACCGTCATGGCCCTGATGCGCTGGGAAACCCGCATCAGCCTCAGTCGTATCCAGTTCATCGGCGCGAACCTTCAGGGCCAAGCGTCGCTGGTGTTCGAAGGCACCATTGTCGACAACAACCAGCCGCTGAGCCTGAGCGTGCCTCTGCAACTGGGGGGCAGCGTATGAACACTTTCGTCGCCATCGACCTCGGCCAACTACCGGCGCCGCAGATCGTCGAACAGATCGACTACGAGCAGATCCTCGCCGAGCGTAAGGCCTACGCCGTCAGTCTTTGGCCTGCGGAGGAACAAGCCGAGATCGCTGCACGCCTCAACATGGAGTCGGAGCCGCTGACCAAACTGCTTGAGGAAAACGCCTACCGCGAAATCATCTGGCGGCAGCGGGTCAACGAAGCCTCCGTCGCCAACATGCTCGCCCTGGCCAAAGGCACCGACCTCGAACAGCTCGCCGCCAATTTCGCCGTCAAGCGCCTGGTGATTCAGGCTGCAAATCCGACAGCCGTGCCGCCGCTCCCCAAGCTGATGGAAAGTGACGATAGCCTGCGCGAACGGGCACAGATGGCATGGGAAGGCCTCAGCACCGCCGGCCCACGCAATAGCTACATCTTCCACGCTCGCTCTGCTGACGGTCAGGTCGCCGACGCCACCGCCGAAAGCCCGGCGCCGGCCGAGGCTGTGGTTACGGTGCAATCCGTGCTGGGCGACGGTACCGCGTCACAGGCACTGCTCGATAAGGTGAAGGCCTATCTCAGCGACGATGACCGCCGACCGGTTGCGGATCGTCTGACCGTGCAAGGCGCGGAGATCATCAACTATCAGATCAAGGCCAAGATCTACCCGCTCAGCAACGGACCGGAAACCGAACTTGTCCTCGCCGCTGCAGAAGCCCAATTACTCAAATTCGTGCACCAACGCCGACGCCTAGCGCTGGAGGTTTCAGAGTCGATCGTGCACGCCGCGCTGCATGTTGAGGGCGTGCGCAAAGTAGTGCTGGAGGACTGGGAAGACATCGTCGCCACCAAGTACCAGGCGCCGTATTGCACGAGCGTTGAACTGACGCTGGGGGTTGAATAATGACCTACCAGCCACTGCTACCCGGCAACTCGACCCCACTGGAACGCCAAGCCGCGCAGGCCTTGGCAGAAATCCAACGCGTGCCGATTCCGCTGCGCACGCTCTACAACCCTGACCAGTGTCCCCTCCCCCTGTTGCCGTACCTGGCCTGGGCTTTCTCGGTAGATCGCTGGGACGGCAAGTGGCCGGAAGCCGCGAAGCGCGCTGCGTGCCGCGCGGCCTACTACGTCCACTCGCACAAGGGCACCATCGGCGCCCTGCGCCGGGTGGTCGAGCCTCTTGGTTATCTGATTGAGGTCGCCGAGTGGTGGCAGACCGTTCCACCTGGCACGCCCGGTACGTTCGCCTTGCGCATCGGCGTCCTCGACTCCGGCATCACCGAAGCGATGTATCAGGAATTGGTGTGGCTGATCGATGACGCCAAGCCCCTGACCCGGCACCTGACCGGCCTGGATATTGTCCTTGAAACCCAACTCGACGCGTTCGCTGGCTTTGCGGTCTATGACGGCGATGAGATCGACGTGTACCCCTGGAACAACCCGGACATCGATGTCCCGATCCGGGCCTACAGCGGCGTGAGCCTTTACACCCTCGACGAACTGGATGTTTACCCTCATGGTTGATCAGAACTCTATCTTCGGCGGCATGCTGACCACGCTGGGCGCCGCCAAGAAAACCAATTGCGACGCCCTCGGCATTCCGTGGGAACCGCGCTACATGCTGATCGGCGACGCCAACGGCACCGACCCCGTGCCCAGCCCCGCGCAAACCAAGCTGATCAATCAGCGGTACCGCGCCCAGCTCAATCAGCTGCGCGTTTCCCCAACAGACGACAACGTCCTGATCGCTGAACTGGTGCTACCGCCGGACGTTGGCGGATGGTGGATCCGCGAATTAGCGCTCGAAGATAAGGATGGCGTGTTCTCAGCCGTGGCCAACGTGGCGCCAAGCTATAAGCCCTTGCTCGCACAAGGGTCGGGCCGCAACCAGGTTGTGCGCATGCACGTCATCACCAGCGGCACGTCGAACATTCAGTTGAAGATTGATCCGTCGGTTGTACTGGCGACCCGTGAATACGTCGATACGCGCATATTGGAAGAGTTGAATAAGCTCGATAACAAGCAATCAGTACGCGCTGCAACCACGGCCAATATCGCGCTCGCCGGGCTTCAGATCGTTGACGGCGTGTTGCTGGCGACCGGGGACCGGGTATTGGTGAAGAATCAAGCCGCAGCCAAGGACAACGGCATATGGGTAGCGTCGGCCAGCAGCTGGACGCGTGCGGCAGATGCAGACGTCAACGCCGAGGTCACTTCCGCGTTGCTGGTATCAGTCGAACAAGGTACGACCTTGGCCGACACTCGTTGGCAGTTGGTCACCGACGGGACAATTGTTTTGGGCACCACGGCGCTGACATTTCAGAACGTGACGCAAGGCCTAGCACCGATCAATTCCCCAGCGCTAATCAATCCGACAGCAAACACGCCGCTTCTATTCGATAGCTCGCTGAAGATCGCCACGACGGAATTTGCGCAACGGGCGCAGGGGAACTTCGCTGGGCGTGTGGATATTGCGGCATTGCCCGCGACAATGAATGCCTCATACGCTGGGCACCGCATCGTGATCGCTGCGTCTGGGACACTGACCCTTCCGCCTGTTGGTTCCGTGCCCACCGGAGCCAAGTTTTATCTGTTCAACACAACACCGGGCGTCGTCACCGTCGTTCGGCAAGGCACAGATATTATTGCGGCGTTCAACAGCGGTGCGCTGACGTCGGTGACGCTCCAGTCAACCTCAACCATTGTAGTCACGGCGGGTAACAGCCAATGGGTTGTCGAGGATGGGATGTCGGCGTTGAAGTACGCCCCGGAGTTCGCCGCTGTAACCGCGCCTTCTACGGCGAATCAGCAATTGCCCGGCTTGATCATTAAAGCGGGGAATATCGCTAACGCTTCCACCGCGACAGCCATCCCGCTGACGTTTCCGGTCTCGTTTCCCAATGCCTGTGTCGGTCTGGTGATTACGCCGTGGTCAACGTCTGGATCTGCGTTTTCACATAACGGGCGGGATAAATCTGGAGCCACCATCTCCAGAGGATCGAACGCCAACTTTTACTTTGACTACATCGCTATCGGGTATTGAGCATGGGCAAGTTTTACAGTCGTATCGATGATACTCGGGGTGGCTTTTTTGACTCGGACACTCATGGGCAAATGGGAAGTCCTGGCTGCATAATTCCGAACGGAGCCAGGGAAATCACAGATGAACTTCACGCGGACCTGGTAGCCGCGCAGAGTAATGGAAAATTGATTGTCCCCGATCCTGACGGTTATCCGATTGCGATAGACCCGCCGCCCCTGGATGTCGAGGCGCTGGAATCAATCGAGCGTGCTTGGCGGGACGGACAATTGATCCTTACCGATCCGTTGGTATCGCGTCACCGCGATGAGATCGAGCAAGGCAGTTCGACCACTCTAACAGCGGAGCAGTACACCGAGTTGCAAGCTTACCGGCGTCAGCTTCGTGACTGGCCACAAGGCTCGCAGTTTCCATTGATCGAGCATCGACCTACCGAGCCTGAATGGCTTACCGAGAACATCCAGTAATCCGCTACACGCTGTAATTCCCCTGACTACAAACCCGCACGCTCGCCGATCCGGCGCGCGCGCGGCAGCCTGTGCACTGTCATCCCATTTACTGCGCAGGCAAAACCATGGCCGATTATCTTCACGGCGTGCGGGTGCTCGAACTCAACGACGGCACCCGCCCCATTCGCACCATCCCCACCGCCGTCATCGGACTGGTCTGCACGGCAGACGATGCTGATGCCACGTTCTTTCCGTTGGACACACCGGTACTGCTGACCAATGTGCAGACCGCCATTGCCAAGGCAGGCGTAAAGGGCACCCTCGCGATCAGCCTGCAAGCGATTGCCGACCAAACCAAACCCTACACCATCGTGGTTCGGGTCAAGGAAGGTGCTACCGAGGCAGAAACAACCTCAGCACTGATCGGTACCACCACCGCCGATGGCAAATACACCGGTATGAAAGCGTTGCTCGCTGCCAAGGCCAGAGTCGGCATGGTGCCGCGTATCCTCGGCGTGCCAGGCCTCGACAGCCAACCGGTAGCCACCGCCTTGGTCAGCATCGGCCAGCAGTTACGCGCCTTCAACTACGTCAGTGCCTGGGACTGCAAAACCAAGGAAGAAGCGGTCGCCTATCGCGAGAACTTCGGTGCCCGTGAAGTGATGGTGATCTGGCCCGATTTCCAGAACTGGGATACCGCAACCAACAAAACCGTAAACGCCTCGGCCGTCGCCCGTGCCCTCGGGTTACGCGCCAAGATCGATCAGGAAGTGGGCTGGCACAAAACCCTGTCCAACGTTGCAGTGAACGGTGTCACCGGCATCAGCGCCGACGTGTTCTGGGATCTGCAAAACCCAGCCACCGATGCCAATTACCTCAACGGCAACGAAGTCACCACCCTGATCAATGAAAGCGGTTTCCGGTTCTGGGGCAGTCGCACTTGCAGCGACGATCCGCTGTTTGCTTTCGAGAACTACACCCGCACCGCGCAGATCCTCGCCGACACCATGGCCGAGGCGCAGATGTGGGCCATCGACAAGCCCATGAACCCCTCCCTGGTGCGCGACATCATCGAGAGCAACAACGCAAAGTTCCGCGAGCTGACAGCAAACGGCTACCTGCTTGGCGGCAGTTGCTGGTACCCGGAAGACGTCAACGATAAAGACACCCTCAAGGCCGGCAAGCTGTACATCGACTACGACTACACGCCTGTACCACCGTTGGAAGATCTCACGCTGCGCCAGCGCATCACTGACCGCTATCTCATCAACTTCGCCGCCAAAGTAAACAGCTGAGCCGGGACTCCCCCGAGGGGAGTCAACCCGTGCCTGAGTACCGGAGAACACCGCCATGGCCATGCCACGCAAACTCAAAAACCTGAACCTCTTCAACGACGCCAACAACTACGTGGGCGTGGTCAAGTCGGTCACCCTGCCCCCGCTCGGCCGCAAGATGGAAGCCTATCGGGGCGGCGGCATGAATGGCCCGGTCAAGGCTGACCTCGGCTTTTCAGACGACGGTATCCAGTTCGAATGGAAGACCGGCGGGCTGGATCTGATTTCCCTCAAACAGTTCGGCGCGGTGAATGCGTCGGGCGTCTCCCTGCGCTTCGCCGGCTCGTTCCAGCAGGACGACACCGGCGAAATCAGTGCTGTGGAAGTTGTGCTGCGTGGTCGCCACGAAACCATTGAGATGGGCGACGCGCAGCCCGGCGAAGACACCGAACACAGCATCACCACCACCTGCACCTACTACAAGCTGATCGTCGATAACGAGGAAATCATCGAGATCGACTTGCTCAACTTCATCGAGAAGGTCAACGGCGTGGACATGCTGGAGAAACAGCGCTCCGCCATCGGCCTTTGAACCCCTCCCTAAATCCATTACCTGGAGCAGCACATGAACACCGAAGAAACCAATACCGAAGCTCTGCCGGCAGTCGATGACAACACTGTCATCCTCGATACCGCTATCCAGCGCGGCAAGAGTCAGATCGACAGCCTCACCCTGCGCAAGCCTTGTTCCGGCGAACTGCGTGGCGTTCACCTGGTGGACCTGCTGAACCTCGACGTCGCCGCCCTGCTCAAGGTGCTGCCACGCATTACCTCGCCGAGCATCACCGCCACCGAAGCCGCCGGCATGGACCCGGCCGACCTGCTCGCCTGCGGCAACAAGGTTGCGCATTTTTTGTTGCAGAAGTCGGTGAGGACGGACGCCTCC
>Ga0157373_10001160_pt1 | contig 20184 bp, 21 predicted proteins | sample C65metaG_FD_113460 | JGI IMG/M metagenome (GOLD analysis project Ga0157373, IMG submission 113460) | Corn rhizosphere microbial communities from Kellogg Biological Station, Michigan, USA - C6-5 metaG | ecosystem: Host-associated > Plants > Roots > Rhizosphere > Soil | place: USA: Michigan... | reverse complement strand
CAGCGTCCGGCGCCGGGCCCAGCATGGCGCACACCGCGCCGGACTGCGGGTTCACACCTTGTTGCTCGGTATAGCCGAAACTTTGTTCCAGGGCAGCATGCAATTTGCTGCCCTGCAGCAGGGGCGACGAGGCCAGCAGGAAATACCACTCGAACTTGTGTCCCGGCTCAAACCAGTTATCCACAGCCTTGAGCGGTTTCTCCATCATCACGCCCAGTTTCGGCTCAGTGAAACGCTTGAACATCCCATCACACAGGCTCAGCAATGCCTGGCGAACGCTGGCGTCTTCGCGAACCGAGAGGGTGGCGAGGAAAGCTTCGGCCAGGTGCATCAGGGGGTTCTGCAACGGGCCGGATCCGAGCGTTGACCAATCGCGCCTGAGGCTGGCCTCGTAGAGGCCGTCGCCCATGGCAAAGCGCCGGGCAATGACTTCCAGGGCGGCGTTGAGCACCGACTCCACCAACGGCTCGCGAACCTTGCCCCAGTAATGAGCGCAGGCGAACAGGATGAAGGCGTGGGTGTAGAGATCCTTGCCAGTGTCCAGCGGGGTGCCTTGCGGGTCGATGCTGTAGAACCAGCCGCCGTGTTCGGCATCGTGGAAGTGCCGCTGCAGCGAGCGGAACAGCGCCGCGGCCCGTTCTTCTGCCCCTGGCACTTCGCCGATCAGACTGGCGAACACATACAGCTGTCTGGCGCAGGCCATCGCGCGGTAGCGCTGGGGCGGCAGTGGCGTGTGTGTGGCATCCAGGGATTCATAGGGCAGTGCCAGTTCGGCATTCCAGCCCGGGCCTTGCCACATGGGCACGATCACCTGGTGAAAATGCTGGCGCACCGTTGCGAACAGGGCGATCAATTCAGGTGAAGGAGCGGGGCGGGAAGCATCGGGCATGGGCGGACGTCGTCACGGCAGGGGCGAGGCGCGACATGGTAGCAGAGTGACCGACTTCAGATAGGTAACGCTTGCAAGTCTGTCATCGCGAGCAGGCTCGCTCCCACATGGACGGTGTACGCCCACCAACTGTGGGAGCGAGCCTGCTCGCGATGAGGCCCGTACAGGCACTAATACATCAACCTGCCAACAACCAGACACCAACCCCCGCCGAAACCGCCCCCGCCAGCCGCACCAAAGGCGCTGCGGCTCGCGGCAGCGCACGAACCAGGGCGAAACCTGCGCCATGCAGCGCCGCCGTCGCCGCGACGAACCCGGCCGCATAAGCCCATGGGCTCGACATGTCCGGCAACTCCAGCCCGTGGGCCACACCATGGAACAACGCAAACAATGCCGTCGCGGCAACCGCCAGGCTCAAGGGCGGACGCACGGCCAGCGCCACCGCCAGGCCCAGGGCCAGCACCGAGGCGGCAATCCCGCTTTCCAGTGCCGGCAGTTGCAGGCCTTCGAAGCCGAACAAGCCGCCGATCAGCATCGTGCCGATGAACGTGCAGGGCAGTGCCCAGCGTGCGGTGCCTTGTTGTTGTGCCGCCCACAAGCCGACCGCGAGCATGGCGAGCAGGTGATCCAGGCCGCCGATAGGGTGCCCGAGGCCGGCGATCAGGCCATTGTCGCCATGGCCGGGGTGAGCGAAGGCCAGGGTCGGGGCCAGCAGCAGGGCGAGGGTGCCGAGAATACGTTTGAGTGTCATGAAAAGGCTTCCTTGTTGAACGTTCGAAAAATCAGGCAGCTGTCAGCAGGCCCTGGCGCTCGATGAACGCGATGATCTCGTCCAGGCCCTGACCGGTTTTCTGGTTGCTGAACACGAATGGCTTGCCGTTGCGCATCCGCCGGGTGTCGCTGTCCATCATCTCCAGGGAGGCGCCTACCAGCGGTGCCAGGTCGATTTTATTGATCACCAGCAAGTCGGACTTGCAGATGCCCGGCCCACCCTTGCGTGGCAATTTGTCCCCGGCCGATACATCGATCACGTAAAGGGTCAGGTCCGACAGTTCCGGGCTGAAGGTTGCCGAGAGGTTGTCGCCGCCGGACTCCACCAGGATCAGATCCAGCCCCGGGAAGCGCCGGTTCAACTGGTCGACCGCTTCGAGGTTGATCGAGGCGTCTTCGCGAATGGCCGTGTGTGGGCAGCCGCCGGTTTCGACACCGATGATCCGCTCCGGCGCCAGGGCTTCGTTGCGGACCAGGAAGTCGGCGTCTTCGCGGGTGTAGATATCGTTGGTGACCACCGCCAGGTTGTAGCGCTCGCGCAGGGCCAGGCACAGGGCCAGGGTCAGGGCGGTCTTGCCGGAGCCCACCGGGCCGCCGATGCCGACGCGCAGGGGTTGTGTGTTCATGTTGGTCTCCTAGGAACGGAACAGACGGCTGTACTGGCGCTCATGGGCCATACACGCCAGGGACAGGCCAAACGCGGCGCTGCCGTGATGCTCGGGGTTGATGTTCGAGGCGTTGTGCTGGGCCTGTTGCAGCAGCGGCAGCAGTTCGCTGGTCAGGCGCTGGGCGGCTTGCTGGCCGAGGGGAAGGGTTTTCATCAGCACCGCCAGTTGGTTTTCCAGCCAGCTCCACAGCCAGGCGGCGAGCGCGTCCTGGGGCGTGATGTCCCAGGCGCGGGCGGCCAGGGCCCAGCCCAGGGCCAGGTGGGGTTCGCTGCGTTGCTCGAGAAATTGTCGGGCGGCACCGTCGAGTTCCGGCAGGCCGCCGAGCAGTTGCTGTAACGAATAGCCCATCTGCCGGCTCTCCTGATACAGCTCGCGGGTTTCCCGGCTGGCGCGGTGTGCTTCACAGTGTTGCCCAAGGGCGTCCCAATCGTCCGCGGCGGCGGCGCTGCAATGAGCGAGCAGCAGGGGCGCTTCGAAACGTGCCAGGTTCAGCAGTAATTGATCGCCGATCCATCGGCGCGCGTCGTCGGCGGTTTTGATCTGGCCGTTATCCACCGCCATCTCCAGTCCTTGGGAATAGCTGTAGCCGCCGATGGGCAACTGCGGGCTGGCCAGACGCAACAGCGCCCAGGCCGGATTCATGTGCGCACGCCGAACTGATGCAGGCGCGGTGCATAGTTGAAGTCTTCGTCGCCGTGCCGCGAATGATGATGGCCGCCGCCATAGGCGCCGTGTTCCGGTTGGAAAGGGGCTTCGATGGCGGTGACGCTGGCGCCCAGTTGTTCGAGCATCGCCTTGAGCACGTAATCGTCCAGCAGGCGCAACCAGCCATCACCTACTTGCAGGGCCACATGGCGATTGCCCAGGTGATAGGCCGCCCGCGTCAGCTCGAAGCCATTGGCGCAGGTGACGTGCAGCAGTTGTTCGGGGCGGGCGCAAACACGCACGATACGTCCGTCTTCGGCCTGGAGGTATTCGCCGTCGTAAAGCGGCGGCTGGCCCCGCTCCAAAAACAATCCCACGTCTTCACCCTCGGCACTGAAACAGCGCAGGCGACTTTTGCTGCGGGCATCGAACGTCAAATGAAGCTCGGCATCCCAGCGGGGTTGAGTGTCGATTCTGCGATGAATCACCAGCATCGGAGTGCTTCCAGCAATGAACGGTGCTGTGTTTAGAGCAAGGGGCTTGCCAATCGAAGATGGTGTAGGAAATGGGCGTGGGATGATTGGGGCGGGCTTTCCGGATGCTCCGAACCAGTGCGCGCGGCGAGAGATGCGCACTGTTTTGCGGCGCTCGGCGAACCTGTGGGAGCGAGCCTGCTCGCGATGGCGGCGCATCAGCCGCATGGAAGTCGACTGATCCACCGCCATCGCGAGCAGGCTCGTTCCCACAGGGGGATTACTCTGTGCTGCCCAGGCCTTGCCAATGCTTGAGGCCGATAAAGATAAACCGCAGTTGCTGGGTGATCTTCGCCTGGGGCGTGAGGTGGTCAGGGGGCGCTTCGGCGGGAGGGTCGATGATGTCGGGCAGGGTGGCGAACACGCTCTTGACGATGAGGTCGGCCATTACACTCAGCCCGGCAAGGTCCAGATGCTGCAGTTTCGGCATCAATGCCAGGTCGGCGGCCAGGTCCGAGCTGATGGCTTCGCGCAGTTGTGCGATGGCCTGGCGTACCGGTAGGGAGCCGCCGTACTGTTCGCGGGCCAGGAACAGGAACTGCGATCGATTGGCCTGCACCACGTCGAGGAAAATTCGCACCGACGCATCGATGATGCCGCCCATGACGAATTCATTGTGACGCACCAGCCGGATGGTTTCGCGGAAGGTCTGGCCCACTTCGCTGACCAGCGCCAGGCCCAGTTGGTCCATGTCGTCGAAATGCCGGTAGAAACCGGTGGGTACAATGCCCGCTGTCTTGGCCACTTCGCGCAGGCTCAGGCTGCCGAACCCCCGGCCGGACTCCATCAAATGACGGGCCGCATCCATCAGGGCAATTCGGGTCTGTTGTTTCTGTTCGGCGCGGGGCAGCATCGCAGGACTGGTTTCTGAGCCATGGGAGCGACGCACTTTAGCAAATCGGCTTTATCAACGTCGAACGGTAGAGGGGATTACACGGGGAAGCGGGGGGCTTGAAAAGTCAAAAGCCCGATTGCAGGAATCGGGCTTTTTTCCGGGCCACCATGGGCTCAGCTCACTTTGCTGTTGCGTTCGAGGGTCCGCTCACTGCCGTCTTCAACCAGACCTTTTTCTTCCAGGCGCTGGCGACCACCTTCGGCAAGTTGGCCTTGAGGGGTGTTGTTGTAGCCATCTTCGGCGAGTTGGCCTTGGGGGGTGTTGTTGTAGCCATCTTCGGCGAGTTGGCCTTGGGGGGTGTTGTTGTAGCCATCTTCAGCGAGTTGGCCTTGGGGGGTGCTGTTGTAGCCATCTTCGGCGAGTTGGCCTTGGGGGGTGTTGTTGTAGCCATCTTCAGCGAGTTGGCCTTGAGGGGTGTTGTTGTAGCCATCTTCGGCGAGTTGGCCTTGACGAGTTTGGTTGAAGCCGTCTTCGGCAACAGTCTGGCTGTAGACCGAGTGGCTGTCCTTGACCTGTGGTGGAGCCTGTTCGGAAGCTGGCAGGGCGAAAGCGGTGGAGGCCAGCAGTGAAAGGGAAAGACTCATCAGTAATTGGCGTTTCATGATCGTTGCTCCTCGGGAGGGCTAAAAAGTGGGTACGAGGGCAATGCTACTCTCGATAAGTCGATATAAAAGTTCCTAAACGCAATGGTAATAATCAACGGAATTGATTGTTCTGTGGGAAGGCTCTAGAACGGGCGTTTCCGAGGGGCGGTTTTGCACCATGGTGGGTATTTCGTACCCATCGGCGCCACGCAAATGTGCGGGGGCGGTAACAACTTGCTGGCGGATCGGTCAGGTTTTTCGCCCTGTAGGGTAAACCTGTTGCTGGTTTCACCAGTCTCACTCATATAACGAACCGACGACAGGTTCGGTTTTTCAGGTGTTGCGGTACGGACGCCAATTTGTCATCAGGAGCCTTGTGCATGACACGCACTTCAAAAATCCTTGCCTGGAGCTTGGCCAGCCTTGCTGTCCTGCTGGCCGTGTTGGTGCTGGTCATCGTGTTCTTCGATTGGAACCGGATCAAGCCGACGCTCAACGCCAAGGTGTCCGAGGAACTGCATCGCCCGTTCGCCATCAACGGCAACCTGGCGGTGGTCTGGCAACGTGAGCCCGAAGAGGGGGGCTGGCGGGCCTGGGTGCCGTGGCCTCATGTGGTGGCCGAGGATTGGAGCCTGGGCAACCCCGAGTGGTCGAAAAAACCGCAGATGGCTACGCTCAAGCGTGTCGAGTTGCGCATCTCCCCCCTGGCCCTGTTGGCCCGGCGAGTGACGATTCCCCGAGTCGACCTGACCGAACCCGACGCCAACCTGCAACGCCTGGCTGATGGACGCGCCAACTGGACCTTCCAGTGCGATCCGAAGGACCCGGACGCCAAACCGTCAAGCTGGGTGGTGGACATCGGGGCCATCGGCTTCGACAAGGGGCACGTCACGCTTGACGACCAGACCTTGAAGACCCGACTCGACCTGCTGATCGACCCGCTGGGGAAGTCCATTCCGTTCAAGGATATCGTCGGCGAAAAGGCCGCGAAAAAGGTTCAGGATCAAGGCGCGACGGCTCAGGACTATGGGTTCGCCTTCAAGGTCGACGGGCAGTATCACGGACAGAACCTCAGTGGTTCCGGCAAGGTCGGCGGCCTGCTGGCGTTGCAGAATGCATCGCAACCCTTTCCCTTGCAGGCTCAGGTAAAGACCGCCGATACCCGCGTCGAGCTGGCCGGTACGCTCACCGACCCGATGAATCTCGGTGCCCTGGATCTGCGCCTGAAACTGGCCGGCACCAGCCTTGCTCATCTGTATCCACTGACCGGCGTGACCTTGCCGGATTCGCCGCCCTATGAGACCGACGGTCATCTGATTGCCAAACTCCATGAACCGGATGGGGCGCTGTTTCGCTATGAGGCCTTTAACGGCAAGATCGGCGACAGCGATATCCACGGTGACCTGGCCTACGTTGCCAGCCAGCCACGGCCAAAACTCAGTGGCACGCTGGTATCCAACCAACTGTTGTTCAGCGATCTGGCGCCGCTGATCGGCGCTGATTCCAACACCGAACAGAAGGCCCGTGGCAGCGCCAGCAAACAGCCGTCGGACAAGGTGTTGCCCGTGGAGGAGTTCCGCACCGAGCGTTGGAGCGCAATGGACGCCGACGTGGAGTTCACCGGCAAGCGCATCGTCCACAGCGCGCAGCTGCCATTCACCGACCTCTACACGCACCTGGTGCTCAACGACGGCCAACTGAGCCTCGAACCCCTGCGTTTCGGCGTCGCCGGTGGCCGGCTCGATGCGCAGATCCGCCTCAACGGTCAAGCCCATCCCCTTGAGGGGCAGGCGAAGCTGACGGCACGAGGATTCAAGCTCAAGCAGTTGTTCCCCGGTTTCGACCCGATGAAAACCAGTTTCGGTGAGCTCAATGGAGACGCTGATATCAGCGGGCGCGGCAATTCGGTCGCGGCGTTGCTGGGGACTTCCAACGGCACGCTGAAAATGCTCATCAACGACGGCGCCATCAGTCGCGAGCTGATGGAGCTGGCGGGGTTGAACGTGGGTAACTATGTGATAGGGAAAATCTTTGGCGACAAGGAAGTGAAGATCAACTGCGCCGCGGCGGACTTCGACATCAAGACCGGCCTGGCTACCACTCGCTTGTTCGTGTTCGACACGGAAAACGCGATCATCTACATCGACGGCACGGCGAACATGGCCACGGAACAACTGGACCTGACCATTTCTCCGGAGTCCAAGGGCTGGCGGCTGATTTCCCTGCGCTCGCCCTTGTATGTGCGGGGCAAGTTCGCCAAGCCCTCCGCCGGGGTCAAGGCCGTACCGCTGATGTTGCGCGGCGCCGGGATGGTGGCGCTGGGTGTGATCGCCGCACCGGCGGCAGGCTTGCTGGCCCTGGTGGCCCCCAGCGGTGGCGAGCCGAACCAGTGTGCGCCGCTGCTCGAGCAGATGAAGGCGGGCAAGGCACCGGTGACGGTCAAGCCGACGCGGTAGTTTCAGGGATTTGCGGTGAGGTGGCTGGCCTCATCGCGAGCAGGCTCGCTCCCACATTGAGGGTGTACACCTATCGAATGTGGGAGCGAGCCTGCTCGCGATGGGGGCTTACAAATCGGCCAGGATATCGGCCATGTCATCGGCGTGTTCTTCTTCCTGGGCCAGGATGTCCTCGAAGATACGCCGGGTGGTCGGGTCTTTATCGCCCATGTACTGGATGATTTCCCGGTAGCTGTCGATGGCGATCCGCTCGGCCACCAGATCTTCGTAGACCATTTCCTTGAGGGTGTTGCCTGCCACGTACTGGGCGTGGGAGTTGCGCGTCAACAGGTCGGGGTTGAACTCCGGCTCACCGCCCAGTTGCACGATGCGCTCGGCCAGTTTGTCGGCATGTTCGGCTTCCTGGTTGGCGTGTTCGAGGAATTCGCTGGCCGCCACGCTGGCCTTGAGGCCGGTGGCCATGAAGTAATGGCGCTTGTAACGCAGCACGCACACCAGCTCAGTGGCCAGTGCTTCGTTGAGCAGGCGCACGACTTCCTGTCGATCGGCGTTGTAGCCCTCGGTCACCGCGCCGTTCTGCACGTTCTGCCGCGCACGTTCGCGCAGGGTCGTCACATCGGATAAGTGCATGTCGCTCATCTCGTTCTCCTGGAGGCTGATCCGGTTGGGGGCGTCACGCTCTCGGGGCGCGATCGCTTACAAAGTTGGGAGTGATGAGCGAGGCAAAAGTTTTATGCAATGTGCCAGTTCCTACAATGATGATCAGGCGTCATGAAGAGCGCCTAGACTGGTCTTCAACGCCATCACTGATCACAAGGACGTCCATCCATGTCGCAACGCTGCGCCACTCGCTACCCGCTGGTGCTGGTCCCGGGCATGCTCGGGTTCATTCGCCTGGTGTTGTATCCGTACTGGTATGGGATCGTTTCGGCGTTGCGCCGGGGTGGCGCGGTGGTGGTGGCGGTGAAGGTCTCGCCGCTGCATTCGTCGGAGGTGCGCGGCGAGCAATTGCTGGCGCGGATCGAGGAGGTGCTGCGGCAGACCGGCGCGCCCAAGGTCAACCTGAGCGGCCACAGCCAGGGTGCCCTCAGTGCCCGCTATGCGGCGGCCAAGCGCCCGGACCTGGTGGCGTCCGTCACGTCGGTGGCCGGTCCCAATCACGGCTCCGAACTGGCCGACTACCTGCTGGCCCACTACCCGCCGAACAGTGCCAGGGGGCGCCTGCTCAGCGCGGTGCTGCGGTTGATCAACGCGCTGATGAGCCTGCTCGAAACCGGCTATCGTGGGCCGAAGCTGCCGGTGGACCTTCATGCCTCCCATGAGTCCCTCACCACCGCTGGGGTGGCGCGCTTCAACGAGCGTTATCCACAGGGACTGCCTGAAACCTGGGGTGGACAGGGGGCGGCAGAGGTCGATGGCGTGCGTTACTACTCCTGGGCCGGGATCCTGCAGCCCGGCAAGACCGACAAGGGGCGCAACCTCTTCGACGGCACGAATCGCAGCTGTCGCCTGTTCGCCCGGACGTTCGTGCGTGAGGCGGGGCAGTGCGATGGCATGGTCGGGCGCTTCAGTTCGCACCTGGGTACGGTCATCGGCGATGACTACCCACTCGACCACTTCGACATCGTCAATCAGTCCCTGGGACTGGTGGGCAAGGGGGCCGAGCCGATCCGGTTGTTCGTCGAGCATGCAGAGCGCTTGAAAGCGGCCGGTGTATAGAGCCGCGTTGTCTAAACTGGATTCATCGCCGTCACGATCGTGCGGCATTCAGGAGAAAACGTCATGAAGATGTTGCGTGTCCCTTTGTTGATGATCGGTTTGCTGCTGTGTTCCCAAGGCTTCGCTGCAACGGCCCAACAGACCAAGATGACCACCTGCAACGCCGATGCCACCGCCAAGGCGCTCAAGGGCGATGAGCGCAAGGCCTTCATGAGCACCTGCCTGAAGACCACACCGCCTGAAGTTCGCGGGGGAACGCCGCAGGAGCGCATGAAGACCTGCAACGCCGACGCGACCACCAAGGCGCTCAAGGGCGACGAGCGTAAAGCGTTCATGAGTAATTGCCTGAAGAACAAATAAAGGAGGTACCTGTCGCGAGCTTCTGTGGGAGCATGGCTTGCCCGCGATGCAGGCGCCTTGGTTTACGTTGAGACCGAGGTGACCCTGTCGCGGGCAAGCCATGCTCCCACAGGGCCCTCACGGGCACTGCAAAATCCCCTGAACCCCGACCAAAGTCGGCCGATACAATCCCTAGTGCTGTCGGCGGAAGGCTGGCAGACTGCCGATCCTTTCACGCCGTTTTGGTTCTGAGGCTGTATGCCCACGTTTTCTCAGCGTCATGTGTTGTTGGTGATCAGTTGGGTGATCATTTTTGGTGGGCTGTTGCTGGTATTGCCGCTGCGCCTCTTGCCAAGCCTGCTGGCCGGGCTGCTGGTGTTCGAGCTGGTCAACATGCTCACCCCGCAACTGCAGCGATTGATCGAAGGCCGACGTGCCCGCTGGCTCGCGGTGGCGTTGCTGGGCACCCTGGTGGTGAGTGTCCTCACGTTGATCTTCGCCGGGGCAATCAGTTTCCTGCTGCATGAGGCGGAAAACCCCGGTGCGTCCCTGGACAAATTCATGACGGTGGTCGACCGCGCCCGCGGGCAGTTGCCCCCCTTCATCGACGCCTACCTGCCGGCCAGCGCCGCCGAGTTCCGGGTGGCAATCGGCGACTGGATGAGCAAGCACCTGAGCGACCTGCAACTGGTGGGCAAGGACGCGGCCCACATGTTCGTGACATTGCTGATCGGCATGGTGCTGGGGGCGAGCATCGCCTTGCAACGCGTCCCCGACCTGACCAAGCGCAAGCCCCTGGCCGCTGCACTGTTCGATCGCCTGAACCTGTTGGTCAAGGCGTTCCGCAACATTGTCTTCGCACAGATCAAGATTTCCCTGCGCAATACCTTTTTCACAGGGATTTTCCTGGCAGTGGTGCTGCCGCTATTCGGCATCAAGCTGCCGCTGACCAAGACCCTGATCGTGATGACCTTCCTGCTGGGGTTGCTGCCGGTCATCGGCAACCTGATGTCCAACACCCTGATCACCATCGTCGGCCTGTCGCTGTCGATCTGGGTCGCCGTGGCGGCACTGGGTTACCTGATCGTGATCCACAAGCTCGAATACTTCCTCAACGCCCGCATCGTGGGGGGGCAGATCAGCGCCAAGTCCTGGGAACTGCTCATGGCGATGCTGGTGTTCGAAGCGGCGTTCGGCCTGCCGGGGGTGGTGGCGGGGCCGATTTACTATGCGTACCTCAAGAGCGAGTTGAAGCAGCTGGGAATGGTGTAGGCGGCAGACCATTTATCTGCACTGTAATTTCTGACAGTAGACCGGCCCTCATGGTTATTGATTAGCTTCCTGGGCGAAGCATTCATTCGTACTCTTGAGGGAGCTGGGCCATGACTTTGATATCGGTGGATCAAAGCAATTTCGAGGAGCGGGTACTGAACGCCAACATGCCCGTTGTTGTGTTGTTCTGCACGAAAGGCAAGAAAAGTTCGGACAGTATGATCGCCAGTCTCGAAAAAGCTGCTCAAGCCCAGGCCGGGAAAATCCTGTTCCTGGAGAAGGCCTTCGATCCCGAAGGCGAGGTAGAGCGCAACTACGATGTCCAATCCGCACCCACCACCCTCATGCTGGACAAGAGCGGTGATCTGGTGCGCACGGTCGTCGGTTTCTACAATTATGCGGATCTCTTCAAGACGTGGGTCGACGGGTTGGCCGCGCCAGACGCGTAGAGATCGACTCGCGCCGGATACGAGGTGATTGTCGCGCTCAACCGTAGCGCTTCATCGCCTCGATCGCCAACCCGCTGCCAATGCTCCCGAAGATGTTCCCTTCCACATGCCGCGCCTGGGGCAGCATGGCCGAGACGCTGTTGCGCAGTGCCGGGATGCCGCTGGAACCGCCGGTGAAGAACACCGTGTCGACCTGATCGACGCCAATGTTGGCGTCACCGAGCAGTTGCGTGACGCTGGCGCGAACCCGCTCCAGCAGACCGTCGATAGCCGATTCGAACAGTGCGCGGCTCAGGTCCACGCTCAAGCCCGGCTCGATCCGGTCCAGGGCCAGGTGGCGCCGGTCGGCGTGGGTCAGCTGGATCTTGGTTTCTTCCACTTCCATCGCCAGCCAATGCCCGGCGCGCTGTTCGATCAACTTGAACAGCCGGTCGATGCCGCCGGTGTCTTCGATGTCGTAGCGCATGCTGTTCAGGGCCAGGGTGGATTTCTGCGCGTACACCGCGTTGATGGTGTGCCAGGTCGCCAGGTTCATGTGGTGGCTGGTGGGCATGTAGGCGCCGCTTTTCATCCGGCTGCCATAGCCGAACAGCGGCATCAGGCCGGCCAGCGCTAGCTGCTTGTCGAAGTCGGTGCCGCCGATGTGCACGCCGCCGGTGGCGAGGATGTCAGCGTGGCGGTTGTCGTGGCTGCGGCGTTCGGGAGACAGGCGTACCAGGGAGAAGTCCGAAGTACCGCCGCCGATGTCGACGATCAGCACCAGCTCTTCTTTTTCGATGGTCGATTCATAATCGAATGCCGCCGCGATGGGTTCGTACTGGAACGAGACTTCCTTGAAGCCGATGGCGCGGGCCACATCCACCAAGGTGTTTTCGGCCTCCTGGTCCGCCAGCTCATCGTCATCGACGAAAAACACCGGGCGACCCAGCACCACTTCCTCGAACTCCCGACCGGCGGTGGCCTCGGCGCGCTTCTTCAATTGGCCGATGAACAGGCCGAGCAAGTCCTTGAACGGCATCGCCGTGCCCAGCACGCTGGTGTCGTGCTTGATCAGCTTGGAGCCCAGCAGGCTCTTGAGCGAGCGCATCAGTCGGCCTTCGTAGCCTTCCAGGTATTCGTGCAGAGCCAGGCGGCCGTAGACCGGGCGACGCTCCTCCAGATTGAAAAACACCACCGAGGGCAGGGTGATCTTGTCGTCCTCCAGCGCGATCAGCGTTTCCATGCCGGGGCGCAGCCAGCCGACGGTGGAGTTGGACGTGCCGAAGTCGATGCCGCAGGCACGGGCCGGGGATACGTTTTTCATGTCTTTCAGGTTCCGGTCGAAAAAACGGCCGCGCAGTGTATGCCAGTGCGGCGCGGATTCGAAGGCCGGTTATCCGCTAATTCGTGCCGGCGGCCTTGAAAGACACCGTTGGACCCCCAAACTTGTCGGCATGAGACTGGCAGCCACAGGGCGGACACAAGAACCGCCGCCGGTTGCCGATAAACTTCTGAAGCGCCGCCCGGTCCCAATCATGAGATGGATCAACCCGGTGCCCGGTGATCCGGGCATGCTGTGGACGGCGGTGCGACATCGATAACGGATGGTGATGCTTAGATGGACTTCAAAGACTATTACAAGATCCTGGGTGTGGAGCCGACGGCTGACGACAGCACGATCAAGGCCGCCTATCGCAAACTGGCGCGCAAATACCACCCGGATGTCAGCAAGGAAAAGGACGCCGAGACCAAGTTCAAGGATGTCTCCGAAGCCTATGAAGCGCTGAAAAGCGCCGACAAGCGCGCCGAGTACGACGATCTGCGGCGATATGGCCAGCACGGCCAACCGTTCCAGGGGCCGCCGGGCTGGCAGAGCCGCGGCGGTTTCGGTGGCCAGGACACCGGGGATTTCTCCGACTTCTTCAGTTCGATCTTCGGCAATCGCGGATCAGGATTCGGGGGCGGACAGTCAGGTCGCAGTGCCGGCCGTCGGGGGCAGGACGTGGAAATGGAATTACCGATCTTCCTGGAAGAAACCCTGTCGAGTGAGTCGAAAAAGGTCAGCTTCCAGGTGCCGCAGTACAACGGGGCGGGCCAGCACGTCAGCAACACCAGCAAAAGCCTGAACGTGAAGATCCCGCTGGGCGTGACCGACGGCGAGCGGATCCGCCTGAAGGGCCAGGGCGCTCCGGGTATCGGTGGCGGGGCCAATGGCGACCTGTACCTGACCATTCGCTTCGCGCCGCACCCCAAGTTCGATGTCGAAGGCCAGGACCTGATCATCACCCTGCCGTTGGCGCCCTGGGAGTTGGCGCTGGGCACCGAGGTGGCCGTCCCGACCCTCACCGGCAAGATCAATCTCAAGGTCCCGGCCGGCAGCCAGAACGGCCAGCGCATGCGCGCCAAGGGCCATGGCCTGCGCAACAAGGCCGGTGAGCGCGGCTACCTGTTCGTCCAGCTCAAGGCCGTGATGCCCAAGTCCAGCGACGAGGCGGTCAAGGCGTTGTGGGCAGAGCTGGCGAAGAAAGCCGCGTTCGATCCACGGGAGAATTTCTGACGGCGGGGCCTTTGCCAGCCCTGCATGTCACGGCATTGGGAGAAGCAGACCATGAACAACCCGATCATTGAACTGAACCTCACAGAGTTCTGTGAGGCCGCCGCGTTGCAGGATGTCCATGTGATCGAAATCGTCGCCCATGGCATCCTCGAACCCCACGGCGCGGCCCCGACGGACTGGCGTTTTACCGACTACGAACTGGTCCTGGCCCGGCGTGCCGCCAAGCTGCGCCGCGAGCTGGAGCTGGAATGGGAAGGCGTCGCCCTGGCGCTGGATCTGTTGGAGGAAGTGCAGCAACTGCGCACCGAGAACCGCATGCTCAAGCAGCGGTTGGGGCGGTTGGTGGAGTAATACACACCCATAGCCAGTCGCAAACCCTGTGGCGAGGGGATTTATCCCCGCTCGGTTGCGCAGCAACCGCAAAAAATTGGGGCTGCTGCGCAGCCCAGCGGGGATAAATCCCCTCGCCACAGGGTGCTGTGTTTAGTCATGGCCCTCTTTTCAAGTCAAAACAGAAAATACCGCTGCGCCATCGGCAGCACGTCAGCCGGCTCGCACCACAGCAACACACTGTCGGCCTTGACCTGGTAGGTTTGCGGATCGACGTCGATGTCCGGCAGGTAGTCGTTGTGGATCAGGTCGGTTTTCTGCACATCCCGGCAACCCTTGACCACGGCGATTCTTTTCTTCAGGCCCAACTGTTCCGGCAGGCCCGCATCGGCGGCTGCCTGGCTGATGAAGGTCAGGCTGGTGGCATGTCGCGAGCCGCCGAAGCTTGCAAACATCGGCCGGTAGTGCACCGGTTGCGGTGTCGGGATCGAGGCGTTGGCGTCGCCCATCAGGCTCGCGGCAATCGCGCCGCCCTTGAGGATCAGCGTCGGCTTGACGCCGAAGAACGCCGGGCGCCACAGCACCAGGTCGGCCCACTTGCCCACTTCGACGGAGCCCACTTCATGGCTGATGCCATGGGTGATCGCCGGGTTGATGGTGTATTTGGCGATGTAGCGCTTGATGCGGAAGTTGTCGTTGCCTTCGCCGTCGCCGGGTAGGGCGCCGCGTTGTTTCTTCATCTTGTCCGCGGTCTGCCAGGTGCGCAGGATGACCTCACCGACGCGGCCCATGGCCTGGCTGTCGGAGCTGATCATCGAGAACGCGCCGAGGTCATGGAGGATGTCTTCGGCGGCGATGGTTTCGCGGCGGATACGGCTTTCGGCGAACGCCACGTCTTCGGCAATGCTCGGGTCCAAGTGGTGACAGACCATCAGCATGTCCAGGTGTTCGTCGATGGTGTTGCGGGTGAACGGCCGGGTCGGAGTGGTGGAGCTGGGCAACACGTTAGGGAACCCACAGGCCTTGATGATGTCCGGCGCATGACCGCCGCCCGCACCTTCGGTGTGGTAGGTGTGGATGGTGCGGCCCTTGAAGGCGCCCAGGGTGGTTTCAACGAAGCCGGATTCGTTGAGGGTGTCGGTGTGGATCGCCACCTGCACGTCGTACTGGTCGGCCACGTTCAGGCAGTTGTCGATGGCTGCCGGGGTGGTGCCCCAGTCTTCGTGCAGCTTCAGGCCGATGGCGCCGGCCTTGACCTGTTCGATCAGCGGCTCCGGCAGGCTGGCGTTGCCCTTGCCGGTGAGGCCGATGTTCATCGGGAAGGCGTCGGCGGCCTGGAGCATGCGCGCCAGGTGCCACGGGCCGGAGGTGCACGTGGTGGCGTTGGTCCCGGTGGCCGGGCCTGTACCGCCACCGATCATGGTGGTGACGCCGCTCATCAAGGCCTCTTCGATCTGCTGTGGGCAGATGAAGTGGATGTGGGTGTCGACGCCGCCAGCCGTGAGGATCATGCCTTCGCCGGCAATCACTTCGGTGCTGGCGCCGATGGCGATGGTCACATCGGGTTGGATGTCCGGGTTGCCAGCCTTGCCGATGGCCGCGATGCGCCCGTCCTTGAGGCCGACGTCGGCCTTGACGATGCCCCAGTGGTCGATGATCAGCGCGTTGGTGATCAACGTGTCCACCACCTCCGCGGCCAGCAGCTGGCCCTGGCCCATGCCGTCGCGAATCACCTTGCCGCCGCCGAATTTCACTTCTTCACCGTAGGTGGTGAAGTCCTTTTCCACTTCGATCCACAGCTCGGTATCGGCCAGGCGGACCTTGTCACCGACGGTGGGGCCGAACATGTCGGCGTAGGCTTGTCTCGAGATCTTCATGTGCTTTCCTGATCGTTCCCATGCTCTGCGTGGGAATGCCGCCATGGACGCTCTGCGTCCGCTTGTGGGACGCGGAGCGTCCCGAGATGCATTCCCACGCAGAGCGTGGGAACGAGCTGCGACCTAGAGGTCGCCCATGACCCGCCCGGCAAACCCGAACACCCGGCGATGCCCGGCCAGGTCCACCAGTTCCACCTCGCGGCTCTGCCCCGGCTCGAAGCGCACGGCGGTGCCGGCGGGGATGTTCAGGCGCATGCCGCGGCTGGCGGCGCGGTCGAAGGTCAGGGCGTCGTTGGTTTCGAAGAAGTGATAGTGCGAACCGACCTGGATCGGCCGGTCGCCGCTGTTGGCGACGGTCAGCGTCAGGGTGCGGCGGCCGACATTGAGTTCGATGTCGCCGGGCTGGACCTGGTATTGGCCTGGAATCATTGCGGTTGTCCTAAAAGCTTGTAGTAGATGGCGGTCGGGGTGTAGGTCCCGTCCGGGCTCTGGCAGTAATCGGGCAGTTCACCGACACGGGTGTAACCCATGGCGCGGTAGAACGCCTCGGCCTCGGAGCCGGCCTCGGTGTCGAGGTACAACAGGCCCCGCTTGTACTGGCGGGCACCGAGCTCCAGGGCACTCATCAACTGCTGCCCCAGGCCCCGCCGGCGGGCCTCGCCCCGGACCAGCAGCTTCTGCACCTCAGCGCGGTTCAGGCCGTTGGGTTTCTGGCACAGGGCAAGCTGGACGCTGGCCTGCACCTGTTCGTCCTTGACCACGACCCACAACAACAGGCTGCCCTGGTTGAGGCTAGCCTGGACTTCGTCGAAATAGGCGCGGGCCTGGACCGCATCGAGATCGGCCATGAAGCCGACACTGGCGCCGTACCCCACGGCGTCGAGCAACAGATCGATCAGGCCCTGGCGGTAATGCGCAAAGCTTTCGGCGTGGACTCGACGCAACTGGGCGGCGTTCATCTGATGTCACTCCTTGTTGGAAACAGGCGCAGGCGCCCCGGGATTGAGGATCAACTGCATGAAAGTCAGGTCCAGCCAGCGACCGAACTTGGTCCCCACCTGGGGCATCTGTCCGGTGATGAGGAAACCGGCCCGCTCGTGCAAGCGAATCGACGCCGCGTTGCCGCTTTCGATGGCGGCGACCATGACATGTTTGCCGCACGCCTTTGCGCGCTCGATCAACGCCGTCATCAACCGTGGGCCGAGGCCATTGCCGCGCTGGTCGCTGCGCACGTACACCGAATGCTCCACGGTGTGCCGGAAGCCGTCGAAGGGGCGCCAGTCGCCGAAGGCAGCATAGCCGAGTACCTGTTCTTCGCCGTCGACGATCACCAGCACCGGGTAACCCTGGGACTGCCGCGCATCGAACCACGCCTGGCGGTTGCCCAGGTCCACGGCCTGTTCGTTCCAGATCGCCGTGGTGTTGAGCACCGCATCGTTGTAGATGTCGCGGATGGCAGGCAGGTCCGTCGGACGTGCGTCTCGAATCCGATAAGTCATGGCGCAGTCCTCAGGCGATGGGCTGGTGGACGGTGACCAGCTTGGTGCCGTCAGGAAAGGTCGCCTCGACCTGGATCTCCGGGATCATTTCCGGGATGCCTTCCATCACCTGTTCGCGACTCAGCAGGGTGGTGCCGTAATGCATCAACTCGGCCACGGTCTGGCCGTCGCGGGCGCCTTCGAGCAGGGCCGCGGAAATGTAGGCCATGGCTTCCGGGTAATTGAGTTTCAAGCCACGGGCCAGCCGCCGTTCGGCGACGAGGCCGGCGGTGAAGATCAACAGCTTGTCTTTTTCGCGTGGGGGCAGGTCCATGTGCAATCCATAAGAGGCAGATAAATAATTCGCGCTGAGCTCAACCCTTGGATGGGAACCCGTGGGAGCAAAGCTTGCTCGCGATAAACGATAACGCGGTCTTCTTCTGTGTCGAGGCGCCTGCATCGCGAGCAAGCTTTGCTCCCACAGAACTCATTCCTCCCACCGAAAAGCAATTCAGGTGCTCCAGATCCGAGGTGGCACGGCTTCTCGACCCAGCAGCGCCGGCCGCAGTAACCGCCACAACTCAACCAGCCACCCCCGCGCCAGCAACGCCTCGCTCGCCAGGCACCGCGCCACGACCAGCCCCGGCAACTGCGTCAGGTCCCCACGCACGGCGTGGCTCAGGGAGCGACACTGTTCCAGCAATTCGCCATCGATTTCTCCGGTTACCAGCAGCGTCGCAAACACCGGGTCGCCGCCCAGTCCAATGGGTGAGTCCAGCAAGCCGTCACCACCGACGATGCGCTGGCGCTCATGCCACAGCAACTGCCCGTCGCGGCGAATGTCCAGCCGTGATTGAAAGTGTCCCAGGTCAAAGCGCTCGCCGCTGGCGGGGCGGCCGAGGGCAACCATGTCCCAGTAAAACAGGCGTCCGTCGCCCTGCAAGTCGATGGACGTGTCGAGTTCGGCCTGAGCGGCGCTGAAGACAATGGTCTCCTGGGGCAACCACTCCAGTGTCGCTCCGGCGGCCACGCTCAGGCTCAGTTGCTGACAGGCAGGCGCCGTGGCGCGGTACCACTTGGCCGCGCCGGGGCTGGTCAACTGTGCCCAGGCGCCGGGGCCGACGTGAGCCGAGATCTCCAGTCGATCACCGCCAGCAATTCCCCCCGGCGGATGGACGATGATGTGCTGGCACACCTCGGGCCCTTCGGCGTACAAATGCTTTTGCACCCGTAGCGGGCCTTTATGGCGGCGTTGTACCGGGCGCGTGCTGTCGCCAAAGCGGGCATAAGCCAGTTCCAGCTCGGCGTGCCAGCAGGGCGTGAACAGGGCAGGTGCAGATAAAGGTAGGTTCATGATTTCTGATTATTGTCCGGACGCTACAGACTAGATCGTAACCAGCCCGCGCACACCCTCGGCTTCCATGTTTTCTCCGCGCCCCTGCTGCACGATCTCGCCCCGAGACATCACCAGGTATTGATCGGCCAGCTCGGCGGCGAAGTCGTAGAACTGCTCCACCAGCAAAATGGCCATGTCGCCCCGGGCCGCCAGTTTCTTGATGACCGCGCCGATCTCCTTGATGACCGACGGCTGGATGCCTTCGGTGGGCTCGTCGAGAATCAGCAGTCGTGGACGACTGGCCAACGCCCGGCCAATGGCGAGTTGCTGTTGCTGGCCGCCGGACAGGTCACCGCCACGGCGCTGTTTCATTTGCAGCAACACCGGGAACAACTCGTAGATGAACGCCGGCACCTCCCGCGCCTCGGAGGCGGGAAAACGCGACAGGCCCATCAGCAGGTTTTCTTCCACCGTCAACCGCCCGAAGATCTCCCGGCCCTGTGGCACATAGGCGATACCGGCGTGGACCCGCTGGTGCGGCTTGAAGGTGGTGATCGGCTGGCCTTCCCAGTTCACCGCACCCTCCCGGGCCGGCAGCAGCCCCATCAGGCATTTGAGCAGGGTGGTCTTGCCCACGCCATTGCGACCCAGCAGGCAGGTGACTTCGCCGACCTTCACGTCAAACGACAGGCCCCGCAGGATGTGGCTACCGCCGTAGTATTGGTGGAGCTTGTCGACTTGCAGCATGGTTTGAATTCCCCTCAAATTCTCTGTGGAGCAATGGCTTTCTGTGGGAGCAAAGCTTGCTCGCGATAGCAGCACCTCGGTCCAGCAGAAGACCGCGTTATCGTTCGTCGCGAGCAAGCTTTGCTTCCACAGGCCCTCTTCCATAGAGGAAATGTGTTCACAGCGCTAGCGACCGAGATACACCTCGATCACCCGCTCATTATCCTGGACCTGCTCCAACGACCCTTCAGCCAGCACGCTGCCCTGGTGCAGGACGGTGACGTGGTCGGCGATGGTGCCGACGAAACCCATGTCATGCTCCACCACCATCAGCGAATGCTTGCCCGCCAGGGATTTGAACAGCTCGGCGGTGAAGTCGGTTTCGGCGTCGGTCATGCCCGCCACGGGTTCGTCGAGCAGCAGCAATTGCGGGTCCTGGACCAGCAGCATGCCGATCTCCAGGAATTGCTTCTGTCCGTGGGACAACAGCCCGGCCGCGCGATTGACCGATGGCGTGAGGCGGATGGTTTCCAGCACTTCACCGATGCGATCGTGCTGCTCGCCGGTCAGCTTTGCCCGCAGGCTGCCCCATACCGACTTGTCGGTTTTCAACGCCAGTTCCAGGTTCTCGAACACGCTCAGGGCTTCGAACACCGTGGGCTTCTGGAACTTGCGGCCGAT
>Ga0157373_10001159_pt1 | contig 20200 bp, 23 predicted proteins | sample C65metaG_FD_113460 | JGI IMG/M metagenome (GOLD analysis project Ga0157373, IMG submission 113460) | Corn rhizosphere microbial communities from Kellogg Biological Station, Michigan, USA - C6-5 metaG | ecosystem: Host-associated > Plants > Roots > Rhizosphere > Soil | place: USA: Michigan... | reverse complement strand
GGCAAGTGAAAATCATTTACAAATTGAAACGCAGCCGGTAGTGGATAAAGCGGGTGATAACAAAAAGAAAATTACATTTGAAAACTCTAATTACTGATGGCACTAAAAAAGGGGGAGCCTACACTTGCTTTCCTTTCATCCGATTATATTTGCAAAAAAAATATCAAAATGGACCTTCAAAAAATGATTGGGGAAGTATGGAACAACAGGGAATTGTTGAAAGATGAAACGTATACCGATGCCATCAGAAATGTGATTGATAAAGTGGATGAAGGAATTTTGCGTGCTGCAGAACCTGTTCATGAAATAACTTATAATAAGGAACCCGAAGATACATGGAAAGTGAACGAATGGGTGAAACAAGCCATCCTGTTGTATTTCGGAATTCAAAAAATGGAAACGTATTCGCTGCCTCCTTTTGAATTTTATGATAAAATGAAATTGAAAAAAAATTATAAAGACATTGGTGTTCGCGCTGTTCCACATGCAGTAGCAAGATATGGAAGTTATCTTGCGCCCAATGTCGTACTGATGCCGAGTTATGTCAACATTGGCGCTTATGTAGATGAAGGAACGATGGTTGATACGTGGGCAACAGTTGGCAGTTGTGCGCAAATTGGAAAACATGTACACCTCAGTGGGGGCGTAGGTATTGGCGGCGTTTTAGAACCGTTACAGGCAAGCCCGGTAATCATTGAAGATGGATGTTTTATTGGCAGCCGCTGCATTGTAGTTGAAGGAGTTCGTGTAGAAAAAGAAGCCGTTCTTGGCGCAAATGTCGTGCTGACACAATCGACAAAAATTATTGATGTTAGTGGAAATGAACCGGTGGAAACAAAAGGTGTAATTCCTGCAAGAAGTGTGGTAATTCCCGGAACCTATCCGAAAAAATTTCGTGCGGGAGAATATAATGTGAGTTGCGCGTTGATCATTGGAAAAAGAAAAGAAAGCACTGATAAAAAAACCAGTTTGAATGATGCGTTGAGAGATTTTAATGTAAGTGCGTAATTCATTTTTTACAAACGTTGAATTCTAATTGTTTCTTTTTCGTGTTACAGTGAACGAAGAAATAACTCCGGTTTTATTTTTGCTAAAATCCTTTATTCATCAGCATTTCCTTTATTTATCCAAAAAAAAATTATGAAGTATTTATTGTTTTACTCGTTTCTTCTCCTGTTATTTTCCGGGTGTAAGGCACAAACCGATCATTCTTTTGTTAAGCAAAAAAATGGTCAATCACTTTTGTGGGAAGTAAGTGGAAACGGGTTGAAAAAACCAAGTTTTCTTTTCGGCACATTTCATTTGTTATGCAAAGATGATATTCATTTCAGTGATCAGCTGAAAAAAGCGATGAAAGAAAGTGATGAAATCTATATGGAGCTTGACATGGATGATCCTTCGACAATGCTGAGCGGCATGCTTTACATGAATATGAAGAACAATAAAAAGCTTGAAGACCTTTATACACCTGAAGAATACAAACGTTTGCAAGCTTATTTTTCTGATACATTGAAACTTCCTTTGATGATGATCGATAAAGCGAAACCGTATTTTTTAGTGGCTTTACTTTATCCGCGAATGATGAATTGTAAAAATCCTTCCGGGGTAGAAGAGGAGTTGGTAAAAATTGCGAAAGAAGATAACAAAGAAATCAAAGGACTGGAAACAATGCAATTCCAGGCATCCGTTTTTGACAGCATTCCGTATGAATGGCAGGCGAAGGAACTATTAAAAAATATTGACAGTTTTTCAGTTTATAAAAATGAATTTCAAAGCATGCTTCAATTTTATAAAGATCAAAATCTTGATTCTTTAAAAGACATGATCACTAAAAGTGAAGCAGGTTCTGAACAATACGACGACCTTCTTCTGAACAACAGGAATAAAAATTGGGTAAAAAAATTAGACTCGATCATGAAAACCGAAAGTGTGTTTGTTGCAGTAGGGACGGGCCATTTGGTAGGAGAGAAGGGACTTATCAATTTATTGAGGAAGCAAGGTTATAAAGTGGAAGCACTGAAAAACGAATAGCAAAAAAGAATTTTTATGAAAAATAAAAGTGTCTTTTTAGTAGTTTTTGTGACGCTCTTTGGTTGTCATCAAAATGAGCAAAAGAAAAATATTTATCCAAATAATTCTTCTCAATCAAAAACAGATTCTTCTCAAACAAAAAAGAAAAATCATGCGGATTCATTATTTGCGGGAAGAGATACTTTGATGTTGAATTTAAAAATAGACAGTGCTGATCAACACATTACCATCCCTGTGAAGGTCTCTAATGGAAATGAAATTTTTGCTTCGTTATCATCTAATGATAAAAATGCGAATATCCGCATCAACCAAATTGGCCTGCCAGACAGCACTTTCGATGGCCCTTTTGGAAAAGACTTTCATTATAAAATTAAAATGCCGGGAATTTATCAATTAATTATTGCTGAAGATATGATGGCTGGTGACAGATGGAAAGGTAATTTTCTATTAAAGGTTTGGGTTGAATAAAACTGGAATAAAAAAGCCTGTAATTCTTTACAGGCTCTTCCAATTTATTTTCAAAAAAATTTTTAAAACTGTTCCAGTTTACTGAAGAAAAAATCTCCTTCGATTTCTGCATTTTCATCGCTGTCGCTTCCGTGAACAGCATTTTCACCAATCGAAGCTGCATATAATTTTCTGATAGTTCCTTCTTCTGCCTGTGCAGGATTGGTAGCACCAATCAGTTTTCTGAAATCTTCGACAGCGTTTTCTTTTTCAAGAATTGCTGCTGTGATTGGGCCACGACTCATAAATTCAACCAGTTCTCCATAGAAAGGACGCTCTTTATGCACTGCATAAAACTCACCTGCTTTTGCGGGAGAAAGATGAGTCATTTTCATTGCTACGATACGAAAACCTGCCTCATTGATCATTTTTAAAATCGCACCTGTGTTTCCTTTGGAAGTCGCATCAGGCTTAATCATTGTAAAAGTTCTGTTGGTCATTATTTTTTATTTTGCGTGCGAAGCTAATAATTTATTACCTGATTTTTCTTCTGCTTCGATGTTAAATTATTTTAACCTCGAAAAAGAATTTCTCTTCAATTCAATACGCAAAAAGAAGCGCATATATTATATATTTACATCGGTCAGAAATAAAATAATGCAATAAAATTGATGAGAACTGTATTTGAAATAGTGCCGCCTTCTTTCGACGCAGAAAAATGCGCACTACTTTGTGAAGTTAACAATCATGGATTTTCTTATGGAATAAAAGATGAAGAAAATAATACTTTTTTAGGGCTTGGGATTTATCATTATGATAAAGACAAACCTTCTGTCGGATTTCCAATTTCTTTACAGATCATTTTTCATCAAAAGGAACTTTTCTTAAAAAAATTTAAGAAAACATGTATCGTTTATTCATTCCCACAAAGTGTTTTGATTCCTTTCTCTTTATATGACAGTGAAAAAAATGCCAGTGTTATGAATATGATGTTTGGTGATTTGCACTCGAATGAAACAATACTAACGGATGTAATTCCTGATCATTCTTTATATAATTGTTATCGCATTCCGTCGGCGACATTAGAAATTTTGCAAACTCAGTTTCCCGGCGCATCAAACATGCATCAATACTCACTTTTATTGAAAAATCCGATCAAAAGAAATGAAGGTTTAGATGTCATCTTTTATTCTCAAAAGATAGTTGTTTGTCTGATAAAAGACGGCAAAAAGCAACTGATCAATAGCTACAAATATCAAAAGCCGGAAGATGTTTCTTATACTTTACTAAATATTTGCAAGCAGTTTCAATTGGAAAATGTTCATTTGGAAATAGGTGGACTGCTGGAAGAAACTTCGGCACTTTACAAAGAGATCTATAAATATTTTACTGATATTGAGTTCACTTCGTTACCTCCCGCAAACAATTATTCTGACGACATCACTAAATTTCCTGCTCACTATTTCAGTTATATCTTTGCAATTGATTCATGCGAATAATTACAGGAAAATATGGTGGAAGAAAAATAAATCCTCCTTCCAAAATGCCCTATACACGGCCAACTACAGACGTTGCAAAGGAAGGTTTGTTCAACATCATTGAAAACAACATTTCTATTCCGGGAATAAAAACACTTGACATTTTTGGAGGAACAGGTAGTATCAGCTATGAACTTGCTTCACGTGGCGCAAGTGATCTTACCATTGTTGAAAAAGATCCGAAGATGTATGAATTTATCAATAGTAAAATTGCAGAATTTAAAATCGAAAACTGCCATGTTGTAAAAAACGATGTTTTCAAATTTCTTGAAACTTGCACCGATAAATTTGATTTGATATTTGCCGGGCCACCTTATGCGCTAAAAAATATTGATGATCTTCCACAAATCATACGTGAAAAAAAATTGTTGAAAGAAGGAGGGTGGTTTATCCTCGAGCATACTCCTGCCAATAATTATGAGCAAGAACCAATGTTTAAAACGATGAGAAATTACGGCACCACCGTGTTTTCCATATTTATTAATAAAAAAGAATCTTAGACTTTAGAATGATACCGATTTTTATTACAGGAACAGGAACAGATGTTGGTAAAACTTTAATTGCAGCAATTGTTACCGAGGCATTGGAAGCTGATTACTGGAAGCCGGTGCAGGCTGGCTTTTCAGACGGAACCGATTCCTTGTTTGTAGAAAAAATGATTTCAAACAAAAAGACAAAAATTCATCCGGAATTGTATCGGTTAAAAATGCCGGCATCGCCTCATCTGGCAGCACCTGCAGAGGAAAAAGAAATTAAAATTAAAGAGATTGTTGATCAGTTGCCGGAAACAAAAAATCAATTGATAATTGAAGGAGCAGGAGGCTTGATGGTCCCATTGAATCAAAAAGAATTGATTTTAAATTTGATCAAAAAATTAAAGGCAAAAGTAATTGTCGTTAGCAAAAATGAATTAGGAAGTATCAATCATTCGTTGCTGACAGCAGCAGTTTTAAAAAAGGAAAAAATAGATGTTGCCGGTTGGATTTTTACAGAAGAATATAAAAATTATGAAGAAGAAATAGGCCAATGGAGCGGGTTTCCTGTCATTGCAACTGTAAAACATTTGCCGGTGATCTCTAAAGAAATTATCAAAAAAGAAGCTCTGAGAATTCGTCCTTTACTGAAATCTTTTTTATGACAAAGAAAGAATTAAGAGATATTTTCAAAGAAAAAAGAAAGCAACTCTCTGTGCACGACATTGAGAAATTCAATGACATGCTGCTGATTAATTTTCAAAAATTAAAGCTTCCTTTTATCAATTGTGTTCACACCTATATGGCTTCTCTAAAATTGGGAGAACCTGACACAGCAAAGATCATACGCTATTTACAATTTAAAAATCCGTCATTGAAAATTGTAATTCCGAAGATCGATATTCATTCAGGGAAAATGGTTCATTACCATTTTGATGAAGGTGTTGAAATGATACAAAACGCGTATGGAATTGATGAGCCGAAAGAAGGAACTCAAATTTCTGAAGAAGAAATTGACGTGATTTTGATGCCATTACTTGCGTTTGATAAACGCGGATACCGAGTTGGTTTTGGGAAAGGATATTACGACCGGTTTCTTCCACATTGCCGGCCGAATGTGATTAAAATCGGTTTGAGCTTTTTTGAACCTGTTGATGAAATTAAAGATATTTCCGGCTTTGATATACCTTTAAATTTCTGCATCACTCCGCAGAAAAATTTTGAATTTTATTTGTAGAAACTTTTTCTGCAAAAAATATATTTTCATAAATGACAAGAAATTCCCGATATATTTTACTTCCATTTTCTTTTATTTATGGTTCTGTTGTTCAATTAAGAAACAAGCTTTTTGATAAAAAAATATTAAGATCTGCAACTTTTGATTTTCCAATAATTTGCGTTGGAAACCTTGCTGCTGGCGGAACCGGTAAAACTCCGATGGTTGAATATTTGGTCAACATGCTAATGAAAAAATATCGTGTCGCAATTTTAAGCCGCGGATATAAAAGAAAAACAAAAGGATTTTTCATTGCCGATATAAATACAAAAACATTTGAGATCGGAGATGAGCCAATGCAAATACATCAAAAGTTTCCTGACGTTACAGTTGCAGTCGCAGAAGAAAGAATCATTGGCATTCCTGCTATTTTAAATGACAGACCAGAAACCGAAATAATCATTCTTGATGATGCGTTTCAACATCGCGAAGTAAATGCAGGATTGAATATTTTGTTGACAGATTATAATCATCTCTACACAAATGATTTTTTACTACCGGCAGGAAATTTGCGCGATAACAAAAGCAGTAGCAAAAGAGCCGACATGATAATTGTTACAAAATGTCCTGCGGATTTGGATCGGAAAGAACAAAAAAAAATTATTCAGGAATTGAATCCTTTGCCTGAACAAAAAGTTTTTTTTACAAAAATCATTTACAAAAATCCTTACCATTTATTTTCAAAAAAAGAAATCAGTTTAGAAAAGAATTTGGATGTGCTGTTAGTTTGTGGTATAGCCAATCCAAAAAATATTCAAGAATTTTTGAGAGCATCGGTTTCATCTTTTCAAATAAAAAAATATAAAGATCATTATCATTTTCAGCAGGGTGATATCAAAGACATCAACCGCACTTTTTCAGAAATAAAAAGTTCTCAAAAGATTATTCTTACAACAGAAAAAGATGCAGTCAGACTTTTACAATTTCAAAACGAAATGTCGGATCTGCCGATTTATGTTTTACCAATGGAGCATCAATTTTTATTTAATGAAGGAGTTGAATTTGATAAGCAGGTAGTGGAATTTATAAATTCATTCGAACGAGTTAATTAATCATCCAATCCCTTTCCTTCCAGAATTTGGTTAGTATATTTTTCAATTCTTGACTCCCGGGTTTTGGCTTGTTTCGGTTGTGAAAAATAAAAAAGATACGCTCTTTGCCTTCCCGGTGTTAATGCATGAAACGCTTTTTTCAACGAAGGCATCTTATCTAATTTTTCCTGAAATTCTTGCGGAACATTAAATTCAGCTGTCTTTTTTAAAGTTGCTTTCAAGCCGGCTTTTTCAACCTCAATTGCTTCAAAAACATAAGCTTTTATCAGGGGCTCCATCTGAAGTATTTGCTGAAGATTAGTGAAACGGATCTGTCGTGCTGATTGCACATTTTCTGTTTGCTGAATCAAAATGTGATCAGTGTCATTTAGTAAAGCACCTTTGAAAAACAATAGCGCACAATATTCTTTAAAGCCATGTATTAAAACAATATTTTTTTTCTCAAACGTGTAACAAGGGCAGCCCCACTTCAACTCTTCGGTTAATCCACATTCAAGAGCGATCATTCTTAATTGCTCATATTCTTTATGCCATTTGCTGCTTTTATCAAAAAAGAAATCAACCTTTGGATTCATCGTATTCATTTATCAAAAATTTGTTTATAAAAAAATTTAAACCCGTAATACCCCGCGAAAACCTCTTGCCGCATAATAAGATTCCGCTCCATTGTGATACAAAAAAACGGTGTCATAGCGTCGATCACAAAAAAGTGCACCTCCTAGTTTTCTTATTTCAGCAGGTGTTTTCACCCAGCTTGAAGTTTTCAAATCAAATTTTCCAAATTCCTGCAAATTCCTGTATTGTTCCTCAGTTAGCAGCTGAATGCCCATTGAAGCAGCCATTTCAACAGCGCTATCTTTTGGTTTAAATTCCTTTCTTGAGTGCAGCGCTTCATTATCGTAACAAAGACTTCTTCTGCCTTTTGGACTTTCTGCTGAACAATCACAAAAAAGAAATTGATTGGTTTTCTCATCGTAGCCAATAACATCAGGTTCACCGCCAGTCATTTCCATTGCATTTAGAGACCAAATTTTAGAAGTATTTTTTTCGAGTTTTGCCTGTACTTCTTCCCACTTAATTTTTTCATGCCGGTTCATGTGTTTTTGAAAACGGGCTTTTAATAGACTCAATAATTCTTCACACTGCTTTGACGATAATTCTTTTTTCATTTATCCGGTTTTGAATTCGTTAAAACAATTTTTCTATTCAAAGGTCTGAAATACCATGAAATAAAATTAAGAGCCAGAAGTAAGAGGGCAGGGAATATCTGATTGATCGGATCACCTGACGCGATATGAGAGAATATTGCTCCGGACATCACAAAGAAAAATCCTGCATAAGCCCATTCTTTTAGTAAAGGAAATTTAGGAATCACGACTGCTATCACTCCTAAAACTTTCCAGATTCCGAGTAGTGATAGTAAATAGGCCGGATAGCCTAAATGTTTAATCATATCAAGGCCGCCTTGTCCATTTTTTGCTTTTAATAATTGTGCTATACCAGTTGATAGCATTCCTAATGCAAGCCAGATCGTTGCTATCCAATAGATTACTTTATTTCTCTTTGACATGTTATTATTTTAATTTGGCTGCAATGTCTTGCAATCTGTTATGAGCCATATTAATTCCCTGGGCGAAAGGTAATTTAAGCACCTGATCTCTTTGTTCCACTGATTCATAAATGACGTGCATTTTAAGCTTGCTAATATCATCAGCAACCTGTTCAAATTCATACACCTCAAGTTGAACACCAAAAGGCGCATTATCCATTTCAAATGTGCGTATAATCTTATGATTTGGAATTATTTGATGGATGACTCCATTGGCTGCGAAAACTCTGTTTCCCTTAGCATCAGATGTTTCGAACTCATAACTGCCATGCGTTTTGTTTTCAAATTTTAGAACCTTTGTGCCCATCCATTGTTCAACAATTTCCGGTGTTACATATGCTTTAAAAAGTGATTCCAATGGCAAATTAAATTCCCTGGTTATCACTAATTCCTGTTTGCCGTTTTCGGCAGTAACTTGTGTTTTTTGTTCCATTTTATTCTGATTTTTGTTTCAAAAAATTTACTTTGGATATTTCTTCACGATCGTTTCCAGTTTATCAAATTTTTCATCCCATAATTTCCGAAATGGTTCAATAAATTCTGCTATTTCTTTAAATTTTTTCGAATTTAAATGATAATAAATTTCCCGTCCATTTTGTTCTTGTTGAAGTAATTGGCACTCTGTAAGGATCTGCAGGTGTTTTGAAACCGTTGGTCTTGCTGTGTCAAACTTTGAAGCAATGGCACCTGCTGTCATTGCATTTGTTGCCAGCAACAAAAGAATTGCCCGCCTTGTGTGATCTGCAATTGCCTGAAATATGTCGCGCCTTAAAATCATTATTTAGCCATTTGACTACAAATTTATGTGTAGTTATTTAACTACGCAAATATTTTTTTAAATTAAAAAGTATTTTTAGAAAGGAATTCCAATCCAACAGGAGTTTATTAAATAGTTGACTCATACGCCATGTTTGAATAAAATTATCGTTTCACTTTATTTCCTATAATTTACCTTATGTTAAGTAAGATAACTGAAATTATTATAGTAAACTAAGAAATACCGGCGATTTCTTTTCTCTCCCTTTCTTCTTTTAAAATCCTTTTAAAAAATAAACAGTAGTAAATCAAGAATTAAAATCTCTTTTTTCTTTTTTTAACAAAATAAAAAACCCTGAATTGCGTCAGGGCTTTTTTAGAAAATTAATTGTTGAAAATCAGTTTACAAATTTTGCATCTGCCTGATCATATTTATCCTGGTAAAATTTCAACTTATCTTTATCACCAAGACTTTGGTAAATATTTTCGAGCAAGTTTACTGCTGATTTATATCTTGATCTTTCAGATTTTTTATAACCTTGTTCTAACGTACTCATCGCCTTTTCGGCATAAGGTATTGCCTGTTTTAAAAAATCTTTTCCCTGGGACGTCAAATCTGTTTTTTGCTTTTGCTGATCCGCAGTCAACTTAGCCCCTTTGATTTTTGTAGCATTTTCCAAAGCAACAATTCCCCTGTTATAATAAAATTGTGCGTACAATAAATTTACACTTGAATTTTCAGGTGACAGCGCCAATGCTTTGTCCAATTGGCCTTTCAAAGTTGTTTCCAACTGGTCTTTATTGTTAATTACAGTTCCTTCGTCGCTATTGTATAAATAACTGAAGAGCTCCGTTGCATAATTTACGTGATAATCAAGACTGTCGGGATGTTTTGTGGTTAATTCCTCGTATTTTTTAAACAATGCATCGTTATCTTTTTTATCCCTCAAATAATCCATAACTACAAAATCAAAATAATCATCATTTGGATAAAGTTCTTTACCAATAGTGGCATATTTCACCATGTTTGCAGAATCCCCCGCTTGTTTGTAATCAAGTACGAGCCATTGATACGGAAGTTCAAAACTTGGATCAGGCGTGTTGGTTGCGTTGTGCAAACCACTGATATGAGCATCAGCAATTTTTTGAAAATATTCTCTGGCCATTGCATTGTTTTTCGCATTTAAAGCAGCTTTAGCGATGTTTAGAACCAGCGTTGTGTCTACTTTTCCAATGTTAGCCCATTTGTGTTCGCCGATGTATTGTCCTACGTTATCTGCTTTTATGAAAAGGTTCATTGCTTTTGCAAAACCAGCTGTATCAGGTTTATTATTTGATGTCGCTGCATCATTAAAAGCATTTGCGGCTTCTGAATAGTAAGCGGAATAAATATTAAAGATGGGAGAATAATTATCTTTTACCACCATCAATGTTACTTTTGGATTATTTGAATCAGCCATTGCCTGTTTAAAAGCATCAAACGCTTCTGCAAGCGGATCGCCGGTAAAAAGGCTTTTAAAAGCGGAACTATCGGCCATCAAAGAATAAACTTTACTTTTTAAATAAAGTGCTTCGGGATTTTTTGGATCTTTTGCAAGAATACCATCAATTTCGGTTTTTGCTTTTTCATACTTTTTATCGTTAACGTATGACGTAGCCTTCTTCAAATCCTGGCCAAAAGTAGCGGCAACAAGAAATGTAAATAGAACTGGTAAAACTATCCTTTTCATATGATTTATTATTTGTTGTTTAACTTGATTATCAATGTATTAACAGCATTAATTTAAATTTCATCAGTGTTATCATTTTCCTCATCTCCGCTTTCATTATCTGTTTCGTTTCCCTCTTCTGCTTCTTCAGATATTTGGATCTGATCAATAATTACCTCCTCCGGATTTTCAATCTTTTCATCTACAATCGCTTCATCGTCAGAATTTTCTTCGATTTCATTGAGTGCAGTAATTGCTGCTATTTCATCTCCGTCATCCAACCTGATCAGTTTTACTCCTTGTGTAGCTCTTCCCGCTTCTCTTATAGATGCAATTGCGGTGCGAATGGTTACACCGGATTTGCATGTGATCATTAAATCCTGCTTTTCATTAACATTTAAAAGCCCGATAAGCGGACCGGTTTTTTCTGTAATGTTGATAGTTTTAACACCCTTTCCACCCCTGTTGGTAATTCTGTATTCTTCTACAGCAGTTCTTTTTCCGTAACCTTTAGCGCTTACAACCAAAACGCTGACTTCCGGATCATTAACATTTACACAAATCATACCAACTACTTCATCATTATCAGGATCAACATCAATTCCGAAAACCCCTATCGCTCCTCTCCCGGTTGGCCTTACTTTTTCTTCCGGAAACCTGATTGCACGGCCACTTTTCACTGCCATCATAATCTGCTGATTTCCATCTGTAAGACAAGCATCTAATAATTGATCTCCTTCATTAATGGTGATCGCGTTAATACCTGTTTGACGTGGTCTTGAAAAATCTGCGACTTTTGTTTTCTTGATAATTCCTTTCCGGGTACAAAGTACGATATAATGGTTATTTATATACTCTTCATCCTGAAGATTTTTTATAGTAATAATAGTTCTGATAGTATCATCTGAAGGAATTTGAATTAAATTCTGAATAGCACGCCCTTTACTTTGCTTGTCACCTTCGGTAATTTCATAGACTTTCAACCAAAAACATCTTCCTTTTTCCGTGAAAAATAATAAAGTGTCATGTGTTGATCCTACAAACAATTGATCGATATAATCTTCTTCGCGGGTTCTGCTTCCTCGTGCTCCCCGACCTCCACGACGCTGTTGACGATACTCCGAAGCGGAAGTTCTTTTAATGTAACCAAAATGTGAAATAGTAACGACAACATCTTCTTCTTCAATGAGATCTTCCATGCTGATTTCATCAGCGAGGTAAGTGATTTCTGTCTTACGTTCGTCACCATATTTCTCTTTAATTTCGTGTAATTCGTCTTTAATGATCTGGAATCTTTTGCTTTCGTCTCCGAGGATATCTTTTAAATGAGCGATCAGTTTCATTACCTCTGCATGCTCTTCGCGAATCTTGTCTCTTTCCATTCCGGTGAGGCGTTGCAATCTTAATTCAAGAACTGCTTTCGCCTGAATTTCGCTCATGGAAAAATTCGAGATCAAAGCTTCTTTTGCAGTATCAGGAGTTGCAGAAGCACGAATCAATTGAATCACTTCATCCAAATGGTCCAAAGCAATTAAAAATCCTTCTAATATATGTGCTCTTTCTTCTGCTTTCTTTAATTCGAATTTGGTTCTTCTTACAATTACTTCATGTCTGAAATCAACAAATTCTCTAATTAAATCTTTGATATTCAAAACCTGTGGCCTACCTTTTACCAGAGCCACATTATTGATTCCAAAGGAAGTTTGCAATTCTGTGTGTTTATATAAATGGTTGATTACCACTTGTGAAATCGCATCTTTCTTAAGATCTACTACAATCCTGGTTCCTTCCTTATTATTACTTTCATTGTTGACATCAGAAACGCCTTCAATCACTTTATCGTTGATCAAATGGCCAATCTTTTCGGTTAGTGCATCCCGGTTTACATGGTAAGGAACTTCTGTGATCACTATTTTTTCCTTTCCTGTTTTAGAAGTTTCGACCATCACTTTTCCACGCAACACTACTCTACCGCGACCTGTGTGCATTGCCTGTTTGACACCTTCATAACCATAAATAATTCCACCGGTTGGAAAATCAGGCGCTTTCAAAATTTTGATCATTTCATCAATGGAAATTTCCTTGTTGTCGATATATGCAATACATGCATCTACCACTTCTGAAAGATTATGAGGAAGCATGTTGGTTGCCATGCCTACGGCAATTCCACTGGCTCCGTTCAAAAGCAATTGAGGAATTCGTGTTGGCAGAACACTTGGTTCATTCGTACTGTCATCATAGTTTAGTTGCCAATCGATCGTTTCTTTCTCAATATCATCCAACATTGTTTCAGCAATGCGCTCCAGCCTAACTTCTGTATAACGCATTGCTGCCGGAAAATCTCCATCCTGGCTTCCAAAGTTTCCCTGCCCATCAACCAAAGTATAACGCATGCTCCAATCTTGCGCCATACGAACCAATGTTCCATAAATGGATGAGTCGCCGTGCGGATGATATTTACCCATCACATCTCCGACGATACGGGCAGATTTTTTATAAGGTTTATTGTAAGTATTTCCCATTTCATACATGCCGTATAAAATGCGGCGATGAACTGGCTTCAGACCGTCGCGGGCATCTGGTAAAGCCCGACCGACAATTACGCTCATTGAATAATCAATGTAAGCGGATTTCATTTGTTCTTCAATGTTTACAGGGATAATTCTTCCCCTTGGCGCGCCGCTTTCCGGCATTTCTTCTCCTATTGTTTCCATAATTTTTTAGTATTTGCAAATATACTTTTTAAAGAGGGTTTTTCCTTAAAAAACTGAATTTATTACCATATATTTTTCACCATTTTCTATCGTGAAATGTGGATAGATTTAGTTAATTATCAGGGGTTTGGATTAGTGGCATAATTTAAGATTTCGACTTATTTGTTTATTTACTGTTGACGGAAAAAACTTTTTAACTTAATACCATTACTTATAACTTAATTATTTTCGCTTCATGACGACAATATTATTATTTGGTGCAGGAAAATCCGCCACCTGCCTGATTGATTACCTGGGAAAATGTTGTGATGAAAAAACCTGGAAGCTAATTGTTTGTGATTCCAATCTTTCTTTGGCTCAATCAAAAACAAAAAACTTTTCTTCTGGTGAAGCAATTTCTTTTGATGTCAGTGATGAGAAAAAAAGACAAGAATATATTTCGCAGTCTACTCTCGTAATTTCCATGTTGCCACCGGCATTGCATTTTTTGGTTGCAAAAGATTGTGTTGCATTTTCAAAAGATCTTTTGACCGCTTCTTACATTGACGAACAAATAAAATCTTTAAAAGAAGAAGTGGAGAAAAAAGGAATTTTATTTCTGGGAGAAATGGGATTGGACCCAGGAATTGATCACATGAGCGCCATGAAAATGATTGATGAAATAAAAAACAATCGCGGAAAGATCATTTCATTTAAATCTCATTGTGGCGGCCTTGTTTCTCCTGAAAGTGATGACAATCCGTGGCATTATAAAATCACCTGGAATCCTGCAAACGTAGTAATGGCAGGAAGTTCAGGAGCTGTTTATCTTGAAGACAGACAAAAAATTGAAATTCCATATTCTCAAATTTTTGATGATAAAAATAATATTGTTGACATTCCCACACTTTTTCCTTTAGCATGGTATGCGAACCGGGATTCACTTTCCTACATTAAAACATACCAGGTTGATGATGTCGAAAGTTTTATCAGAACTACTTTGCGATATCCATCATTTTGTCGTGGCTGGAATAAAATTATAAAGCTCGATCTCACTAATAAAAACGATCATGAAGCAATTAAAGAATGCAATACTTTTAAAGATTGGTTTGATTTAAAAAGAGAAAAACTTTTTTCTAAAACCCAAAAAAAAGTGGATCAAATGGATTTTTTCAATTCAGAATTTTCAGAACAAGTTGATTATCTCGGATTGAATAAGGATGAAAAAATTCCTTTCCAAATTACAAACTCGGCTTCATTACTTCAATATCTTTTAGAAAGAAAATTAGTGATGAAGCCTCATGATAAAGACATGATAATTATGCTTCATGAGATTGAATTTTCAATTGATGGAGAAAATAAAAAGACAAAAAGTTGTTTGATTGTAAAAGGTGAAAATCAATCCTACACGGCGATGGCAAAAACGGTTGGTCTTCCTTTGGCGATTGCCGCAAAACTCATTTTAGAAAATAAAATTCAATTAACCGGATTGCATATTCCTGTTATTCGGGAAATTTATGAACCTGTTTTGAGAGAATTGGAATTGAATGGAATTCAGTTTCATGAAGAAACCAAAGTTTCGTAACACTCACCAGTAAACGAAGAATAAAACGATTTTTATTTCTGATAAAACATTCAGGTTATAAAGACCTGAATGTTTTTGTAAAAAACCTTATTGATTACTTGCCTGCTTCTCCGCGTCGGCTTTCATTTTATCATTGGCGGTGATTAAAAATTCCACTCTCCTGTTTTGCGCCATTCCTTCGGGTGTATCATTTGAATAAGCCGGAGCAGATTCTCCGAAACCTCTTGTTGTCAATCGTGATGGAGAAATTCCCTGTGCCTCCAAATAATCCCTAACTGCATTGGCTCGCTTTAGCGAAAGTTGCATGTTATATTCATCAGTGCCACGACTATCAGTGTGTCCCTGAATCTCAATGTTCGTGTTTGGATATGTATTTAATACATTTACTAATTTATTCAGATTTTGTTTTGCAGAATCTCCTAAATCCCATTTTGAAAACGCAAAAAGAATTTTTTCGTTAAATTCTACTTTGATTCCTTCATCTACTCTTTCCACTTTTGCTCCCGGAATATCGCTTTTGATTTGTGCTGCCTGTTTATCCATATCATGGCCAATGATTGCTCCGGCAGTTCCCCCAACGGCAGCACCAATAATGGTTCCCAGCGTACTGTTGCCCGCAGCTCTTCCAATAATATTTCCTCCTACTGCTCCCGCTGCACCACCAATTACTGCACCTTTTTGTGTTCGCGTCGCATTACATCCAATAATAAAAAAAACAAAAAACGGAATTGCAAAAAATATATTTTTCAAATGTTTCATTGTTTAAATTCTTTAGTTCATGCACGAACTTTCAAACATTATACCAAAGAGTAGCAAGAGATGAGTAACAAGCAGCAAGAAATGTAGTAAACAAAGAAACAATTTGGATTTATATTTTGTTCATCGTAAAATACTCTTTCTCCTTTGACAGATTGATGAAAGGACACTTCACTTCTATCTTCTGAATGTTTTCCAATTGTGAAGCAATAAATTTTTGATGAGCAGCGCTCTCTTTTAAAAAAGGTTTGTGGTTGACTGCAGAAATTATTTTCTTGATTTCGTTCATGATATTTGTTGTCTCTTCATTCAGGAATGAATTGCAAAACTTCTCAAACACATAACTGGTGGCTGTTTCATTAGGATGAACCCAATCATTTTTATAGAAACGATAATCACGCAAAACATCTGTGACGGGTTCATACGAAGGAAAATAAAATGCATTTTTATTTTCTTCAACAAGAGTGTGCACCGCTTCAATTAATCTTGCTTTACTTCTGTTGTTTTCAATAATTCCATCTCTTACATGCTTTACAGGACTTATGGTAAAAATGATTTTTATTTCGGAATTAAATGTCCCCAATGCATTCATTGCATTGGAAAACTCTTCAATAATTTCTTTCGTTGATAAAAAATTTTTTTTAAAAAATGCTGAAGGCGCTTTGTGACAATTTGCAATATTCTCACCATTATTTTTTAACTGGTAATTAAACGCAGTTCCTAAAGTAAGAATCAAAAATTTTGCTTCTTTCAAAAAGTAATGTGCACCTGATTGTGATGAATTTATTTTTTGTAAAACCTGTTCTTTGTTCATTCCTGAATATTCAGAATGATGTTTCCAGCTATGCCACAAACCGTTTAATTCAAACAGGTCTTCCTCTTTATAAATTCTATTATTAATATAGCCAAACATAGCATCAGCAACACTTTGAGGATCATACAAGATGCCGTTGGGATTTTGTAAAACATTAAATTTCAGACCCAGCATTTTATTTCCGATCTCTTCTGAAAAACATGAACCGAGAAATAGAATTTTATCAGAATAAGAAATTGAAAATGGAAAATCAGGTATTTGAAATGGTAAAAAGAATTCCATTCAGGTAAAAATTTTAGAAGCCATTTCGATGGCCTTTGATAGTTCTGTTTCGTCCATATTTTTTAGAAAACCTAACTCTTTAAAATAGGGAATGATTAATTCTGAATTCATATTTCCAACCAGCTCATCTTCTGCCATCGGGCAGCCACCAATGCCTTTTAAAGCTCCATCAAAACGAAGACATCCGTTTTCCAATGCGGCATTTATTTTTTGCTTCCAATTAAAATTGGTCGAATGAAGATGAACCCCTGTTTCAATTTGCGGAAAATGTTGAATTACTTTTTTCACAAGCGTTGCGATTTGTGAAGGTTGTGCCAGGCCGACTGTATCAGCAAGAGAAATGATATTGATTCCTTCTCCCACTATTTTTGTAATCCATTCTAAAACAATATTTTCATCATAGAAATCGCCATAAGGATTTCCAAATGCCATGGATATATAAACTACTAATTCTTTTCGGTTTTTATCACAAATATTTTTGATCTCTCTTACCCTTTCCAATGATTCTTCAATAGTGCTATTGGCGTTTCTTTTTTGAAAAGTAGGAGAAACTGAAAATGGAAAACCCAGATAATGGATTTTTTCAAATTCCGCTGCATCGCTTGCTCCACGGGCATTGACAACAATTGCAAGCAACTTGCTTTTAGAATTTTCTATGTTTAATTTTTCAACAACTTCCTTCGTATCTGCCATTTGTGGAATGGCTTTTGGAGAAACAAAACTTCCAAAATCAATGGTATCAAAACCTACTTTCAACAATTGATTGATGTATTCAATCTTTGTTTTTGTTGGAATAAAATTTTTCCAACCTTGCATTGCATCTCGCGGACATTCTATCAATTTGATTTGATTGGTACTCAATCTAATAATTTAATAATAAAACAATTAAATAATCCTCTGCTTCATCACTTCATATAAAATCATTCCAGCGGCAACAGAAACATTGAGAGATTCAAAATCCTTTTGCATTGGAATTTTAAATTTTGCATCGCATAATTTATACAGCGATGGTTGAATGCCTTTGTCTTCACTTCCCATTATGATTGCACAAGGTTCTTTAAAATCAATATCAAAAACATTTTCGCTAGCAGTCATTTCACTCGCAAAAATCTTGATGCCATTCAAATGCATTTCGTCTATTGCATTGTGCAAAGTTTTTACACGGCAAACCGAAATATTTTCAAGAGCACCTGCAGAAGTTGTAATCGCATCTTCACCCAACGCTCCTACTCCTTTCTCAGGAATCACAATTGCATGAACACCGCAACAGTAGGCCGTTCTGGCTAATGCTCCAATATTTCTGATGTCAGTAATTCCATCGAGGATGAGCAACAAAGGCGTTTCGCCATTTTCAACAATAAATGAAATTATATCCTGCAGATTTTGATATTTTATTTTTGATTTTACAGCAATACAACCTTTCGGGTTTTCCAGATTAAAATTTCTTATTTTTTCAAAAGGAACTTTATTTATAGGAACTTCAAATTCTGCTGCAATGCGTTTTAATTCATCAGCTTCATCAAAAATATTGTTTTGCAAATAAATTCTTTCTAATTGTTCGCCATTTTTAATGGCATTAATGACAGAATGAATTCCGGCTATTAAAAGATTTTTTTTTGGACGATGTTGGGGAGTGAATTTTTTATGTTGTGGTCTCAATTTTAAGATGATGGTTTATTCAAATAGATAAATTATTCTGATTTTCCGTTACAAAAATAATATATGTCTAGTTTAGAATTAGAAGTTTACGAGATTTTTTAAAAATCGATTTACAGAAAAAGAAGCTTGATAGAATGTTTTGAAGCAAAAGCAGAAGAAAAAATAAGTCAAAAAAAGGATGTGTTTATGACAAAAGATGATAAGGTGGAAATGATTAGCAGAATTGAATCTTCAAAAACAGACACCATAAAATGGATGTTTATTTTCTGGATTGGTCAATTAGCCGCTATGGCTGGAATCTTATTTGCCTTCCTTAATGCATACTTTAGAAAATGAATAAATAATTAGTGTTCTATCCGTTCTTAATAGAACGTTTTCACCAATCTGCCAATCATAATTCCATCGTGATAAATTTGCATTGCATATTTTCCTTTTTGAAAATTGCGTGCGTCGATAGTGAATTGCAGCCGATTATTATTGTCTTTCACATTGTCGAAATGAATCAGCGCAGAATAGGTTTGCCTTCCGGAACTTGTTTCAAATGTACCAGACTGCCAGGAGGAATTTAAAAGCGTGTTTCCATCGGGTTTTACAATTACCACATAAATGGAAGTAGAAGTATTTGTAGGTTTTGCACTAAGCAAAAAAGAACCTGTAAGCTTTACAGTCTGAGCCGCAATATTAGTTTCTCTTTCATTGTTGTCACTTTCGGTGACTCCTTTAAAACTCAAATGCGAAACCAGCACCGACAATGGCCCGGTATAGTTTACTTTCTCTACTGTTTTAATTTTTCTTTGCGGAGATTTGTTTTCTTTGATCAATTGCTTAAGAACTTTATTAAGTCTCATATTTTCTCTCGCTACTTCATCATTCTTGCTTCTTAATTCATCAACACTTTTTTGCAACTGCCGGATTTTTTCACTTGCCTCAGACATGTCTTTTGATGATGATTTATTTTTCAGGATTTCAGCAATTTCATTTTTTAATTTATTGAACTCGATTAATTTTAATTCAAGAGTTTTATCTGTTGATGAATCGTAAAAAGTTGAGTCCCGGTTTCCAAGTTGCTCGACTGTAGAAGCCAACAACATTTGAAGCGAATCTTTCATCGATGTTTTCTTTGCAGTTGGCACCGTCTGCTGAATTTCCTGTGTAACGGTTTGAGGAACTTTTGGCTGGAAATAAAAATTATATCCCCAAATTGAGATTAAAATGAATGAGATAGTTACTACTAATAATGCAAAAATAAGCAGGTATAAAGATTTACGGTCTTTCATTAGAATTTTCAGAATGAATTATTTTGCAAAAATATTTATTTTAAAAAGTTATTTGTCAATGCTTTCGTTAACATAAGCAGAAATCCAGCCTACCTGCCCGTTCTTTACCAGGTAGAATTGTTTCTTCTCATAAAGTCCGTCAAACTGCCGCATGATCTTTAATAATAAACCTGATGCAGCAAGCATTGCTCTTTGATTAAAAACTTTATTTACCGTTCTTATCTCTTTTGCAACCGCATCTTT
>Ga0157373_10001156_pt1 | contig 20223 bp, 20 predicted proteins | sample C65metaG_FD_113460 | JGI IMG/M metagenome (GOLD analysis project Ga0157373, IMG submission 113460) | Corn rhizosphere microbial communities from Kellogg Biological Station, Michigan, USA - C6-5 metaG | ecosystem: Host-associated > Plants > Roots > Rhizosphere > Soil | place: USA: Michigan... | reverse complement strand
TACCGTAGCCAGTTATCGAGCGAGGGTTCGCGTTACACAAAGATTGCGCGGTTTGCGCTGTCCACGCAGGAAGCATGAACGCACATCCCATTTTGACCAGTGCCGTCGTTGGATATCTGCTGGGTTCAATCCCATTCGGGTATCTGCTGGTTCGAATTTTCCGTGGCGGGGATGTGCGCGCGACAGGAAGTGGCAACATAGGGGCCACAAATGTGTCGCGCACTTCTCCTGTGCTGGGAATGGTTACTCTTCTCCTCGACGCCGCCAAAGGTATGGCTGCTGTCGGGTTGGTGCTCGCAGTTTTCCCTGATAGTCGCACACTCGGGTTTATAGCGGCCTTTTCTGCAATCGCCGGTCATATTTTCCCTGCATGGCTCGGCTTTCGCGGGGGCAAAGGCGTTGCCACCGGCTTGGGAGCATTTCTCCTGCTAACCCCACGAGCAATTCTGATTGCAATCGGCGTGTTCCTGGTGATCGCAGCTCTCTTTCGTTGGGTCGCTCTCGCATCGATTGTGGCAACGGGGCTGCTGCCCGTACTCTCGTGGCTTAGCGGCGAAAGCCGAAAAACAACCGGGGTGTTAGAAATCGCGGGTCATCGCCTCGCCACAACACCTTTACTTTGGATCTCTGCGTCGGTTCTGCTGATTATCGCGAAGCACCACTCGAACATCCGACGGATGCTGGCCGGTACTGAGCCGCGCTTTCACCTGAAACACAAATGAGCCGCATCGCCATCATCGGAGCCGGGGCGTGGGGAACGGCGCTGGCAATCGTCGCAGGCCGTAAATCGAGCCATCAGGTGCGGCTCTGGGCCTACGAGCGTGAGGTCCGAGATTCGATCGGAGACCGCGGCGAAAATTCTCTCTTTTTGACAGGACACCGGATTCCGGATTCTGTTTCAGTGACCGGGGATTTCGCCGAAGCACTGAGCGGCGCCAAAATTGTAGTCAGCGCGGTTCCGTCGCAGCACTGCAGGCGCATTGTGGAGCAGATGGCTCCCCATTTGACCTCGGAGATGTTTCTGATCAGCGCGGCCAAAGGGCTCGAACAAGCGACGTTACTTCGCATGACCGAGGTGATCGGCCAAATCACCGCCAATCAGTACAAAGTAGGAGCGTTGAGTGGGCCAACCTTCGCTGCCGAAGTGGCGCGCGGGGACCCAACTGCAATCACAATCGCTTCAGAGGATGATGCGCTAATGACGGCGGTCCAGCGCGATTTCAGCGACTTGGCATTTCGGGTTTACTCGAACGGAGACGTGGTCGGAGTGGAACTGGGAGGCGCCCTGAAAAACATTATCGCAATAGCCGCCGGAGTTTGCGACGGTCTCGGTCTGGGGCACAACTCAGTGGCTGCGCTGATCACCAGAGGTCTCGCCGAAATCACCCGGCTTGCGTCCGCCTGCGGCGGCCGAGCCGAAACCATGTCCGGACTCGCCGGCCTGGGCGATCTGGTGCTTACATGTACGGGGGCCCTTTCTCGCAATCGCAGCGTTGGCGTGGAACTGGGGCGTGGCCGCATGCTTCCTGAAATAGTCGCGGGCATGCACGGAATGGTGGCGGAAGGAGTCTTCACTACTGATGCCGCAGTGCAACTTGCGCGCGCACACAAGGTTGAGATGCCTATCACACAGCAGATTCACGCCATCCTGAATGAAGGCAAATCTCCACGCCATGCCATTCACGAATTGATGACCCGCAGCTCCAAAAGCGAAGCTCACGCCGGTGCAGGCCCGCAAAGCGTTTCGTAACCTAAAGTGATTTTCTCGCCAGGGACGTGCAACTTATTGAGTCTGCTGAGTGAACGCGGCCAGTACCTTTAGTAACGGAGCGGGCCGTGCATATCTCCTATTCCCCGCATTCCGCAACATAAAATGAATGATTGACTCCGCTCGGGAGCCGGGGAGAAAACGTCACCTTGTACGGGAAACTCTTGCCGACGCGTATTCCGATCCTGTACGTGATACTCGGCGTGCTGGTGGCGATCAGCGTGGTGCCGATGTATTTCTACTCGGCGCAGGTGCAGTCCATCAACCGTGAACGCCTGATCACCAACGAGCGACTTCTCCAGAACACGGTCACGCGGTCGATCGCCGATGATATCTCGCAACACCAGCAATCCTTTCGGCTGATGCAGGCCAATCTGGCGTCGGCCTTACAGGTTGCCAGCGGTGGCGACTTGACCGGAGATCATGTTCAGGCCCCGGAATTGCGGGCACTACTCGAGAATTTCGTTTCTTCTTCCAGTGATCTGGACTACGCGACGCTTTTGAACTCAGACGCGAAAGGAATTTCTGCCGGACGTATTGAGCCGGACGCATTTCTCCAGAAGGAACTCGAAGCCGCCTACGCCGCAGCCAATGATGCCCGCGCATACAACGGTCAACCGCTGGTTGTGGGTAATGGAAGGGCCTCGCGAACCGTGATGCTGGTGAGCACGCCAGTCACTTATGGCGGACGCTTTCTGGGCATGATCGCGTCGGTTGTTGACCTTGACTATTTGATTCGAAGATTGCGAGAAATCGATCGCGGCGGACTGACACCGTACGTCGTAGACAGTCAGGGTCGTCTGGTGGCCGGAGCGAATCCGGAGTACGCAACCGGACAGGACATGACTAATCTGGAGATTGTGCGGAACTTCGTTGAACAGGGCCGTAAGGCGCAAATGCTGGCGCCCACCCGAGAATTCAACGTAGATACCGGCAAGAAGAATGTTGTCATGCTCGGGACCTACAGCGCAGTATCAAATTTAAACTGGGCCGTCGTGGTTCACAAACCGCGCGACGAAGCCTACAGCAGCGTTTATCAAATGCAGCGCACTGCACGATGGCTGGCCATATTTTCTATTGTCCTGAGTATTGGGGTCGGCGTTATCGCGGCGCGGCGAATCACCAACCCGCTGGAAGTCCTGACCGAATCGAGCCATGCTATCGCTCGCGGCGATTTTTCTCAGCGGGTGGACTTGAAGAGCCGCACGGAAATCGGAGAACTCGCCTCCACGTTCAACTTCATGTCTCAGGAACTCGAGCACTTTGTCGAAGACCTGAAACGGGCGGCCGCAGAAAATCGAGAATTGTTCATGGGATCCATACAGATGCTCGCCGGCGCAGTTGACGAGAAGGACCCTTACACTCGCGGTCACTCCGATCGGGTCACGCGATATTCAATGTTGATCGCCAAAGAGCTTGGGATGTCCGAGGAATTCCAGGAGACGGTGCGCGTCGCTGCGCAATTGCACGATGTGGGCAAAATCGGAATTGAAGATCGCATTCTGAAGAAACCGGGCGCGCTTACCGCCGAAGAATTCGACGTCATGAAGACTCACACCACCAAGGGCGCAAACATTCTGCGGCCGGTGGCCCAATTAAAAGAAATGATTCCCGGCATTGAATTACACCACGAATCGCTCGACGGACGCGGCTATCCACACGGTTTAAAAGCGGACGAAATTCCTTTGCTGCCGCGAATAATTGCGGTGGCCGACACTTTCGACGCATTGACTACCAACCGGCCTTACCAGCAGGCCCGCAGCAGTGAAGAAGCGCTTGGGGTAATCCGTTCACTGTCGGGGAAAAGGCTCGACCCGGCGGCGGTCACTGCTCTCGAGACCGTTTACGCGCGGGGTGAGATCAAGGTCCCACAAGGCGTGATGCTGCCGATGGCAGCAGCGGCCGGGGCGGCCGGCATAGGCAGTGATAAACAAACGATCGAGTCCAGCATTGGGACCGAGCGGGTTTAAGTCCCTTCTCTCATCTTCATGCGCCTGCGCCGCTATAATGAATAAGTCCTTCGACTTTTTCTCATGATCCAAACTCTGTTCGGCAGCACTGAAAACGAAAAGAAAAGCGGCCTGTTTGACCGCATGAAGCAGGCGGTTTCACGCACCCGCGAAAACCTGAGCGAGCGTATTGATGAAGTCGTTTCCTTCAACAAGGAAATTGACCGCAATACCCTCGATGATCTCGAAGGAACCCTGATTGGAGCCGACCTGGGGTCGGCCACGGCGCAGCAGGTGCTGGAGAAGTTGCGCGAACGCGCGGACCGAAGGCAGATCGGCGACGTGCACGAATTGAAGCGGCTTTTGAAGCAGGAACTGCTTGTGATTTTAAAGTCGGCGAACACGCCTCCGGTAGAGCGCGCCGAAGGTGTTCCTGAAGTGGTGCTGGTGGTCGGAGTCAATGGGACTGGAAAGACCACGACAATCGGGAAGCTGGCACAAACAATTCGAAGTAACGGCAAGACCGTGCTGCTGTGCGCCGCTGATACTTTTCGTGCGGCGGCTATCGAGCAACTTGAAGTATGGGGGCAGCGCACGGGTACCGAAGTGATCCGCACCAAAGCTGGCGGCGATCCAGCAGCGGTTTTGTTTGACGCGTTGCAGGCAGCCAATGCACGGCATACCGATTGCGTGATCGTGGATACGGCGGGCCGCCTACATACAAAGCAGAATTTAATGCTGGAGCTGGAAAAAATGCGGCGCACGGCACAGCGGATCATTCCCGGAGCGCCGCACGAAGTTTTACTGGTGATTGATGCAACGACTGGCCAAAACGGTCTGCAACAAGCTAAGTTGTTCACCGACTCGGCAGCGGTTACCGGAGTAGTGCTTACAAAACTGGACGGAACCGCCAAAGGCGGAGTCGTAGTGGCAATCGCACGCGAACTGGGTTTGCCGGTGCGCTATGTCGGAGTTGGGGAGAAGGCGGGAGACCTTTTGCCCTTCGATCCTGAGGAATTCGTGAACTCTCTTTTCGCTTAAACCAAATACATTAAGTGGCTACTTCTCTCGAGAAAGATCAGCAGCATTTGCGGCGGGCCCTCCAACTGGCGCAAAAAGGGTTCGGGCTGACCTCACCTAACCCGAATGTTGGCGCGCTACTGGTGGACGATGACGGCAGGATAGTGAGCGAAGGATTTCACACCTATGACGGCGTGAAGCACGCCGAAGTAATTGCTATTGAAAACGCGGGCAGCAAGGCCCGCGGAGCCACTCTCTACATCAACCTTGAACCTTGTTCCCATCAGGGACGTACCGGACCATGCGCCGACGCGGTAATCGCGGCGGGAATCAGGCGGGTGGTTGCATGCATGCCGGACCCCAACCCCGAAGTCAGCGGGCGAGGATTTGCGCGGCTGCGGCAAGCGGGAGTGCAAGTAGCGTCGGGATTTCTGCAGGATGAAGCGCAGCCGATCAACGACGCTTTCGCCAAGTTCATTCGTTATCGCCTGCCGTTGGTGACATTAAAGGCAGGGATGACGCTTGACGGCAAAATCGCTCCTCCTCCGGAAGAATTGGCGGGAACCCCAGCGGTAGCATCGGCAGGGCCAACCGGCGGTTGGATTACCAGCAACGAGGCACGTGAGCACGTGCAGCAGTTACGCCATCAGCATGACGCGATCCTGGTCGGAGTAGGAACAATCACGGCGGACGATCCCTTGCTCACCGATCGTACAGGCCTGCCGCGACGGCGTCCGCTGCTGCGCGTCATTATGGATTCGCATCTGCGTCTGCCCCTGGACTCGCGGGTTGCCCAAACCGCGAAAGACGATGTGCTCGTCTTTTGCTCCTTCGCGGAAGAAAAAAAGAAACAGCAACTGCTGCAGCATGGAATTCAAGTTGAGCAGGTCGTGTCCGCTGGAATCGACGGACGACCTGACCTTGAAGCTATTTGCAAACGGTTGGCGGAACGGGAAATTACAAGCGTTATGATCGAAGGCGGAGCGCTGGTGAACTGGACGGCGCTGGCTTCACGCGTCGCGGACAAAATCTTTTTTTATTATGCACCTCGGATTCTGGCGGGCACAGGCTCTGTACCCTTTGCGGCGGGTCCGGGATTTCGCCGCATGAGCGAAGCGGCCCATTTGAAATGGTTCCGGCTGCATCGGTTCGGGGAAGATTTTGCTGTGGAAGGATATCTGAGAGATCCGTACTTGGATTAAGGGTAGGTTTCACGGTTTCCCGGATCGGGAACATAAGGAGATTTCACGAAGACCTTTGAACGCTGATGATTGAAAGCTAAAGAAAATGTTTACAGGAATCATTGAAGAAGTCGGGACAGTGGCGACGATCGAGATCGAAGGTGAAAGACGCCGGCTCACAATTGCGTGCTCGAAACTCCTGCATGAGATGGAAATCGGCGACAGCATTTCGGTGAGTGGCGTCTGCTTAACCGCGGTGGATATCTCCAGCAGCAGCTTCAGCGCCGACCTGGCGCAGGAAACCTGGGCGCGCACCTCCTTTTCGCGATTACGTCCGGGAGCGCTGGTAAATCTTGAGTTGCCGATGCGAGCGAACGGGCGCTTCGACGGCCACATCGTGCAAGGCCACGTAGATAGAACCGGAACAGTTATGTCGCTCGTGCCGACTCCCCAAGGGAACGATTACGTGCTCACTATTAATGTTCCCTCTGAATTAACGCAATACGTTGTTGCGAAAGGGTCGCTGTCGGTCGAAGGCATCAGCCTGACGGTCGCGGCAATCGAGGGAACGGAAGTACGAGTGGCGATCATTCCACATACTGCCGAGGTAACGAACCTGAAATCACTCGTTCCTGGTGATCCAGTGAACCTGGAAGTAGACGTGCTCGCGAAGTATGTCGAAAAGATAATCGGCGGACAGAAAGCTGAGAGTTCAATCACGTTGGAGAAACTGGTGCAGGCAGGATTTTAAGAAATCGACTAATGCGGTCCTTTTGAGATGACGGAGTTTCGCATGGTAAGATATTCTTACCTGTGCAAACCAAGCTTTCGACCAAAGGGCAGGTAGTTTTGCCCAGTTCAATTCGCCGTCGTTAGGTCTCAGGCCAGGCGACGCGCTCGATGCCCGGATTGATGCAGGAAAAGTCGTGCTTTCTCCACGCCGACCGCGTGGCCCTAAACCGACGATCATTGTGGACGAAATCACGGGTCTCCCAGTTCTGACTGCTGGCCGAAAGCACCGACCTTGACCAGTGAGCAGGTGCGCGCAATCCTAACCAATTTTCCATGACCTATCTGCTTGATGTAAACGCGTTGGTTTCCAGCTTGGCAACACTGGATCGAAGAATACCTGGGGCGTTCCTGATTCCATACATCTGATTCAGTTTCACGCTCCGATGTCCAGTTCATCCAATTGCAAAAATTCCTGAATGATGGGTTCGTCGCATTTCTCCATGTCTGCATAAGTGCCGAAGAACAGAACCTTGCTCTCATATAGGAAGACCACGCGGTCGGCGAGTTTTTTTGCCAGACGCATGTCGTGAGTGACTACGACGCTGGTGAGATGAAGTTGAATTTTCAACCGCTTCATCAGGTCGCCCAGCAGTTGCGCCATGAGTGGATCGACCATGGTCGTGGGTTCGTCATAGAGCACACACTCGGGTTGTGACGCCAGCGCGCGCGCAATCGCCACGGAACGCTTCATCCCGGTTGAAAGGTCTGACGGAAACAAGTCAGCCATGGGCTTCACGCCAACCATTTCCAGCAAACCCGAGACAATCTGCAGAATTTGTTCTTCGCTCAGGTCACGGCGCTCGCGCAGTGGGAATGCAACATTCTCGCCAACTGTAAGTGAATCGAACAGCGCGCCGCTTTGGAATACCATGGTGACCTTCTTGCGGATGCGCTCCAACTCCTGCTCAGGATAATCAGTGATGTCTTCGTGAGCAACGATTACGCGGCCAGAATCCGGCTTCAAAAAACCCAGAATATGCTGCAACGAAACTGATTTGCCAACACCGCTTCGCCCCAGAATGCAAACGGTCTCTGCAGTATTGACCTGGAAGCTGACGTTCGTCAAAACGCGATTTTCCCCGAACGCTTTTGAGACGTTCTTGAACTCGATATATGGGGAAGACTGATCGCCCGTCACTTCGGCTGAAACTGTAGGAGCGGCTATTGATGTGTCACTCATGAATCCGTTCAATCATAAATGCTGCGGATGCGTTTCGAATTCCCGCTCTGCCGTCCGCCAGTCTTCTGGTGTATTCAGGTTCCGAAACATAGCTATGTTGAATCCTGCTGCCAAAATTTCGGGTTCGTCAATTACACGAACGCTGATATCGGGAAAAAGTGCGTCTATCTTGTTGCGGCCCGCAGCCAGTGCGGACTCAGCCGGCCTGAAGAATTCCTTTCGATAAATCGCGCACAAGGTTTGCAGATATCCGCCTGACGAAGGCAAGGTGACCATCGCGTTCGAGGACTTCGCAGCAAGTACCAGAAAGGATAGGAAGCTCGACGTTACAAATGGAAGATCCACACCCAGAATCAGGTTGTGATCTGTCGTGGAATGACGCAGGGCCGCATGAATTCCGCCGAGGGGTCCGCGGGCGGCGTATATGTCTTGTACCGCCTTCCCAAATGTCCCGAACTTTTCAGGGTCGCCAACGATGTTGACCTCGTCCGTCAGCATTTTTGCCAGCGCCAGCGCACGGATAATCAGTGGCTGTCCCCCCAGGCGCATAAGGGCCTTGTCAGAGCCCATGCGCGTGCTTTTGCCTCCGGCGAGCACAAATGCGGTCAACGGGCTGGGTCCGGGCATAGAAGTCAAGATCAGCGCAAGTCCTACACGAAAGTAACCTACCGCACTTTGGAGTTCCAGTGCATCATGAATTCGCCCGTACAAGTTTGCGGGCGAGAGCTTATTCCCATGCCGCAAAAGTTGCTGGACGTTCTCCTCCTGGGCCGTTGCTCGCACGAGTTTTCGTGGCCACGTCGCGCTGCCGACGGGCAGTTCTATCAAGTCTGCCTGCTTTGCGCCGCAGAGTACAAATATGACTGGACGACGATGCGCCGGACAGAGCGCGTCAGTCAGGAGACCGCTGAAAGCTCAGCTTCTCCGAAACGAAGGCAGCACGTTCGCAAAGCGACATGGGTACCTCGGGCGCGCCGAATCAGACTGGACGCACCGGTGCGCTATCGGGTTAAGAACCTGGGCACATGGAATGAGGGCGTTATTCAGAATCTGAGTCAGTCGGGAGTGCTGTTGACCATAGCCCAGCGTTTTCCGGAGAATACGTTGATCGAAATGGTATTCGAGATGCCTGAGGAAATTTCCGGGCAGAAAAATAGCAAAGTGCTTTGCCAGGGCCGGGTTATCCGCATGAAGGAATCAAAGGAGAAAGCGGAAACCCATGAATTTGCGGCGTCCATTCTGGACTACAAATTCATCCATTGATCGTTCTGGGTCGCTCAATAGACAACCTTTTTTCTTGAAAAAACCACCTGTTCTGCATCTAAACTGGTAGTAATCCGCTCACAATTTGAGGAGCTTTGTTATGAAAGCCAGAAGCACTCTGTTCTTCCGCATACTTCCGCTCGCCGCTGTCCTGGCATTGGCGGTCGCGTGCTCCAAGACACCCAATGATGCTCAGGTAACGTCGGAAATTCAGGCCCGGCTTGGCTCGGATTCCGGGCTGCAGAATAAGCAACTGACTGTACAGGCTGCAAATGGCACAGTGACGTTGTCGGGCACGGTGGATAATGATGCGCAAAGAGAAGCCGCCGCGAAGTATGCCGCTTCTCAGCCGGGCGTGAAGACGGTGATCAACAATCTGCAGGTGGGCACGATGGCGGCAGCAACTGACGTGAAGCCTTCACCGGAATCGGAAGCTTCGGCTGCGCCGGCACAACCGGCACCAACCGAGCCGGCTCCGCCAAAATCCAAACCTGTTTCGACCAAGAAGCACCATCACGAATCTGCGTCTCGAGATCAGATGGCATATCAGTCCGCGCCTCCGGCGCAGTCGGCCGCGCCGATGCCTGCGTCAGACCCGCAGGCTGCCTCCGCTCCTGCCGCAACGCCTGCGCCGCCACCACCTCCACCTGAACCGCAGAAGGTCACGATCCCTTCGGGAACGTCTCTCCCCGTGCGCCTGGTGGATGCCATTAGCAGTGCAACGGCGCAGACCGGCGACACATTTCACGCAACCCTCGATTCGCCGGTGGCCATCGATGGAGATGTCGTGATTCCGGCACACTACGACGTCGAAGGACATATCATCGCGGCCCAGAGCTCGGGTAAATTCGCCGGGCAGGCACTTTTGGAATTGCAGCTCGACCGAATCAAAGTTGGTGATCGCTGGTACAACGTTCAAACCGATCACTTCAAACAACAGACGGGTTCGCGCGGCAAGAACACAGCGGAAAAGGTCGGTGGCGGCGCGATTGCGGGGGCGATTCTCGGAGGAATCTTCGGGGGCGGAAAAGGCGCAGCGATCGGATCGGTAGCTGGCGCGGGAGCGGGCGGCGGAGTCCAGGCAGCAAGCAAGAAGCCTGACATCAAGCTTTCGTCCGAGCGCATCCTGACATTTGCTCTGCAAGCGCCGGTTACTATAGTACCCACTACCAAGCCGGCCCGCGAAGGTCAGAAGCTCGAAAGCCCCGCTCCTCAGCAGTGAAATAATTTGCGACGTTTAAATGCGCGGGGCGAGCCGCGCATTTTTTTGTCCAGATGTGTGTAGCAGGTTTTAAAATTCGTGCTACATTCTCGGAAGCGTAAGTTGCACCTGCCGCCGCTTCTTCGGAATTTCTCTGCCACATCGTCATCGCTCGATGATCAAAAGACACATCTCGATTTACAGATTCGAACCCCGCTGGTCGGACCGGGTGGCATGGTATGCCTCAGCAATAGCCGCAACTGCTCTGTCGTGGTGTATCTGGTGGCTGTCGCCGGTGATGCACCAAGACCCTTTTGTGATTTTTGTTCTTGCCGTCGTGTTCGTTGCCCGCTTCTACGGTTTTGGTCCAGCGGTGGTTTGTACATTCAGCTCGGCGATAGTTCTTGACTATGCGATGTTTCGGCCACGCATTGACGTACCGCTTTCGCAGGGTGAACTGCAGCGGCTGGGACTTTTTATTCTTATTTCTGTTCTGGTAGCGGGCTTGGCGCGGCAACGTTCGCGGGCGGAAACCCAAGCAGACGAGGTGCGCCAACAGTTGGCGGCAATTGTCACATCGTCGGAAGACGCCATCATCAGCTTCACCGGGGATGGCCTTGTGACCAGCTGGAACCTCGGAGCGGAAACGCTATACGGATATTCCGCCACGGAGATTATCGGCCGTCCGCTGTCGGTACTGGTTCCTACAGAGCGTATCGGCGAACTGGAAAAAAATCTTGAGCGGCTCAATCGTGAAGAACGCGTGGGCAGTTATGAGACCGAACAAATTCATAAGAATGGCGCGCGCTTGCAGATATTGCTTTCGATTTCTCCGATTCGCAATGAGAAAGGCGAACTCGTAGGCGCCTCGGAGATCGCACGCGACATCAGCCAGCGCAAACGGACCGAGGAAGCACTGCGACGAAATGAACGCCTGGCGACAGCGGGCAGGCTAACGGCTGCGATCGCTCATGAGATCCGCAATCCGCTAGAAGCACTCATTAATCTTGTGTACCTGGCGCGTCGCGATGCTGCGGGAAGAGACGAATACTTACGGCTGGCCGAACAGGAAATTGGCCGGCTCGATTCCATCGCGCAGCAAGCGCTTGGTTTTGTGCGCGAGGCCACGTCGCCCGAACGCCTGGATGCGAGCAAACTGCTGGATGAGGTTGTGCAACTGTATTTGCGGAAGCTGCAGCAAAGCAAAATCAAGATCGACAGGCAATCGCAGGACAACATTGAAATTTTCGGCTTCCCGGGCGAGCTGCGACAGCTCTTCTCGAATCTGATTCTGAACGCCATGGAATCGATGAAAGAGGGTGGGCGGCTGCGTTTGCGTGTGGTGCGCATGCAGGAGAAATCGGGCGACCAGCGTGCCGGAGTCCGGGTTACTGTTGCCGATACCGGCTCTGGGATTTCTGCCGGAGCATTGCCGCACATCTTCGAGCCGTTCTACACGACCAAGAAGGAGAACGGCACCGGGTTGGGCCTCTGGCTCGCGTACGGCATCGTGCAAAAGCACACAGGCTGGATCCGGGTAGCCAGCCGCACCACTCCCGGCAGCAGCACGGGCACGGTTTTTATGGTTTTTTTGCCTGAATCGCCGGCCATGGCTGCCACCCAGGCAGCCTGAGGCTTTTCTTGATCCTGCGCAGATGTCCTTGAGGACAATGACTTTGGTACTCCGCTGAACCATTCCTCACAACTTATAATCAGGCCGAATCGCATTTTTCTCTCTTAGAGAGAGTGAGGACCGGTTGGATCTGATTATCGAATCCATATTTTTCGTGTTCGGGCTGGTTTTAGGCAGCTTTCTGAACGTGTGCATCTACCGGTTGCCGCGCGGGCTGTCCGTGGTGACGCCGGGTTCGGGATGTCCTCACTGCGGGAACCATATTCGTCCGTACGACAATATTCCGGTCCTGAGCTGGATCATGCTCGGAGGAAAATGCCGGAAATGCAAATCGAGGATCACCGGAAGATATGCCCTGGTTGAACTGATTACCGCGTCGATGTTCGTTGCATGTTACGCGCATTTCGGCATAACGCTGGCTACGTTGAAATGCGCAGCGTTTGGCTTTCTGCTTATTGGATTGATCTTTACAGACGCCGAAACCCATCTTCTTCCCGACAAGATGACGTTGACGGGCCTCGTTCTGGGGCTGGTTTTCAGCCTTTTTGTTCCGGTGAACGACTTGGCGTCGATGATTTTGCCGGGAGTGTTTCAGTTCCCCGTCAGCTCAGACGTTTCGTGGCGTTTGTTCTCCTTTGCGGACTCGCTGCTGGGAGCCGCGATCGGCGCGTCATTTCTCTATGGAGCTGGGGCAATTTATCTACGCTGGCGAGGCGTAGAAGGCATGGGATTCGGCGACGTCAAGCTGATGGCCATGATCGGCTCGTTCCTCGGGTTACGGCTCACAATTTTAACCATCCTGGCATCGTCACTTGCGGGTTCGTTTTTTGGACTGTGGACGGTGTTCGTGGTTTGGATCAAGCGTACGCAGCGGCGGAAGCAAGTGTTTCGTGAGACCGGGGCAGCTGCCCGGAGGAACGCTTGGGCTTCGGCGCAAGTAGCGCTGCGGCGTCACCAGATGCCGTTCGGGGTTTTCCTGGGCAGCATGGGGCTGGTGGCGTTCTTTTTTGGTCAGCAGTTTCTGCGGTGGTATTGGAGACTGATGTGAAGCTGCTGACCAATCCGATTTTGGTGCGCATGGCGGCTGCGTTCCTGATTGCGATCGCGGCTTTCGTGGCCGGCATTTTTGGGTTGCGATTCTTGCGGCGGCGAATAATCGGAGATGATGTTCTCGCCGACAACCTGGGCCAGGAGAATACGGTATACCCGTACTCGGCCGTGATTCAGCAATTGAAGCAGCAGAAGTTCGAACTCCAAAGCGAGCAGCAGTCCGAGCGGCGACGCGCCAAAACATCCGAACAGATAACTGCGGCCGTAATCGCGAACCTGCCATGCGGAGTTTTATTCATCTCACCCAACGGGTTGATCAAGCAAGCCAATACGGCTGCGCGCCGGATTCTCGGTTTTGCGTCTCCGCTGGGAATGGGACTTGATGAATTATTTCGTGATGCGAATTACGTGCTCAATTCAGGCGAATCCGGACGCATTGCCGATCTGTTCAAGCGAGCGTTAAAGGGACAGATGCCACCTCCGTTCGAAGGCCGCTACAACATTGTCAATGGCGAGGAGCGGGCGCTCGGGATCACGATTATTCCTTTGAGCGCTGCCTCAAGCGAGACCCTCGGCGTAGCATCGGTGATCACCGACGAAAGTTCGACCGCGGATTCGCGGCGGGCACAACTGCTGCACGGAGAAATATCGGCTGAGATGGCGCTGGAACTTCGCAGCTCGCTGGCTGCTATCCGCGAATCCGCCCAACAAATGAGCGCCGCGAACGATCAACGATCACTGGCAAATTTTGCGAGGGATATTTCCTCAGAAGCTGAACGACTGGAAGGATTGGTTGGAGGGTTCCTGGCCGGAAGCGGTAAAGCAAGAGCGTCGGCCGCCGGGGCCTGAATAAATTCGATCGCCGGGCGGGCCTTAAGGACGCTGCGGAGGACAAATGGGAGCAAACATGAAACGAACATTCTATTTCCTGCTGACAACCGTTCTGGGATTCGCCTTGGCCAGCGTGGCCGCTGCACAATCGCAAAACCAGTCTCTCGGCGACTATGCGCGCGCCGTGAAGAAGACAAAACCCTCGCCGACCGGCAAAGCAGTACCCAAGGTTTATGACAATGAGAACCTGCCGGCAGGCGCTACTTTGAGCGTCGTGGGAACCCCTTCCGCCACTGATTCAGGGGACAAAACCGATCAACAAAACACGAAAGACACGAACGCCGACGGAAAGGCAGCAGACACGACTAAAGCGGACGCTAAGACTGTCGAGGCCTCTGACAAGAAGCAAGAGGTGCAACTGAAACCCGGACAGTCGGCGCAAGACCGTGACAAGGCGATTGAAGCCTTCAAGAACAAACTCGACGATCAAAAGGACAAGATCAGCCTGCTATCGCGCGAACTCGATGTGCTGCAAAGGGAGTATCAGTTGAAGGTTTCGGAATTTTACTCCGACACAGCAGCGCGGGTGCAAAACCCCAATGGCCTGGCTGATGTGGATGCGAAATACAAGCAGCAGATCGCAGACAAACAAAAGGCAGTGGATGAGGCCAAAGCTGCTTTGAGCAATATACAGGAGGAAGGCCGTCGTTCGGGCGCGCCTAACTCAGTTCTGGAGCAGTAGGTTCTTTTTCAGTGCGCGCACTTGTTTCGCGTGGTGACAACCGTGTGTGAGATGGAAGCCGCGCCACTCCTCGGCAGTGAGCGGCCCCAATACCGGATGTTCGGCAATGGGCACGCCTCCGGGGAAACGCGTCTCACATTGCGCGATCACGCCGTCCAGACGAACGATACTTCCCATGATTTCAGAAGTGATTTGCTGCGCCGGGGTTCCGCGGGGAAGCGCTCGCTCCGGCGACTTCCGCCCGTTCGGCAGATAGCCGAAGCGGGTCACGGCAAGCCGTGCCCAACGTTTCTTATTGCGATCGCCTTCAGGGCACGGCTTTCCCTCCGTGATTCGCCGTTCCAGGTTCTTGATGGTTCCAAGATACGTAAGATTCAGGTGATCGAGAATTTCCGCTGCGCTCCATTTGCCTTCGGGATGACGGCAGAGGTCGTCGAGATCCATTCCCGCAATTGCGTCGGAAATCGTCTTTAGCAGCCTTACAAATTTGGGGTGCATAACAGTCTAGTAGAATGTTGCCGGATGATATCCGTCGCAAACAATTATTCAGGCTAGTACTTGGAGGTGCGAATGAAAAAACTGGCGTTGACGCTATTTGCGCTCGTGGCGCTGTGGGGATGCACCTCAGAGGCCCCACAACCTGCAGCCAAACCCAAGCCTACTGAGCTGTTGACCGGCCGCGAGGCCTTCCAGCAGCTGTTTGTCGCTGCTCGCGGGTGGGCGGGCGACATCCGGCCGTACCAGTTGCAGTCCGGAGTGATTGGTGAGAACAAGGGGCATGACGGCAAAGCGGCCATTTGGCGCGCTTCATTTGCATCGGTATCGATGAGGGCCTCGAAACCGTATTCCTGGTCGGGCGTTGATTCTCCCGACGCGCCGGCGCGGGGAATTTCGCCCGGAACGCAAGATGCCTACACGCCCGGCAATGACTTCGACATGCAATTTCTCAAGGTTGATAGCGATAAGGCCTTCGAAGTAGCGCAGAAACACGGTGGCGACAAGATTCTGCAAGCCAATCCAAATCTTCCCGTAGTCTACCTTCTAGACTGGAACCGCAGCGGGAACAATCTGGTCTGGCACGTGATTTACGGCAGCAGCCGCAGCGACGCCAAACTGGTAGCAGATGTTGACGCCAGCACCGGAGAGTTCATCCGTAAGGAATAAACCGCAGTGAGACTTAGGCCGGGGTCGCGCAATGCTGATCAAAGACCCGCTTCAATTCGCCAGCGATATCGGTCGAATCGCGATGTTCAATGTCGCTGCGCTGCAGCATATGGACGAGTTCCCCTTCGCGGAACAACGCGATCGAAGGCGATGAAGGCGGGTAGCCGGTGAAGTAGGAGCGGGCACGCTCTGTAGCGGCAGCATCCTGACCTGCGAAAACTGTAAATACCCGATCTGGCCTGGAGGCGTTTTGCAAGGCCGCGCGCACCGCTGGACGCATTCTCCCTGCGGCACAGCCGCAGATCGAGTTCACGACCACCATGGTCGTACCCTGACGCACTCTCAGTTCGCGATCTACATCTTCGGCAGTTTTTAATTCCTGAGCTCCCAGCTGCGTAAGTTCCTCACGCATTGGAATAACCATAATCTCTGGATACATGCTTGTTCTTTCCTCGTGGCAGAAGTTATTCAGATATTAACTTGAAATCCTTGTTCCGTCATCAGTATGAAGCTGCTGTATAGCCTGCAATGGGCTGGCGCCGCATAGGCCGTATATATTGAGAGCAGATCGATGCGCCCTGCTGGAATTGAAATTCAGGAAAACGTTCCACTGGCCCCGCTCACCACACTGGGTGTGGGAGGCAAGGCTCGGTATTTCGTAAACGCTACCAGCGTGTCGATCGTGGAACAAGCAGTCGGCTTCGCACAATCCAACGAGATTCCAATGTTCGTGCTAGGCGGCGGAAGCAATCTGGTCGTGTCCGATCGCGGTTGGAAGGGGTTGGTGCTGAAGGTTGGAATCCGGGGACTGGAGGAACGCGAACATGACGGCAAGATCTTGTATGACGCAGGCGCAGGAGTTGATTGGGACCATTTTGTTGCTGAAAGCGTCATTCGAAACCTGGCCGGCGTTGAATGCCTGAGCGGGATTCCGGGCAGCGTAGGCGGCACTCCGGTACAGAATGTGGGCGCCTATGGACAAGAAGTCTCGGAAACAATCGTTTCCGTGCTGGCTTTCGATCTTGCAGAAAAGCGGGCCCGCGAATTGCAAGCTGCCGACTGCGGGTTTTCGTATCGCAGCAGCATCTTCAACTCCACTCAGCGTGGTCGATACATTATTTTACGGGTAAGTTATGCGCTGGTTCCGAATGGGAAGCCGGCGTTGCGTTATGCCGATCTGCAAAAATACTTCTCCGGGCGACAGAGTGGACCAAGCCTCGCCGAAGTACGTGAAGCCGTGCTGGCCATCCGCGCCGCAAAAGGCATGCTTATTTCACCTGGCGATCCGGGCAGCCGCAGCGCCGGATCTTTTTTCAAGAATCCGGTTCTATCTGCCGCTGAGTTCGAGAACCTAACCCATCAAGCAGCGGCACGGAACCTGCAGGTTCCGAACTATCCAGCACTGTCGCAGCAGCATAAGATTTCGGCCGCGTGGCTGGTTGAAAATTCCGGCTTCAGCAAGGGCTACACCAAAGGCACTGTGGGGATCTCCAGCAAACATGCTTTGGCAATTGTGAACCTCGGGGGCGCGAGCGCGGCAGATATTGTAGCTCTTAAGAATGAAATTCAGGCCCGCGTGCTAGAGGCGTGGGGCGTGCAGCTGGAAGTTGAACCTGTCTTTGTGGGTTTTCAGGCACCATGAAATCGAGGGCGGCGCCTGAGCGAAACCGATGCGTTGTCCGGCGCTCGCGTCTGGCCTGCTCAGTCGCAGCCGCCAGGCCTGCGTGCACGCAGTCGTAAGTCGTGTGGCGCACAACGGGAGAGCGTGCATCGAGCTATTTGCCGGCCTACAACGCCTTTATGAAAGAGTATGAAAGGCTTCCGCCGGAGCCGCCCGGTTATTCATCGGCAATTCGCGCCGCTTCTTTAAATATCGAAACAAACATTGGCCGGGTGAGCTTGCCGGTCTGGGTGTTCTGGTTCGAGGGATGGTAGGAAGCGATAAGCGTCCGACCGTCAGATATTTTGTAATTGGCGCCGTGGGTGAAAACGTATGCCTTTCTAACAGGCAGCTCGCCGCGCCTTTTCAAGTAATTCAGATAAGCATCAAACGCAATCTTGCCTAGCGCTACGACCACTTTGAGATTCTTCAGGCACCGAAGTTCGCGCTCCAGATAAGGCGCGCAATTCGCCAACTCTTGCGGCAGCGGCTTATTGTCAGGCGGAGCGCAGCGTGCCGCGGCGGTGATGTACAGATCTTTCAATATCAGCCCATCATCACGGTCGGTTGCGCAAGGTTGGTTCGCAAAGCCGGTTTCGTGCAGCACCGGATACATGAACTTTCCTGATGCGTCTCCGGTGAAAGGACGGCCGGTGCGATTTGATCCGTGGGCACCCGGCGCCAGGCCGAGAACCATGACGCGGGCATTGGGATCGCCAAACCCCGGCACAGGTTTTCCCCAGTAATCATGATCGCGGTAAGCGCGGCGCTTCTCGCGCGCAACCTGCTCGCGATATTTGACGAGCCGCGGACACAGAGTGCAAGCGATGACTTCGTGGTTGAGATCTTGTAACCAGGCAGGGAGGGTCATGGTTGGGAATTCACATTCTAGTGGAGAGGATGTGTGCTGGGGCGAGCGAAAGGCGGGTAATATTATGCGCACGCTAGATTCGTCAGGTGAGAATGCCATGCTTCTGAAACAAAGCCTGCTGCCATCTGTGATTACGTCCCTGGTTGCGTTGGTCACGTTTGGCATGAATCCAGTGACAGCTCAAAACATTTCTGCGGGGACCGCCAGTAAAAAATCAGTGAACCAACTCATTGAACTTGCGCGATCAAACAGCCCTGATCTGCGAGAAGCAATCAGGAGCAGTTTCGATCCGAAGCAGCTTGCAGCAGGGACGGCATGGTTAGGGCACGGACATGATTTCTTTTTCGCGACCGAGGCGGCCGCCACTCCTGAACTGTTCATCGACGGCAGGCGCGGTCCGGACATGCACCCCGCAGGCGCGAGCCTCTGGTATGCCGCCGCACGGATTGAAGGTTTGGGAAAACCACATTCGTTTTCTTACCAGGTTGCAGGCGCGAAAGTCGGCGGCAGTTTTGATGTTCCGGCTTTCGGGCCGGAGTCGTACCGGCAGCCCGTAGCTCCTGCGGGAATGCTCTCGGAAAGGATTGTTCACACCAGCAAAATCTACGACGGGATGAAAAGCGAATACTGGATTTATGTTCCTGCCGAATACAAGCCCGACACCCCAGCCGCGCTGATGGTTTTTCAGGATGGCGGCGGTTATACCGACCGTGACGGAAATAATCCCGCGTTGAACGTTATCGACAATCTGATTGCCGAGAAAAAAATCCCGGTCCTCATTTGTGTCTTCATCAATCCAGGCGACATCAGCGATTCTCCTGGAAGCTCAACCTACAACTTCGTAAAAGGCTATGCGGACAAATGGCAGCGCACTTTGAAAGACTCGATGCGCAGCACCCTGTATGACACGGTGAGCGACCGCTATGTGCGCTATCTGCGGGATGAAGTGCTGGCCGACGTTGCGGCAAAATACAACATCCGCAAGGATTCATACAGCCGAGCCATCACAGGGCTTTCGTCCGGCGGAATTTGCGCCTTCAATGCGGCCTGGCAAATGCCCGACCAGTTCAGCCGGGTAATTTCGTGGATCGGGAGTTTTGAGAGCATACAGTGGAAAGAAGACCCGGCGGTTCCGGATGGCGGTCAGGACTATCCAGAGAAAGTTCTGCACGAAGACAAGCGCAACATTCGTGTCTGGCTGCAAGACGGTTCGAACGACCTCGATGTTCGTTATGGCAACTGGCCCTTGGCGAACCTTCGCCTTGCTACCGCGCTCAAGTTCAAGGAATATGACTTTCACCTGAGCTTCGGGGAAGGCACGCACAACACCGCTCACGGAGCGGCCGAGTTTCCCGAAGAGATGATCTGGTTGTGGCGGGACTACGATTCTGCGAAGACAGCCCAAAATTACGAAATGGATCCGGCGGAAAAAACGCGACCTACATTCCGCGTCGCGATCACAAATCGTTGAACTCAGCTACTGCTTTTCCGGGACGGCATAGTAACCGCTGCGGGCCTGAATCTTGTACCCTTCGTCTGATTTGATTTGTACTTTGCGGTAGCCGCCGTCTTTGACTGGATTGGTCGGGACGTATCCGATGTAATACTGGCTGCGTAATTCCTGCGAAATCTGGTCGAAGGCGGCTTTAAGCTTTTCCGGCTTGCTGCCCACATCGATTACACGGCCGCCAGTTTCAGCAGTCATTTTTTTCATGTCGCCTTCGCCACCATAGCCACCAAAGCCATATAAACCGCGGTCGGCGCACAATAGTACGTAAACAATGGTGTCGGCTTTTTGGGCGGCCTCAATGGCGTCGTTGATCTTGTACTGGCTGCCCTGGGCCTGGCCGTCGGTAAGCAGGATCATCGCTTTGCGGCCCACCTGCTGGCCCATCTGGTCGTGAGAAGCCAAATACAC
>Ga0157373_10001153_pt1 | contig 20229 bp, 20 predicted proteins | sample C65metaG_FD_113460 | JGI IMG/M metagenome (GOLD analysis project Ga0157373, IMG submission 113460) | Corn rhizosphere microbial communities from Kellogg Biological Station, Michigan, USA - C6-5 metaG | ecosystem: Host-associated > Plants > Roots > Rhizosphere > Soil | place: USA: Michigan... | reverse complement strand
GGGAGATGTTTATGCCATGTTTTTCGACAAAAAAGCATTTGACCGTTTTAATCTCAGCGAAGCCGATTTTAAGCTTTTAAAAGAAGAAGAGAAAAAAGACAGCGTCAATAAAGAAAAAGAATCGCCGGAAAAGAAAACGATCAAAGCTAAAGAAATCAAACCGGTAGAATTAGACCTCGATGACCTGGATACCCGCACAAAAAGGTTAACCATCAACTCATCCATGCTGAGTGATTTTATCCTTTCAAAAGATGGCGAAAAGTTATATTACCTGGCAAAATATGAGAATGAATACAACTTGTGGCAAACTGAATTACGCAGTCACGATACCAAAGTGATCGCTCACCTCAACGCAAAAGAAGGCGGCTCGCTTGCCATAGACACTTCCGGAAAAACCATTTTTGTGCTTGCCGGTGGAAAGATCAGCTCTGTAAATATTGGAGATGAAAATAAAGATAAAAAAGAAACCGGTGACAATGTGAAGTTGTTGCCCATCAAAGCAAACTTTAATCTTGACGGCGAAGGCGAACGCGAGTATCTTTTTGAACACACCTGGCGACAGGTAACTAAAAAGCTGTTTGATCCAAAATTCCAGGGAGTTGACTGGAAATATTATCACGATTTTTACCATCAGTTTCTTCCTTACGTAAATAACAATCATGACTTTCGGGATTTGCTGAGTGAAATGCTTGGAGAATTGAATGTATCTCACACCGGAGCGAGATATTATCCAAAGGAAGATAACGGCGATGAAACTGCTTCACTTGGAATGCTTTACAACGTTAAAAAAGGAGGCGACGGACTGGTAGTTGAAGAAATATTACCCGGTGGCCCTATGGACAACAGCAAAACAAAAGTAAAACAAGGCGATATCCTGGAGAAGATCAACGGAACACAGATCACCAATGATTTTGACTGGGCCAGCTTATTAAATCATGCCGAAAAAGTATTTACCCGCCTTACTTTCTCTAATCCTTCTTCTTCCAAAAAATGGGATGAAGTGATCAAGCCTGTTGCCGCAAGCGAAGAGCAGACATTAATGTATAACCGCTGGGTAAAAATCATGCAAAAAATGACCGACAGTCTTTCCGGCGGAAAAGTGGGATATGTACACGTAAAGGCAATGAACGATCCTAGCTTCAGAACGGTGATCAGCAAAGTATTGGGTAAAAACTTTGATAAAAAAGCGCTGATCGTGGATACGCGCTTCAATGGCGGCGGATGGCTTCATGATAACCTGGTTACTTTTCTTGGCGGAAAATTATATATGCAGTTCGCGCCACAGGGCCATATCGTTCCCGGAGGCGAATCTTTGGATAAGTGGACCAAACCAAGTTGCGTCGTGATGAGCGAATCAAATTATTCCGATGCTTTTATGTTCCCCTATATTTATAAGGAGTTGGGAATTGGCAAACTGATTGGCATGCCCGTGCCGGGAACCGGAACCGCTGTTTGGTGGGAAAGACAGATCGATCCGACCATTGTATTTGGCATCCCGATGATTGCCACCAAAGGGGTTAAGGAAACTAATTTTACAGAAAACCACCAGTTAGAGCCCGACATAAAAGTGGAAAATCCTTATAGTAAAGTATTGAATGGCGAAGATCCACAGATAGAAGCAGCCGTTAAAGAAATGCTCAAAGAAGTAAGTAAATAATGGTTCAGTAAACAAAGAAAAAAGACCGGTTTTTCTTTTGAAGACACCGGTCTTCCTTATTCATTTTTTGGAATAAAATCAGGATTTGAAGTGATATTTGGTTGGCGAAGCATTGCCAGAAAGAAAAAAAACGTAATATAATTCCTGATAATAACAACTTTTAGTTCACTGTTAAATGATGACTATGAAATCCAATTTATTTTTCTGTCTTATAACTCCGGCAGTCATTTTTATTTCGTGTGCCTCTTCTAAAAACACGGCAGCAAACCATCTTTCCAAAAAAGAAAAAACTGAAGGCTACCAGCTGCTATTCGATGGCAAGTCAATGGATCAATGGATGGGCGCTACGGATTCTTACCTTGCTGAAAATGGAACGATAACCATACATCCTGAAAAAGGCAGCGGAGGAAATCTTTATACAAAAAAAGAATACAGCGATTTTGATTTCCGTTTTGAATTCAAACTTACTCCCGGCGCTAATAATGGTGTCGGCATTCGTACTCCGTCGGAAGGTGACGCTGCTTATGTAGGAATGGAAATACAGATCCTCGATAACGATGCGCCTGAATATAAAAACCTTCATCCTTATCAATATCATGGCTCCATTTACGGCGTGGTGCCTGCAAAGCGTGGTTATTTAAAACCGGTCGGAGAATGGAATAGTGAAGAAATCATTGCAAAAGGCCCAAAAATAAAAGTGATCCTGAATGGAACGGTTATCACTGATGCCGATATCACCAATGCGCGCGAAAACGGAACAATGGATGGCAAACAACATCCGGGTTTGAAACGCGACAGAGGACATATTGCTTTTCTCGGTCATGGATCTGTAGTTCAGTTCAGAAATATTCGCGTGAAGGATCTGGCAGGCGAATAACCGGTTTTTTAAACCGTTTTTTCAATAACCTTTGAAAAAATCTTCCTGAACCAAACGGTATAATTTTCGGGATTAGTGGCTAAATCCGCTGCGATTTTTTCTGTTGATAACCACTGATAATTTTCAACTTCGCGGAGATTGATTTTTGGAAGATCGTTCGTCTTTCCGACAAATACATAATCGTATTCATGTTCCGTCAGGTTATTCTCTACAGGCGAATGATAGATAAAGGAAAATAAAAATTGCAGGTCGCATTTTATTCCCATTTCGTATTCCAATCTTTCTGACGCGCTTTCGCGTACATCTTCATTCAAGGCAGGATGCGAGCAACAGGCGTTGGTCCACAATCCTGCGCCGTGATATTTATTTTTTGCGCGCTGCTGCAACAGCATTTCACTTTTATCATTGAAAATAAAAACAGAAAAAGCACGGTGCAACATGCCTTTGGAGTGCGCCTCCAGTTTTTCCATTTCGCTTAACACGTTGTCCTTCTCATCCACTAAAACTACTTTATTTCTGTTCATATTTTTCAGGTTTACAATTCTGCTTTATTGATGGCTTTACTGTATGCGACCATACTCTTTCGCTGTTGAAGCAATTTGAAAAAATAAATATTGAGCAGAAACTGGCTATACCCATACATGGCATCTTCCACAGGAATCGTGAACATGCGAACGCCGATAAATTGCGACGGATTATAATTCACAACCGGGCTTTCCAAACCGGTTCCGGTCAGAATTCCATTGACCGGAAAAAAACCGAGCATCAAAATCAAATACACAAAAGTTGCCTGCCCGATCCATTCTTTTTTTCCCATAAAATGAAGAAAGAGCAGCACTACCAACGTAAACATTGCCGTTACAAAAGTGTAGGCGCGCTTGTAATACAAAAGCATCAGCACGACACACACGATAAATCCCAAAAACACAATCAGGTTGTTAAAAGCGCTTGCCAAACGCAAATCAAAAAATTTATCAAGACAATAATAGGTGAACACGCATGCAAAAGGAATACAGAAAAAGAAAAGCCATTCTTCTATCGGCATTCCTGCAAGCATGACTCCTGTGGTGTAATCGGTATTAAACCACCACACACCGGTTTTGGTAAACCAGATATCCCACGAAATAAAAGGTATGGCCACAATCGCGGCTGACAAGAAGAATGGGGCGAATTGTTTGTCGAAACGGATCCTTTTGTCAAACGATGCAATGAAGCAAACAATGACGGTAAAGAAATCGATCAATAAATAAGTATATGGCTTCATTCTTTTTTATTGAAATACAGTTTGAAATATTTTACCGGAACCCACAAAAAGCCGAAGCAGTCTCCTTCTTGTTTGCCCAAATGTTTATGATGCTGCTTGTGTGCGCGCCGCAAAGCAAGCAGGTAACGGTTATGCGTATGCGTAAATAATTTCGCCCGCTGATGAATAAAAATATCGTGCACCATGAAATACGCCATTCCATATAACGTAATTCCAAGGCCGATAAAAAACTGGTAACTGAAATTGTGTTTTGCACCATAATAAAATAACGCGATCGCCGGCAGTGAAAAGATAAAAAAGAATAAATCGTTTCGTTCCAGCGGGCCTTCATTGCTGTGATCGTGATGATCATGGTGAAGCACCCACAAAAAGCCGTGCATCACATATTTGTGAATGACCCACGTGGCTCCTTCCATCATTACAAACACTGCTATCACAATCAATACATTCATGTTACAGCAATTTTTTTATTACGATGATCTTCTTCAATTGTTGCTCTTTCTTTAACCAGTATCGCATATTTTATTGTTTTTTTGTTCAAAACATCACCATTTTATATTGAAAATAACTGCTTAGCATCAGCGAAAACTTTTTAGAATTCGGTATGCGGATTCTTTCTTTTACAATCCGCTCTGCTGACGTATTCTTTATTTTTTTGAATAAGGATAAATAATACTTGTAAGCAAGATAAACGCCAAATTTGGAAGAATGCGGCAGCATTTTGATGCCATGTAAAGCTTCATTGAATTCTGACTCAATTTCTTTTTCAATCCTGCCTTTCATGCAATTGTCAAACACGCACATGTCAATACCCGGAAAGTAAGTGCGGCCTAAAACCTGGTAATCATCTTTTAAATCTCTCAGAAAATTTACCTTTTGAAATGCGGAGCCAAGCTTCATCGCGTATGGCTTCAGCGCTTCATATTTTTCCTTGTTTCCTTCTGTGAAAACCTGCAGGCACATCAGGCCAACTACTTCCGCTGAACCATAAATGTATTTGTCGTACAAGTCGGAATTGTAATCAATCTTTTGCAAATCCATTTCCATGCTGTGCAGGAATTGGTCAATTAACTTGCGGTCGATTTGATATTGATGCACGGTTTGCTGAAAAGATTGCAGGATCGGGTTGAGCGAAATGCCTTCATTCAATGCATTTTCAGTTTCTCTTTTGAAACGATTCAACAATTTTTCCTTGTCGTAATCGTGAAAGCTGTCCACGATCTCATCGGCAAGGCGCACAAAGCCATAGACGGCGTAAATGCCCAACCGGATCGACGGTTTCAGCGCCAATATGGCCAGCGAAAAACTGGTGCTGTATTTCTGCGCCGTGCTTTTGCTTACTTCAAAAGACAATTCATCAAATAATTTTTTCATCATTGTTGATTTATAAGTTGATTCACTTCTTTAGCTACAATTTTCCCCGAGATAATGGAAGGCGGTACACCGGGTCCGGGCACCGTAAGCTGGCCGGTATAGAAAAGATTGCTGATCTTTTTATTCCTGATCTTCGGTTTTAACACAGCTGTTTGTGATAAGGTATTCGCAAGTCCGTACGCATTGCCGCCATACGCATGGTAATCAGAAATAAAATCGCTGACACAATAACTTCTTCTGTATTCAATTTTGTTTACCAAATCTTTGATTCCGGTTTGCTTTTCAATTCGCGCCAGCATTACCGATAAATACTTTTCCCTAATGCATTCATCATCTTCAATAGCAGTAGCGACGGGCATTAGCAGGAATACATTTTCACAACCGTCAGGCGCTACACTGGCATCGGTTTTTGAAGGGCAACAGCAATAAAAAAGCGGATCTTCTGCCCAACGTTTTTTGCCATAAATACTGTCAATGTGCGCATCCAGGTCAGGTTCAAAAAATAAGGTGTGATGATTCAGATTGGGAATTCGTTCTTTTATTCCCAAATAATAAATCAGGCAGGAGGGCGCAAACGTTTTGCGCTGCCAATACGCTTCATCATAATTTTTCAATGATCCGTCAGCCAATAAATTTTCTGAATGATGATAATCCGCAGAAGCAATTACCGCGTCAAATTCATGGTATTCGCCATTGATGCTCAAAGAATGAACGTGGTTATTCTTCACATTAATTCGTTCAACCGTATGATCAAAATGAAAAACCACGCCCTGATCTTCCGCCACTTTTTTCATTGCCAATACCAATTGAAAAAATCCGCCTACCGGATATTTGGTTCCCAGCACATAACCGCCATAATTCATCATGCTGTACAACGCAGGAATATTTTTTGGCGATGCACCCAGAAAGATCACCGGAAATTCCATTAGCGCTTTTAGTTTCGGATGGGTGAAGTACCGGTTGACGTAACTTCTGAAGTTGGACAGTAAATCAAGTTTTAAGGCGCTTTTTGCAATTTTCGGGGAAACAAATTCCGTCCAATGGTAACAAGGTTTATTCACAAAATCCCGCATGCCCACTTCATATTTGAACCGCGCTGATTGCATGAATTGATCCAATCGTTTTCCCGCGCCCAGCTCCGTCTCTTCAAACAGATTTTTCAGTTCATCATAGTTTTCCGGGATCGCCATTTTGCCATCCGAAAAGATAATGTCAAACTGTGGGTTTAATGAAACCAGTTCAAAAAAATCGGAACTTTTATAATTTAAATCTTCAAAAAATTGTTCAATAATATCCGGCATCCAATACAAACTCGGTCACATATCAAACACATAACCTTCTGCAGTAGAAAATTGCCTCGCTCTCCCACCGGGCCCATCATGCTTTTCAAAAACATGCACTTCATGTCCTTCTCCCGCAGCATAAGCCGCGGCAGACATTCCTGAAAACCCGGAACCAATGATCGCTATTTTTTTTGAAGGATGTTTCACGCAGAAATGTTTTCGTAATCTTCAAATGTTTTTCCAAAGCCGCGAAAGTTTTTTATGGAATGAGCCATGCTGCTTACGGCTATGATAATGGCAGTAATCAGTGCTGTCATATAAATATCGTGGTGGCTTTCTTTGTTCGTAATCCCTACGGCAATCAATGCCCAGCTTCCCACCAACGCATATTCACGCATATTTCTTTTCCAGGTCAAAAAAAGATAAAGTAAGCCGGCAATGACGATCATGATGATCGCCCATGTGCTTTGAGAAATACCGAATCCTGACCATTTAATTTTTGTAAGAAACGCAGCGATGTCGGCAATCAGCGCTACAGAAATCCATCCTGCATAAATGACGAAAGGCCACCACACACACGCGACGATTCGGAGAGGTGGATTGGTTAGTTCGGCTTGGGTATTCAGAATGATCTTAACCAGGGCCACGAGCAGAATGAGCATCAGCAACACTGAGATGCCAATATAATCATACAACCAGGCGACCACCCAAAGACTGTTGGCAATGCAGGTAACCATGAACCAGGCGCCGACTTCGGAAATGATTGCACTTTCTTTTTCTCTTTTTAAAATAATAAAAGAATAAATAACGAACGCCAGCAAAAACAGATAGATCAGGCCCCAGATAGAAAACGCATAAGGCGCCGGAGTAAATAAATTATGATACCGGTCTGATACCATTTTCATCGTGTTGTCATTGAAAAATCCCGTGTTGGAAAGGTAATTTATCAGCAGAGTAATCGCCAGGAACACAGCATTTAAAATCGCCAACGTTTTCTTTTTCATCTTGATTTTTTTAGTTGTTATTCATTTCCCGCAAGGTATTTTCCAGCAATTCAGCTGCGTCATAATTCTTGTCATAAATAACTGATCCAGTTTATTGAGTATGGATATACTAATTTATATAAAACATAAAATAAAAATTCAGCAATAAGAACAATAGTAAACCAATAAAATGATAATAGAGATGATACTGAGTGAATTGATCTTGATGTAGAAGCATGGGAGTGGTAAGAGAAATTTTGTACGTTTCTATCTACTTCAACACCGCCTTCACAGGTATTCCTATTGTTTTTAAAATACCGGTTAGAACCGAAGCCCATACAAAACTGAAAAAATTGGAATTATCACCTCTGCTAACAGAAAACTGTGGTTTGCGTACATCATTTCCTTTTCCGGGATTCGCATTTTGTATCAGGAAAGTGTTGGCAAACAAAGAAGTGAAGGTTTTCTTTTTTAACTTATCATCGCCGCCCTTTTTCTTTAGCGGATTGAGGTGAAGATCTGTATAATTGAAGGAAACTGTTCCGTTAATAGTAAAATCGTTCCCGCGCAGGTGTGCTGTACCACTTTGCATCTCTCCTTTTTTCACAGAAAAAAGTCCCAAAGGCGCAGCCACAGGGTTGACAATCTCCTTGTGAAGCGTGTCCATAAATAGATCGGCCGTGAAGGCTCCTGAATGAACCTTGGCGAGATCAAATTTGAAGTTGGCGGTGAGCGGCACTTTATGCATAAACAAGCACTTGGTTTTGACCGTCAGGTACCGGTCTTTTTTTATCTCTGAAGGCACGTTTGAGATATTGTTTGCCGTACAGTTGAGATCAGTAAAAAACAGTGTTCCTGATTTTTTACTCTCATTATTCAATTCTTCAAAAGTGACATTGTAGTTGTGCAGCGTAAGCTTCTTTACTGATATAGGAACAGAAATTCTCATTAAAAGCTGCTGAGGGAAATTATCTGCATTAAACTTTGCTGGTGGCAATGTTTCATCCATATAAGCATAAAAAAGCCCGTGATTGATGACGGCTTCTTTTGCAACAAACTTTTCATGATTGATCATCGCCCACCAGTTAATGTTGCTGAGCGTAACTTCCGGAAAGGTCAGGTGATACATAATTTTGCGCGCAGACTGTTTACTCTCGAATTCCTTTTTATCACCGCGGGGTTTTAATTCCATATCCTTTACAATGATCTGGTGCTTTTCTCCTGAAACATGAATAGAGCCGGCCTTAAAGAAATACAGGCTATCCGGAGTACGGAAAAAATAATTATTACATTCAATTGCGGTGTACTTTGTGTAAAGGAATCTTTTGCTATCATATTGGGTTACTGAGTCTATCAGCAAATCTTTCATTATGATAGAAACTACATTAAACCGTGTTGTGCTGTTTTTTTTGCTCATATCGTGATCAATAAATGAACCTTTGGAAATATCGATTTTGCCGATATGAATTGATTTCGTCTCACCTTTGATTCGCCCATACAGGGATAAAGTATCGTTGGCTTTTCTTTCTGCTTCATTGTAAGGTTGGCTTTTATGAAACACTTCAATCACCGGGTCATTGCAATAAAGCGCGGTAATAGCAACGTGTTTTTTATTAATCAAATCCTCTATTCCAAGACCATCAATATGCAGGCTGGCAAATTTTATTTTGAAGATGTCGTCAGGAAGTTTTTTTTGTTTGTCTAGCTGAAGCATTGCTGCAGTATCAATAGAAATACTGGCATTCACAGCGTCTACTTTTGAGGCAGGTATATCAATATCTAATTTTTGTATCGATAAAATATATAAGCCATTTGAACCATCCTTAACCACCTGTTGCAATTTTGCAATAATCGCTGGTCTTAAATCTAAAATATTTTTAGCTTTCGAATTATCGGGTTTAAAGTTTTTTGTTTTTAAGAAATGATACCTGATCAAGAGATAACCACCTGTTACAATCAACACCACTGTAAAAAGTATGATACTAATTTTTCTACTTAAACCTTTTAAGCTCATGTAGAAAATTGATAAAAAAATGTGCCAGTTCTTTTACTGAGTGATAATGGTGAGCTTTCCTAATGAATCCTCTTCAACTGCGCGCTACTCTCCCACTAAATTATTTATTTGAAAAATGATGGCTTTTCTATTTCGACTATCATTATGATAGTATTAATTGTCGTGAGTTGCAAAACTCGGGACAGCAGCCGATTCTTAAATGAGAAACTATTTATTTACGACAGCATGGAGGAATGATGTTAAATTCCAAATGGAAAGAATGAAACCTATAAGGATAATGAACATCCTTGCATAGTTGTAGGTAATCCATTTTTCAACCATCTTTTTTAGCTGTACAACCTCATAGTGCTTCTGTGAGAAGTAATAGTTCATCGGTTTAAAAACTCTAAATACACTGATTAAAACAAGGATCGCAATCAGTAAATCAATCGCAACCATATTTCTAACAAAATCACCTTGATTCCAAACATAGAAAAGTGCTATGATACCTACGAGGATGGTTGCAATAATTACAGGAGCAAAAAACCGTGTGTTGGTAGCCTTATGACAGAAGTTTGCGTACCTGTTCATGTCCTCCATAGTGCCCGAAGACCAGTTTGGAACGTTGGTAAGAGCATTGTGAAGATGTCCAGCAAAATGAAAACTGTATAATATCATTATTGCCCATAATAGTACTGTAGTCATTGCAAATTATTTATTATCGAAAATAATAAAAAAAGGATGGGAAATATTTGTTCCTGGAGTAATTTTTTCTGTTTAAAACAGCATTTTTAAACTGTACCGGACTAATATCATCCGATCCCTCCGGTTAATTGTTCTGAGTTACAAAACTCAGGGCAGGAGCCGATTCTTAAAGGGGAACTATATACTTAGGACAGCATGGGTGGCTGGCGTTCGTCACTCTTTTTCAATAGACGTTTCCCAACCATCATAGTCGCCGTTACACTCATTTGCAAATTCCCATAAGTCTAAAACATATTCATCGACACTGTCGAAGTCAACATTGTCAATACGAGAAATATGAAGTTTATATGGAAACTTGCCTGAGGATGTTTTTTCATTGTCACTCACAATGTCAAATTTTAGTGGTACAATCTTTTTTAGAAACTCACTTCTGTCGCTATCAGTTTTAAAATATATCCAATGGTCAACTTGCCTTGCTTTAGTTAACGGGTCACCATTTTTTTCAAGGTTGTCAACCACTCTGCGATTTTGAATACTTTGAAACTGTCTTGGATTTGGATATATAAAGTCAGTATATGTACTCCAGTCAGAGTCTTCTTTAATACCAAAATCGTAAGCGTATGAAGGGAAAGCAACCATGGCTTCAGAAATTGTCTTGTCGTAAAGAGTTGTGTCCCCAAAGTAGAAATAGAAATCCCTGTTGTTGTTGCTTGTTAAACGCCCAATATAAATAGCTGTGTAATTTTTTGAAATAAACTCTTGAAGTCGGTCTTCGATTGCATATAAAGTTTCGCTTTCTTCGTTTGAAGATAATCCATCCTCTCTTGGATTATTCATCTTCAATGAAATCCAAACAAGATTTGGTTTGTCTTTAACTGGTGCAATCTTAGATAGCCCTAAGTCAACATAGAATGAGCCGATGATGTCGTCAACATTGCTAAAGTAAAAATCCCAATCTTCTTCGTGGGAAAGACTATCGCCTGGAATCTCCGGTTTGCTTTCCATTTCCTTTTTTCCGAATAATTTGTCAAATAGTCCCATAATGTTATATTGAAGTAGGGTGTTGCTTTAAGCTTGCCACCACCAACGTTTGTATTACCGAAAGTACGAACATACAAACTTATTTTTCCAAAATTGTTTTATTCATTATGAGTGTTGACCACTTTTGCGAAGGACGTATTAAATAAACTATATCTTTCGTAAATACAACTCCTATTCATTAATAAATCTTCAATATCAGCAAGAGGACTTAATGTGTGTACCAAATCTTTATTTGTTACATGCACGTAGCGTAAGCGGCTTTGATGTTATTATGACCTAATAGTTTTTGAATAAGACAGTGAGTACCGACCACGGTTTTAATATATTAAATTTGGGATAAGGAAAAAAATCTTGAGAAGGGGAAAGGTTTAAATCCCTTTTAAATCTTTCTCTTTCAAAAGAAATTTTAAAAAGAATCTATCATATTAACTCCTCGACTTTAAGGTACATAGGAGCTTTTTTTTCCTGCAGTCATGGTAATAATAGAATTTTGAAGAGTAATCTTACTTTCTAAGTAAAGCCTGATTTTGCGGAGAACTTTTAGTTTATGATGATAATTCCATTTGCACCCCTTACTTTAATATCATTATACGTTTTAAATGAGTGTAAATCGATTCTTGTGATATGGTCGTCCAATGCGTGGGATACGTATGCAAAATTTTTAGTAACCTGAACATTTATTGGGGTTTGTCCTGTTTGCAACCTCTTCAAGATTTTGCCGTTTATTGCATCAATGATTAGTACAATGTTATCTAATGCTACCGGCGCTATTATATATCTATTATCGTTAGTTACTGCTGAATATAATATTTGCCCGACTTGCAGGTTTTTTATTTGCTTAACTATCGATAAGTCCTTTTTTGAAAGAATAAATAATTCATTTTTGCCTGAGGCCAGTATATTGTCTTTTATGAATGTAAGCCCTCTTATTGGTGAAGAAAAGATTTTGTGTTGAATTACTTTTCCATTATCCGGATTAATTTCAAACACACCATCTATTCCCGTAAAAAGCCAAAGTCTATCACCAGCCGGCGAAAAAATAAAGTTGTGGGTTCCTTTGGGAACAGAAAACTTCCTTTTTATTACCAAAGTGGCAAGATCATAAACGATCATCGAGTCCCCTATTTCTACATTCACGAAAAGTTCCCTTGCTTTACCTGGCCTGATCTTGATTCCATGAGGACAGTTTGCTACAGAGTCGGGGCGTGTGTAAATTGTTTCTATAATTTTATGTGCAAATGGATTTATAATGGTTATTGAATTACCGGGCGTTCCAATTCTATTATCATAATCTTCTACGCCAAAATTTGTTATGAAACATCTTTTTGAGATTTTATCATAACATAGTTCGTGCGGCATAAGCCCTGTAGGTAACTGCGCAATAATAACGTGTTTATTCAAATCAACTATAGCAACAGAATCCGGCCGTTGTTGTACAGCAACTAAAAGTTGCTTTTGTGCCGTTGCAGAAAAGCATAGCAGCAGTATTGATGGTAAAATTTTAATATGCAATTTCACTTTAAATGATTTTTTATTAATGTTATTAAAAGTAGCACTTTATAATTAAAAGGACAAATAGTCGATTGCAGGTAACGTTAAGCGGCTTTGTGCAGTAGCCGCAATAGCGCACTGTCAGCCGAAACGATTACTAAAGTAAAATATTTATTCAAATCCCTGATTAAGAACTTCAAGCCGCTATTGCACAAAGCCGATCTTGGGCGTTCGTCTTATATCTTGTCAATCTTCAGCTCTATATCTATTGTGTCGCTACCTGCAGGTAGAAATGCAGCACTAATCTTGTATCCATCCTGCTCTTTCTCGTATTTCAATTGAGATTTGTCTTCACTAGGAAAGTGTCCTACTACCTGATAGACTTGGTCACAGTGTATAAAGTTGTCATTTTCGTCTCTTATAAGCCAAACACCGGTGGGTTCCGAATTGAGGTTCTTTTGCAAGTCAACACCCATAGAAGAAAGAATAGAAAAAATTTCAAGCGGCTCTTTTGTAAAGTTTTCTGCGTAGAATCGACAGTCCTTGCATTGGCAATCGTCTGTTATTTTCTCCTGCGTCAAATAAAACTCTTTTGTTTTATCACAGTCTACTGTCAGCGGGTAGCCTTCTATTTGAAATGTAGTTGTCAAAGCTTTGATGATTGCAATAAATCGGTTTCTTTTAATTTTCTCTTTCACTAAACGAGTGTGATTGCGAATGACGCCCAACCGCCACGCATTTATCCAGGCCTGGAATTAGAATTCCTTTCTGCCGGAACCGTTGCCAAATTTATAATTAAAAGTTCATGTTTATTCCTATGGTTCATTAGAGCTTTTTCAGCCGAAACTACAGATGAAAGATATTCTACTGCTCATTGTTCGCAGGTCCGCCATGCTTGGATAAATGCGATGTTGCCAGCAGTAGCTATTCGTCGTCAACTCGTTGTCTCGTTCTCATAATAGCGTCTGCGGTCTCTTGCCAGGTGTGTTTTGTCCACGAGTTTGTCGTCTTGTCGTAAATGAAACGGCATGTCGGAATATAACCAAGTGTCCCGCCACAACTCGCCACAAAGTTTGAGTTAACAGGAAAAGATTTTCCGTTCTTATACTTAACTTTAGTCACACGAACAGCCCAACCGTCAATGTCAATATTGATTGTGTCCTGTAATTGGTTTACAGATAACTTTTCCAATGAGCCAGTTCTGTTTTTTGTCTTTACAAATTCTTCTAACGCTTCTTGCTGTGTCACATAACGGACTGTAAAATCTTTGAACTTTGATTTTAAGGTTGGTGTCAACTCGCTTTTTAGAATGAATGGGTCTCTCGGCTTAAAGGTCAGTGCTTCAACGCTGTCGAGTGGTTTGATAAAATCAGTCAGTAATATTCAATTGTCACGTTGCAAAAGCTGTCAACAAGCGTCTGAGGATACTTCTGTCCGAAAGAAATGTCACAGAGGAAAAGTGTCAATATGGTAGCAGCTATGAATTTCATTTGCTATTGCATACAACGGCCACGCATTTATGCAGGCCTGGAATTAGAATTCCTGTCCGCCGGAACCGTTGCCAAATTTATAATTTAAAGTTCATGTTTATTCTATCGGTTCATAAAAGTTCCTTCCCCCGAGCTGTGGCTGAAACTTGCACTGCCGCTCATTGTTAGCAGTTCAGCCCGGCTTGCGTAAATGCGAATGTTGTACGCTGGCTTGCCGCTTATTTTTGTCGTGCCAAATTTTTCAAATTAATACTTCCACAATTAATTTCTTTCTCGTCCACTAATAGGACTCCTTGTTTGCCGGCGTATCGTGTAACTTTATAAACAAGGTTTTGTCCCTTTATACTTAGTCCTGTTCGAAATGGACCAACTACTCCTTCGTCAAAGAGAATTGCAACATAAAAACCACCCGATTCTTTTGGATTAATGATTCTTTTTAAAGATGACGGCTGATGAATATTATTATCCAAAAAAGATTTTAAATCTTTTATACCATAGTCCGGCAATGGTTCCTTATCAAGTGTCATTGTATCGGGAGGAAGCAATATTTTAAAGTATTTGCCAGGTAGAGACGGCACTTCATATTCTACAGGAAATTCCATATTCAATTCCAAAGGATTTTCTGTTTCATTGGTTATTCGAGTCCAGAATAAAACTTTATTTACTTTCTTGCCATTAGGGTCAATGTATCTTATACCTCTTGAGAGACTGTTTTGTATTATTATACGCTTACCTGAAGAATCAGCATACTCATAATTCCTTACTGAATTTATAGTTTCTATATCAACAGTATCTGGTTTTGATTTACTGGCTTGTCCACAGGAAAATAATCCCGTTGTTGCCATAATCAATATTAGTATGGTTGTTTTCATTTTGGTCTTTTACGCTTGCGTACGACAACAGCTTTGCGAAGGCGGGATCATAGATATTCGTCTGCCCAGAACTGTTGCCAAATTTATAAATAATTGTTCATTGTTATTACTATCGTTCATTAATGTTAGGTCAGCCCAAACTACCGCTGAAACTGCACTGCTGCTGATTGTTAGCAGGTCTGCCCCGCTTGCGCAAAACTGAATGTTAGCCGCTTTTTCGGTTTTAGCTTTACTTAAAGTACCCAAAACAGATGATAGCTTTTTAAAGTGAATTGATGAATTGTAATCATCATCCTGTCGTATGAATTGATGAATGAAAAAGTAAAATGAAATGGAATTGATTTCATTTAGTGACAATCTCTCCTTCTTTAGTGTGTACCTGTCTTTATCTGGCACGACATAACGTTTAATTAAACCATTGATGCTTTCTTTTTTGTAAATGGAAGCAATAGCTGAATCAACTTTAAATACCTGTTCAAAATACGGATGAACGGCCAAGTCGTTTGTACTCAGTTTTGACTTTTGGTTTAGAGTTTCAAAAAGAAAGTCAGTAAGGTTTTTATACTTCTGCGTGTACAAAGTTGAATAGAGTTGCTTCAACATCGGAAAGGTAGTCACCGCTACGCTGTCATTTCTGAAAAGCACAAAAACGGGAGTGAAACTGAAAATAGGTGACGGCGGCTCAATCCTGGCCAGTTTAGATATTCTTTCCATTGTTTTAAGGTCATAGCCCGTGTCCTTGTCCGGTCTGCTGCAAGCAGATAAAAGTATCGTTATAACGAAAAGAATCAGCTTGTTCATTCAGACTTTCTACTGAGATTCAACTTTAGGATTTTTCCACAATTGCGGCTACCGGACAGGGCTTTGTGCAGGTGGGGAATTCAATGTTCCGTCTGCCCGAAACCGTCAGCCGAATATAGAATAAAAAAGTTGATTATTTGTTCGTTTGCTGATAGAATTCCTTCCGCTTGAACTGATGTTGATAGCTGCACAAATGCCGATGTTTATTCCTTTAGCCCGACTTGCACAAAACCCAATGTTAGCGAAATTGTCTCCCTTCTCTTGCTTCTTTAAGAGCATGAATTTTCAATTCAATCCACTCTTCAACCTCTTTTAAAAATAAAGGAAGGTGGTCAAGTGTTACCACGTTAACGATTAAGGAAGATTCAACATTGTACTCGCTTATATAATAACTTGTAAAAGGTATATATGAAGCTTCATCAATCACTAGGTCGGATTTATCATCTAATTCAGCTTTTATGAGAAAAGCGTCAACTACAACGACTGGTATAAATACATTTACGAGGGAAGGTTTTTGTAGGTCAATAATTTCATATAGGTCACTTGCAAATGAGTCTTCAGGTTTTTTCCGATGGCGTTCAATTTCATTAGTTGTACGAAAGTGAAAGCAAGCTTTCGTCACACTGTCTATAGCTTTATAAATATTTGAAATTTCGGATTCTCTAAATACTTCTGCATAACTTGATGAATTAAAATCGCAATTCTCTGTCGGAAATCCTGAATATAGTCTGTCCCACATGAGATGATTAATATTTTGATAGCTGACGCTTGAAAAGTTGTTATGATTGATTTTTTCAGCCCCAAATTCCTTTTTAATTTTTTGAATAAAGAAAGCCCAAGGTTTTTCAGATTTTTTCACTTCTATTATAAGATGAGCTTCAAATCTTGCATTTAAATAATCATTAGAATTGGAATGCTTTACACAGTAAAAATCAATTTCCCGACTGATGTTTTTCGTCTTGTCAACATAAATATAATTACTTATATTAAACCAATCACTTGCTTCTAAGGCTTTACCAACCTTCAATTCTGTCGGAAACCCTCCCTTTTTTAAAAAGTCCACAATTTGTTTTTTGAATTCTTCTTTCATAAAAGAGCTTTGTGCATTTCCGCTAACGGACAGGGTTTTGTGCAGGTGGGAAATTCAATGTCCCTATGCCCGAACCGTCTGCCGAATATAGAATAAAAAAGTCGATTATTTGTTCGTTTGCTCATAAAATTCCATCTGACCGAATTGGTGGTGATAGCAGCACAAATGCTGATTTTTTTTCCGTCTGCCCCCCCTTGTGCAAAACCCCTTGTTGTGTGCAGTACTATTTTTTAAACGTCACACTCTTTAATGTAACGTCATAACATCTAATGCGAAATATCATGATCTTATTATAAATCCATCCATCTTGACCATAAGATTTATTTACTGCATCTGGAATGTCAATCACAGCCTTATTAAAATTATTAAAGGGTATTGAGTTATATGGAACACCAAGCTCGGGCGTGTTTAAAATGTAAGGATCTGGAACTACAATTAGGCTATCGAATCTTATCCAACCGACATAAGGAACATTCGGATCGCTTTTGCTAACCATAGCAACTCTTAAATAAAAGTCGAATTTCTTGTTAGTTTTATATATTAGTTCAAGTTTTGCTGCTTTCTGAGCACTACTTGTTATTAGCCAATCTGATTCTCCGGCATTGAAATCAGCTTTAATATTAACCACGTGGCCGAGGTTTCCATATTTTTGAACGCTTATTATTGGGTTACCAGTGCTTGAATAAGAATTTTGAAGTGTTCTGTCTGGTCCGTCTGCGTCAATTTTATCTAAAATCGAACTAATAAGTCGTATACTCAGCACAGCTGTAACTATAATTGCAAAAACGAATAATATAATTCGCCAAATTGTTTTATGAAAATTTATCCAATCGAGATTTAAGGGCTCAATAATTGCCCATAATAATGTGTAGGCAGAAAAAAACAAAAACCCAGTTTGGCCTATTCGACCTGAAAGAAATTTTTCCTTAAAGTTTTCTATCATAGCAGTAGTTTATATTTTTCGAGTCGAACCGTATTGCACACAACGGCCAGGGCTTTGCGCAGGTGGGAAATTAGAATTCCCCTCTGCCCGAAACCGTCTGCCGAATATAGAATAAAAAAGTTGATTATTTGTTCGTTTGCTCAATAAAAATCAGTCAGCCAAACTGCTAATGATAGCAGCACAAATGCAAATGTTTATTCCGTCTGCCCACTTGTGCAAAGGCAGCTTCATTTTTTAAGTACTTTCTGTCGTGGCGAACGCTATTTTTGCTACTGCCGTTCCATCTTCAAGTTGCTTATATTCCGGCTCTTTGCCGCAATTACCTATTAATGTTACTCTGTTAAGTCCTCTCATAATCAGGTTATTTTCAGGTGAGATTTTTTTTTATAAAGGCTTCGCCGGTTCTGGCTTACAGCAGTCAGATTTGGTTTTTTAATCACAATTCAGTTTCAGACTACAAGATAATCTTTTGACATATAATAAAAGTGGATAAAACAAAATTTATCGGATCACAAGCGGACGGAATCCCAATTTTCCATCGCAGAATCGTGATCCTGTATCGGAGAATCGCAATCCCATAACACAGTTTCGCGATCCTGTAGTGTGGGATTGCGATCCTGTAGCGTGGGATTGCGATTCTATAGCGTGGGATTGCGATTCTATAGCGTGGGATTGCGATTCTACAGTGTGGGATTGCGATTCTACAGCGTAGAATCGTGAAACTGCATCGCGGGATCGCGATTTTGCAGTGTGGTTTCGCGATCCTACAGCGTCGATTCGCGAAACTGCAGTGTGGGATTGCAATTTTGCAGTGTGGAATCACGATTTTGCAGCATACTTTTTACTGCCCGGAAGACAAAAATCCCGTAGTTTAGCGTAAAACTGTTTCAACAACGCCTGTTTGCAAGTAAAAAAGGAGGATATCCAACAGTCTGCACACCAGATTGGATGTTTGAAAACGGCGGCAAAAAATTTACGTGGCTTGGATGGACCGTAGCTCTTACGAATAGTTACGATTGGATAGTGGATTGGGTTCCGTGTTTTTAAACAGAATCATTATAAAAACAAACAATCATGAAAAAAGCAATTTTCTTTTTCGCAGGTTTCTTCTGCCTGTTGGCCGTAAATGCCCAAACCACGGGCGCTGATTATTTTGCAGGCAAATGGAACGTTTTAGTAAAAGGCACCCCTAACGGAGATGCCAGGATGTTTATCGTTCTTGATAAAAAAGACACCACATTAGCCGGTTCTGTACAGGATTCTACCGGCAAGGAAATGTCTAAAATTGAAAAAGTAGATCTGGCAGCCGACAAAGCCACGGTTTATTTTAATGCCCAGGGTTATGATGTAAATCTTGAAATGGATAAGAAAGATGATGATCATGTAACGGGCAGCGTTATGGGTATGTTCGATGCAGAAGGTGAGCGGGTGAAAGAATGACAACAACTGTTATGGAATATTTTGCAAGAGCCTGTAAAATATTCTTTTGCAAAAAAGGAATGTCGAATCCATAAAAGCTGGGTTATTAGTGTACAATAAGATGCAACTTCCTGGTTTTGGCGGCAGCCATGCTTTTTTCAAACGGACGGTGATAAACAAAGGTGATGTCTTCTTCTCCTGGAGACAGTACAATAAAATTCATTACTTCCCACATCGGAGCACCTGGCAGGTTACGTTTTATGTGTTCATATTTGGTATCTCCCTGCTTACACAAATTTATTTTTCCGGATGGCTGCCATACAAAACCGGTGCCCGATGCCATCTGAAATTTTATTATTAAAGTATCGCCTTTATGAGCTCTTATTGTTTTTTGTTTTTCTCCCGAGAAAGTAATGGTAATAACTGTTTCCGGCTTCATTGCCTTGGTGGAAAAACCAACCATTACCAAGAGAAATAAGGTAGTAAGATGTTTCATATTGTTTATCCGGATACTAAGGTAACAATATAAAAACTGTCAGAAAAGATATAAAAAATCCTCCGGCAAAAACCGGAGGATTACAATTAATTGAAGCCGTAAACGGCTATAGGGTAAACCAATAAACGTTACCGGTAGGTACAATTCTAGAGCTCATAAAAACAGAATAAGGCAAATACCAGTATCCGGCATTACCCCAGCTGGTGCCCCACGAATTTTCCATCAGGAACACTTTTTTCGTATCATCATAACCATAAATGATATTAGCATGCCCACCCAATAACCTCGCTCCTTTAACGAGTGAACCGGTTGAAGTTAAAGGGTTGTAGGTATAATTTGATGTATTCAGGCGTTCAAAGAGGGTGTAACGTGAATTGTCGTACACATTGAAACCCATACACACAGGAATATTCGCTCTCAACAACGCTTTGACTGTGGCAGTATCGCCCT
>Ga0157373_10001150_pt1 | contig 20272 bp, 16 predicted proteins | sample C65metaG_FD_113460 | JGI IMG/M metagenome (GOLD analysis project Ga0157373, IMG submission 113460) | Corn rhizosphere microbial communities from Kellogg Biological Station, Michigan, USA - C6-5 metaG | ecosystem: Host-associated > Plants > Roots > Rhizosphere > Soil | place: USA: Michigan... | reverse complement strand
TTCACCCGCTCTTTCCGTTCCTGACGTTCGAAGAGGCAGATAGGAATTAATTCCCGACGATCAAGAGCCGATCAAAAACTTGTTCTGTAAAAGCAAAATGTCGCATCCGGTCGAGGCCGCGCCATGACTCGAAAGATGAGAACCAAAAACGCCAACGCGATCGTCGCGAGTCTGGAACTGGCGTCCGAACGGCTGGGCGATCTGACACCGCACGTTTATGCCGCTCTGTTCGCAGAATACCCCGAGATGAAGCCGCTGTTCTGGCGCGACACGAACAATGCCATCAAGGGCGAGATGCTGGCCAAAGTGTTCGAGATCATTCTCGACTTTGTCGGCGACAATATGTTCGCCTCGAACATGATCCAATGTGAGGTCATCACCCATTCCGGCTACGACGTTCCGCCCGCCGTGTTCGCAGTCTTCTTCGGCGTCGTGAGGACGGCATTGCGCGAACAACTCGGCGCCGATTGGACGGGCGAATTCGAGGAGGCCTGGAATGAGCTTGTCGCCGCGCTCGACTATTTCGTCACGCACCCGGATCAAAGCGAAACGGCGGCGCTGTCGTGAAAGCGCCCGCAACGCAGGTCCGCGATCTGCACACGGGGCATCCGCTATGGAGAGGCGTGTCCGTGCCGGGGAGATCGCTCAAGAAGTCCATCCGGGTCGACATTCTGATTGTCGGAGGAGGCGTAAGCGGCGCGTTCGTGGCCAACGCGCTGGCCGGACGCTATCCGCGCGTGGCTCTGGTCGATCGCCGGATTCCTGCGCATGGCAGCACGATGGCGAGCACGGCGCTGTTGCAGTTCGAGATCGACACGCCCCTGATCAAGCTTGCGGACCAGATCGGCCCGAAGAAGGCGGCGCGGGCATGGCGAAGATCATGGCAAGGCACGCAAGCTTTGGCCGCGCTGGTACACGCGCAGCGGATTCGCTGCGGCTTCGAACGGCGGGACTCGCTTTATCTTGCCGGCGATGAGACCGGAGCGCGGGCACTCAGAGCCGAGTGTCGGCAGAGAAATAGAGTCGGCCTACCAGGCGAGTTTCTCGACACTGCAAGGCTGCGCGAGATTTTCGGGATTGACCGCAGAGGCGCGATCTTCAGTCCAGGCGCCGCCGTCGCCAATCCGGTCGCACTCGCGGCGGGCCTTCTGAAGCGCGCAGTGAAAAGCGGGCTCGAGATCTACACGCCTGTCGAGATCGCCGATGTGCATGCGACGCATCATGGTGTGCTCCTGGATGCGGGCGCGCATGTCATCGAAGCCAAGCACTGCATATTCTGCACCGGCTATGAGAGGTTGAAAGGCATGCCGAAGAGCGGCACCAAGATCACCTCGAGCTGGGCGCTCGCCTCGAAGCCGCTCGCCCGATATCCAGGCTGGCTGGACAGCACAGTCGTGTGGGAAGCCTCCAAGCCCTACCTCTATATGCGCACGACGCCCGACCGCCGGCTTGTCGTCGGCGGTGAAGACGAAGACGTCGATGCGCCCTCCTATCGCACACGCGCCTTGCCGGTGAAGCGGAAACGTCTTCTGAAAAAAGTGCACAAGCTCTTGCCAGACGCGAGGATCGAAGTCTCGCACTCCTGGGCGGGAGCATTCGGCGAAAGCACGGACGGGCTACCCATCATCGATGTCGTGCCCGGCATGCCCGGCTGCATCGCGGTGATGGGCTTCGGCGGCAACGGTACGATCTACAGCAAGTTGGCCGCGGAGATCGTGCCGACCTTCCTCAAAGGACGCCGCGACAAGGATGCGGACCTTTTCGCCTTCCGCTGACAGCCGTTCGATCAGTCTTAACGAATTTTCGCGTGCGGTGGATCGCTCAAGAGAGGTACCCCGAGCGCGCGGATGCCCTTGATCGCGGTCTCAGGGTAGGACGCCACGAGATATGTCGCGAACACCAAGCCGACAATGAGGCCGAGGAGAAATCTACTCATGACGCGGTCGCACTCTAAGGCTGGCTGGCCTCTCCCAAGCCTAGCCCCAAATCTTCGTGACGTCTCGTCTCGTAAGATCGCGAAGTCATCAGGCGACTTGCGGGTCGATGAAAGAATGCGGTCGTGAACATGAAACGGAATTAAGCGAACGCTAGCCGGCAGCTGTCGGCTCAGTTGGCGCTGTCCACGAGCGCCGCTTCAAGCAGCGCCACGAAGTCGGCTTTCTTGGCGTCGTCGATCCAGCGCACCACGGCCACGACATCGTGGCGGTAGTCGATGAAAACGATGTTGTCGCCATTGCCGATATAGGCGACGCAGTCCTCGCTCGCCGCCGGAAAAAGCTTGCGGTCCGTGTTCAAAAACCAGTTCATGTAGCCGTAGCCGGGATTGGGACCGGTCGGCGTGCGCGCCATTTCGATCCATTTCTCCGACAGGACTCGGCGCGAGCCCCATTGGCCTTGGTAGAGGCCGAGCAACCCCATGCGCGCCAGATCGCGCGCCGAGATGAACATGCCGCCGCCCCAATGGCCGCCGCCCGGCACGACGTGGATCTTGCGCCCGCCGAGCGTGATCCAGGAATTCCTGTAGCCTTCCCAATGCCAGTCGTCGGACGCACCGATGGGTGTCATCACCGTTTCGCGCAGCACATCGGGCAGCGGCCGTTTCCAGAGAGTGGTCAGTGCCAGCGCGAAGGCGTTGACGCGAACGTCCGAGTATTTCCATTCCTGGCCGACCGGCGGCGGCCCGGCGGCCAGTTCATCCCATGGATTGTTGCCCGGCCGATCCGCCCACCACGGTTTTCCCCACATCGTGCCGATCCAGCCGCTGGTCTGGCGCAGCATCTCGTCCCAGGTGATCGGCAGATTGTGGGCCAAGAGAAAATCCGGCGTCGGTCGGACATAGTCGACGACACGATCGTTGACGTCGCGGATCATGTGACGGTCGTAGGCGATACCGGCGAGCGTCGAGAGGAATGTCTTGGTCACCGAGTGGGCCATGTCGACCGCGCGCGTGTCGCCCCACTCGGCGACGATATAGCCGTGGCGGAGGATGATGCCGTTGGCGGGCGCGTGCGGCTTCAAGGGGCCAATCGGATCGGAAAAGGGTCCGGAAAACTGCAGCGGGATGGCGATGGCCATGTCGCGCGGATCGGCGACGCTCTGAAGCGCGGGAGGAAACTTCGTCTCGTTGGCGACGGCGAAGTCGATTGCCGCTTTGAGCCTGGCGGGATCGAACCCTTCCGACTGAGGCTTATGGGTCTCCCAACCGCCCTTCGGCGGAACATAGTCGGTGGCGTTCGCCGCCGGCGCGAAGATCAGCGCGGCGATGAAAAAGATAAAGCGAAGAGGGTTGGTCATTTCGAGAATCGAGCGAGCGTGAAGGCAGAGAGATCGAAGCGGCTCTGCTCTCCGAGAGCAAGATCGCCAATCGCTTCGCCCAGCGCGGCGGAGTGTTTGAAGCCGTGGCCAGAACAGGGCGAGGCGATGATGATGCGGTCGTGCTCTGGGTGGCGATCGATCACGAAGCCGAAATCCTTGGTCACCGTGTAGAGACACGTCACCGCCCTCACGCACGTTACGCCGGCACCTTTGATGTGCGGCGCCACAAGCTCGCGATACATCGCGGCGATTTCCTGCGGCGTGACATCGCGTGTCACGGTCTGCGGCGTCGTCGTCTCCAGATAGTGTTCCGTCGAAATCTTGAAGCCGCCTTTGGGCCCGTCGATGGCGGGAAAGCCGTAGATGCCGCGGCTCGCGCCCGGCAGCTCCCAGATGAAGATCGGAAACTTGTCGGGCGTGAAGTCCGCGATGTGCGCCTCGACATCGAACCAATAGAGCACCTGGCGGTAGACTTTGAAGTGGCGCGCAAGCTCCGGCAGCAGTTGGGTCAGCCACGGTCCCGCCGCGACCACGAGCCGGTCGGCTCCATAGCGGCCTTTCGCGGTCGTCACTTCCACTGTGCTGCCCAACTGTTCGATTCTTTGCACCGGTTCGTCGAGCCTGAGGCTTGCGCCGAACTGCTGGGCTTGCCCAAGCTCAGCGCGAATGCAGGCTTCGGGCCGCACGAACCCGGCGCTCGGTTCGAAATAGCCGCGCGTCGAATCGTCGATGGCGAATTGCGGAAAACGGCGGTGGATTTCTCCGGCATCGAGCAGTTCGTGCGCAATGCCATGACGACGCGCCGCTGCGACGGTCGTCGGAAAGAAGGAAGCACCGTGGAACGTCTTCTCGTCGGAGCCGCTGGACATGATGAGCCCGCCGTTTTCCGTCAGAAGCGAAGCCCCGGTGGCGCCTTCCAGCTCGCGCCAGATCTCATGTGAGCGCTTGGCCAGCGGCGTGTAATGCTCACCCTCCCCGATCGCGAGCCGCGTGACGCGCGTATCGCCATGTGTCGAGCCATGCGCATGCGGCGGCGAGAAGCGGTCGATGCCGAGGACCTTCGCGCCGCGCCTGGCGAGCTGATAGAGCGTGGCGCTGCCCGCCGCGCCCAAGCCCAGCACGATGACGTCGAATTGGCTCAAGGAACGATCCCGCTGCTACGCGCATGGGCAGGCTAGCCGATCGGGCCGTGAATTGCGCCTCCGCGACGGCGAGCGGGAGTTGGGCTAGAGTTCGCGAGGCAAGCGCAGGAGACCGGCATGATCGATCTTGTCCCGGAGCTGAAAAAGTTGCTCGGCGAGAATGCCGTCAGCGCCAGCGCGGAAGCCGTCAAAAGCGGTCTGGGCGGTCGCGGCCGGCTCGGTGTGCCCGTCGCGGTCGTCAAGCCGGCGTCGACAGCGGAAGTCGCGAGCGTGCTTCGCCTTTGTCATGGCGCCGGCCAGCCGGTCGTGCCCTGGGGCGGCTTGACCGGACTGGTCGAAGGCGCGCGCTCCGACGGCGCCATCGCACTCTCACTGCAGCGCATGAATCATATCGAGGAGATCGATTCGGAAGGCGCGACCATGACGGTCGAAGCCGGTTGCGTGCTGCAAACGGTGTGCGAAGCGGCGGAGGCAAAGGGGCTCTTCTTTCCTCTCGATCTCGGCGCCCGCGGCTCGGCGACCATCGGCGGCAACATCTCGACCAATGCGGGGGGAAATCGCGTGCTGCGCTACGGCATGATGCGCGAGCTGGTGCTGGGCCTCGAAGTCGTCCTTGCCGACGGCACCGTGATGTCGTCGCTCAATCATCTTATCAAGAACAATGCCGGTTATGACCTGAAGCACGCCTTCATCGGCTCGGAAGGCACGCTGGGCGTGGTGACGCGCGCGGTCTTGCGGCTTCGGCCGAAGCCGGTCAGCCAGAACATGGCGCTGTTGGCGGTCGATGAATTCGCGCACATCCCGCGCATCCTGCGCAATCTGGAACGCGGCTTCGGCGGCACGCTCTCGGCCTTCGAGGTGATGTGGGAGGATTTCTACAAGCTGGTGACGACACCGCCGGCCAAAGGCCGCCCGCCGGTGCCGCACGGTCATGCCTACTACATCCTCATCGAAGCCCTGGGCGGCGATCAGGACGAAGATGCCTCGCGCTTCGAACGTGTGCTCGCCGCCGAACTGGAGAATGGCGAGATCGCCGATGCGGCGATCGCAAAGTCCAAGGACGAATGTGCCAGGCTCTGGGCGTTGCGCGACGATGTCCTGCAAGTCGGACAGAACGCGCCGATCTTCACCTTCGACGTCAGCCTCGTCATCGGCAGGATGGAGACGTATATCACCGAGGTGCGCGATGCGCTGAAGGCGCGCTGGCCGGCGATGACCTTGATGGTGTTCGGCCATCTGGGCGACGGCAACCTGCACCTCATTCCGGGCGTTGGAGACGGCAGTCCCGAGGCGCATCGCGCGGTCGAAGAGATCATCTATGGCGCGCTTCGACGGCGCGACGGCTCGGTTTCGGCGGAACACGGCATCGGGCTCGAGAAGCGCGACTATCTCTCCTATTCGCGCAATGCGGACGAAATCCAGCTCATGCGTTCGCTCAAGAAGGCGTTCGATCCGAAGAACATTCTCAATCCGGGAAAGATTTTCGCGACGGCGTAAGGCCAGCCTTACTGTCATGGCCCGCCGGAGTGCGGGCCATGACAACGGAGTGGTGCCCTAAGCGGCCTCTTCCAGCTTCAGCGACTCGCGCAGTTGGCGCTTCAAGAACTTGCCGTTCGCGTTGCGCGGAATGGACTCGGAGAGAAACCAGAAATAGCGCGGGATCTTGTGGCGGGAGAGATGCGCCGCGAGATGGGCGCGCAGCTCGTCGGCGCTCACTTTTTGTCCGGCGCGCAGCACGATCGCGGTCGCCACTTCCTCGCCGAGACGCGCGTCGGGGACGCCGAAGACACAGCATTCGGCGACCGCGGGATGGCGATGCAGCGAGGCTTCGACCTCGGCGCAATAGACGTTCTCGCCGCCGCGCAGAACCATGTCCTTCTTGCGGTCGACGATATAGAGAAAGCCGTCTTCGTCGATGCGTGCCACATCGCCGGTATGGAGCCAGCCCTCGGTGATCGATTCCGCCGTCTCCTTGGGCCGGTTGATGTAGCCCTTGATGACCGGCGCACCTTTCACCCAGAGCTCGCCGAGCTCGCCGGGCGGCAAAGTTTCGCCCGCGTCGTTCACGCAGCGCACGTCATAGGACGGCATGGCGGGGCCGACGCTGTCCGGTTTGTCGACGAAGAAATCCGCCGCCACGGCCGTGATGATGCCGCAGGTCTCCGTCATGCCGTAGCCCGTGTTGGGGCGCGCCGTCTTCACCTGCGAATCGATCTTGTGCACCAAGTCGGGCTGCAACGGCGCACCGCCGCCCCCCAGCGTCATCAAGCTCGAGAGATCGGTCTTGGCGAAATCGGGATGAGCGAGAAGTTCGCGCGACATCACCGGCACGCCGCTCATCGCCGTCACGCGTTCGCGTTCGATCAGGCGAAGTGCTTCGCCCGCATCCCACTTGTACATCATGACGAGCTTGCCGCCCGCCGCGGTCACGGCGTAGGCGCCGCAATTGTTGGCAGTGACGTGAAAGAGCGGCGTGGTCAGAAGTGCCACCGGAATCGGAACCGCGGCGGGATCGACGGCAACGCCGGTGGCGCGCGCAGTGGCCAACGCCTGAACCTGACCGGAGAACATCATGTTGAAGAGATTGGCGATGCAGCCGCGATGGGTCAGTTGCGCGCCCTTGGGAAAGCCCGTCGTTCCCGAGGTATAGAAGATGCAGGCATCGGCATCGCCATCGACCGTGACGTCGGGCATGGCGGCTTTCTCGCGGATGACATCGGCCCATGCGCACACGCCGGCCGGCAACGTGCGCATCCGGGTCGCGACCAGCTTGACCCCGGCGGCCATCGCCGGACGCTCGAGAATCCGCGCGAGGCGCTCTTCGTCGCAGAACACGATTTTGGGCGCGGAGTCCGTCATGGCGTATTCGAGTTCGTTCGTCACCCACCAGGCATTCATGCCGACGACCGCGACGCCGACCGAAACGCACGCCCAATAAATCAGGAGCCATTCGGGATAATTGCGCATGGCGATGGCGACCCGGTCGCCGGGCTTCACCCCCTCCTTGAACAGCCAGGACGCAATCGCGTTCACCTGGGCGTGCGCCTCGCCATACGTCATGCGCTCGTCCTGGTAGATGAGATATTCGCGCTCGGCGAAGGACGCGGTCGAAAGCCACAAGGCGCGAATGTTCGGCAGCGCATTCTTGAAACTTTTGATCCTGGTGCCGCGAACCTCGATGGTCTCGATCTCGAAGGGAGCGCCCGGCGCCGTCAGTTCGGCCCAGGCGGTCTTCAATTGCTGGTAGTGCATCGAGCGTTTCCCGTGGATTGCGATTTGCCGGTCAGCCTGCCATTGGTCGCTTCGAATGCAAAGGTTTCGTCGGATCCGCCGCTGCGTAAACTTTGCTTCCTGCAGCTAGTCCGGTGTTGCGCGCGCCAGCCGCTCCAGTTCGTGGATCTCGAACAGCTCCTTGCGGCTGAATTTGAGGCGCGGACCGAGTGCGGCCAGTGCCGTGCGGCCGATCTTCCTCTCGAGCGCATGCATGCGGTCGAACTTGGCGTCGTCGGCGCCCGTCAAGGTCACGCGACCGCCCCGCTCCTGCGTCAGATCGATGCTTTCGGCGCGCAGCACCAATTCGGTGTGCAGCTTGACATATTCGAACATGTCCGCCGCCGCCGTGTCGCCGAAGCGCTTGGCGAGATTGGTGATGAAGCGCCCGGCCTCGTCGTTGACGAACTCGCCGCTCTCGATCTCGAACAACAGATGTTGATGGGTCTCATAGTCCGACAACAGCCAGGTGTGGATCTGTTCCTCGCTCTTGGCAAAAATCATCAACAGGATCGCCGGAAGAACGATGAACGATGCGGCGGTGTTGAGCAGGATCTGGTGCGGATAATAGTTGAAGGCCGTGTGCAGGAAGATCGCCACCGCGAGCCCGGGCAGAAGGTCGAGCGGACCGAGTTTCGGCTCCTTCTCGATCAGCGTCTGCGCCATGATCGCGAAGATCGCCGTTGCGCCGCCATGCATCATTGCCGTGCCGAAGCCGCGGAAGATCCAGACCGTGACATTCGCCTGCGTCAGTACGTGCAGCAGATAGGCATTCTCGGCCATGGAGAATCCGGTGCCGATGGCAAAGCCGATGATCGCGGCATCGACGCGAAAGCCGATGCGATTCATCCAAAAGAGCACCACCAGCGCACTTGCCTTCAAGAGCTCCTCGACCGTCGGCGCGACGAAGCGCGTATAGTCCGAGATGCCGACGTGAAAGCCGCTCGAAATCGCGCCATTGATGAGATAGCTGACGCCGGCGAGCAGCGCACCGACCACCAGCATCTGCAGCACGAAGCCGAAGCGAACGAGCTTGAAGCTGTCGAGATGCACCATCGCATAGAGGAAGACGATGACCGGCGACAGCGCCACGGTCACGTTAATGAGGATGCTGATCATTCTACGAGTGAGTTCATCACAGGATCTTTAAAGACGCCAGAATCTGGCCGCGATGGGGCGTTCCTTCCACAAAGCCCTCGGCATAACCGATGGAAAATGTCATGGGCAGGCGCAGCGCGACAGTAAAATTCCAGTCGACCTGCACACCCACGCTCTCATAGGTTTTTGCCGTCGACTGGCCGGGGTCGGCAAAGAGGACACCGGCGAAAAACGCCGGACGCAAAGAACTCAAAAACAGGCTCGGCGTACCCACGTCGCTGAAGCGCAGCGGCGGCAGGTTCCATTCGCCGACCGACTTGACGAAATTCCGCGCGGCAATCTCGTCGATGTCGAAGCCGGGAAAACTGTCATATTCGCGGTAGCGCTTGACCTCGCCATTGTCGACGAAATTGTTCCGGAAGCTGCCAAAGTAGAAGAAGGTCAGCGGATTGAGATGATTGCCGCCGGCTGCGCCCGCCGCGGTGTAGAGCCAAAGCGAGGAGTGGTTCCAGGGCAGCGCGTAGCCGAAATCGAGGCCGGCACGCGCCTTGGGAAACACTTCGTGCGCCGCATAATCCTCGGACAAATCGAGATTCCAGCCCCAACCTTCTTCGTGATCGACGGCGCCAAGCGACTTCGTGGTGTTGACGTATTTGAGTCCGGCGTGCGCAGAGACGATGTTGCGGTCGATCGTGGCGGGAACGTTCTGGAATCCGGGAAGCTGATCGAGAGCGGTGTAATAGGCGAGATCGGCCGTGAGATCGAGCTGGCGCGGCGGATCGTAGATCCAGGGATGCTTGTAACCGACCATCAAGGCGTCGCCCCTGAGGCTGCGGTCGACCGGCCCGAACAGGTCGTAGAAATTGGCGTCGTTGTGCCAATAGCGGAAATGCCATTCCGGCGTCTTGTATTCGAGATTGGCGTGCCAGGTTTCGGGCGTGCGCAGATCGCCGGCCGGCGAATAGGCGAGCGTGACGAGAAATTGTTCGAAGGCGAGCGGATCCTGGAAGATCACATGCCAGCCGAAGGCAGCGTGGCCCTTGTAACCCATGATCACGGGATAGGTGGCGTCGAGAGCAACATGATTGGCCGAATCGTATTTGCCTTCCTTGGTGATCATCGACTCGAGCGGAATATCGGCTGAGGAGCCGACCGCATAGTCCTTGAGTTCGGGATGCTTGTTGATGACCTCGGTGCCGAGAAACTTGATCGTGCCGAGATTGTCGAGCGGCTTGGGAGCGATCACGACGGGGGTGAAGCCCTGGCCGGTATATTCGAAGACGATCAGCGATCCGTCGGCCTGCGGAATGGGCCGGAAATAGCCCGTGACCGCGTTGCTCACCGCTTCGGTCTTTCCGGTCGCGATCTCGTAGCGGAAGATGTTCGAGACGCCGGTGTAGTAGTCGCTGCCGTAAAGATATTTGCCATCCGGCGAGAAGACGAAGCCCTCCGGCACCGTCTGGCCGAAATTGAACTCCGACACCGGCGTCGTTGTGCCTGCGACGAGATCCTCGATCCGGAAAACGCGCACCATCTGGTCGCCGTTCACTTCTCCGACCGAGGCCGAGAGCAGTTTTCCGTCGGGCGAAATGTCGAGATCGAACGGCACTTCGCCGAAGGGAAAGGTGTGGATCTGGTTCCAGGCTTCATACGGTTCCGGGATGCGGACCAGCGTCACAAAGCCGTTGAGGTGGCGAAGCCCCCAGAGCGAACGATCGGACTTGTCGAACACGAGATCGCCGATGCGCGCGTCCTTCAGCAGCATCCTGGTGTGGCCGCTTTTGAGATCGAGCTGCATCACGTCGCGATAGGCATAGTTGTCGTCGGTATAGAAGACCTGCCGCCTGACCGGGTCGAAGGCGAGCGACGTCACCCGGTAGAGCATCGGCCCCTTGAGATCGGCGAGATGCTTCAGGGAGCCATCGGCGAGCGAAAGTTCGCCGATATGGCTGATCACGCCGGGATAGCGAAAGCCGCCGACCAGACTCTTGCTTTCGGGATCGAGGAAGGCGCGCGAAATCGAGCCCAGCGTACGCTCGGTCAGGCGTTTCGCATCCGTGTTGGGATATTGCTGGACCGTGGCCAGGTTCGCGGCCTGGAATTGATGTTCGTATTGGATCCAGTCGTTCCAGGCGGCGTCGAGAGGCTTGCCAAAGACCTGCTCGAACTGAGTGGAATAATAAGCGGCACTGTCTTCGTCGCGCTTCAGCCACTCGACCACCTTTGCGGGCGAATAGGTCAGAGCGAGATAGGAGAAGAAACGCGTGCCGTAGAGATAGTCATTCACGCCGACCTGGAAGTCGACCTGGGTGCCTTCGGCTTCGAGGCCCAGCGGCGAATAGAAATGCGCGTTGTCGCGCACCATGGCGCGGAACACCATTTCGTCATAGGCGCCCTGGGCGCGGCCCAAGCCGCCGCCCATCCAGGTTTCCATGAAGACGGCGCTGCCTTCGAGATACCAGCGCGGCACGGTGGCGCGCGGCGCCGCGAGGTAGCCGTAGAGGATGGATTCGGGATGCGCCTGAAGGGGTTCGGGCTTGCCCTGAAACACCGTTCGCCAGAACGCGTCGGAGCTGTTCCAGACATCCATGGTCGCGACATGCACCATCTCGTGGTTCATGATGGTGTAGAAGCGCTCGCCGGGGCTGAAGGTCTCGAACGTCAGCGGCAAGGGCGCGATATCGATCAGGACTGCGCCGTTCGGCACCGCGCGCGCCGCCGCGTTGCCATAGTCCGAGAAATCCTTGAGCAGGATGGTGGTCGGCTCCCAGGGTTTCCAGTCGAAGGTGCGCTTTTGGAAGGCGAGCGAGTTTTCGAAGTTCCGCCCGATATAGGGCGTGAGATAGGTCTCGGTCGGATCAAAATAGAGCAGCAGGAGGTCTTTGGTCTCGAGCTCGTTCAAATCGATCGTCGCCGCCGACGCGCAGGCAAAAGCAGCCGGCAGCGCCACCGTCAGGCACAGGAGTGCCTTACGCATATACTTGCCCCCCAAAGAGGTCCCCGCCCGAACTTACCTGCTTTGTTTTACGGAGGAAGTGAAAAGGGCCGCCCCCTGATCGGGACGGCCCCTTTTTCCCCTCAACTGTAACAAGTCTGCTTTAGTTCGAGGTCCCGTGCAGCGAACTGGCGAAGCTCGCCGAATTCAGCATCGGGCCGAATGCGGCGTTGGATGCCAGTGCGGCGAAGGCCGGGATGCCGGCGAGCGACGCAAACGCTTGCGCATTTGTTGCGATCGACGCCATGGCCGCCGGATTACCGGCAAGTTGCGCGAAGGCCTGCGGGTCATGCGCCATTGCGGCCAAGGCCGGATTGGCCATCGAGAATGCCATGGCCGAACTTGCCGTCGAAGCTGCCTGCGCCGCGCGGATGGCGGAAGCGGCTTGTGCGACCGATGCCGCAGCAGCGGCTTGCGCCGAAAGCGACGCTGCAGCTTGCGCGCTGAGCGCCGCGTGCGCCAGTTGCGGCGAGAGCGATGCGACGGCCTGCGCGGCAGCCGAAGCAGCCGCGGCGTTTGCCGCGAGGCTCTGTGCCGTCGCGGCAGCCGTCGCGGCCTGCGAGACCTGAGCGGCAGCGACCGCGTTCGGCGACAAGGCGGCACCCGTCGCCTGAGCGGCGATGTTGGCGGCGACCGATGCGGCATTCGTCGCGGCAGTTGCGGCCGCTTCGGACGCCTGGGCGGCGGCCTGCGCCTGCGGCGCGAGCGCGGCTGCGCTCTGGGCCGCAGCAAGCGCCTGCGCAACATGTCCGGTCGCAGCCGCATTGGTGCCGAAGTTTGTCGCCGAGCGCGCCGACTGCAGTTCGGCCAACACGCTGGCGACGGCATCAGCGGCCTGCCTGGAGAGTTGCGTGGTTGCACTTGCGGCTTGCGACGCGGCAACCGCATTTGCGTTCAGTGCCGCTGCCGATTGCGTCAGCTGCGAAGCGGCAATGACATTGGCGCTGAGGTTGGAGGAGAGCTGCGCCGACGTCTGGGACACGGCGCTGGCGTTCAACTGGCCGGCTGCCTGCGCTGCAAGCGAAACCGCGGTGATGTTGGCTCCGTGCGTGAATGCGGCCGCCAGGTTCGTACCTGCGAGATTGCCCGTCGTGTGCGAGAGATCGCCCGCGGTGCGAGACAGATTACCCGCCGTGCCTGCGAGATTACCCGAGGTCCGCGAAAGCGCCGCACCGGTGTGATCGGCCGCGGTGTTGGCCCCTGCGATGCTCGATACGGCGATGTTCGTCCCGGTCGCGCTCGCCGCCTGTTGCAGCAAATTGATATTGTGCGCCAGAGCAGCCAGCGCCGGTGCGTTATGAGCAAGAAGCGAGAAAGCAGCAGGGGTGTGGGCGATCGAAGCGAACGCCTGCGGATTGTTCTGCAACGCCGCCATCGCCGCCGGATTAAGCGCCAGCGCCATGAAGCCCGGATCGGGGGCCATCGCGCGGAAGGTCGGGTTCTTGACCATCAGCTCGAACGCGTCGGTCTGCATCAGTTGGGCAACGCCAGTGTCGCCGAGTTTGACGTCCCTGACGGACATCTGGCTCGAATGGTAGCGTTCGGCCGGAAGGATGGTGCCGGCGACCGGCCCGTTTTCCAGCGGCAGGACATGCGTCGCATAAAGCGCGCCTGCGCCGATGGCGACAAATGTTGCTCCCGCGAGCAGAATCGACGTGTTACGCGACAGATTGGTCATTGCTGGGCCCCCAGGGTTTACCTCGTACGCCGGGGAAGGTGGAGATTCACGTTTGCTAAAGCAAGGCCCGTGTCACGAATTTATTTCAGGGAAAACAAGAGGTTGGTCACAATTCGGTCCAAATTTCGCCAAAATTGCCGGCCCCGGCGTTCATCTCCGGTTCATCTACGCTGATGTCGACGGCTGCGTTTCGGCACGCAACGCGCGCTTGAAACCTTCGCGCCGTTGCAACCCTTCCCAATAGGGAACGAGCTTCGCCGGGAAGTCATTCTGCAAGCCCAGCGTGGTGGCAAGCAAGAGGGCATACGAAAAAGAAATGTCGGCCATGGTGAAGCGGTCGGCGCAGACATAGCGCTCGCCGCACATGCTGGCCGCCGCTTTCAGGCGCGAGAGAAACCAGATCCGATAGTCCTCGGCCGCCTGCGCAACCCGCTTCTCCGGCGGCTCGAGTCGCGTGTAGCGCAGCACGATGGTTTGCGGAAATGTGAGCGTCGCTTCGCCCATATGGAGAAAATTCACATAGTCCGCGAACGCCTCCTCCTCGGGACGCACGACAAGCTCCGACGGCCCGTATTTCGCGCCGAGATAATGGCAGATGGCAGCACTCTCCGTCATCCGATGCTCGCCGTCGAACAAGACGGGCACGGTGCCCAGCGGATTGAGCGAGCGGTAGTCCGGATAGAGCGCTCGCGGCGGAAACGGCATGAGGATCAGTTCATAGGGAAGGCCCAATTCCTCCAAGGCCCAAAGCGCACGGAACGAGCGCGCGGCAGCGCAGTGATAAAGTCGGATCATGTCCCCTCCGCAAGCGACGCGTTTCGAGTTTGGGGTGCGTCTGTACTACGGTGAACGCGTTTGCCGAAGAGGGAAGTCTCTTAGATGAGCATAAGGAACCTATGACCTGGTCGATCGTCGCCTACGATTCCGCGACCGGTGCCTTCGGCGCTGCCGTCGCCACCAAGGCCTTCGCGTCGGGCTCCTTCGTCCCCTTCGTGCGCGCCGGCGTCGGCGCCGTCGGCACCCAATCGCTGACCAATCGTTATCTGGCGCCGGTGGTGTTGGACGGACTGGCCAGGGGATTGTCGCCGAAGCTTGCAATCGACGCGGCCGTCGCCGGCGACGAGGGTCGCGAGATCCGTCAGCTCCACGCCGTCGACCGTCACGGTCGCCACGCCGCATGGACAGGGAAGCACTGTGTAGAATGGTGCGGCAGCGTCGGCGAGATGGGCGTCAGCGTCGCCGGCAACATGCTGAGCAACGAGCGTGTCGCGGCGGAGACGCTAGCCGGATTCAAGGCCGATCCGGGATTGCCGTTGCCGGAGAGAATGATGGCGGCGCTTGAACAGGGCGAAGCGGCCGGCGGCGACCGGCGCGGCCGTCAATCCGCTGCCATGGTGATGGTGACGAGCGAGGACTTTCCCGACCTCAGCATCCGCGTCGACGACCATGGCACGCCGCTGCCGGAATTGCGTCGCCTTCTGACGATTTGGCGGCGCGAACGTGCGCCATTCCTCGGCAATTCGCCGTCGAAAACCAATCCGGCCGGGCTGCACGACATCGACAAGATCGAGGCGAACTGGAAAGCGCTCGGCTGGGATATCCGTTTCCGCCGCTAGCGCGAGACTGTCAGAGCAGGCAGAACGGTGAGAACCGTCTCCGCTTCACGCTCCACGGCGGCGCGGCTGTAGAGCAGCGGCACGTAGTCGCCGGCCGCCCAGAGCGGAAAGAGATCGCGATAGTGCGGACTGAACGGGTCACCGGACTGGCCCGGCGAATTGATCGCGACCGAATTGTCCCACTGGCCGACATCGACAACCAGGCGCACCGAAGCACCCGCAGTGACCGCGAAATCCCATACGCGATAGGTTGCGGCGCGCGGCGATGACGCCGAGCCCGGCACCTCCAGCGGTCCCATCGACATCTGCGCCTTGAGCGCAGGCTCGGCCAGGACGCCGACCGCAGGCTCGAAGGTCGCGTGGTGCAGCCGACCCCAGGTCCAGCCCGTCATGTCCGGTCCCATCTCGGATTTGAGTTCGCCCAATGCTTCGCTGAGGCTCGTCAGAAGCAGCGCATCGCGCGCGGCAGCCGGATCGGCACCGAGCGCGGAATCGGGATGCTCCAGATAGGTGATCACGGCATCGAGCGAGCCGGAGCCGACGAAGGGCCGCGCGGCCTCCGGCGTGACCATGAACACGGTCGCCGGGCTCAAATGCTTCGTCGCCCACACTTCATATATGGCGGCGGCGGCACTTCCAACCGTTTCGTCGTGATCCCAGCGCTTGAGCAAGGAAAGCGCCTGGCTGAGATCGGGATCCTTGGATGTCAACGGTGCGAGCAGCGCGGTCAGCCGCTCCGATTGGGCGCTGTGACTGTCCGTCTGCAGTGCCATGGAGTCGGCGAGACTCACTTTCGGGATTTTGCCCAACACGTCCTTGATGCGGACGATGCGCGTGGGATCGGCCCATTCGAACGAGATTTTGCGCGCATCGGCCGGATAGCCGGCCGGCAGATTCATTTCGTTGGCCGTCGCAAACCAGCCCTCTTTGGGATTGAAGGCTGACGGCAGCAGATCGCCGCTGAGAAATCCCTTCCATTCGTAGCGGCCGTCTCCGGGTACCGGCATCAGGCCGTCCCAATTGGGACGGACCGGTGTCATCCCGCCGGGAGCCCAACCGATATTTCCCTTGGTGTCCGCATAGACAAGGTTGAGCGGCGGCGCGCCCCAGCGATCGCGCGCCGCTTTGAAATCATCCCAGGACTGCGCCCGCCACATTCTGGAGCTGCCGAGATAGCCGGAGACACCAGGCTCGTTCCAGACGGTGCGAACCGCGACGGCGCGGCCCTTGGCGGCATCGAGCGCGAGAACGGGTCCGTGCCGCGTAAAGCGCAGCTCGACGTCGCGCGGCTGATCGCCCTTCACCTCGATCCTCTCGTGAACGACGCGCATCGCTTCATAGCCGTTGCCATAGCGGTAGAAATTCGGATCGCCCGGCTTCAGCGTGTAGACATAGAGGTCTTCCTGATCGGTGTTGAAGATCGTCAGTCCCCACGCGATGGAGTCGTTGTGCCCGAAGGAAACGCCCGGCAATGCGGGCTCGCCGGCACCGATAAGAGACAGACCCGGCGCGCTCAACTGAACGATGTAGCGCAAGGCGGGAACGCCAAGCTGGCGATGCGGATCGTTGGCAAGGATGGCGCGACCGGTTGCGGAGTGCGAAGGCGCGATCACCCAATTGTTCGAACCCTCGCCGGCCGCCGCTTCGCCGACCTGAAGCGGCTTGGCATTGTCGGCACCCTTCGTGCCGGGCGGCGGCGCAAAACTCACAGGCTCGGTGGCGAGCACATAGTCGTTCAAGACGTCTTCGCCGATATCGCAAGGATCAAGACCTTGAGGCACGACGGTTGTGTGCGGCGGTTCGAGCTTGCGCCGCAAGCGGTCGGCGCCAAGTCCGGCCGCGCACGCAACATAGGCGCGCGCCACTTCGGAAGGCACGTTCGAGACCAGCGCATGGCTTCGGATGCGAACGACATCGTCTGTCTGCCAATCGTCCGGCAGCGTGGCGGTAAGCTTGAATTCCGGCGGCAGCGGCTTCGTGCCGGCGCGAACATCCTGGGCATAGGCATTGATGCCTTGAACAAAAGCCTCCGTCGCTTCGCGCGTGCCCGGCGCGTAGGCGGCCCATTCGCGCGCCATGTCGCCGCGATAGAGAAAGAGCCTGGCGGCGCGATCCTGAGCGACGTATTGGGCGCCGAAATTCTTCGCCAGGAGCCCGAGCCCGCGCTTCCGCCACAGATCGATCTGCCAGAGGCGATCGCGCGCGGCATTGAAACCCTGCAGGAAGAATGCGTCATGCACGTTGGCGGCAAAGATATGCGCGATCCCCCAGTGATCGATGACGATGCGCGCCGGTTTTTGCAGACCTTGAACCGTCAGAGTCTGCTGCTGCACCGATTCGGGCGGCGGCTTCGTCGCGACCGTCGCTGCGTGCGCGGCAAGCCCCGACGCTGCGATCATTGCCCCGACAAGGATTCGTCTCATCCGCATTGCTCCCCGCTGCGGTCTATCTCAACCGACATCGACCGCTTCGGCAACCGGTTCAAATATGCGCCACGGCCCGGACCGTCCCCTTGGCCGAGAACATGGCGAGAAAGCCATCCTTGGTCCACGTGAGGGAGGGCGGACCGAAGGAGCGGACTGTTCCCGAGATGGTCACGTCGCGTCCCTCGGGCTTGGCGATCGCCTTGGCGATCTGCGCTTCGAGCTTGTCCAGATCCTTCGCCACGTTGAACTGGAGCCGGCTTTCGAGATCGCGGCCAAGGGCAGGACCCGCGAGAAGGCGCATGGCGCCCAGCACCAGATTTTCGGTCGCGACGTCATAATGTACGTTGGCAACGCGGATGGTCCTTGTCGTGGCGTCGAAGACCGGATTGCCGCGCAAGTAGCCGCTGCCGCAGGCCGAAAACCAGTGAAACACGTCCCAGTCGCGATCCAGGCAAAATTGCGCGGCGAGAATGACGTCCTTGCCCGACGGAATGATCTCGAGCTTCTCGAAGCGGACCGCCGCGCCGGCGACGTGCGGCGGTTTTCGGGCAAGTGACTCCATCGCCAGGCGCGATGCTCGCGCGAAGGGAAAGAGCAGCGGCACGACGAACTGAAAGCTGTTCGATGCTTGGGCCAACTTCGCCGGTGCGGGGAGTTTCGTCGGCTGGACCGACGGCGGCGTATCCTGCACCGACACGCGCGCGCGAACGTCAAGACCGAACGACAATGTCAGTTTGTTGTCGACGACCGACGGCTGGCCGACGCGAATGCGTTCGGGCTGCAAGACGAGCCAGGCAACCGGCTTTTTTCCAACCTTGATGGGCGTAAAGGCGCGCGTCCAGAACGCCTCAATCCTGGCGCGCTCGCGCAAGCCGGCGGCGATTTTCTTGTCGATCAGCTTGAAGAGCGGGCGCGAGAGGAGCTCGTCATTCGCATTCCAGATGTCGGCGAGGTTGGTCACCACCGGCCCGATGCGAAGATGACTACTCTCAAGCTCGACGACACCTTCGGTCTTGGGCACGATCTGCCAGGTCTGACCGATGCTTGCCGTGGCGGTGGCGATGGCCTCCCCTCTGGCATTGGCTTTGGCATGGACAAACGAAAAGAGTCCGGGCAGCGCCAGAACCGCATCGGCGGCGAACGGGATGTTCAAAGTCACGCCGTCTCGTGCCGCACTCGCGCTGATCGCTGCTGTGCGTTCCGCGTGCAGCGTGAGGCGGCACCGCCCGATGCCGCATTTGACGGGCTGATCATGAAGTTCGGCGATCCTCGCCGTCGTCTTGTCGTTCAGGAGACGCGCGATATCCGAGAGCGGAATGGAAAGCGTCGCGGCGATGGTCGAAAGCGGGGGCGCCGGCGTCGGCGGCGGTGGAGTACGGACCGGTTCGCTCGCCTTGAAGCCGCAGCCGGCGAGACAGAGCAACGCGCAAGCCGCAAGGAAGCTTTGAACCTGTCGCTGTTTCATGTGGGACCGAAGATCGCTTTCGTTTCGGCGCGCGCAAGACTACTGCGGATTGCACATCCGCGAAAACGGCAGGCTTGTGGGGTCCTCCAGTCCGGTGCACGATTAAGTCAGGATGGGGAGAGACGCATGAAAAACCTGGCCGGAAAAACCGCGTTCGTCACTGGCGCCGCGTCGGGGATCGGGCTCGGCATCGCGACCGCGCTCGCCCAGGCAGGCGTCAAGGTGATGCTGTGCGACATCGAGGAAGCCGCGCTGAAGACCGCGCTCGATGGCTTGAGAAAGACCAACGCCGATGTCGACAGCGTGAAGGCGGACGTCTCCTTGAAAGCCGAACTCCAAGCTGCGGCGGACGCGACGATCGCGCGCTACGGCAAGGTCCACATCCTTGTCAACAATGCGGGCGTCGGCGGCGGCGGTGGCGACTATCGCAGCTGGACCGACAAAAGCTGGGACTGGACGATCGGCGTCAACCTGATGGCGGTGATCTGGGGCATCGAAATTTTCGGCCCGCTCATCGAAGCGAACGGTGAAGGCGGCCAGATCGTCTCGACCGCATCGATCGCCGGCCTGATTTCGGGTTCCGGCTCGGCTTATAACGTCACGAAGTACGGTGTAGTCGCGTTGTCCGAGGGATTGCGGGTCTAGCTTGCACCGCGCGGGATCGGCGTGTCGGTTCTCTGCCCGGGCTTCATCCGGACGAACATCATGTCGTCCGCGCGCAACTTGCCGCCGCGGTTGGCCGGTGCGCTTCCATCCTGGTCGACGGAAGGCCCGCAGGCCGAATTCGCAAAAATGGTCGTCAACAGAATAGCCGGCGGCATCGATCCGCTTTATGTCGGCGAACTGGTGCGCGAGGGCATCGAAAACGACTGGCCCTACATTTTCACCGACGCGGAGTTCGAGCCTGCCATCGAGGCTCGCTTCGCCCAGATCAAGCAAGGCTTCGACAAGATCCGGGAGCGTAAGCCGAGGCGATAGCGCGCACGTCATCGGGGGAGGGGGATCGTGGTGAGACAAGGCACGCCGGAGATGGCGATCGCGCTCTTCGCAACGGCCATCGCACAAGCTCACGCTGCACCGTCGTCCGGCGAAGCTGCGCCGACGCTTCCGCCAAAAGCCCACGCCCTGACGCATGACGACCTTGAAGCCTATCTCGATGGCATGATTCCCGTCGCGCTCGAGCGCGCGTCCATCGCCGGCGCCGTCGTGGCCGTGGTCAAGGACGGTCATGTGCTGCTCGAAAAGGGTTACGGCTATTCCGACGTCG
>Ga0157373_10001149_pt1 | contig 20277 bp, 20 predicted proteins | sample C65metaG_FD_113460 | JGI IMG/M metagenome (GOLD analysis project Ga0157373, IMG submission 113460) | Corn rhizosphere microbial communities from Kellogg Biological Station, Michigan, USA - C6-5 metaG | ecosystem: Host-associated > Plants > Roots > Rhizosphere > Soil | place: USA: Michigan... | reverse complement strand
CCGAGAAAGTGCAGGAGGCCTACAATTGGCTTGTCGACAATTACGAGGACGGCGACCAAATTTTTATCTTCGGGTTCAGTCGCGGAGCCCACACGGCACGGAGCCTTGCCGGATTTATTTCTATCTGCGGGCTTCTAAAACCAGGCGGAGCGCTGGGGGTAAATCAGCTGTATGATCGGTACCGTAACGACGATGACCGCACGATCTACAAGCTTCCTACCTTTGACGCCCAGACCATGACGCTCGAAGAGCGCTGGATGCTGAAGTATTCGCGACCGGTAGCGATTGAAATGGTCGGAGTCTGGGATACGGTTGGGGCGCTCGGCGTCCCAGCTTTCAGTCTCGCTGGCATCAGCTCTTCAACGCTCAAGTTTCATCACACGGGTCTTAGGAAACCAGTCAAGCATGGGTTTCATGCACTTGCAATTGATGAACATCGAGCGAAATTTGCGCCAACGCCTTGGACAATTAGAACAAAGACAGGCGCTCCAGCAGCAGCGCCAATGCGAGCTTTAGAGAGCGTCGAACAACGCTGGTTCGCCGGCGCTCATGCGAACGTCGGCGGGGGTTGTTTCAATGACACGCTGGCGCAGATACCGCTCCGGTGGATGATGGAAAAAGCGGCGAATCTCAGACTAGCTTTTCGCAATGAGCTTGAAATGGGTGGCGATGAACATCTCGGCGCGATCTCAGACTCTTACAAAGAGTTCCTCAGGGGGACATATTCTTGGGTAAAAAAGCGAGACTACCGACCTATCGCACCAGAACCGTTCGGTGATTCGACTGGAACTCACACGAGGGTCAACGAGACAATCGATGGTTCCGTTTTCGCAAGATGGCGAGACGATAGCAAATACCGCCCACCAAATCTCGCAGAGTGGGGAAAGCGAAAAGGGGTCAATCCTGCGGACATTCATAGTTCCATTAAGGCGAACTCGCCGGATATGGCTGCGAAGTAATCGAAATAATTTGCGTTTTTGAATTCTCAACAATGAAAAAAGCCATTGCCTAGTTTCGATCATTAAAATGGTCGGAGCGTGAACACAGCGCTCCAATTTCCCTAAGTTGTGCAAGAACAATAAACGCTGAAGCACAACTGCTCTACGATAGGTTAGTGCACGGCTCGCCTTTCACGTTGACGAAGTGAAAAGTCGTGTTTTCTCAAGCATAATCGGAGCCAACGTTTTTTGGATCAGTCGCCACCATCGTCATTCGACATTGAGTACCATCTTCAAGAAATCGAGAAAATAACTGCTGTTCTGTCACGAATGCCCAATGACCATCTTGGACCACAGGGTACAGCAATTCCAGATATCGAATGGTATGCGCTTGGCGCAATCAAGAAGACAGCTTCGCTCAGCCATGCGTTTTGTACTCTCGTTAGAGCGAAAAACACATTATCAGCTGCCGCCCTCGTCAGGTTGCAACTTGATACGGCCATGCGCATGTTCGGCCTTACTCTGGTCGAAGATGTAGAAGCTGCTGGCATTTGGTTAATGGATGACAATATTTATCGAAAGCTCAAGGCGCGCACGGGCGAACCTTTGAGCGATGCATTTCTCCATCGAAAATTGAACGAAAAGTACCCCGGCCTGTCAGAAGCATATGAGGCAGCTTCTGCTTACGTACATTTGTCGGGGCGACACATAAAAACTGGACTTTGGTCTCGAGAAGGAACCAAAACCTTATTCTTCAACCTTCACGGCACTGATGATACTCGGCCTGATGAATGGTTTGCCGATATCATTGACGCTTTTGATCAAGCTACCAGGTTGACAGCTGAACTTACTTCTCAGTTTCTGAACAAACGCTCCCGCGACCGGAGAAAGATCTGAAGTATCGGGATGCCTTGCAATTAGATAAAATATTTCGGTGCTTGGTCAGTCTTGCAAACCTCGATCGACATCATCTGATGATTGTTGAGGTCGGTGCTACGTTATCTGCACAGCCAGCCGCTGGTCAGTTTCGAAAAGGACAAGATACGGCATTCGATCGCGGTTCGACGGTGCTGAATTTCTGCCAATGTCAGCTTTTCTCGCGGTATTGTACTGCGTCAAAAGGCCACGAGGCGTTCCGTTCCGGCCAATCAAAGATCAAGTATCTGATCGGACTATAAAATTATGGGTAAATATGGCCACTGAGACCAGGGTAGCGAGGGTTCGATTCCACTCAAGGCAATATGTTTTGTGGTTGCCTTTGTCCGTCGCTGTTTTTACGACGGACAAAGGCCCTCCGATAGCGTGAAATCTCAAAACGAATGCTGGAAGGCGTTTCGTCGGATAGCGATGACTGCCAGGCACGCCATGAGCAGCGCAGTGACTGCAGGCGCGAAGGCTGCTGACCCAAATTGAGTGAGCATCGTTCCGCCCAAAATCCCTCCGCCGGCGATGGCGAGATTCCATGCTGTGACAAGCATGGATTGAGCGACGTCGGTCTGCTGCGGCGCGGCACGGGCCATTGCTGTCTGGAAAATAGTCGCTGCTCCACCGAATGCGAGACCCCAAATTCCAACAGCGAGATAAACGCCGGAACGAAGCTCAGGCAAAAGACCTAAGATTGCCATCGCCGCGATGAATAGCGAGCAGCTTACAATCGCGAGAAGCAGAAGCCTTCGATCGACAAACAGGCCGACGAGCCAGATTCCGACAACCGACACGCAGCCGAACACGAACAGAACAACATCGACGGAGTCTACCATGCCCGCCGGTTGCAGCATTGGGACAATGTAGGTGTAGAGGATGTTGTGGGCGAGTACGAATGCCAGTGTCACAAACAAAATTGGACGAACGCCGGAAATCTTCCCCACCTCTCTGAGGGCCACCCTTTCTGACGATGCCTGCCCAGGGAAGTCAGGTAGTTTGATGCTCACCCAGGCCAAGAGCAGCAATGCGACAATGCTCATCGCAACGAAACAGGTTCTCCATCCCACCAGCGTTCCCATGAATGTCGCGGCGGGAACACCAATCGAAAGTGCCAGCGGGGTTCCGGCCATAGCGACGGCGATAGCCCGCCCTTTTTGGGCGTCTGGAACCATGCGGGCAGCATAGCCCGCCAGCAATGCCCACAAAAGCCCAGCCGAAATGCCTGCGATGAGCCGGGCGGACATAGTCAGGGCGTAGGAGGTGGAAAATGCAGTTGCGAGGTTGGCGATTGCAAAACCTGCCAAAGTCATCGCCAGCAAGGGGCGCCGCCGGAGCCTTTGTGTCGCCCGCGTGAGCGGTATGGCAGCGATCAGGGACCCTATTGCATAGATCGTCACCGTCTGACCGACTGCGGTCCGGGAAACGGACAAATCGTCAGCGATCCGTAGCAAGAGCCCGGCCGGAAGCGCTTCGGTCAGGATCGTGACAAAGCCAGAGAGCGCTAAGGCGATCAGTGCCGCTAAAGGAAAGGGCTCCTCGCCGGCGGGAATCCGGTTGGGTTTATCTTGTTTGAAGGCAAATCCTGCCATGTCGTTCACTCGGCCGCCATGAGCTTCGGAAGCACAAGGTCGTTCACCGAATAGGTATGGAACTCGCTTGTGGAGACCGCATCCAGTCGACCGAACTTTTCGACGAAGATAGGATCGGAGAAGAACTCGCCGACATTGCCAGCATCTTGAATCGCCTCGATGTTGACGACGGTCAAGCCATCCGTGCTTTTTGCCAGGTTGCTCCAAAGGAAGCCTTGCTTGCGCTCGGCAACATAATGCACGACGTCCTGGATGATTTCGAACGCCTCATCCTGCTTTCCGGGATGGACATGGATCACATTGACGATGAACGTCGTGGGAGCAGGGGCGACTGCAAAGGACGCAATAGGTGTGGATCTCACGAAAATCTCCATTTGGTTCCGGCGGGCCATTATCGGCGCGGCGTCATCTGGATATCCGGTCAGAAATAGCGGATAAATGAGCTTTAGCTCTCATCATACCGGAATATATTTCCGCAATGGAGCGGTGTTGGATAAGCTTGGAACACTTGGCATTTTCATTCAGGTCGCTGAGGTCGGCAGCTTCGTGGCAGCTGGTCATCGCCTGGGTATCTCTGGTTCTGCAGTCGGGAAAGCGATCGCAAGGCTTGAGGACGAACTTGGTGCTCGGTTGTTTAACCGGTCGACCCGAAGTATGGCGCTGACGGAAGAGGGGAGCTTCTTCCTCGAAGCATGCCGACGGATACAGTCGGAATATGAGGAAGCACAGGCGAAGCTCTCGCGATCTCAGACTGTCCCGCGCGGGCAGCTCCGAGTGAGCCTACCCTTGGCAGGCATGCTCCTCATGCCGACGATCTCGTCTTTCATGAGCGCCTATCCAGAGATCAACGTCGATCTCGACTTCACCGACCGCATCGTCGATGTCATTGAGGAAGGGTTCGACGCGGTCATCCGTACCGGCGAGGTAAGAGACACGCGACTGATGAGTCGAAAGCTCGGTATATTTCGGCATGTCATCGTTGCGTCGCCTGACTATCTCGCAGCAAATGGCCATCCAAACGTGCCCGAAGATCTGCTTCAGCATCGCTGTCTGCATCATCGGTTTGCCAATTCCGGTAAGCTGGAGCCCTGGCCGTTGGTTCGGGATGGACGTGAAATCAAGCTGGAGCTGCCGACCACGACTGTCGCGAGCACGCTGGAGCCGCTGATCTACCTCGCGGAAAGGTCTTTCGGGGTCACGTGTCTCCCACCCTTCGCTGCGGCTGCCGAGATTGCAGACGGAAGATTGATCACTCTTCTGGACCAGTATTTGACAGGGACCGGAACCTTCAGAGTGCTGTGGCCGACAAGCCGGTATCTTTCACCGAAAGTTCGGGTATTCATCGACTATATGGCCGCAAACCTTTTTCAGGTGTGAAGTTGCACTAAATTTAGACCGAGAACGGTCGAACTGTCTCACGCTTTGAGCCGGGGGCGATGAAATTACGGGTCGCTGGTTCGACTCCTTTCAAGGCGAAGATGGCGGTCAATCGGTCGGAAAACAAAAGATTATCGAGGCAGCACACTCTTTTACGTTAAAAGCGTCTGACTCAGGGCGCCTAGTGTTCTAGCTGCCGTCGCTTTTCGACAAGGAAATCGACGAAGACGCGCAGCTTGGCAGGCATCTGGTCGCGGGATGGCACATAGAGATTGAAGCCCTCGAAAGGTGGGCACCAATCCTCCATCACACGCACCAATGCTCCGGTAGCCAGATGCCGACGGACAGCAAAGTCAAGATGCATTACCAGGCCGATACCCTGGAGCGCGGCGCTCAGCATGACGTCGTCGCTGTTGGTGGCAAATGTTCCGACAGGCTGGTACAGCCGCTCCTCGCCTGAGCGAGGGTCCGTCAGCTCCCAGCGAAAAACGGCCCCACTGCTCGACTGACGGAAGCCTACGCAATTATGGTTCGCCAGATCCTCGAACAGCTTCGGGGCGGGATTGGCCGCGAAGTAGACCGGTGAACCAACGACGGCCAGGGAAACAGGCGGCGTAATTGGTACGGCAATCATCGTGTCCGTCACGCTTTCGCGCAGACGAATGCCGGCGTCGCAGCCTTCCCTCACAATGTCTCCCAGACCATCATCGATGAACAGTTCGACGCGAACTTCAGGATACCGGCGGGCGAACTCTCCCAGGTGCGGCTCAACGAAATGATGTGCGACGACACGCGGCGCGTTCAGCCGAATTTCACCATTTGGCTTATCGCGCGCCTCCCCGACAGCAACCACTGCATGCGAGATCATGGCAAGCCCCGGTTCGACTTGGGCCAGCAGCTTCCTGCCGTCATCCGTCAGTGAAACCGAGCGCGTCGACCGATTGAGCAGTCGGACACCGAGCTGTTGCTCGAGGGTCCTGATCGCCTGCGACAGCGCCGACGGGGAAATGCCGATCCGGCCAGCGGCTCGGGTATAGCTCCCCTCCCGGGCGACTTCCGCGAAAGCGGCGATGGCGGGAAGAAGATTGCGATCCATGCGCACTCATTATGAACTATTGCTTCAAACTCATTGAAGGATGCCCCCATTTTGCCGGGCCGTCGAGGGGGTTATGTTAACCTCATCAAAAAACGGCAGGAGAACGGCATGACGAAAATCCTGATCCTCGGCGCAAGCGGGCAGATCGCCCGGCAGGTCGTCGATATTTTGGCGGAGCGAAACAGTGCCGAACTGACCTTGTTCCTGCGCGATGCGAAGAAGTTGGGCCGCAAGATTCCTGCCAACACCCGCGTGATCGAAGGCGACGTTCACGACGCTGCCAAACTGAAGGAAGCCATGGGCGGCCAGGATGTTGTTTATGCCAACCTCGCAGGCGACGTGGATACACAGGCAGCCGCGATTATCGCCGCCATGAACGTTACCGGCGTCCGAAAGCTGATCTTCTGCACCACGCTTGGTATCTATGACGAAGTGCCCGGCGAGTTCGGCGAATGGAACAACCGGGAGATCGGTGAATATTTCCCGCCGTACCGGAAGGCAGCGGATCTCATTGAGGCATCCGGCTTGGATTATGCCGTGCTGCGTCCGGCGTGGCTGACTGACGCAGACGAAGTCGACTACGAGACCACCGAGCGCAACGAGCCATTCAAGGGCACGGAAGTCGCTCGCAAGAGCGTGGCGGCGCTGGTTGTTGAACTGGTCGCAGTGCCAGGCGCTCTGGGCAACCGCAACATCGGCGTCAACAAGCCCGATACCGATGGCGACAAGCCTGCCTTCATGTGAACGATCCGGCCGATCGGCTGGTGAAAATACCCCTAATCCGGAAACGAAGGAGATCGCATCATGGAAACCGTGAAAATCCGCAATTACGATATGTACTGGGATATCGCCGCCGACATCCATTTCCCACCGAACTTCGACAAGTCGAAGAAGTATCCGGCCATCATCAGCGCGCATCCCATAGGAAGCTGCAAGGATCAAACCTCAGGGAACGTCTATGGTGTTGCGCTCGCTAAGGAAGGGTTCGTCGTGATCGCCTTCGACGCGAGCTTCCAAGGCGCCAGCGGCGGCGAGCCACGCTTCATCGAGGACCCGACCCTGCGCGTCGAGGACTTTCGCCATGTCGCCGATTATCTGGTGACACTCCCTTATGTCGATGAGGATCGCATCGGCGTCCTTGGTATCTGCGGCGGCGGTGGCTATTCGATCAACGCCGCGATGACCGAGCGCCGCATCAAGGCAGTCGGCACTGTCACTGGCGCTAACTATGGTCGCCTGATGCGGGGCAATTTCACCGGCCTTAACCCGATCGGCGCGCTGGAGGCAATGGCCAAGCAGAGGACCGCCGAGGCCCGTGGCGCGGCTCTCCACGTAGACAATCTCCTGGCCAATTCCGTTCAGGAAGCGCGTGCTGCCGGCGTTACCGACCGCGATCCACTGGAGGCGACGGATTATTACCGCACGCCGCGAGGACAGAAGCCGAATGGTCTGAACCGTTCGCTCCTGTCACATCAGGCTGCGGCAGTTGGCTGGGATGCCTTCCATCTCGCCGAAGTTCTGTTGACCCAACCTCTCTGCGTCGTAGTTGGCGATCAGGTCGGCGCCTTCGGTGCCTATCGCGATGGCTGCGAAATCATCGAACGCGCGGCTTCGAAGAAGAAGGAACTGGTCGTCGTAGAGGGTTGGTCGCACTATGACCTCTATGACAAACCGGAGCCTGTCGGAAAGGCGCTGGCAAAGCTAATCCCTTTCTACAAGGAAAACCTCTGAGCATGGCTAAACGGCCGCCCTCCATGCGTGAACGAGCAGGGTCGGACGCCTGGCTTGAGGTCTGTTACTGAACGACAACAGCTATCCGGCAAATGCGTCCACCAGCAGATAGTCAGTTCTCCGCTCCAAATCGGTCATCCTACCTGGGCCATGCCAATGTGATGATTTGAGATTTGGAGGCGGGGGACTGTTTCTAACAACAGGGCGGCCAGTTCGATTCCCATCGAGGCAACACGATCGGCTAACTCTCGCATTTGCCTTTAAGCCGTGGGTTTGTCTGCGTTTGAGTTGAGAAAGGACTCCAACTCTTCAATGCTGGCCATGACAGACCCGAATTTGGGCTGCGTCCCAAATATCATGGCGGACATTCTCTCGTAGTCGGATGCGAGTTTCTTGCGCATCTCGAGCGTGGGCACCAGCCGAAAAGTTCCTGGGACGGCTCGATCATATCGATGGTCCGGCGCGCGAAACATCAGCTCCTTATGCCGGCGGCAAGCCTCAGCAAGGTCAAGCATCGATGCAGTGGTCTTGCCGTAGTCTGGATTCGTCCAGATCTGATGAACATCGTAATAGTGGCGCGAGTATCGATTGAGGTCTGGAACTTTCAGCGCGGGACTATCCGGAATGCTTCGTTTTTCGGTCATCTCCGTCATAGCGTGAAGGATCAGAACTTTTTCCCAAAAGGTGCGCTCGGGCTTGACGGTTGTTACATTCTGCACCGTAAGGCCGCTGCCCTTTCTCATTTCCGAGGCAACGTATGGAATGATCTCTCGCGTCTCGGCCGGAACCGGATCCGGGCGTGCCCCGCCTTCGATGCGCACTGCCGCTTCGACATAACCCCCGCTCGTGTCAAAGACGCTTTTGTATCCCAGAACGAGTACGTCAAGCGCCTCCTTCTTTCGGTAGAGATCATATCCGAAGTCGAGCGAAAAATGCCCCGATTGTCCGGTCTCTCCCTCGACCGCAGCGATTTCCTCATCGAGCAAACTCTTGAGCGGTCCGGACATATAATGGCGCGCTGCCTCGTCCACCTGCTCGGCCAGAGCCTTTTGCTGTTGATTGACGGAGGGAAGTGCTGCGATATCGGCCTCGAGCGGAACCTTAAGATCCGCCTTGAAGATACCGATGTCGATGTCTTCAGAAAAACGCTTTATCAGGCCATATGCCTTGCTGAGACTGGTGCCGCCCTTAAAGTAGAGGCCGATAGCATCGTCCTTGCGCCGGTTGAACAAGAAGTCCAGCACCCAGCAGACGTATAGATCCTTCTCGATATTTTCGGCCCGCGTCTCCAGGTCGGACGCAGCGGCGGAAAACAGTGCTCGCCGCTCGTCAGCGGTCGAGCGAAGGATATCAATGAAACTCTGGCGCATGTTCATCCATTCCCCCGCGGCTCGGCGAAGTGCTTCCGTCTTCCTGGGGCGGCGGGTCAGCGGTTATGGTCTCCACAGACTGGTACATCCAGGCTGGGATGGCGTGAATGTTTTCGCGCAGATCCTCTACAATCGGCTGCCTGTGTGGGCTTCGTGCCAGGTAGCGGACGATACCATCGACAACAGTTTCCAGATTGGATCGCTCGTCACGAAACCAGTGGAGGGCTTGGATCACTCGCATTGCCGGCCGGCCCGCCCAAAAAGCAGTCTTTGCCGAAATGCGCTTGAAGTCCAAGATGTAGATTACAGGCTTCGTGGCCTCCGCATCGCCGGCATTGGCCTCGATCTCAATGGTTCGGGGATATGTGTCCGCGTAGATTGTAGATCTGGCGGGGACGGCCGTGGTCAGGCCAAGATCATTGGCAGCCGTCATGCCATCGACGCAAACACGAAGTTTGTCACGTCGCGCGATTGCATCGATGAATGAGGCCCGTGGCGGAAACACCATCTTGCCTGTCAGTTGGCTGACAGCTGGCTTGTCGTAAAGACCACGATGAGGGCGGCGGATGTCGCCGCGATTGGTCAGCCTCTGCAGCGCCTTTTCGACGGCGTTCGGTGTTGCGATATCCAGGAAGTCGGAGCGCGACCAAACCCCCGAAGGCGCCGCGTCGGCGATCCTTTGGTGAATGCGTTCCAAAGTGTCAGATGTGGGATCCGGCATAGTTGTCCTACATTGTGTCCAAAAATTATATACAAAAATTGGTCACCAATGGCAACTCCGCCGCTACTGACCAATTTTTATATCAAAACATTGGTCAGTAGCGTCAGCCGGCTAGGCTTTCATGGTGTCAGGTGGATGTCTTGTCAACGGATGCAAAGCCGGCGCAGACAGATTACTGAAGCAGCTGCGCCTTGAGCGCTTGTCCGACAATGGTCAACTGCAGCACCGGTTCGCCGCGGATGAAGTCTCCTCGACTAGTTCCAGCTTTTCCAGTCGCTCGACAAGCTTCTCCGACAGCCGCTTGTCACCCACCAGCCAACCCCTGCCCACTTTCCTCTGTCGCCGGAAGAAAGCAATTGCTCGAAGCGCTTCTTCTTGCGTCCGGGTCAGACTGCCTATTGCCGCGACGGCGGCGGGATGGTCTGCCGTATTATTCATGGTCTCCGCCCCCCGTTTTCTTTAGACGGGTTATCGGCTGCGGGCCACTCGTTGGCTGGTTCTTCTATCGGTTCATCCGCGGGATCAGGGTCGCGATCATAGGCGAGCTGTCGCTTTGCCAGAACGTCCTGAAGCGTCTCTACGACACGCGCTGTTCCGTGTCCCTCATTTGCGAAACGATCGATGATCTCAGCGACGGCATCATCCAACTGCTGAAACAGTCGTTCCTGATTTTCAGATCTCTCACTCATCAAAAATACTCCTGATCAGCCACCGACCCGGCGCTGCTGCCAATCCTTGTATGGCGCCATAAGCTGGCCCGGAAACCGATCCTCGATTGCCGTCTCCACCATGGCGATTTGGGCGAACACATCGCTGTCACCGCGATCTTCAGGACGAATGCTCTCGCTTGCTTCCTCAAGCTTCTTCATCAGCCCAAACACTTCCTCGTCCGTCATCGCCGCCAGACGGTCTGCGAACTCTACGGCGTCGAAATCTTGCATACCGACACTCCTTTGTTTCTCCCTTGGCCATCGCCACGGTTGGCGAGCCTGGAAACGACCGCACCAATGTGTCCTTGAGATATTCTATTCATCATCCAGTCCGATCCATACCGGCGCGTGATCACTGGTGTGCTCCCAGGCCCGCGCGAACTTATCGACGCCGCAGCTCTGCAGCCTTTCCCTCAGCGATGGGCTCAGCAGGAAATGGTCGATGCGCAGCCCGGCATCGCGAGCGAAGGCGTTGCGGAAATACTTCCAGAACGTATAGATCCGCTCCTCCGGATGCAGCAGCCTGACGGCGTCCGTCCAGCCCATGGCAATGAGTTCTGCATAAGCTGCGCGCACTTCAGGCCGAAACAGGGCGTCATCCCGCCAGCGCTCCGGTTTGTAGACGTCGAGATTGGTCGGCATCACATTGAAATCGCCGACCAGAGCCACAGGAACATCGAGTTCGAAGAGTTCCGCGGCGTAGGAATGCAGTCGCTCAAACCAGCGGAGTTTGTAGTCGAATTTCGACCCAGGTGCTGGATTGCCATTCGGAAGATACAGGCAGCCAATGACGATGCCATCGATGGCAGCCTCTATATAGCGGCTGTGGTTGTCGTCGGGATCTCCCGGCAGTCCGCGTCGTGTCTCGCGCGGCTCCTGATCCCTGGCAAGGATCGCCACGCCATTCCACGCTTTCTGGCCGTGCCAGATGGCACCGTAGCCCGCACGCTCGATCTCGCGGCGCGGGAATTTGTCGTTTGGCGCCTTCAATTCCTGCAGGCAGACGACATCAGGCTTTGCCTCGGCGAGCCAGCGGAGCAAAACCTCCAGCCGGCCATTGATCCCGTTGACGTTGTAGGTAGCGAGCTTCACCGGCGTTTCCGTCAGTGCTTGCGATCACCCTTGTCGCCCTGACCCGGTTTCGCATCATGCTTCGCGTCGTGGCGAGCATCGGCCGACAGCGAGCGGGAGACGTCGACACTCTCCTTGAATTTCCCCTCCTTGTCACGACGGACATAACGCTTGTCAGTTCCGGTATCGATCAGTTCGCGCTTGCTCATGGCAGGTCTCCTTCAGGATTGCTCCACGAAGAAACGCATGTGACCAGGAAAAGATGCACGGGAATCAAGAGACTAGCGCAGACTCGCAAAACGAGGGGGCATTATCGCGCTAAGTCCTTGAAAATTGATTCGTTTCGACTCGGAACAATTACATGCTGATTCGCTTGAATCGCATTGGTTGTGTCAGGAGTTCTGCGTCATGGTTGCCCCGAGAGCGAATTGGAAAGGCTTCATCAAATACGGAGAGGTCGCTTGTCCGGTGGCGCTGTACACCGCAGCGTCATCTTCGGAACGGATCGCTTTCAACACGCTGAACCGCAAGACCGGAAACCGGGTCAAGCGCGAGTTCGTTGACAGCGAGACCGGCGATCCGGTCGAACGTGACGAGCAGGTCAAAGGATACGAGGTCGAAAACGGCCAATACATCATCCTTGAGCCCGAGGAGGTCGCGGCCGCAGTTCCTGACAGCGACAAGACGCTCAAGATCGACGCCTTCATCCCCTGCCACGAGATCGACGACGTCTATTTTGACAAGCCGTACTATCTGGCGCCGGACAAGCTGGGCACGGATGCTTTTTTGCTTTTGCGCGACGGCATGAAGAAAGCCAAGGTTGCCGCGATCGCCCGGACCGTTCTCTTTCGCCGCGTTCGAACCGTCCTCATCCGTCCACATGGCAAAGGGCTGATCGCCACAACGCTGAACTTCGATTACGAGGTGCGCTCCTCTCAAGAGGCGTTCGAGGAACTACCCGATCTGAAGATCGAAGGCGAAATGCTGGATTTGGCCGAGCACATCATTGGCACCAAAAAAGGAAGCTTTGATGCCAGTGCCTTCGATGATCGCTACGAAGCTGCCGTCGCCGAGCTGGTGAAGGCGAAGATCGAGGGTAGGGCGCTTCCGAAGAAAAAGGCGCCGGCGGCGTCGAAACCCAGCGATCTTCTGCAGGCACTCAGAGAAAGTGCCGGCATTGGTGGAAAGAAGGCGGAGCCGAAACGGAGTGCGGCCAATGCCAACAAGGGCACGGCGCGCCAGAAGTCCGCCAAACCTGCCGCTGCCAAAAACAAGTCCGCGGCGTCGCAGACCCGCCGCGCCGGTTGATCGGAGGAGAACATGGCTATCCGTCCCTATTGGAAAGGCTACCTCAAGCTATCGCTCGTCACGTGCCCGGTGCAGATGATGCCGGCGACCTCCGAAAGCGAGAAGGTCCGTTTCCACACGCTCAATCGCGAGACCCAGAACCGCGTCGTCAGCCGCTATGTCGACAGCGTCACCGGCAAAGAGGTCAAAGACGAAGATGAGGTCAAAGGCTACCAGCGTGGCGAGAACGAATACATAATGCTGGAGGACGAGGAGCTGGAGAACGTTGCGCTCGACAGCACCAAGACGATCGACATCTCCACATTCACCCCGCGCGACAGCGTGGAATGGATCTGGCTCGACACGCCGTATTACCTATCGCCCAACGATCCGGTCGGACAGGAGGCGTTCTCCGTCATTCGCGATGCGATGGAGGCCCAGGACATGGTTGGTATCTCGCGGCTGGTGATCTCGCGCCGGGAACGCGCCGTCATGCTGGAGCCACGTGGCAAGGGTATTGTCCTTTGGACTTTGCGCTACGGGGATGAAGTCCGCGATGAAGACTCGTATTTTGCGGGCATCGACGACGACGAGACGGCGGACAGCGAGATGATGCCCCTGGTACAGCAACTGATCAAGAAGCAGACGCAGCACTGGGACCCGAAGATGGTCATTGATCCGGTGCAGGACCGGCTTCTCGACACCATTGCCGCCAAGAAGAAGTCGCTGAAAAAGTCGGCCAGGGCGAAACCGTCCGCGCCAGCAAAGTCGACGCCGAGCAACGTCATCAACATCATGGACGCTCTGAAAAAATCGGTCGCCGCTGAGACCCGGTCCAGCAAATGAAGCGACGCGCCAAACCGCTCCTACAGGACGACGGGCTTTCTGCAAAATCGCAGCCGCGCCGCAAGCGCGATCCGGCGCAGCCGAACCTTCCATTCGATCCGATGCCCGATCGGGTTGAGCCATGCCTGGCCTTGCTCAAGGCAGCTCCACCGATCGGTCCGGATTGGGCTTTTGAGATCAAGTGGGATGGCTATCGGCTGGCCGTGCACATCGAGCCGAAAGGCGTGCGAATTATTACCCGCGGCGGCCATGACTGGACACACCGGTTTCCTGCGATCGCGGCAGCTGCCAAAGAGTTGGGAGTCGGGACTGCTATCCTGGATGGCGAAGCTGTTGTGCTCGATGCGCAGGGCGGGTCCGACTTTGGAGCGCTGCAACGCTCGCTTGGCGGACGCGGCGGCAAACGAGCTTCGAGCGAATCCGTCCTCTTCGCCTTCGACCTGTTATACTTCGACGGGCACGATCTGACGAAGACCGAACTGTCAGTCCGCCGACATCTTTTGACAGATCTGTTGGATGGTGCGGTTGGAGCAATACAGCTTTCCGAGGAGGTGGAGGGTGACGGCGGCGAACTCCTCGAAACCGCCTGTTCTCTTAGGCTGGGGTCAGAACAAGAGCAGTCCGAAATCGTACGCTAAGGACGAACGGAATGAGAACTTACGCGGCGTTCCTTAGCCTAGCCGGAAGGCGGAGCGATCGAAATCCGTTCGGCATCTGATGTTCGGCATCCCATGTGTAGATGCCGGTAAGGTTGATATGTTCCCAACTGAGCGGCGAGATGTGTTTCAACAGAGTATCAGGGATGTCTCGCCCCGCTCGTTTCAGCTGTGTGACCGCGCGATCAAGATAAACCGTATTCCAGTGCACGATCGCACTGACGACGAGATTGAGCCCCGAGGCGCGGAAAGCTTGGCTTTCGAACGACCGGTCACGGATCTCGCCTCGCTCGTGGAAGAACACAGCGCGTTTCAGCTTATGGGCGGCCTCTCCCTTGTTGAGACCAGCTTGGCATCTCCGCCGCAATGCCGGGCTTGAGTACCATTCGATCATGAAGAGCGACCTTTCGATACGGCCGAGTTCGCGGAGCGCCCTCGCGAGATGGCTTTGCTTCGGAGATGCGGACAGCTTCTTCAGGATCGTAGACGGTACCACGGACCGCGTCGTGATCGACGCCGCGAGATGGAGCAGATCGTCCCAATGGTCGAGAATCAGGGCGGTGTTGATCGGCGCCCCGATATGGTTCGACAGGGTTGGATATGCATCGCTCTTCTCGAACGTGTGGAACTTCCGGTCTTTGAGATTGCGCAGTCGCGGTGAGAACCGCTTTCCGATCAAGGCGAACAGCCCGAAGATATGATCACTGGCACCGCCCGTGTCGGTAAAGTGTTCATGGATGTCGAGGGCCGTGTCCTGATCGAAGAGCCCATCGAGCACATAGGCCGCCTCGCTTTCGGTCGGACTGATGGGCAAAATGCCGAAGTAGCCGTACTGATCTGATAGATGGCTATAGAATTTCGTCCCGGGTTCGCTGCCGTAGTGCAAATTGATGTCGCCGCGCTTTGCGGCTCGGTCGCTCGCACGAAAGAATTGGCCATCGGACGACGACGTTGTGCCATTGCCCCAAAGGCGCGAATGCGGATGCTGGGTGTGGGCATCGGTGATGCACGCTTGAGCCGTGCGGTATGTCTCCGATCGGGCGTGGAATGTGCGCATCCACCCAATCTGGTGAGCGCTAATCCCCTTGGAGGCGCCCGCCATTCGTTTGGGGCCAAGGTTCGTAGCATCGGCCAATACACCAGCCAGCATGGCAGAGACATTTTTCGGGATGTCGCCGGTGCGAACATGCGTGAAGTGATCCGCAAAGCCGGTCCATTCATGCACTTCCCTTAACAAGTCGGGAACCTCGACCAACGGATACATATCGCTGATCTCGGCATTCAGTTCCTCTGCTGCCACGGGGACTTCGCCGACGGTTGGTGTGACGATCAACGTTCCGGCCTCAAGACGAACTCCTTCGAGCTTTCCGGATCGTGCTCTGTGCGCAAGACGCTGCAGGTTGAACTCGAGCATCTGGCACGCTTCAGCAAGCCACTGCGCGCCGTCGCCTTGGACCCCCAAACCGAGACGATCTTCTTCCTTCATCGTGATGAATGTCGACCGCGGCATCAGATGCTCGTCAATCGGCCGGAAAGATCGGCTGCCGTCGACCCAAATGTCCGCAGATCTAAGCCGGTCTCGCAAAGCCGCTAGCGTGGCGATCTCGTAGAGACGGCGATCAGGTTTCCCTTGTTCGAAGATAAGCCGTCGATCAGTTTGGCTGAGATGGGTGAGCGGCACGCGATCAGGGAGTGTCCGCCGCTTCTCGGCATAAAGCCGTTTCAGCAGCGCAATTGCCGCCAGAAGCGGGTCGTGGCGATGCGCCGAGCGAAACGTGAAGGCCTGAAGAAATGCACCAATGTATTTGTGGACGGTCGCGTATTGTTCGGCTGCCACGGTCAACGGCGGTGCCTCGTTGTCGTCGACCATCGACTCAAGCTCAGGCTTCATCCGAAGCAGCCGGTCCCAACCGACTTTCTGGTCGAGAACATCCAATGCGTTCCGACCATAGTCGTTGGCGGATTGCAGTGCGGTGATCGTATCTAGAAACATGCGCAGCGCTTTGGCGGTATTCGCTCTGCAGTCCATCTGTCGCTGCTTCTTTCGATTGTTGGCTTGCGAGAACAATTTACCCATCAGCTTGATGAACATCGTCACCGCATCGTCCGTGAGCTTCTGGCAAAGCTTGATGACTTGGGCCACGATCAGAGCGTGGCGACGGCTGGCGTTGAAGTCGTTGGCAAGCCAGGCCGGCGTTGCGTTGCCCTCCCGGATCATCTGGTCCCACCGTCCGGATGACACGCGCGCCTGCAGTTCCGGATCGATCTCCAGCCGCCGCAGAAAGGCTATCCGCTCGGTCAGCCCGACGAGGTTCGACGCGGCCGGCGCTTCTGGTGCCGAACGCAGCCAGTGAAAGCGGGTCTGGCCGATCGACGGGTCAACCTCTAACAGCCTATCCAGTGATTGAAGCCTATCGAGTGGGATGTCTTCAATCAGGGTTCTTTCTGCTCGCCGCCGGGCTATGGCACGGCCGGCAAGGCCGATGCGTTCGATCGTGTCGATCGCCGGCAGAAGAGCGCCGCGTTCGCGAAACGCGGCGACAGTCGAACTGGCTATCGCAGCACCGTCGTCGGACATGGTCGCCGCTTGAATTGCCGCCAATAGCGCGGCGCGGCGATCTTGCAGCGTCGCGCTTCTCGTATCCAGATACACCATTAGCCGCGCCATATGATCCCGACGGGTTTCTTCGCGGCGTGCATAGAGGGCAAATTCGTCTGGAGCGGCGCCGATCTGATCAGCAACATACTTCAGCATGGCGCGAGGCGGAGTTTCTTCTGCTCCAAGCACTCGACCCGGGTATCGCATTAGACATAGCTGGATGGCAAAGCCGAGCCGATTGTGATTACGTCTCCGCAGTTCAATCTCCAGGCGATCCGCCAATGACAACGAATAGTGTCGGATTAGGTTATCCTCGTCGACTGGTATGTCGACAAGCTTCCGGCGATCTTGATCTTTAAGAAGCTTGCGCTTTGCCATCGCCCGACTCCATTGATGAGCAATCTGCTCGAAGCGTTGTCGAGTCGGGCCGGACAGAGAAATCAAAATTGGCGCATGTCGATGGCAATCCACAGAGATCGGATGTTGCACATCCGATCTACGGTATCGTTCCGGTTTCGTTCGACCTTAGCGTACGATTTCGGACTGCTCTTGTTCCGACCCCAGACTGGCTGGTTCCAAGAAGTTCGCAAGGGGCTGAAGGCAGGTTCCTCTAGCAGCAAGAAGAGCGCGGCCGTAGATTGTTTAAACTCGTTTATCGCGGACCAGCCTGACCTTAGACAGGGTCCCGCTAGCAAGATGACGATACGCTTTCTAGCAAAGGTGGCGCTTGGAAGTCCGGCGACATGCCTACTGCGCTCCTTTAATCGTCACGTCGACGCGCCCGCTGCTGCTCGCGCCAAGATGGCTGCTCAGATCGCGACCGGCTTCCTCACGCTTTTCAATCATCGCGAGGTGCGTCCGTTCTTCGTCTCGGACGGGACGGACGGCGCGTGGTCGCGCGTGCTGTATTACTGCGCCGAACACGATCTGCAGGCCGTGCTGGACGAGTATGTTTTCCAGATCACGAATGGCCGGCTTACAAACGATCGCGAGGATGGACGGCCTGCCCATGAAGTGCTTGCCGACCGCGTGAAGAAGACAGTCGGCCTACGCACCGCGCAGATCACAATGCATAATCCATTCACGAAAACAGAGGGCAACGATCGCACCATGCCGTCCCATCTGGCCGCTCGTTTCGCCGAAAGCGCTGTACAGGATCGCGACGGGGAGAGCGCTCGGATCGACACATTGCGCGACGCTTTCAATTCACCGTTCCGGCCATTTGTTTTGGCATCGACGTCGGTCGGCCAGGAGGGGCTCGATTTTCACCTCTATTGCCACCAGCTGTGGCACTGGAACGTCCCCAGTAATCCTGTCGATCTGGAGCAGCGCGAGGGGCGTATTCAGCGCTACCTCAACCACGCGGTTCGGCTGAATATCGCGGCCAATCATGCGGCCGCGGCAAGGGCTACCGAAGGCCCAGCTTGGACTGCAATGCTCGCCGCCGCCGAAGCCGAGGTCATGGAGCGTGGCACAGCGCGGAATGGAATGCGACCGCACTGGCTCTATGACGGAGACGCCGCAGACCCAATGAAAATTGAGACGATCATTCCTCTTCCGACACTCTCTCGCGACGTTCAGCGGGCACAACGGCTTCTTCGGACAACGGCGCTCTATCGCCTGGCGTTTGGCCAGCCGCGGCAATCAGATCTGCTGGCGATGCTCGAGGCAGCCAATATCGACAAGCAAGTCAGGGATCGACTATTAATTAATTTAGCGCCACCGATTTCAGATGGCTAATTTTCTCAAAATTCTCAATAGCTTGCGTAAATTTGATCTACGGGTCAGGCGTTCGGTTTCGTTCAAGGCGATATGATGCTGCCGGGGGAGGACCGGAGGCGGTTACAGATAATGGCGACTTGTTTAGCCGTTGTATTTCCCGGCGCACTCGATCGGCCAATTGGCAGGACAGCAGTCACGACCTGACAACCTCACTCTGCTTTTTGTCGCGATACAGGGCACGGTAACGCGCAGGTGATTGGCCAAGGGCGCGGCGGAAGCTGGCGGCAAAAGCGCTGTCGGATCCATAGCCGAGCGACTGTGCAATCCGTGGCAGTGGCTCGTTGCCACGCCGCAGCCGGGCGGCGGCAAGCCGCATCCTCCAGTTCGCGAGATAGTCGATCGGCGGTGCTCCGACGGTGGCACGAAATCTTTCGGCAAATCCGGAGCGGGACTGGCCGGCAAGAGACGCCAGTGCTTCTACCGTCCAGCGGCGCGATGGATCGGCATGGATGGCCCGCAGTGCCGGCGCCAGACGAGCATCCGCAAGGCCGGCGAGCCAGCCGGGATGCTGTGATGTCTGGCGCGCCATATAGGCACGCAGGACATGGATAAACACCAGACGCAGCAGGTCGTTGCAGGCGACGCGAGCACCCGGTGCTGCGCTGTTCCACTCCAGGTCCAACTGTTCGAGCAGCCAGCCAATCGGTCCGGCCTCTTCGTGGTCAATCACTACAACAGGCGGCAGGGCGTCGGTGAGGAGTGAGCCATCGACGGTATCGAGGTTGACGCTGCCGCCTAGGAGCACGAAATCCCGACCATCGCCCACTGAGACATCGAGATTACCCCCAGCGAATACCTCTGCCGCCGCTATCGGCGTCACGTTGGGATCGCTACAAAGCGTAAACGCCTTGCCGCTGACCACAAGACAATCGCCGGCTTCAATGCGCAACGGTGCCTCTCCCTCCGAGATCAGCCAGGCAACGCCTTCACGGACTGCATTGAACTTGAGGTAGCCCGGTGGTGGAAAAGCAACAGACCACGCGCCTCCGGCTGCAAAACGCACGGAGAACAGCGCACGCGCATCGATGGCGCTTAGCACGTCGGACAGGGGATCCTGGATGTTTTGGACGATCACGACAGAAATCCGGATCCTGCAGGCTGGGGACTCCGAGAAGCTACCCGATATAGGGGACGGACACCAGAGCCACAAATGAAGGAGTAACAACATGTCCGAACAGAAACCTATTGGATCTCGTTTCAGCGCATCCAGCACGGCACGCGAGGTCACCGAGGGTATCGACCTTTCCGGCAAGACGGCGATTGTCACCGGCGGCTATTCCGGTCTCGGCGTCGAGACGACGCGGGCGCTCGCTGGTGCCGGCGCTCGTGTCATCGTACCGGCTCGCAGTCGCGAAAAGGCCGAACGCACACTTGCCGGTATCGACAATGTTGTTATCGAAGCGATGGATCTTGCGGATCCCGCATCGGTTGCCGCCTTTGTTGACAGGATCGTTGCGGCGGACATGCCCATCTCAATCCTGGTCAACAGCGCCGGCATCATGGCGACGCCGCTTGCCCGGGATCAGGCTGGGCACGAGAGCCAGTTTGCCACCAATCATCTCGGCCATTTCCGGTTGGTT
>Ga0157373_10001148_pt1 | contig 20279 bp, 17 predicted proteins | sample C65metaG_FD_113460 | JGI IMG/M metagenome (GOLD analysis project Ga0157373, IMG submission 113460) | Corn rhizosphere microbial communities from Kellogg Biological Station, Michigan, USA - C6-5 metaG | ecosystem: Host-associated > Plants > Roots > Rhizosphere > Soil | place: USA: Michigan... | reverse complement strand
GCCAGCGGGCTCCAGCGTGTGGCGTTGGTACCCATGCCGTATTGCAGTACGTCCTGGGTGGTCAGGGGGTCGTGGGCTATGTCTTCCCAACTGACTCCCGGCGCTGCGGCGCTGGCCAAGGGGCTCAGCGACAGACTGCCGGCCAGCAGCAAGGCAACGGTCAGGGAGGAGAGGGCGGGTAGCGTTTTTATTCTCATGGTGGCAGTTCCCAGTGAAAGGTTTAGGCCCGACTAGGTTGGGTCGCGCCGGGGCTCGCCGATACGGAAAAAGTCACGCCTTTGCCGGGAAGACTTCCCGAACCGCCTGTCTTTGCGACCTGCGTCGGATGACCTGCTACCAAGGAACTAGGACCCGACCACCAAAGCAGCATTCGGCTGGGGCGGCTCGATTCCTAAGATGACGGCACGGCCTCTGTAGAGAGGTCAGCGTGCAATCCAGAGGGCATAACAATGACAACAAAACGCAACGCCATCATCGCTACCGCTTTGCTGATGGGGCTGGCCGGCGCAGGCTCCGTGTGGGCCCATGGCAACGTAGTGCCCCAGGCAGTGGAGACCAAGGGCCTGACCCCGATCAAGGACACCGGCGTCGTGTTGGATGGCGACGGCTGGGCTTCAGTGAACCCTTACCGCACGTCGCCCGAGCATGACCGGGCCGTGGAGATCGGCTCATCGGCCTATAACCAGAACTGTGCGGCCTGCCACGGCCTGGAAGCCAAGTCCGGTGGGATTGCGCCCGACCTGCGCATGCTGGACGCCGCCGAAGCCGGTGATGCATGGTTCGTCGAACGGGTGCGCCACGGCGCGGTGCGCGACGGCCGCGTCTACATGCCGAAAATGGCCGATTACCTGAGCCAGGAAGCGCTCTGGGCGGTGCGCACTTACCTTGACAGCGTGCACGTCGAGGAGTGATCGCCATGCGCCTGTTCGCGTGGATAATCTGCAGCGTGCTGCTGTGTAGCCAGGCCGTGCAGGCGCAAGTGCGCAGCTACGACCAGATGATCGCCGCCGGTGAGTTGAAGGTGGCGGTCTACAAGGACTTCGCGCCGTACAGCTTCGAAGCCGACGGCCAGCCCAGGGGCGTCGATGTGGAACTGGCCCAGGCCCTGGCGAAGGCGCTGGGTGTGCACCTGAAACTGATCTGGGCGCCGCCCGGTGAGAAGCTCGATGACGACCTGCGCGATTACATCTGGCGCAGCAGTCCGCTGCACGACCGTCAACTGGCCGACATGATGATGCGCGTGCCCTACGATCACGACTATGTGCAAAGACGCAACGATGTCGGTGAGCTGGAAAACGCCCAGGTGGTGATGTTCGGGCCTTACCAGCAGGAGTGTTGGCAAGTGGCCTATGACCGCCGTCGATTGGATTCGGTGGGCAGCGTCGCGGTGTTCCAGCAGCATCCCATCGGGGTCGAAGTCGACAGCGTGCCGTCGTTCTACCTGACGTCGGTGTTCAACGGCATGCTCAGCGCCAGGACCCATCACTACCCCAGCGTTGGCCAGGCGTTCAAGGCCATGCAGGCGGGTGAGGTCGACGCTGTCATGGCCATGCGCGGCGAGGTCGACTGGCAGATCTACGAGGCCGCCGATCCGCAACTGGCCTTGGCGGAAAACGCCTACCCGAACATGGGCAAGCAGCGCTGGGAAATCGGCATGGCGGTGCACGAAAGCAACCGGCAACTGGCCTATGCAGTGGAGGAGGCGCTGGAAGGCCTCATCCGCGACGGCAGCCTCAAGGCCGTCTATGCCCATTACGGCCTGCGTTACGACGTGCCGGAGATGTATCAATAGGAGCGCAGGGATGAAGTGGCTCGCGTGTTGCCTGCTGGGGTTCGGCCTGCCGATGATGACGCTTGCGGCGGTCGAGCCGGGGAAGGACCCGGTTCCGTCGGTGATGTGGGCGTTCTATCACAAGCAACTGCTGGGCGACGCACCGTTCGTGTTCGACGAGCGGGTCCGGCTGCTGGCGCCACCCTTTGCCGAAGATGCCCGCCAGGTGCCGCTGGAAATCGATGCTCGCGCCTTCAGCGGTGATGTGGTCCGGATGCTGGCCTGGGCCGAGCTCAATCCGTTGCCCAGGATCGTCGATTTCCAGCCGGGGGAGCGAGTCCTGCCCTGGTTGTCGATCCGCATCCGCATCGAGCAAGCCACCCCATTGCGCGCCGCCGTACAGACTCGCGACGGTCTGTGGCACGTTGGTTCGACCCTGATCGACGCGGCCGGCGGTGGCTGTACCGCGCCCAGCGTGGTGCGCACCCAGCCCGGGTGGGAGGAACACCTGGGCGAAGTGCTCGGCGCCCGTTATCCCCGGGGCGACTCCAGCCGCCTGCGCGTGCAGGTGGCCCATCCGATGGACAACGGCCTGGTGAGCGGCATTCCTGAATTCTTCCTCAACCAGGCTCAATTGCTCGACGCCGACAACCGGGTGCTGGCGCGCCTGGAGCTGTTCCCGGCGGTCAGCGAAAACCCCAACCTGGGCTTCGACGTACAAGGCCCCGGACAGACCCGCCTGATGTTGCGCGACAACAGTGGCAATCAATTCGAGGCGGCGATCCCCTGACCCCAAGGAGCGCGCCATGCGCTGGATACTCTTGATCTGCTTGTGCCTGCCGGTGTGGGCCGGCGCGGCGGACTATTCGCTCAAGCACCGGCAGATCGCCGAGGACACGTGGCTGCTGGAAGGCAGCACCGATAATTTCGCCAAGGACAACGGCGGCAACATCGTCAACACCGGTTTCATCGTCACCGATGCCGGTGGGGTGGTGATCGACACCGGGCCGTCGAAGCACTACGGGGAAGCCCTGCGCCAGGCCATCGTGGCAACCACGGACAAACCGGTGGTCCAGGTATTGCTGACCCATCATCATCCGGATCATGTGCTGGGCAACCAGGCCTTCAGCGACGTACCTATCGGCGCGCTGCCGGGCACCACGGACCTGCTCCGCCAGCAGGGCGACGCCATGGCGGAAAACATGTACCGGTTGGTGGGCGACTGGATGCGTGGCACCGAGGTGGTGCTGCCGACCCGGGCGTTGGCTCCCGGTACGCTGAAGGTGGGCAATCATTCATTGCGGCTGTTGCAACTGGCCGGGCACACCGGGGCTGACCTGGCGATCCTGGACGAAACCACCGGCGTGCTGTTCGCCGGCGACCTGGTGTTCTACGAACGGGCCCTGACCACGCCAAACAGCCCGGGACTGGAGGTGTGGCTCAAGGACCTGGACACCTTGCAGGCCTTGCCCTGGACGCTGATCGTCCCCGGCCATGGGCCGGTGGCGAGCGATACCCGGCCCTTTGCGCAGATGCGCGACTACCTGGGCTGGCTCGACCAATTGATGCGCGACGGCGCCGCCCGGGGCGACGACATGGCCGAGATGATCCGCAGCCCCATTCCCGAGCGCTTTGCCGAGATCAGCCTGAGCCGTTATGAGCTGATTCGCAGTGTCAGTCATCTTTATCCGCGGTATGAGCGGGTGGGGATGAGGCGGGTCGATGCCAAATAGCAGGGCAGGTGAAATCTGTGGCGAGGGGATTTATCCCCGCTGGGCTGCGCAGCAGCCCCAAAAATAATTCAGTCGACATAAAACCGGGGTGACTGCAGAGGGGGCTGCTGCGCAACCCAGCGGGGATAAATCCCCTCGCCACAACGGTTTGTGTGTGTCTCTTACATGTACCAAGGAACTAGAAAACTCAACACAGCGTGCAATTGTTGGCAGCGGCCCCTAGCCCAAGAATCTGTGGCAGACCGGGAAAATTTCCCGGGTATAACAATAACCGCAGAGGTAGCCGTCATGACTCATCCCGCACGTCGCCAACCCTTCGCCGTGAGCCTGCTGCTCAGTGCCATGCTGCTGTCGGGTTCGGCCCTGGCCGCCGTGACCGATCAGGAAATTCTCCAGGACCCGAAAAACCCGCAACAGATCGTCACCAACGGCCTCGGTGTTCAGGGCCAGCGCTACAGCCCGCTCGATACCCTCAATGTCAACAACGTCAAGGACCTGCGGCCGGTCTGGGCGTTCTCTTTCGGCGGCGAAAAACAACGCGGCCAGCAGGCCCAGCCGATGATCAAGGATGGGGTGATGTACCTCACCGGCTCCTATTCGCGGGTGTTCGCGGTGGACGCCCGTACCGGCAAGAAACTCTGGCAATACGACGCGCGCCTGCCCGATGACATCCGGCCCTGCTGTGACGTGATCAACCGTGGCGTCGCCTTGTACGGCGACCTGGTGTTCTTCGGCACCCTCGATGCCAAGCTGGTCGCCTTGAACAAGGACACCGGCAAGGTGGTGTGGAGCAAGAAAGTCGCCGACCACAAGGAAGGCTACTCCATCAGTGCCGCCCCCATCGTCGTCAACGGCAAGCTGATCACCGGCGTGGCGGGCGGCGAGTTTGGTGTGGTGGGCCAGATCAGCGCCTTCGACCCGAAAAACGGTGAGCTGCTTTGGACCCGTCCGACCGTGGAAGGGCACATGGGCTACGTCTACAAGGACGGCAAGGCGGTCGAGAATGGCATCTCCGGTGGCGAGGCCGGCAAGACCTGGCCGGGAGATCTCTGGAAAACCGGCGGCGCTGCGCCCTGGCTGGGCGGCTACTACGATCCGGAAACCAACCTGCTGCTGTTCGGCACCGGCAACCCGGCCCCGTGGAACTCCCACCTGCGTCCTGGCGACAACCTCTATTCCTCGTCGCGCCTGGCCCTGAATCCGGACGACGGCAGCATCAAGTGGCACTTCCAGAGCACGCCCCACGACGGCTGGGACTATGACGGCGTCAACGAGCTGATCTCCTTCAACTACAAGGAGGGCGGCAAGGACATCAAGGCGGCGGCCACCGCCGACCGTAACGGTTTCTTCTACGTGCTCGATCGCACCAACGGCAAGTTCATCCGTGGCTTCCCGTTCGTCGACAAGATCACCTGGGCCAGCGGCCTGGACAAGGACGGTCGGCCGATCTACAACGAGGCCAGCCGTCCGGGCGCGCCGGGCACTGAAGCCAAAGGCAGTTCGGTGTTCGTCGCCCCGGCGTTCCTCGGCGCGAAAAACTGGATGCCCATGGCCTACAACCAGGACACCGGGTTGTTCTACGTGCCGTCCAACGAGTGGGGCATGGACATCTGGAACGAAGGCATCGCCTACAAGAAAGGCGCGGCGTTCCTCGGGGCCGGCTTCACCATCAAGCCGCTGAACGAGGACTACATCGGCGTGCTGCGGGCCATCGATCCGAAGACCGGCAAGGAAGTCTGGCGCCACAAGAACTTCGCGCCGCTGTGGGGCGGGGTGCTGACCACCAAGGGCAATCTGGTGTTCACCGGTACGCCTGAAGGTTTCCTCCAGGCCTTCAACGCCAAGACCGGGGAAAAGGTCTGGGAATTCCAGACGGGCTCCGGCGTGCTCGGATCGCCGATCACTTGGGAAATGGACGGCGAGCAGTACGTCTCCGTGGTTTCGGGCTGGGGCGGCGCGGTGCCGCTGTGGGGCGGCGAAGTGGCCAAGCGGGTGAAGGACTTCAACCAGGGCGGGATGCTCTGGACCTTCAAGCTGCCGAAGGAGCTGGTGGCGAAACGCTGAGCCGAAGCAGGGCTGAGCGCTGTCTTTGTAGTGAGACAGCAACCTGTGGGAGCAAGGCTTGCCCGCGATGAAGTTGACGCGGTTTATCTTGAAACCGAGGCGCTTCCATCGCGGGCAAGTCTTGCTCCCACAGAGCAAAAGCATCGATGCCAGTTTTCTGCATTCCGACCCACAAACCTACGACCAAATAACGAGAGCCCCTCCTGCCAACGACGCATTCGTCTGGCCGGCGGGGCTCTCTACCATCGGCCTATCGCCTGTCCCGTGACAGGCATCGACCAGGCAGAGGCCCATCATGATCTACGCACAACCCGGAACCCCAGGCGCCGTCGTTTCCTTCAAACCGCGCTATGGCAACTTCATCGGTGGCGAATTCGTCGCGCCGGTGCAGGGCGAGTACTTCACCAACACGTCACCGGTCAACGGCCAGGTGATCGCCGAATTCCCGCGCTCCAGCGCCGCCGACATCGACAAGGCCCTGGATGCGGCCCATGCCGCCGCCGATGCCTGGGGCAAGACGTCGGTGCAGGACCGCTCCCTGGTGCTGCTGAAAATCGCCGACCGTATCGAGCAGAACCTGGAAATCCTCGCCGTCAGCGAAACCTGGGACAACGGCAAAGCCGTGCGCGAAACCCTCAACGCCGACGTCCCGCTGGCGGCAGATCATTTCCGTTATTTCGCCGGTTGCATCCGCGCCCAGGAAGGTGGCGCGGCCGAGATCAACGAATTGACCTCGGCCTACCATTTCCATGAGCCGCTGGGCGTGGTCGGGCAGATCATCCCGTGGAACTTCCCCTTGCTGATGGCCGCCTGGAAACTCGCTCCGGCCCTGGCCGCCGGCAACTGCATCGTGCTCAAGCCGGCGGAACAGACGCCGCTGTCGATCATGGTCTTTGCCGAGCTGATCGCCGACCTGCTGCCCACCGGTGTGTTGAACATCGTCCATGGTTTCGGTCGCGAAGCCGGTGAAGCCCTGGCCACCAGCAAGCGCATCGCCAAGATCGCCTTCACCGGTTCGACCCCGGTGGGCTCGCACATCATGAAGTGCGCCGACGAGAACATCATCCCCTCCACCGTGGAGCTGGGCGGCAAGTCGCCGAACATCTTCTTCAAAGACATCATGCAGGCCGAGCCGGCGTTCATCGAGAAGGCGGCCGAAGGCCTGGTGCTGGCGTTCTTCAACCAGGGCGAAGTCTGCACCTGCCCATCCCGCGCCCTGGTGCAGGAGTCGATCTACGCGCCATTCATGGCCGAAGTCATGAAGAAGATCACCCAGATCAAGCGCGGCAACCCATTGGACACCGAGACCATGGTCGGCGCCCAGGCGTCCGAGCAGCAATACGACAAGATCCTTTCGTACCTGGACATCGCCCGCGAGGAGGGTGCCGAACTGCTGACCGGCGGCGCGGCCGAGCGCCTTGAGGGGGACTTGTCGAGCGGCTATTACATCCAGCCGACCCTGCTCAAGGGCCACAACAAAATGCGCGTGTTCCAGGAAGAAATCTTCGGCCCGGTGGTGGGCGTGACCACCTTCAAGGACGAAGCCGAAGCCCTGGCGATCGCCAACGACAGCGAGTTCGGCCTCGGCGCCGGCCTGTGGACCCGCGACATCAACCGCGCCTACCGCATGGGCCGGGCGATCAAGGCCGGGCGCGTGTGGACCAACTGCTACCACCTGTACCCGGCCCACGCGGCGTTCGGTGGCTACAAAAAGTCTGGCGTGGGGCGTGAAACCCACAAGATGATGCTCGACCACTACCAGCAGACCAAGAACCTGCTGGTGAGCTATGACATCAATCCGTTGGGCTTCTTCTAACCCTGGAGTCGATCGTTCCCACGCTCCGCGTGGGAATGCAGCCCGGGACGCTCCGCGTCCCCTGAAAGCCGAACGCGGAGCGTCCGTAGAGGCATTCCCACGCGGAGCGTGGGAACGATGCTACCAACGCACACCCTCCACCGCTTCGAAAGTAGCATTCGAACCCACGGCACCCCGTGCATTAATGACCTTGCCGGAATCGCCCGGTACAAGAAGAGGAAAGACCCATGTGGACTAAACCCGCGTACACCGACCTGCGTATCGGCTTCGAAGTGACGATGTACTTCGCCAATCGATGAGTGTAGGCCCGGCCTGAGGTATTCAGGCCGGGCTACCCATTGGTCTGATTGCATTACCGGCGGGATGCTTTAGGCTCAAGGCTTCAAGACAATAAAAACAGGCTTACCGATGAGCCACGCCCCTGAAAAGATGAGCCTCAGCCCGCTGCGCAAGTTTGTCTCGCCTGAAATCATGTTCGGCGCCGGGTGCCGGCACAATGTCGGCAATTACGCCAAGACCTTCGGTGCCCGCAAGGTGCTGGTGGTCACCGATCCCGGAGTGATCGCCGCCGGTTGGGTCGGTGATGTCGAGGCCAGCCTCCAGGCCCTGGGGATCGATTACTGCATCTACAGCGACGTTTCGCCCAACCCCCGGGTCGAGGAAGTGATGCTCGGTGCCGAGCTGTACCGGGAAAACCACTGTGACGTCATCGTCGCGGTCGGTGGCGGCAGCCCTATGGACTGCGGCAAGGCCATCGGGATCGTGGTCGCCCATGGCCGCAACATCCTCGAATTCGAAGGCGTCGACACCCTGCACGTGCCCAGCCCACCGCTGATCCTGATTCCCACCACCGCCGGCACCTCGGCCGATGTCTCGCAGTTCGTGATCATCTCCAACCAGCAGGAGCGCATGAAGTTCTCCATCGTCAGCAAGGCCGCCGTGCCGGATGTCTCGCTGATCGACCCGGAAACCACCTTGAGCATGGACCCGTTCCTGTCGGCCTGTACCGGTATCGACGCATTGGTGCACGCTATCGAGGCCTTTGTTTCCACCGGTCACGGCCCGCTCACCGACCCCCATGCGCTGGAGGCAATGCGGCTGATCAACGGCAACCTGGTGCAGATGATCGCCAACCCGGCGGACGTCGCCCTGCGGGAAAAGATCATGCTCGGCAGCATGCAGGCCGGGCTGGCGTTTTCCAATGCCATTCTCGGCGCCGTGCACGCGATGTCCCACAGCCTGGGAGGCTTCCTGGACCTGCCCCATGGTCTGTGCAACGCGGTATTGGTGGAACATGTGGTGGCGTTCAACTACAACTCGGCCCCGGACCGCTTCAAGGTGATCGCCGAGACGCTGGGGATCGATTGCCGTGGATTGAATCATCGGCAGATCCGCACCCGATTGGTGGAACATCTGATCGCGCTCAAGCACACCATCGGTTTCCACGAAACCCTGGGCCTGCATGGCGTGAGCACTTCGGATATTCCTTTCCTGTCGCAGCATGCGATGGATGATCCGTGCATCCTCACCAACCCTCGGGAGTCGAGCCAACGGGATGTCGAGGTCGTCTATGGCGAAGCCCTCTGACGAACAGCAGAAAGCCTTGGCCGGGCTGCTGGGGCTGGGCAATCATTCGACCCGCAAGAGCCATTATCCCGAACTGGCGGCGCGCCTCGAAGACCTGGAACTGGCCCGCCAGCGCCTGCAGCAACTCAACGATCAGTTGGAGCAGCGGGTGGCCGAGCGCACCGATGAACTGCTGGAAGCCAATCACAACCTCCAGCAGCAGATCGCCCAGCGCAAGCTCGTCGAGCAGCAGTTGCGCGACGCCCGCGACGCTGCCCAGGCCGCTAACCGCAGCAAGGACAAGTACCTCGCCGCCGCAAGTCACGACCTGCTCCAGCCGCTCAACGCCGCGCGCCTGCTGATCGCCACGCTGCGCGAGCGCCCGTTGCCGAACGCTGAGCAGGTCCTGGTGGAACGCACCCACCAGGCCTTGGAGGGCGCGGAAGACCTGCTCACCGACCTGCTGGATATTTCCCGGCTGGACCAGGCCGCGGTTCGCCCGGACGTTGCGTCCTATCGGCTGGACGAGTTGCTGGCGCCGTTGGTTTCCGAATTTCAATCGGTGGCGGGCGCCGCGGGGCTGGAGCTGCGTGCGCGTTTCGGCGATGAAGTGGTCATGACCGATCTGCGTCTGCTGACGCGCATCTTGCGCAACCTGCTCAGCAACGCCTGCCGCTATACCGACCAGGGCGGCATTCTTCTGGCCGCCAGGCGCCGGGGAGGGCGCTTGAGCCTGCAAGTCTGGGACACGGGACGCGGCATCGCCGCCGACTGCCTGGAATCGATTTTTCTCGAATTCAACCCGCTGGACGTGGGCCGGGCGGCGGATCGCAAAGGCGTGGGGTTGGGATTGGCGATCGTCGAGCGCATCGCCCATATCCTTGGCTATCGGGTCCAGGTGCGTTCCCGGCCTGGGCGCGGATCGGTGTTCAGTATCGAAGTGCCGCTGTCGGATGAAAAACCCTTGCCCCTGTCCGAGACGCCCGTGCAGGCAATGACCGGCAACCCATTGCCCGGCCGCCGGCTGCTGGTGATCGACAACGAACTCAGCATCCTGCAAAGCATGGCCGCGTTGCTGGGGCAGTGGGGCTGCGAAGTGCTGATCGCCACCGACGAAGCGGCCGCTATCGACGTGCTGCAGGGCCACGCCCCGGAGCTGATCCTGGCGGATTTCCATCTGGATCACGGGGTAGTCGGCTGCGAAGTGATCAAACACCTGCGCGAGCATTTCCACCAGACCATCCCGGCAGTGATCATCACCGCCGACCGCAGCGACCAGTGCCGCCGTGCTCTGCGCAAACTGAATGCGCCGCTGCTGAACAAACCGGTCAAGCCAGGCAAGTTGCGGGCGGTGTTGAGCCAGTTGCTGGGCTAGCGTCTACCGCAACCCCCCACAGGGTTTTGCAAGTAACCCTCAAATACTTTCGAGCTGAAGACCGCCATCAAAACGCCGCCATTTGGTCGGCGTTTTCGCCCTGAATGTAAAAAGAGGCTTCGGTCTGCTTATTTCATTATGTAAACTCCCCCCGCTGCGACAATCGGGCACGGCCACGCCAGCCCGATCAACACCGTTTTGCAGTGTCCCTCACCCAGCTGAAGCCAAGACCTACAAGAAGTCAGTGCCGGAGAGACATAAACGAGGCCGCTGTATTGCGCGGCCCCTGTAGGTCCACCCTCCAGTCCATTCGAACCAGACACGCTGGCGTTGCCGGCCATGGGCGTGGTCTATCCTTGAACAGACCGGAGGGCGGAATGGCGTTCATCCTAGGGATACACACATGTTGAAGAAAACACACACGGCGCTACTGGGCCTGGCGATGGCGATGGGTCTTGCGACCACGCACGCCGCCGAGGCAAAAAAAGTGGACGTCCTGCTCATTGGTGGGGGCATCATGAGCTCGACACTCGGCGTCTGGCTCAATGAGCTGGAGCCGGGCTGGACCATGGAAAAGGTCGAGCGCCTGGACGGTGTTGCCGAAGAGAGTTCCAACGGCTGGAACAACGCCGGTACCGGTCACTCCGCGCTGGCCGAGCTGAACTACACGCCGGAAGACAAGGACGGCAAGGTCGCGATCGCCAAGGCTATCGAAATCAACGAAGCCTTCCAGATCTCCCGTCAGTTCTGGTCCTGGCAGGTCAAGAACGGCGTGCTGAAGAACCCGCGCTCGTTCATCAACTCCACGCCGCACATGAGCTTCCTGTGGGGCGACGACAACATCGCTTTCCTGAAGAAGCGCTACGAAGCCCTTCAAGCCAGCCCGTTGTTCGCCGGTATGCAGTACTCCGAAGACCCCGCGCAGATCAGCAAGTGGGTTCCGCTGATGATGCAAGGGCGTGATCCGAGCCAGAAAGTCGCGGCCACCTGGAGTCCACTGGGTACCGATGTGAACTTCGGCGAAATCACCCGCCAGTTTGCCGCTTATCTGCAAACCAAGCCGAACTTCTCGCTGAAACTGTCCAGCGAAGTGGAAGACATCACCCGCAATGAAGACGGCACCTGGCGCGTGTCCTACAAGAACCTGAAGGACGGTACCGAAACCGAGACCGACGCCAAGTTCGTGTTCATCGGTGCTGGCGGCGGTGCCTTGCACCTGCTGCAGAAGTCCGACATTCCGGAAGCCCGCGAATACGCCGGCTTCCCGGTGGGTGGCTCGTTCCTGGTGACCGAGAACCCGACTGTCGCCCAACTGCACCTGGCGAAGGCCTACGGCAAGGCTTCGGTTGGCGCGCCACCGATGTCGGTTCCGCACCTGGACACCCGCGTGCTCGATGGCAAGCGTGTGATCCTGTTTGGCCCGTTCGCGACGTTCTCCACCAAGTTCCTGAAGAACGGTTCGTACTTCGACCTGCTGACCAGCACCACGACCCACAACGTCTGGCCAATGACCAAGGTCGGTATCGAACAGTACCCACTGGTCGAATACCTGGCCGGCCAGCTGATGCTGTCCGATGAAGATCGTTTCAACGCGCTGAAGGAATACTTCCCGGAAGCCAAGCAGGAAGACTGGCGCCTGTGGCAGGCCGGTCAGCGCGTGCAGATCATCAAGCGTGACGAAGAGAAGGGCGGCGTCCTGAAGCTCGGCACTGAAGTGGTTGCCTCCCAGGACGGCAGCATCGCCGGCCTGCTGGGTGCCTCGCCAGGCGCTTCGACCGCCGCACCGATCATGCTGACTGTGCTGGAGAAGGTCTTCAAGGACAAGGTCGCCAGCCCGGCCTGGCAGGAAAAGCTGCACCAGATCGTGCCGAGCTACGGCACCAAGCTCAACGACAGCCCTGAGCGCGTGGCTCAGGAGTGGGCTTACACCAGCGAAGTCCTGCAACTGGACCCGCCACCGGCGATCGGCAAGCCAGGCGCCCCTGCGGCACCGGCCAAGCCGGCTGCCAAGAACGACGGCAACCCAGCGGCCGACATGGCGCTGTAAACCGGATATCGTCTGGTGCTGTACAAAAACGCCGCTCATTGAGCGGCGTTTTTTATGGTGGCGTCAGTGGTGAGCCGCGGGCATGGGTGTGTCCCGGAAGCGCCGGTCGAAATCTTCCGCCAATTGCGCCAGGGTAATACTGCCCAAACGCTTGAGCAGCAACGCCTGGGCCTCATCGAAAGCGTCCGTCAACGCCCCGTTGACCGCCTGTTCCACCAGGCATTGCGGGTGATCGGTGGACAGGCTGATGGAGAAAATCGAGGTACTGCCCAAGGCCTGGTGGATGTCGAGCAGAGTCATGTCCGACAGGGGCTTGCTCAGGGTCCAACCGCCTCGATGACCTTTTTCCGAGGTGACATAGCCCTGTTCCTTGAGCAATGCCATGGTCCTGCGTACCACCACCGGGTTGGTGCCCAACATCTGGGCAATGGTGTCCGAGGTGGCGGATTGTTGGTGGCGGTCCATGTGGATCAGGACGTGGAGCATGCGGGACAGGCGGGTGTCGGTTCTCATGAGGGACGTTGCGTTCTGTGGCTTCGGCGAGTGCGAGTATCGCCTGTAATGGCAAAAGTTACGAGATCGTTGACAGGTGCTTTTCAAGGAACTTACGATGTGTCGAGACTTTCATCCGTCGACACATCCCTGGAGATCGATCATGCACTACGACGTCATCATTGCAGGCGGCAGTTACGCTGGTATGTCCGCAGGGCTTCAACTGGCCCGCGCCCGGCGCAAGGTGCTGGTGATCGACGCCGGCCAGCGTCGCAACCGGTTCGCCGCGACCTCCCATGGTTTTCTCGGCCAGGACGGCCGGGCGCCCGCTGACATCGCCGATGACGCCCGTGCCCAGCTCATGGCCTATTCCACCGTGGAGTGGCGCTCGGACACTGCCGTCAGCGCCGTTCCCGAGGCGGTGGTTTCACCCTGGAGACCGCCCAGGGCCAACGCTATAGCGCTCGGCGCCTGCTATTGGCCACGGGGGTCATCGATGATCTGCCGGCGGTGGACGGGTTGGCGGAGCGCTGGGGCAAAAGCGTCTTCCATTGTCCTTACTGCCACGGCTATGAACTGCAGCAAGGCCCTATTGGCGTGTTGGCTACTTCGGAAATGTCACTGCACCATGCGCTGATGCTCCCGGACTGGGGTCCCACCATGTTCTTTCTCAATGGCGCATTTGAGCCTGACCCGGAACAGCAGACCAGTCTGGAGCAGCGAGGCGTGGCCCTAGTGTCGGAGCGTATAGAACGCATTGAGGGGGAGCGGGCCAATGTCGTTCTGGCAGATGGCCGAGTAATTGCGATCGATGGACTGTTTGTCTTGCCGCGCACCCGCGTGGCCGGCTCGCTGGCCGCGTCCCTTGGTTGCGAACTGGAAGACGGTCCGCTCGGGGCCTTTATCCAGACCGATCTGACCCGCGAAACCAGCGTGCCGGGGGTGTTTGCCTGCGGCGATGCGGCGATGCCGTTCGGGTCGGTCGCGCTGTCCGTGGGCGATGGGGTGAGGGCCGGGTCGGGGGTGCATCGGTCGTTGATATTTGCGCAGGGGTGAGGCCGGGGCCGCTACGCGACCCCACTGGCACTCTATTGAGTGCCGAACATGGCCGTCCAATAGATGCCCGCATCGCTCTTCGGATCCACGGCATAACCGGCACCCAGCTCGCGGAACTGCGGGTTCATCAGGTTGGCGCAGTGCCCCGGGCTGGCCAGCCAACCGTCCACTACCTTCAGGGCAGTGTCCTGTCCGGCGGCGATGTTCTCGCCGATCAGTTGGCCCTGATAGCCGGCCAGTTCGGCGCGGTCGCCCGGCGTGCGGCCCTCGCGGTCCTTGTGGTCGAAGAAATTATTGTTCGCCATGGCCCGGGTGTGAGTCACGGCGGCCAGGGCCAGGGTGGCGTTCCAAGAGAGCGGCGTGGTCGCCGCGAAGGCCTCGCTTCCGCACCGGCGTGGCTGGGCGCGGGCGCTATTGATCAGCTTCAGCAGCTTCTGGCCTTCGCCCTGCCAGTCCGCCAGGCGACCCGACAACAGGGGCCGCGCCAGCACAATGCGCCATTCGCGGTCCAGGCGGCTGACACCGATGTCGACGAACTGTGGGTCCAACACCACTTGGCAAAAGCTTTCTTGTACGGCTTTCATCGCCGCTTGTGCGTCGCGGGGGCCGGACAAGCTGATGGCTTGCACATTGACCATCGGATAGGCCGCGCGTGCCAGCGCTTGCTGCAGGTCGCCAATGCCGTTGGCCGACAGGATCAGCCGCGAGTCCATTGCCAGCGGCGGCAATTCCAGGGAGGCCTGGCCCGCGCAGCTTTGGGACTGGCTGCGATAAAGGTTGATGGACTCGACCAGTTGCGTCTCTTCGGTCGCCGCGGCGCCGACGGTAAACGCCAGCCCCAGCGACAGCACGGCCAGGCGCAGGATGGATGAAATGGCACGCATGTAAATCTCCCTTGAGCGGACGGCGCCTATGATGCGCAATTTTTGCCCCACTGGGGCAACGGTATTCACGCTCGTTTTGAATCCCGGGACAGTACCGTCTGGTACCGTTTGGGACAATCCTCATGTAGTGGGATCAGTTTTCCGCCGAAGAAGTCCACGATTGTCGTTTCAAAGCCATAAAATCCCGAAGAATAGCCCTGCGCCAGGGGGCGTTGAAGGTAATGGGGCCCGTCATGTTGAAAGTGATCGAGCAGCAGTCCAGCGCATCGCTGCGCCAGCGGATGGAGGAGGCCGGGTGCGCCTTTGAATTCATCGTGCTCGCCCCCGAGGCTGGCGAAGTGATCACTCCGGCGCATCACCGCCAGGCCGTGGATCAGTTATTCCTCGCCATCAGGCACCTGTGGCTGGAGCGGCATCGCCAGATGATTCTCGATCCCTGCTATGCCGACATTGCGCCTCCCGAGATGCGCTGGGACCTGGACAAGGCCCGTGCCAAGTCGCTGAACCGGCAGGAGATCGGGCAACTCATGCGAACCGACCGGGAGGCGCACAATCCACCATCTTTCGCCTTGTACGAGGCCTTTTGCGAGCCGCCTTATGGCACCCGCTTCGGCGATGGCCATTCACAAGTGCTGTTCAGGGAGTGGCTCGACCTGCTCGGGCTTGAAGCCGGCGTCGAGGTGGAGGTACTGAACTGGGTCGACAATTTCAACCTCAACTGGCTGGCCAGCGATGAACCCGACCCCGCGCGGGATCCCTGGAGTGATTATTTCGACGATGGCCTGGAATGGTGGGGCGTATGGTGCCTCAGCATCTGGAACCCCCGACGCCGGACACTCAGCGTGCTGGCGGCCAGCACCACGGATTAGGGCAATCAACGCGCTGCGTGCACGCCACCCAACGGCACTGCACGAACCATCACGCTGATCGCCGCCAATGCCGCGATCAACAGCCCCGGCGACGTCGCCAGCAACACCCCCGTGGTTCCCGCCCCGGCAGCCAGGATCTGTCCGGCAGCGAGGGGGCCGGCGACCGAACCCAGCCGGCCGATGGCAACCGCCGCGCCGACGCCGGTGGCGCGCACGGCCGTCGGATAAGAGGGCGGCGCCAAGGCGTATAGCACCAACTGCGCGGCCATGACAAACAGGCCGGCGCAGAATCCGGCGACGGCCATCGGTACGATACCGACCGACAAGCCGACCCCGGCCAGGGCACTCAACAAGCCGGCATAGACGAACAGCACCACCTTGATCCCGTTGCAGCGGTCCAGCAACAGGCCGCCGAGCAACGAGCCGAGGGTTCCGCCGATGTTGAACAGCATCTGTACCAGCCCGGCCTGGGGCTTGCTGAAGCCCTGTTCCAGCAGCAACGACGGCAGCCAATTGAGCAGCATGTACATGACCGTCAAGGTGAAGAAATAACTCAGCCAGAGCGCGAAGGTGGTACGGCCTCGACCGTCACCGAACAACGCCTGGACAGTAGAGGCACGCGCCTCTGCGTCGACGTCCCGGGCCTGGCGAAAGGCGCTGGACTCCGGCAGCCACAGCAGCATCAGCGGCACCACCAGCAGCGGCGACAGGCCGCCGATGAAGAACGTCATTTGCCAGTGTTCACCGAACAGCATCGCAACGACGGCCGCCAACGCGCCTCCCAGTGGCACACCCGCGTACATCACGCTGATGGCCGTGCCCTGTCGCTGTTCGCCCACGGCCTCGGCGCACAGGGCGATGAGATTGGGCAGGGCGGCGCCAAGACCCAGGCCCGTCATGAAACGCACCAGCAGCAGGCTGGCGTACTGCTCGACATAAGCGGTGCTGAGGGAAAACACACCGAACACCAGCACGGCGCCGACAAGGATCTTCTTGCGGCCGATGCGATCCGCGATCCAGCCCCCGAAGAAGGCCCCGGGCAGCAGCCCGATGATTCCCGCGCTGAACACCCAGCCCATCATTTTCGGGTCCAGCACAAAGGTCTGCCGCAGGCCGGCAGCCGCGGTACCGGCCGATTGCAGGTCGAAACCTTCGATCAGCGCAACGATGAAACACAAGGCGATGGTCAGCGTCGCACGACGCGTCGGATGATTCATGACAAGTCCTCTTATTGTTTTTGTCAGGGCCCGACTCTTAGCAAGCCGGAAAGCGGAATTCAGATTAACAAAGCTAACTAAAAAATGAATCGTGTCGAGTTGGTGGGAGATTTTGTGGATATCACCAATAAAATCAGTAGGTTGAATATTGAATGTGAAGAATCTTCAAAAACGGTTAATGATATTAATGTTCGATTATCGGTCAATTCGGATTGACGAGGAGGGCGCTTGGTTTCCATCCTCCTGTCCCGTGTCCTCATCCAGTCGTGGGGGACCACAGAAAAACAACAACAATAAAAAGGACTTTCGAACATGCCGAACCTTGTCCGGGGGGCTTGTGCAGCAGCCACAGCTACACGTCTCGCCCATCTGCTGGCCCTGGGGCTGGGCCTGTCTTCGACCACAGCATTGGCCGCGGGCTTCATCGATGACAGCCACGGCACCCTGACCCTGCGCAACTACTACATGGATCGCGATTACAAGGACGACGGCGCCAAGACGGCGGCCAGGGAATGGGCCCAGGGGGCGATCATGAACATGGAATCGGGCTTCACCCCCGGCGCCCTCGGTTTCGGCGTCGACGCCCGGGGACTGCTGGGGATCAAGCTCGACTCTTCGCCCGATCGCAGCGGCACCGAACTGCTGCCGGTGTCCAGCAGCGACAAGCGCGCGGCGGACGAGTATTCGCGCCTGGCCCTGACCGGCAAGCTGCGTTTCGGCCAGACCCTCGTGAAGACGGGCGATGTAGCGATTTTCTTGCCATTCGCGTTCGCCAGCCCCTCGCGGTTACTGCCGCAGACCTTCCGCGGCACGACCCTCAGTTCCAAGGACATCGAGGGGCTGACGCTGAATACCGGCTACATCGATCGTATCAACCGACGCGACTCCACCGATTACCAGCCGATGAGCATCGCGTCGCCCAATCGCCGTTTCAACGGTGCGGCCACTGCCTCCCACCTGGCGTATGCCGGCGGCGATTACCAGATCAACAAAGACCTCAGCCTGCGCGCCTATCACGCCGAAGTGGCGGACCTGTATCAGCAGGACACCCTGGCGTTGTTGCATAACCTGACCCTGGGCGGCGGCGTATTGACCACGGACCTGCGCAGTTTCTTCAGCCGTGAAGAGGGTGCCGCCAAGGCCGGCAAGGTGGACAACCGCAATGCCTCGGCACTGGTCGGCTATCGCTGGGGCGGTCATCGGGTCAGCCTGGGCTACATGCATGCCAGCGGCGATACCGCCACGCCCTACGTGTCCGGCACCGAGTTGATGGGCTTGAGCGAGATGACCATGAGTTCGGATTTCCTCAATGCCCGGGAGCGCACCTGGCAGGCGATCCATGACTACGACTTCGCCGCGGTCGGCGTGCCCGGGTTGAGGACGCGCTTGCGTTATGTGCGTGGCGACCACATTGACCTGGCCGCCCTCGGCGCCGATGACCGCAAGGAGCGTGAGTTCCAGATGGAGCTGGGGTATGTGATCCAGAGCGGTCCGCTGAAGGACGTCGGGTTGCTGGCGCGCAAGTCGATCTACCGCAATGACTTTCCGGGCAGCGCGGCGTTTCGCGATGAGAACCAGACGCGGTTCCTGGTGACGTACAGCGTGCCGATCTGGTAACAGTCAAACTTTCTTGTGGTGAGAATATCTGTGGGAGCAAAGCTTGCTCGCGAAGCAGGCGCCTCGATTTCTGACAGACCGCATCGCCCTTGTCGCGGGCAAGCCTTGCTCCCACACCTCCATCACCACAAAAGCCTCCTGCTACTGATAGACCTTCTTCAACAACCGCAACAGTTCTTCCCGCTCCGCTGCCAGAGGGCGGCCGTGGAGTCGAGGTCGCTTTGGGCGGCGATCTGCTTGAGTTCCTTGAGCAGGGTTTCGCCGGTCTTGCTCAGGAATATCCCATAGGAGCGTTTGTCCGGCTTGCAGCGCACCCGCACGGCCAGCGCCCGGCTTTCCAGCTTGTTCAACAGCGGTACCACCTGCGGTGGCTCGATCGCGAGGGCCTTGGCCAGGTCGGCCTGCATCAGGCCGGGGTTCTGGTCGATGATCGCCAGCGCCGAGAACTGGGCCGGCCGCAGATCGTGAACGGCCAGTTGGCTGATGAGACTCTGGAACAGTTTCAGCTGGGCGCGACGCAGGGCGTAACCGATCAGGTCATCCAGCGCGGAGTCCAGCGGCGCCGGCACGTCGCCGCCGTCAGTCACGACCGCGGCGGGTTCGGCAAGCTTGGAAGACTTGGCCATCGAAAAAAGCATCCTCAAGGTGAATTATTAACAAGGCTATCCAGTTTGCCGAGGTTATGCCGCGATGGCTATGGTCGATTACACATTCATTGATCGAGGGCGTCATTCTTGTGACCGGAAAAGCCTGGTTAAATCGATTAATAGTTAATTGACATAACTAGTTTTGCGGTTTAGCTTTTGCTCATCTTCAGCCAAAGAACAAGAGAGCACGTGTCATGAGCAATTACGAAGGTCGCTGGACAACGGTCAAAGTCGACGTCGAGGAGGGCATTGCCTGGGTCACCCTCAATCGGCCGGAAAAACGCAATGCCATGAGCCCGACCCTCAACCGCGAGATGATCGACGTGCTGAAAACCCTGGAGCAGGATCCGGCGGCCGGCGTACTCGTGTTGACCGGAGCCGGTGATGCCTGGACCGCCGGCATGGATCTCAAGGAGTATTTCCGCGAGGTGGACGCCGGACCGGAAATCCTTCAGGAAAAGATCCGCCGCGAAGCCTCCCAGTGGCAGTGGAAACTGCTGCGCATGTACGCCAAGCCGACCATTGCCATGGTCAATGGCTGGTGCTTCGGTGGTGGCTTCAGCCCGCTGGTGGCATGCGACCTGGCAATCTGCGCCGACGAAGCCACGTTCGGCCTGTCGGAAATCAACTGGGGCATCCCGCCCGGCAACCTCGTCAGCAAGGCCATGGCCGACACCGTGGGGCATCGCCAGTCGCTGTACTACATCATGACCGGCAAGACGTTTGGTGGGCAGAAAGCCGCCGAAATGGGCCTGGTCAACGAAAGCGTACCCCTGGCCCAACTGCGTGAGGTCACGATAGAGCTGGCGCGCAACCTGCTGGAGAAAAACCCGGTGGTACTGCGGGCGGCCAAGCACGGCTTCAAGCGTTGCCGCGAACTGACCTGGGAGCAAAACGAAGATTACCTGTACGCCAAGCTCGACCAGTCGCGCCTGCTGGACAAAGAGGGCGGTCGCGAGCAAGGGATGAAGCAGTTCCTCGACGACAAGAGCATCAAGCCGGGCCTGCAGGCCTACAAGCGCTGAGACGAAGGCGTAGCGGGTCGCTCCGGAAGCGCCCGCAGGCTGTTCGTCAAAGGCCCTTGGCGCTACCGTGAACGTATTCCCGATAAAGACAATAAAGAGG
>Ga0157373_10001146_pt1 | contig 20311 bp, 20 predicted proteins | sample C65metaG_FD_113460 | JGI IMG/M metagenome (GOLD analysis project Ga0157373, IMG submission 113460) | Corn rhizosphere microbial communities from Kellogg Biological Station, Michigan, USA - C6-5 metaG | ecosystem: Host-associated > Plants > Roots > Rhizosphere > Soil | place: USA: Michigan... | reverse complement strand
TCGCGCGTGCAGGCGATCATCGTCGAGCGCGAGCGCGGCGCGAGCTGGCTCGAATCACTGATCGCGGTGCCGGAGGCGTGATGCCCGCGCAAATGCATTTGCACCTCCGACACCGGGGGTTGCACCTCCGACACCGGGTAAGGGCGGACACATGAGCGAATTCCTGGCGATGGGCGGGTACGCGTGGTATGTCTGGATGGCGTACGGCGCGTGCGCGCTCGCCGTCGTGATCGAGGTTGCGGCCGTGCGTGCGCGGCGCAAGCGCGCATTCGACGAGCTGCGGATGTCCGCCACGCCGCCAAGGCCGTCGATGCTCGGCGCAAGGGGAATCCGATGAAGGCGCGGCACCGGCGCTTTGCCTGGATCGGCGCCGGCCTGCTCGCGCTCGCCGGCGCGGGGGCGCTGGTACTGAACGCGTTCCAGTCGAACCTCGTCTTCTTCTTCACGCCGTCGCAGGTGATCGCCAACGAAGCGCCGCAATCGCGCGCGTTCCGCATCGGCGGCCTGGTCGAGCCCGGCAGCCTGAAGCGCGACCCGAACTCGCTGACCGTGCAGTTTCGGGTCACCGATACCGCGCAGACGATCCCGGTGACGTATACGGGACTCCTCCCCGACCTGTTCAAGGAGGGCAAGGGCGTCGTCGCGCAAGGGAAGCTCGGGGCCGATGGCGCGTTCCACGCCACCGAGGTGCTCGCAAAGCACGACGAGAACTACATGCCGCCGGAAGCCAAGGAAGCGATCGACCAGGCGCACCGCAAGTCGGCGATGACGCTGCCGAGCATGCAGGAGATGAAGCAATGATTCCGGAGATCGGCCACTTCGCACTCATCGTCGCTCTGCTCGTCGCGCTCGTGCAGGGCATCGTGCCGATGCTGGGTGCGGCGCGGCGCGACGGCACGCTGATGGCGGTTGCCGTCCCCGCGGCGCGCGCGCAATTCGCGCTGGTCGCGATCGCGTTCGGCTGCCTCGCCTACAGCTTCGTGACGAGCGACTTCTCGGTCGAGAACGTCGCCATGCATTCCAATTCGCAGCTGCCCGCGCATTACCGGTTCGCCGCGACCTGGGGCTCGCATGAAGGGTCGCTGCTGCTGTGGTCGCTGATGCTCGCCGGCTGGGGTGCGGCGGTGACATTCTTCTCGCGCAACCTGCCGCAAACGCTGCGTGCGCGCGTGCTCGCGGTCATGGGACTCGTCGCGGTCGGCTTTTTGCTGTTCCTGCTCGCGACGTCGAATCCGTTCTCGCGCCTTTCGCCGCCCGCGCCCGAAGGCCGCGATCTGAATCCGCTGCTGCAGGACCCCGGCATGGTCGTGCATCCGCCGATGCTCTACATGGGCTACGTCGGATTCTCGGTCGCGTTCGCGTTCGCCATCGCCGCGCTGCTTGGCGGCCGGCTCGACGCCGCGTGGGCACGCTGGTCGCGGCCGTGGACGACGGTGGCGTGGGCGTTCCTGACCGTCGGCATCATGATGGGCAGCGCGTGGGCGTATTACGAGCTCGGCTGGGGCGGCTGGTGGTTCTGGGATCCGGTCGAGAACGCCTCGTTCATGCCGTGGCTCGTGGGCACCGCGCTCATTCATTCGCTTGCGGTGACCGAGAAGCGCGGTGCGTTCCGCAGCTGGACCGTGCTGCTCGCGATCCTCGCTTTCTCGCTGTCGCTCGTCGGCACGTTCCTCGTCCGCTCAGGTGTGCTCACGTCGGTGCACGCGTTCGCCACCGATCCCGCGCGCGGCATCTTCATCCTGGCGTTCCTCGCGGTGGTGATCGGCGGCTCGCTTGTGCTATATGCCGCGCGTGCCGGTGCCGTCGGCGCGGGCGGAGGCTTCGCCGCCGTATCGCGCGAATCGATGCTGCTCGGGAACAACATCCTGCTCGTCATCGCGATGGCGAGCGTGCTGCTAGGCACGCTCTATCCGCTCGTGATCGACGCCCTCGGGCTCGGCAAGATCTCCGTCGGACCGCCCTACTTCGACGCCGTGTTCTATCCGCTGATGGCGCCGCTCGTGTTCCTGATGGGCGTCGGGCCGGTCGCCGCGTGGCGGCAGGCGCGCGTACCCGACCTGTGGACGCGTCTGCAATGGGCGCTGTATGTGGCGCTCGCCAGCGCAGTGGTCGTGCCGTTCGCGATGGGCCAGTGGAAGCCGCTCGTCGCGCTCGGCGTCACGCTCGCCGCATGGATCGCAGCCACGACCGCGACTGCGCTGCTGCAGCGGCTGCGCGCCGCGCCGCAGCGAACGCTCGCAGACAAGCTGCGCGCCAATCCGGCCGCGTGGTACGGCATGCTGCTCGCGCACCTGGGCGTCGCCGTCTTCATCGCCGGCGTCACGCTGGTCAAGGGCTACGATATCGAGCGCGACATACGTCTCGACGTCGGGCAAAGCGTAGAGGTCGCGGGCGACACGTACACGTTCCGCGGCGTCACGCCGCGGCCCGGTCCCAACTACGATGCGACCGTCGCCACGATCGACGTATCCCGCGACGGCAAGACGCTCGCGACGCTGCATCCGCAGAAGCGCGCGTATCGCGCGTCGGGCCAGGTGATGACCGAAGCGGACATCGAGACGCGCATTCGCGGCGATCGTTACGTTTCGCTCGGCGAGCCGGTCTCGGGCGACGGCGCATCGGGCGCGTGGGGCGTGCGCATATACGTGAAGCCGTTCGTCGACTGGATCTGGGGCGGGTGCCTGCTGATGGCGCTCGGCGGCTTCGTCGCCGTGTCCGACCGCCGCTACCGCATCGCCGTGCGGCAGCGGATCACCGCCGCGGTCGCGGCGCTCGCGGGGTAACGCGGACGTTCACGCCATGCCGACGACGAACGCAGCTGCAGAATCGAAACCCGCCCCGATGAAGTGGCTCCGCTGGTCGCTGCCGCTCGCGATCTTCCTGGTGGTGCTCGGGTTCCTGTTCGTCGGACTGTTCCGCGATCCGCGCGAGGTGCCATCGCCGCTGATCGGCAAGCCGGCGCCCGCGTTCTCGCTGGCGCAGCTCCATCGTCCCGATCGCACGCTGACGACGCAGGACATGCGCGGCCAGGTCTGGCTCCTGAACGTCTGGGCGTCGTGGTGCGTGTCGTGCAAGGTCGAGCATCCTCTGCTCGTCGACCTCGCGAAAGCGAAGATCGTCCCGGTGATCGGCCTCGCCTACAAGGACAAGCCGGAAGACGGCCTCGCATGGCTTTCGGCCAACGGCGATCCGTACCAGCTCTCGATCGTCGACGGTGACGGCCGCGTGGGCATCGACTTCGGCGTGTACGGCGTGCCGGAAACGTTCGTCATCGACAAGGCCGGCGTCATTCGCTACAAGCAGATCGGCCCGCTCACCGCCGAGGCGCTCAAGCAGACGATCTTGCCGCTGGTGCGCGACCTGCAGAAGTCGTGATGCGACACGTCCGGCGCGTCCCCGACACCGCGGAGTTCCACCTCCGACGGGGGTTGCACCTCCGACACCGGGGGTTGCACCTCCGACACCGGGGCCTGTCGTTGCTGTGCGCGGGCCTGCTGTGGACGGCCGCGCTCGCGGCGCAGGGCGATCCGGAGCTCGACGCGCGGCTGAAGACACTGGAAAATGAGCTGCGCTGCCTCGTCTGCCAGAACCAGACGCTCGCCGAGAGCAACGCGCCGCTCGCGGAGGACCTTCGCAAGGAAGTGCGCGAGCTGGCGGTCGCCGGCAAGAGCAACGACGACATCCGCGCGTATCTCGTCGCACGCTACGGCGACTTCGTACTCTACAAGCCTCCGGTCAAGGCGACGACCTACGTGCTGTGGTTCGGGCCGTTCGTGCTGCTCGCGGCCGGCGTCGCGGTGTGGGTCACCGTATTGCGCCGGCGCGCACGGATGCCTGCGGACGAAACGCTTGGCGACGCGGCCGCGGCAACGGACGGTGCCGCCGTGTCGCGTGCGCGCGCGCTGCTGGACGAATAGCGACTTCGGGGTCGAAGGTAGAGACTTCGCTGACGCCGGCGACAAGTCGGCCTAATGTTCTGAACGGAAGTCACGGCGCTTGGACTTCGGGGTCAAAGGCGCCCAGGCGAACCAGCGCGTGAATGCAAAGCAAGACGTTGCATCGCTCGCCGTTCCAATTCGCCTGCGCGCGTGAAGAGACGCCGGGGCGTAATAGGGTTCGCTCGGTGACCAGTGATCCAGTGATGGACCGCCGTACATTCATTGACCTGCTGGCCGGCAACTTGTTGGTCGCACCATTAGTCGCTCTGGCGCAACCGACGGGAAGGGTTCGTCGCGTCGGCATGTTGTCAGCAGGAAGCCTCTCGCGCGCCAATTGGGCGCCCTTCTTTGAGTCGTTGCGGCAGCTCGGCTGGATTGAAGACCAGAACTTGCTCGTAGAGCTGCGCTCTGCCGGTGGCAAGGCTGAACTTGTTGTTGGGCTCGCGGCAGAGTTGGTGGAACTCAAGGTCGACGTGATCGTGGCGACTGGTGCGGTTGCTTCGCTGGCCGCCAAGAACGCGACGACGACCATTCCGATTGTGTCTCAAACTGGAGACCCGGTGCGCATTGGTCTCGTCGCCAATATGGCGCGGCCCGGCGGGAATATCACCGGTGTTTCGACAGTTGCCCCCGAGCTTGCCGCGAAGCGTCTGGAACTCTTGCGAGAGCTGCATCCGACTGCGACGGTGGTCGGCGAACTCGTAGATCCGGTAAATGCATACATCAAGCTCATTCGAAAAGAGGATGAGCAAGCCTACGGATCGCTTGGCATGCGGCCGATTTTTGTCGACGTAGCCGATGCGACTCAACTTGAGCGAATCATTGGGGAAGTCGCCGGTATGGGGGCCGACGCACTGATTGTCCGCGCTGATCCGATTTTTGCCGCCAACCGTGATCTGATCGCTGCCTTGGCGTTGAAGCACGCGCTTCCCACAGTGGCGGAGGGAAGACGGTTCGTGTCGGCAGGATGCCTCGCGTCCTACGCACCTGACTATTCGGACCAGGGACGGGGCATGGCAACCCTTGTCAATAAGATCCTCAACGGTTCGAAGCCTGGTGAGCTGCCAATTGAGCAGCCCACGAAGTTCGAGCTGGCGATCAACCTGAACACCGCAAAGGCGCTCGGTCTGACCGTCCCGAAATCATTACTACTGCGCGCGGACGAAGTTATTCAGTGATCGAAACGTTGCGAACTCTTCGCGGCGTTCGACTTATCAACGAAGCTTCCCATCGAGCTGATCGTTGAATGTCTGCTTTTGACGAGTGCGACCGTCGGCACAATCTGCGCTATGCGCATCAGCTTGGCGCCTGTGTTGCGACAGCAGGCAATCCCCTGAACCGCGAGCTCCGCGTGCACTCGCGGCGCGCCATATGTCTGGTGGCTGGCAAGATGGACGTCCCGGATCTTGGTAGTCAAAGTCGACTACCGCCGATCCCGTGCGCTGGGCGACCGGCTCCGGGCTGCGTAGAACCCACCGGGCGAAACGCGCAAGGCCCTGCATAGCGTGCGCACTGCATGCTGCCGGCGCTGGCTTTCGACAAAGGCGTACTTCATCTCGACGCCTTCGCGAAGTAGATGGCCGCTTTTTTTAAAATCTCGTTCTCCTCCCGATGGTCTCGGCGGGATACGGAAATTCTTCACCGCGTTCATCGAGCTTCGCTGCCGAAACAAGTGGCCGGGTCCCGGAGTCGCGCGATACCAATGAAACATTAATGGCTTGCCGCTGAAGTGCGCTGAACGCAAGTGCCCGCTAGACTGCACTGCAATCTCGGGATCACGGAGATTCAAACGTCAGCCACTATCCGCGCACAAGGCGCGAAAGGAGAACTGTTGTGAAGAATTGCAATGCACCAGAGAATCAGTCCATGCGTCGCATGCTGCCCATCGCTTGCGCCACTGCCCTGGCCGTGGCTTTCACGGTCTCGCTCCCACAACCTACCCACGCCGCGCCCGACCACATCGTAGTGCCGCCGGCTCCAGCACCCGGTCTCGAGGCGGCCGAGGGTTTGACGCCGTTCCTCGTGGGTCACGCCGTCGGCACGCAAAACTACGTCTGCTCGAGAGCCGGCGCCGGCGTCAAATACGTGCTCTTTACGCCGGAAGCTACGCTGTTCGACGACGACGGCAAGCAGATCATTACCCACTACTTCAGCCCCAACCCCAACCCGAAGGATCCCAACACGAGTGCAACGGTGGTGGCCGATGGCGCGATTCGCGCAACGTGGCAGGACAAGGACACGAGCACCATTTGGGCGCAAGTGCACCCGGGTGGAGCGGCCACCGTGGATGAGAAGGCGATTGCCTGGCTTCTGCTCGATGTGGTTGGCTTCGAGGCCGGACCCACCGGAGGCGACAAGCTGACGTCGACCAAGCAGGTCCAGCGGTTCAGCACCCAGGGAGGTCTCCCACCGTCGACGGGCTGCAGTTCGCTGGATGACGCCGGCAATCAGGCGTTCGTAGACTATACGGCCGACTACTTCTTCTACAGGTAGTAAAAAAAAGCAGCGCGGATGACGGCAACTGGGATCTCTGCGCAAGGGTGGTTGTAAATGAACCGGATGGCGCAACCGTCCGGTTCTTTCTCGTCAGGCCACGAGCAGCACATAGCGGCGCTCATTGTCCCGCGCCAACAAAAAGCCCGCGGCGGCGGGCTTATTCCGGGTTGGGGTGCGTCTAAATCGCCCCGCCAGTCGCGGCTAGGTAGCACCATGCCGCCGCTCCGGCGGAATCTTGCACCCTGAACCGCTGTCGCACGCAACGGCGACAGGCTCTTGACTCATGGCGAGTTCGCTCCAGCCGTTCAATCCGAACGCTGCAACCGCTGCAAGCGACACGGCTATCCCTAGCGTTGCGGCGATCCGCTTGATGGTAGCTTGAATGCGAGTAAGCATGGCCGCATTGTGCTCCGGCGCTTAAATGGCGCAAGCGGATTATTCGCGTCGTGCATGCGGTAAGCGGCAAGGCATTTATCCAGAGGGCGGGTTACTGATCATGTGAAGCTGTTCGCCCGAATGAGGCGACAACTACCTCGACGCTCGCCGCGGGTCCGGCGAAGGGGACCAGACGTTCTGATCGAGGTACGAACGTCCGCTTTTCTCAACCTAAGCAAGTCGAGTTATTGCTGTGATTCCCGAGTCATTCGCGCTCGCACGCGATGCTGCGCTCGCGTCCGCGCAGGATCAGCTTGCGCGCGGTGATCTCCTCGATGGCCATCGAGAAAGCCTGCTTCGCATCACCGATCTGCAGCGTCTTGCCCGAAACGCCGTAACGCAGCGTGGCGGCGTCGCGCGTGTCGATCATCGCGATGCTCACGCGGCCGTCCGTCTCGAAGCTGTAATGTCCCGTGCGGCCCGTCGTCCAGTCGCGGCATAGCCAGCGGCCGACGAGCAACGCGAGCGGCGAGCCGATCTGCGATTGATCGGCGACCGCCGATGCGCGCCAGCCCGGCTCGGATGCGCGGCGCGCGCGCATCTGCGGGATCCAATCGGCTGGAAGCGCGAAATTGAGGTTCTGGCCGTAGCGATGCTGGAACGTCATGACGCCGACCAGGCGGCCCGACGCATCGAAGAGTCCGCCGCCGCTCGATCCCGGCGAGATCGGTGCCGTCGTCTGGATCACCGTGCCGCCGTCGACCTTGCGCAGCGCGGACACGATGCCTTCGCTCAGCGTGAGCTCGAGTCCCTGCGGCGCACCGATCGCGTAGACGCGCTGCCCTGTGCGCAGCGTCTCGACGCTGCCAAGCGGAACGGGCGGCGCCCGCATGCCCGGCACGCTCAGGCGGCAAAGATCGTAAACCTCGTCAGCGAGCGCGATCGTCGCGGGCAGCACGGTTTCGCCGAGCTTGGCCGTGAGCTTCGCCCCAACTGTCGCGACGTGGCAGCTCGTCAGCAGAACGCCGTCGTCGATGACGACGCCGCTGCCCGATCCGAGCGTGCGTCCCGACGCGTCCATTACGTTGACCCGCGCGACGCTTGGCGCGATGTCGGCGAATAGCGTCTCGGCCGATTTCTGGATCGGCGCCGACGCGACAGCCGCGGCGGGCGGCGTCACCGGCGCCGCGATGGTGGGCGGCGGCACCGCGACTGCAACGGCCGGCGGTGCGGCCTGTGGCGCCTGCGCGCTCGGCGAAGGTGAAGCGTCTGAAGCGGGTTCGTCACTCGTCGTGCGCGCTTGCGCTCGCGCGGCCACGGGTTCCGCCGCGGCAAGGTTCGCCTTGGCCGAAACGGGGCTCGTCGGAGCGGCCGGCCGCGCCGTCGGCTCGCGACGCGAAGTTCCCCACCACGTGATGCCCGCCAGCAAGACGATGGCAACGATCCATTTGCCCCACGTCTCGATGAACGCAGGACTCGCGTCGCGCATCGCGTCGCCTGTTGCTGCGGGCACCGCGAGCGACGCATCGTAGGCGCGGCGTCGCTTCGGATCGGACAGGATTTCGTGCGCCTGGCGCACGAGCCCCGGCATGTTGGCATCCGGCCACTGCGTATCGCGCATGGCCGTGAGTCGCCGATAGGCCACGTCGATTTCTTCTGCCGACGCGTTCGGATCGACTTCGAGAATCTGGTACAGCGTCTTCTTCAAGCGCTCTCCCCGGCACGCGGACTTTGCGAATGCCGCGCGCCACGCCGGCCGCTACGCTGCGCCGAATTGGGTGCCCGCGCAAGGGCATGCCGCCGCGCGCGAGGCGCGCCTGGGCGAACGGTTACGCGCGAGGCGCGCGCGTGGCAAACGATCGCGCCCGTCGAACGCGAAAAAAAGCGGCCCCGCAGGGCCGCATGTCTCCACCGGTGCCGGCGAAGACGATCCGAGGGACCGGTGCCCGCGAAGACGATCCGAGGGGCCGGTGCCGGCGCGACTGTCCGCGGGGCCGGTGCTGGCGGCGCCTATCCGAGGGGGCGACCGCTGTCGTCGACCGTGATCGTCGGGCCGGGAGCCGCCGCGAGTTGCGCACGATGCTTGACTCCGCGGAAGCTGTACGCCACGTCCCAGTATTCCGGACGCGCGCCGCGCTCGGAACGGGCGCAGCGCTGCACGTCCTGCGTGCGGACCGTCGTGCCGCCTCGGCCGACGTTGGCCCCGATCGCAGCGCCCGCGACGGCGCCGCCGGCTGTCGCGATGTCCTGCCCGCGCCCACCGCCGACCTGGTGTCCGAGCACGCCGCCGATCACCGCGCCTGCAATCGCGCCGGGAACGTTGATGTCGTCGCTGCGCTGCTCGACGACCTGTTGCCGCTCGACCCAGCAACGCCGCGCCGGCGTAGCGAGCACCGTGCGGACCGAGGTCACGGGCACGACGTGGAGGCGATTGCCCGCCGGTCCACGATACGCGTACACGGGGGCCGCGACGGGCGCGGTCAGCGCGCGATACCGGGGCACGTAGACGTCGTCGTACCAGGCGTCCTGCACGAAGTAGACGCGCTCGCCGCAGGCGTTGTAGCGATGGCAGTGCTTGTTCCAATGCTTCGCGTGTCCGGGCGGCACGTGCAGGTAGATGGGCTGCCGGACCACGCCCACCGCGACCGGCGCGACGATGATCGGCTCGCGGTAGACGAGGCGCGGTGGCGGCATGCTGCCGATGTCGATTCGCCCGTAGAAGCCTGGCTGGCCGACGCTGACCGAAACGCCGACGTCGGCTGCAAGTGCGGCGCCGGCGCAGGCCATCGCGGCGACGGCAATAAGTGCTCGTTTCATGCGGACTCCGGATCGTTGCTGCGAATGGGCGTCGCGGCGAGCGCTCGCGCGTCGCGCGAATCCTGCCTGCAACGCCGCGGCTATTATGACATTGGCATGACCACGACGAACGACCGCCCATCGGCAGGCCGTGTTGTGGTGTACGAATTCCGACGGAGGGCGCCGGGCGTCAGGCGACTCCAACGACCCGCGCGCTCGGATCGGCGCATGCGGCGGCAGCTATCAGGAGCCCGACCGCGAACCGCGCCCAGAGTGCGCGCGGTCGCGCCCGACGCGCATTGCGGCCGGTCGTACGCGCGAGCACCCGTTGCATCAGGTGAGCGCCGTGCCGCAGTTCCAGCACAGGTCGAAGTTCCCGGGCGACTGCTCGCCGCACTTGCGGCAATAGACCGGAATCGTGCGGCGCGCCGCCTCAAGCTCCATTTCGCGCAACAGCGCCTGCGCGCGCGGCGCATCGGCATCGTCGGCGATCCAGACCTGCGGCTGCGCGACGTCGAGCGGAACGTCGCCGGCGATGCTCGACATGTGCTCGTTGAACACGTGCGCGCGGATCCCGGCCTGGTTCAGCCGGTCGGCCACCAGATACGCGTCGTACCGCTGGCGGGCGACGTAGACGCGAATCATCGCGAAGGACGCCATTCGGACAGCACGATCGCGAGCCGCTCGAGCACACGGGCGAGCGGCGCGGCGCGTGCCGCGTCGAACGACTCCGGATCGGCTTCGTCCATGTAGCCGGCCTGCGCCATTTCGAGCTGCAACGCGTGCACGCCGTGGGCGGGCCTGCCGTAGCGGCGCGTGATGTAGCCACCCTTGAAGCGGCCGTTGACCACGTGCGTGAATCCGCTTGCCGTCGCGATGACGTCCGTCGCCAGCGCTTGAACCGACGGCTCGCAGCTCGCCCCGTCGTTCGTGCCGAGGTTCAGGTCGGGAAGGCGTCCCGCAAAAAAACGCGGCACCCGCGACGCGATCGAGTGGCCGTCGAGCAGGACCGCAAAGCCGTGCCGCTCGCGCACTCGCGCAGTCTCGCCGGCGAGCAGCGCGTGATATGCGTCGAAGAACGTCGCGCGCCGGGCGCTGATTTCAGCTTCTCCCGGCTCCTCTGCGGGAGCGTACACAGGCTCGCCGGCGAACGTGCGCGTCGGGCACAACTCCGTGTTGTCCGCACCCGGGTAGAGCGCCGTACCCGAGGGATCCCGGTTCAGGTCGACGACATAGCGCGAATGCGTCGCGGCAATCAGCGTCGCGCCCGTCGCCGCAACAAAGCGGTAGAGCTTGTCGACGTGCCAGTCGGTGTCCGGAACGCGCCGCGCCGGCGGCGACAATCGCAGCGCGATCGCGTCGGGAACGTGCCGGCCGGCGTGCGGGACGCTCACGATCAGCGGCGCATCGCCGCGTGCAATCTGCCACAGCAGCATCAGGCGCCTCCCCGCGCGATATCCCCGGCGGTGCGCGCTTCCATCGTCACGGCGTTCCGCGGACGAGCCGGCCTGCGCGAAATACGGCGGTGCACGCGTCGCACCCGATGCGATACGCGAGCTCGGCGGGCTCGGCGAGGTCCCACAACGCGATGTCGGCGCGCATTCCCTGCGCGAGCGTGCCGCGATCGGCGAGGCCGAGCGCGCGTGCCGCGTTCCGCGTGACTCCGGCGAGCGCCTCGCCCGGCGTCATGCCGAACAGCGTGCAGGCCATGTTCATCATCAGCGGCAGCGACGTCGCGGGCGACGTTCCCGGGTTGCAGTCGGTCGAGATCGCGATCGGCACGCCATGCGCGCGCAACGCCGCGAGTGGCGGCGGACGCGTCTCGCGCAGCGCATAGTACGCGCCCGGCAGCAGCACGGCGACCGTTCCGGCGCGCGCCATCGCCGCGACGCCGGCATCGTTCGTGTACTCCAGATGGTCCGCCGAAAGCGCGCCGAATTCGGCGGCAAGCGCGGCGCCGTCGCCGTCGGAAAGCTGGTCGGCGTGCAGCTTGACCGGTAGACCGCTGGCGCGCGCGGCGTCGAACACTCGCCGCGTTTGCGCGGCGGTGAAGCCGATCGTCTCGCAAAACGCGTCGACGGCATCGACGACGCCTTCGCGCGCCGCGGCCGGGATCGTTTCGCTGCACACCCGCTCCACATAGTCGTCGGCGCGGCCCGTGTACTCGGGTGGCACCGCATGTGCGGCGAGCAGCGTCGTGCGTACGTCGACGTCGCAGCGCGCGCCGAGGAGCCGCGCCACGCGCAACTGCTTGAGCTCGCTTTCGGTGTCGAGGCCGTAACCGGACTTGATCTCGACAGTGGTCGCACCCTGCGCCGCCATTGCCGCGAGCCGCGGCGCACTGGCGGCGGCGAGCGCGTCGGGACTCGCCGCGCGCGTCGCTTCGACCGTCGACCGGATGCCGCCGCCGGCGGCGGCGATCTCGGCGTAAGAAACACCCTCGAGGCGGCGCTCGAATTCGTTCGCTCGGTTGCCCGCGTACACGAGATGCGTATGACAGTCGACGAGGCCGGGCGTCGCCCACCGCGCACGGCAGTCGATCGTTTGCGCGGCCGTTGCGTCGCGCGGCAGATCGCGCATCCCGCCGACCCATGCGATCCCACCGTCGCGAATGCCGAGCGCGGCGTCGTCGACGATGCCGTATCCGGCGGCGTCACGCATCGTCGCGAGGCGGACGTGCGTCAGGAGGGTGGTGAACATGCGTATCGGCTTCGCAGCGTCAGCCGGGGCCTGTCCCCGGATCGATGCGCGCGAGCGCCGCGCGGTAGCGCCGCAGCACGTCCTGCTCGCGCGCATGGCGGCCTTCGCGCACGATGAAGCGCCCGCCGCACAGCACGTCGCGCACGGGCTTGCGCGCCGGACCGAAAATCGCAGCGTCGAGCAGATGCAGGAGCGGCTGTTCGGCAAGCGCAGGCTCGTCGGCGTCGAGCACGATCAGGTCGGCGCGCCGGCCCGCTTCGATCGTGCCGGCCTCGCGTGCGATGGCCTGCGCACCGCCGGTTGCGGCTGCCGCCCACAACGCAGAACCCACCGGCCGCCCGGGCGCGCCGGCCAGCACGTTGCGCCTGCGCACGCGCAGCCGCTGCGACCATTCCAGCTGGCGCACTTCGGCAAAGGGGTCGATCAGCGTGTTCGAATCGGTGCCGATGCCGAACGCGCCGCCGTCCGCGAGGTATTTTTCGGCGCTGAACACGCCGTCGCCGAGATCGGCTTCGGTGGATGGACACAAACCGGCCACCGCGCCGCTCGCGGCGAGCCCGGCGACTTCGCGATCGGTCATGTGCGTCGCATGGACGACGCACCAGCGCGCGCCGAGGTGCGCGTGCGAAAGCAGCCACTCCACCGGGCGCATGCCGCTCCATGCATGGCACTCGTCGACCTCGCGCGTCTGCTCCGCGGCGTGGATGTGAATCGGCATCCGCGGTGTCGCGAGCCGCAGGATCTTCTCGAACTCCTCCGGCGTCACGGCACGCAGGCTGTGCGGCGCGATGCCAAGCACGTAGCCTTCCTCGTGCGCCTTGCGCGCGAGCCTGTCGAGCAGCCGCTCGAACGTGTAAGTGCTGTGCACGAAACGGCGCTGCAACGGCGCGGTCGCCGCGCCGCCGAAGTTGCCGTGCGCGTAGAAGACCGGCAGCAGCGTGAGCGCGATACCGGCCGTCTTCGCCGCGGAAACGATGCGCCATGCGAGCTCGGCGGAATCGGCATACGGCTTGCCGTGCGGATCGTGGTGAACGTAGTGGAATTCCGCGACCGCGGCGTAACCCGCCTTCGCCATTTCCACGTACGCCTGGCAGGCGATCGCCTCGAACGCATCGGCGTCGAGCCGGTCGACCGCGGCATACATCGCCTGCCGCCACGTCCAGAACGTGTCGTCGTGCGTCGGGGACGGCAAGCCGCTGCGACCCGCGATCGCGCGCTGGAACGCATGCGAGTGAACGTTCGGCATCGCCGGTATCACGGGGCCCGCGAGGCGCTCGTCGCCTGCGGCAGGCGCGCGCCGCTCGACACGCTCGATGCGGCCGTCGTCGGCAACGACGAGCGCGACGCCGCTCTGCCAACCGTCGGGCAGCAGGGCAAAGGGCGCGTGGAGTGGTTTCATCGATCGTATATGGGGTCGGAGACTACTTTCCCGACCGTCTCGAATCGCCAATGCGTCGGCGCTACTTTCCCGTTCGTCTCGAATGATCTGCAAGCTCGAGCGAAGGTCGTCTCCGACCCGTCGCCGATTGTAATCCGCGCTGCCGCGGATGCCGCATAATGCTGGGCGTCATTCGTCGAAGGGGAGGCTTTCATGCGCAACATCGTGCTGTTGGCGACCGGGCTCGCGCTCGGCGCGCTTTCGGTTACCGCGTCGTCGCAGACCAAGGTAGCGATCGGCTACTCGGGTTGGACCGGGTTCGCGCCGCTCACGCTCGCCAAGGAGGCCGGCATTTTCAAGAAGCATGGCCTCGACGTCGACATGAAAAAGATCCCGCAGAAGGACCGCCACCTCGCGATCGCGTCGGGCGACGTGCAATGCGCGGCGACGACCGTCGAGACATGGATCGTCTGGAACGCGAACGGCGTCGCGACGAAGCAGATCTTCCAGATGGACAAGAGCTACGGCGCCGACGGCATGGCCGTGCGCAACAACATCGCGAAGATCGCCGATCTCAAAGGCAAGACGGTAGCGGCCTCCGCGCCCGGCACGGCGCCGTACTTCACGCTCGCGTGGTTCCTGAAGAAGAACGGGCTGTCGGTCAAGGACGTGACGGTCGTCAACCTGGAGCCCGGACCCGCGGCGCAGGCCTTCGTCGCAGGACAGAACGACGCGGCGATGACCTACGAGCCGTACCTGTCCACGGTCCGCGCCAATCCGCAGGCGGGCAAGATCATCGCGACGACGCTCGACTATCCGATGATCATGGACACGTTCGGCTGCACGCCGAAGTTCCTTGCCGACAACCCGAAGGCGGCACAGGCGCTGACCGACAGCTACTTCGAGGCGGTCGCGATGATCCAGAAGGATCCGCAGAAGAGCTACGAGATCATGGGCACCGACGTCAAGCAGAGCGGCGAGCAGTTCGGCGGCTCGGCGAAATACCTGCGCTGGCAGGACAAGGCCGCGAACCAGAAATTCTTCAACGGCGAGCTGCAGCAGTTCAGCAAGGAAGCGGCCGAGCTGCTGAAGGAGATTGGCACCATCAAGTCAGTGCCCGACATCGACTCGCTTTACGACACACGGTTCATCAAGTAGCGCACCCACGTCGTTCTGCGTGATACCCCGTCGCCGGCGGCGGGGAACCGCGAGCGGGTGAAGCCACGATGACGCCGCTTGTTCCCGTCAGTCCCGCGCGCAAGGTCGTGCTGGGACTGGCGTTCTTCGCGCTGTTCGTCGTCGCGTGGAGCATCGTGACGTTCGGGGGCTTCGTGCCGAAGACGTTCCTCGCCGACCCATGGACGATGCTGCACGAAGGATGGCTGCTGTTCACGCAGTTCGGCTTCGCGAAGGACGTCGGCATCACGATATGGCGCGTACTCGGCGGCTTCATCCTCGCCGCGGCGGTCGGCGTGCCGCTCGGCATCGCGATGGGCGCGTACAAGCCGATCGAGGCTTTCTTCGAGCCGTTCGTGTCGTTCGCCCGCTATCTGCCCGCGTCGGCGTTCATTCCGCTGCTGATCCTGTGGGCCGGCATCGGCGAGCTGCAGAAGCTCCTCGTCATCTTCATCGGGTCGTTCTTCCAGATCGTGCTGATGGTGGCGGTCACGGTGGGATCCACGCGCCGCGATCTCGTCGAAGCGGCGTATACGCTCGGCGCCGAATCCGCCGGCATCGTCCGGCGCGTCCTGCTGCCGAGCGCTGCGCCTTCGATCGCCGAGACGCTGCGGCTCGTGCTCGGCTGGGCGTGGACCTACGTGATCGTCGCCGAGCTGATCGGCGCGTCAAGCGGCATCGGCCACATGATCACGGACAGCCAGGCGCTGCTGAACACCGGGCAGATCATCTTCGGCATCATCCTGATCGGCATCGTCGGGCTGATCTCGGATCTCTCGTTCAAGCAGGCCAATCGAGCGCTCTTCCCGTGGGCCATCGTGTGAGGTACTAGGTTGAGCGCGCTCGCGATCGACAACGTCTCGCGCACGTTTGCCGGCGTGCACGGCGGACCGCCCACGCAGGCGCTGCTGCCGACGTCGATCGCCGTCACCGACAACGATTTCATCACGATCCTCGGGCCGTCGGGATGCGGCAAGAGCACGCTGCTGCGCATCGTCGCGGGACTCGACACGCCGACCGGCGGCGAAGTCAGGCTCGACGGCCAAACGGTGCGCCGGCCGGGCGCGGATCGCGGCATGGTGTTCCAGAGCTATACGCTGTTCCCCTGGCTCACCGTCGTCGAGAACATCTGCTTCGGCCTGCGCGAGAAGGGGATGCCGCAGGCGCGGCAGGCCGAGATGGCGGCGCACTACGTCGACAAGGTCGGGCTGCGCGGATTCGAGCGTCACTATCCGAAGATGCTGTCGGGCGGCATGCAGCAGCGCACGGCGATCGCGCGCGCACTCGCGAACGAGCCGCGGATCCTGCTGCTCGACGAGCCGTTCGGCGCGCTCGACAACCAGACGCGCTCGCTGATGCAGGAGCTTCTGCTGTCGATCTGGGAAAGCGAGCGGAAGACGGTGCTGTTCGTCACGCACGACATCGAGGAAGCGATCTTCATGGCCAATCGCGTGCTCGTGATGTCGGCACGCCCGGGACGGATCAAGGCCGAGGTCGCGGTGCCTCTCGGGCATCCGAGGCATTACACGGTCAAGACGTCACCGGAGTTCTCCGCGCTGAAGGCGCAGCTCACCGAGCAGATCCGCGTCGAGGCGCTGAAAGCCGCATGACGGCGAACCGGGAACCCGCCGGCGCGGCGCCTGTCGGAAGGCGGTGCCCCTTTCCGACCTTCCGATGACCGCTCGCCATTGGCGGCTCGCCGCCATTGCGGGGGCGCTGATCTTCGCGCTTTCGTCCGCGGCCTTCGCGACGCCCGGCGCGCCTGCGCAGGCCGAAATCGATCACCTGCTCAAGTTCGTCGCCGCGTCGAACTGCACGTTCGTGCGCAACGGCACCGAATACGCAGCGGACAAGGCGAGCGAGCATCTGGCAGGAAAGTTCCGATTTGCCGCCAGCCGGATCGCGACCGCCGAAGACTTCATTCGCGACCTCGCCTCGCAGAGCAGCATGTCGGGCGAGGCGTACCACGTGAAATGCGGCAAGGTCGACACGCCGGCGGGCGTGTGGCTTACCGGGGAATTGCGGCGGTATCGCGAGTCGCGCCTGCGCGCGGCGCACTAGGCAGCAGCTTTACGACGGGCGATCAGTAGCGGCCGCCGTTCTTTTGCCATCTCCATGCGTCGGCGCAGATCGCATCGAGGTCGCGCGTGGGACGCCAATCGAGCAGCGCGGCGGCGCGCGAGATGTCGGCGCAGCTTCCGGCCACGTCGCCGGGCCGGCGGGGCCCCATGATCCGCGGCACCGGCCTTCCACACGCCCGCTCGAACGCCGCGATCCCCGCGAGTACCGACGTCACATGGCCGCTGCCCAGGTTCACGGCCAGCGTTCCGGGCTTCGTCCGGACATGCTTCAGCGCGCGCACGTAGCCGTCGGCGAGATCCTGCACGTGCACGTAATCGCGCACACCGGTGCCGTCCGCGGTGTCCCAATCGTCCCCGTGCACGACGAGCTCGGCGGCCTCGCCGGTCGCGACCCTGCAAAGCTGCATCAGCAGGTCCGTCGGACGTCCGCGCGGCGCTTTGCCCATCATGCTCGACGAGTGCGCGCCCGCGGCATTGAACTTGCGCACGATCGCGATTCGCCAGTTGGCGTTGGCTTTCGCAAGATCGCGCAGAAAATCCTCGACGACCCGCTTCGTCCGGCCGTATACGTTGACCGGCTGCAACGGCGTCTCCTCCGTCAGCTTGAGATCGGTGGCGTCGCCGTACACGCTCGCAGCCGAGCTGAACACGAGCGTGGCAACGCCGGCCTCGCCCATCACTTCGATCAGCGACAGCGTCCCGCCGACGTTGACGTCGTAATAGGCGAGCGGCCGCGCCTCGGACTCCGCGACGCTTTCGAGCCCCGCGCAGTGGACGACCGCCGCGATCGGATGATCGTGAAACGCCGCGCGCAAGGCCGCCAGGTCGCGGACGTCGGCGGTGATGCAAGGTACCGGCCGTCCCGCGAGAGCTTCCAGGCGGCTGCGGATCGCGGGCGTGCTGTTGCTGAAATTGTCGAGGACAACGGGCGCGAAACCGTTGCGCGCCAGCTCGACGACGATGTGGGATCCGAGAAAACCGGCGCCGCCGGTCACGAGAACGGTCTCGGGCATGATTGAATGCTACACGGTTTGCTGCGGAATCCGGAAACCCGCAGGGCCGCCCGATTGCCACACGTTCCGTACAGCGCAATGAAGTTGCGGAAATGCAACCCGGCCGGGATTCGCGGCGAAGCGCGAATGCATCTCCAACCCGGATCTCCAGATGAAAAAAAGCCGGGCGACGCCCGGCTTTTGTCGCGATCGTCTCGCCAGCGCTATGCGGCCGCCGCTTCCCCGGCGGATGCCTCGGGACGATCGACCAGCTCGATCAGCGCCATCGGCGCTGCATCGCCTTGCCGGAAGCCGAACTTCAGTATCCGCAGGTAGCCGCCGGGCCGCGTCTTGAAGCGCGGGCCGAGCTCGTCGAACAACTTCGTCACGACGTCGCGGTCGCGAAGGCGCGCAAACGCCAGCCGGCGGTTCGCCACCGTCGGGGTCTTGCCGAGCGTGATCAACGGCTCGGCGACGCGGCGCAGCTCCTTCGCCTTCGGCAGCGTGGTGCGGATCGCCTCGTGCGTGAACAGCGAGTTGGTCATGTTGCGCAACATCGCGAGGCGGTGCGCGCTCGTGCGGTTCAGCTTCCGCAATCCGTGACGGTGTCTCATCGCTCTATCCTGTCTTTTCCGCTGAAAATCGTCGGGCTTCGCCCGCGATTTTCAGGAAGCCCTACCCATGAAAGTAGGGGTTTACCTTTCATGGGCGGTCGAGCCCCGCCGGCGGCCAGTTCTCGAGCCGCATGCCGAGCGAAAGCCCGCGTGATGCGAGCACTTCCTTGATCTCGTTCAGCGACTTGCGCCCGAGATTCGGCGTCTTCAGAAGCTCGGTTTCCGAGCGCTGGATCAGGTCGCCGATGTAGTAGATGTTCTCGGCCTTGAGGCAGTTGGCCGAGCGCACGGTGAGCTCGAGGTCGTCGACCGGGCGCAGCAGCACGGGATCCACCTGCGGCGACGCGCGCTCCGCGGAAGGCTGGTCGGTGCCCTTCAGGTCTGCGAACACCGAAAGCTGTTCGACGAGCACGCTCGCGGCGTAGCGAACGGCCTGCTCCGGCTCGACAACGCCGTTCGTCTCGATGTCGAGAACGAGCTTGTCGAGGTCGGTGCGCTGCTCCACCCGGGCCGATTCGACGGCGTAGCTGACGCGCCGCACCGGCGAGAACGACGCGTCGAGCAGGATGCTGCCGATCGTGCGGCCGCCTTCCGGCTTCGTGCGCATCGTTGCGGGCTGGTAGCCGCGGCCCTTCTCGACCTTGATCTCCATCTCGATCTTGCCACCGGCCGTCAGGTGCGCGATCAGGTGCTCGGGGTTGATGATCTCGACGTCGTGGTTGGGCTCGATGTCGGCCGCCGTGACCGGGCCTTCGCCGCTCTTCGACAGCTTGAGCATCACGTGGTCGCGGTTGTGCAGCTTCAGCACGACCCCCTTCAGGTTGAGCAGCACGTCGACGACGTCTTCCTGCACGCCGTCGAGCGCCGAATACTCGTGCAGCACGCCGGTGATCTTGACCTCGGTCGGCGCGTACCCCGGCATCGACGACAGGAGCACGCGCCGCAGCGCGTTCCCGAGCGTGTGCCCGTACCCGCGCTCGAACGGCTCCATCACCACCTTGGCGTGGAACGGCGACATGCTCTGCACGTCGATGATGCGGGGTTTCAACAGAACGTTGCTCTGCATGCGATACCTTTATGCGGAAAACTTCTGATGGAAACGACGGCGAGCGGCTTGGGCCGCCGCCGTCGAATATCGATCACTTGGAGTACAACTCCACCACCAGGCTTTCGTTGATGTCCTGGCCGAACTCCGAACGGTCGGGAGCGCCCTTGAACGTGCCGGTCATCTTTTTCGCGTCGACCTCGACCCACGACGGGAAGCCGACCTTCTCGGCGAGCTGCAGCGCATCCTGGATGCGCAGCTGCGACTTCGCCTTGTCCGTGGTCGCGACGACGTCGCCGGACCGAAGCACCGCCGAGGGCACGTTGACGACCTTGCCGTTGACCGTGATCGCGCGGTGCGAGACGAGCTGCCGCGCCTCGGCGCGCGTCGAGCCGAGGCCCATCCGGTAGACGACGTTGTCGAGCCGGGATTCGAGCAGCTGCAGCAGGTTCGTGCCGGTCGAGCTCTTGCCCTTCGTCGCCTCGGCGAAATAGCGGCGGAACTGCCGCTCGAGCACGCCGTAGATGCGGCGGAGCTTCTGCTTCTCGCGCAGCTGCTTGCCGTAGTCGGACATGCGCATGCCGGACTTCACGCCGTGCTGGCCGGGCTTGGTGTCGAGCTTGCACTTCGAGTCGAGCGAGCGGCGCGCGCTCTTGAGGAAGAGGTCGGTGCCTTCCCGCCGCGCCAGCTTGCACTTCGGTCCAACGTATCTAGCCACTG
>Ga0157373_10001145_pt1 | contig 20351 bp, 18 predicted proteins | sample C65metaG_FD_113460 | JGI IMG/M metagenome (GOLD analysis project Ga0157373, IMG submission 113460) | Corn rhizosphere microbial communities from Kellogg Biological Station, Michigan, USA - C6-5 metaG | ecosystem: Host-associated > Plants > Roots > Rhizosphere > Soil | place: USA: Michigan... | reverse complement strand
TTTTTTCATTCCAGTGGCTTTGTTAGTCATTATTGTTTCCCGTGTTGTCCCCCGAATTCCAGCTCTGCAGGTACTCATTTTCGTGTTCAGTTTTTTGACCATGTATGACTGGCTTAGGGTCACGAACCGCCTTTATCGCAATGCCTGCGTATTGCTGGCGCTCGGCGTTGCGACCGTTCTGCTGCGCTGGCTGCGCAGGCACGAGGAAACTGCTGCCAAGGTTGTCCGGCGCTCTGCGCCCTGGCTGCTGGCTTCCTTTGCGCTCATTATCCTCGGCATGGAAGGTGGCATGCGTTTACATGAGTACTATGCCACCTCCAGTCTGGTCGCAGCTGAGGACGGCAGTCCGAATGTGATTGTGATTGTTTTTGATACGCTGCGCGCCGATCATCTTTCATCGTACGGTTATAGCCGGCCGACCAGCCCGGAGATCGACCGGCTCGCGCAACACGGCGTATTGTTTGAAAACGCAATTGCGTCTTCTTCTTGGAGCCTTCCCTCGCACGCCTCGCTGGTTACCGGCCGCCCGGTGCATGAGCACGGGTGGGGAAACGTGCGCCAGATTCCGTGGCTGGGTTGGGGAGACTCCGCGCTGAACCATCTTCCCACGCTGGGCGAGGCGCTTCAGCATCGCGGATATCGCACCGGCGCCTTCTCCGCGAACAGTGTGTACTTCACCAGCAATGTCGGCCTGGGCCGCGGATTTCTACATTTCGAAGACTATTTCGAAAACGCCGGCGATGCTTTCGTCCGTACCGAGTTCGGCCGTCAATTCTCCCGTCGTTATATGAATCGCAGTCCGAAAAGCGCATTTACTCGCGGCTTTCGGGCTTTGGGGCTCGGGTCATGGCTCGATAAAGACTCGGAGGGTTCAGGAACATACGGGGGGGCATTCGGCGTCCGCAAACGTGCCGACGAAGTTAATTCTGAGGCCTTGGATTGGATCCAGCGCGACTCGAAGCATCCATTTTTCGCGTTTTTGAATTACTTCGACGTACATTACGCGTACGGCGGCCCTAAGAATTACTCGAAGCCCGCATGGGACCATGGCAGCACAGTGGATTCGTACGATGCCGGTCTGCATTATGCTGACGACAACCTCGGACGGTTGCTCCAGCGTCTCGACGAATTGGGCATTCTAAAAAATACCATCGTCATCGTCACTTCGGATCACGGCGAATCGCTGGGTGATCACGGTCTTCAGTATCACGGCGCCGCTCTTTACCGGGAAGTTATTCGTGTTCCACTGATCATTGCTTATCCCGGTCACGTTTCGCAGGGTATTCGTGTGGAGCGTCCGGTGAGCACTGCGTCGATTGCAAATACAGTGATGGATCTCGTCGGAGAGCATTTGAATGCTTTTCCCGGTCCTTCGCTCACTGAGCTTTGGCAGAATCCGTCGGCAGCGCAGAATTGGCCTGATTCATTATCGGAACTTCCCCAGACCAACAATCTCACTCCTGACGATAAGGCGATGGCAGAAAAAGAGCCAATTGCCAGCAGTGGTTCCATGCGATCGGTGGTTACGCCCCGCTGGCACCTTATTCAGCACGATAAATGGCCCGACCAGATTTATGACTGGAGAACGGATCCGCAAGAATCCAGGAATTTGATCGGTACTGCCGAGGGCCGCGCCGCGGGAAATGAAATACTTTCGCGTTTAAACCGCTAAAGTTAGTATTTTTGAACTATTGTGCCAAGCGATCGGTCCGACGCACAATGTACTCAACGTCCTCATAGTAATGGCCCCCTCCGGCCTGAGAACTGAGGAGTTCAACCCACGAAGCCAAAGCCGCCCGCTAAGGGCGGTTTTGGTTTTGCGATCGAATTAAACTAATCCCGCCTTCTACTTTGCCTTCCTGTGATCGTGAGTATAATGTTGCGTTCATTCGCGAACTCGGTTGCAAAAACAAACTTGAGGAGTTTCATGGCAAACGATCCTGAGTTTTCTTCTCCTACCCGAAGAGGTTTTCTCGCAACCACCGGAGGCGTGCTCGCCGGAGCCGTCGCTGCGCCGCGCAATCTTGCGGCCGCGACGCCGCAGTCAGATGATGCAGGCGCGTCATCGCCAAAGCCGCGCAGAAAGATTCCCATCGGCGTCTTCGATCCGGCGTTTCCAGATTTAACCACCGATGAACTCGTGAACAAATACGCCCGTCTCGGCGTCGAGGCGGCTGAAATCGGGACCGGCGGATATCCCAACAACAAGCATTGCCCGATGCCCGAGTTACTCGCTGATCCCGCAAAGCTGAAAGCCTGGAGAAAGAAATTCGACGATCACAATATCCTGATCGCGACTCTGAGCTGTCACGGGAATCCAGTGCATCCCGACAAGGCTGTCGCTGCCCGGGACGCGGAACTCTTCAAACAGACCGTGCTGCTGGCAGAGAAGCTTGACGTAAAGGTGATTGTTGGATTTTCCGGATGCCCAGGCGCGAATCCCACCGATGCGAATCCCAATTGGATTACCTATCGTTGGCCTCCCGAATACGCTGCCGCACAGGATTGGCAGTGGAAGGAGCGCCTCATTCCGTACTGGAAGAGTGCAGTGAAATTCGCGCGCGATCACGGCATCCATCGCGTGGCCTTGGAGATGCATCCCAATTTTTGTGTGTACAATCCGCTCACATTGCTCAAGCTGCGCGAAGCCGTGGGCGAAGAGATTGGCGCCAACAACGACCTGAGCCATCTGTTCTGGCAGGGGTGCAATCCCGTAGAAGTGATCCACATGTTGGGGAAGCAGGGCGCGATCTTCCACGCGCACATGAAGGACACCGTTCTATATCCCGATAAAGTTGCCCGTTATGGCGTGCTGAATTTTGTGTTCGAGAAGCAGGACTTGAAGACCGCGTCCGACGCGTTCCGCGCTGTTGGCTACGGCCACGGCGCCAGCCAGTGGAAGGACATCATGCGCGCCTACATGGACGTGGGCTACGACGGAATCTTCAGCGTGGAAAACGAAGACCCGATTCTCTCTGGGGAAGTGGGAGTTGAGCGCGCGCTCTACGTGTTGAAAAACGTACGTGAAGAGTTGCTGACAGAAACCGTGTAACGGTCGAGATTTTTACGGGAGAGAAGATGAATCGAAGACAGTTTGTGGGGACTTTAGGCGCGGCGGCACTCGCCTCGCGCTTCAGCTGGGCGGCAAATGCCCATCGCATCGAAAAGATCGGACTCGAGCTTTACACGGTTCGCGACGCACTGGGCAAGGACTTTGAAGGCACTCTCGCCCGCGTGGCGAAAATCGGCTACAAGGAAGTTGAATTTGCGGGCATGTTCGCTAAACTTCCCGACTTCACTCCCGCTCCGAAGCATGCACTGGAAGTTCTGAAAGCCAACGGCCTGACTGCGCCGGCCACGCACGTTCCGTACACTGCGCTTTCCCCAGCCAACTGGCCCAAAGTGATTGAGGCCAGCGAAATCGTTGGAAACAAATACATCGTAAATCCTTCGATCGACCGCGAACTGGCGAAGACTGCGGACGGCTGGAAGAAAGCGGCGGAAACTTTTAATCGCGCCGGCAAAGAAAGCATGCGCTCGGGCATCCACCTGGGGTATCACAATCACGTTGAGGAATTTAAGCCTGTGGATGGCAAGCTGCCATATGACATTCTGCTTACGGAGTGCGATCCCAAGCTGGTTGTGATGGAAATGGACCTGGGTTGGGCGCACAAGGCGGGCGCGGATCCCCTGGCGTATTTCGCGAAATATCCGGGGCGGTTTCCGCTGGTGCATGTAAAGGATTTCGACAAAGACGGCAACATGACCGAGGTCGGGAAAGGCGTCATTGACTGGAAAGCGATCTTCGCCAAGGCCGACCTGGGTGGAATCAAGCACTACTTCGTCGAGCACGATGATCCGAAAGATCCATTCGCCAGCGCTCAGACCAGCTACGAATACTTGGAGAAACTGCGGTTCTGAAAAATGGTCATTGGCTGTTAGCAGGCTAATGACGAAGTCCTCGTTTTTGCCCTACGACGGGGCCCAATGATCGACGACGAATTGTTAGCCCGGAGATTCCATGGCACAGGTAGTTCGCTCCCCAAAGACTTACGACGTTTGCATTGTCGGCTCCGGCGCGGCCGGTGGAACCGCAGCCAAGATTCTTACTGACGGCGGATTGAATGTGGTCATGCTCGAGGCGGGGCCACCATTGAACCCAGCTAAAGACTTTAAAGAGCATGTCTGGCCGTATGACCTGCCGCATCGCGGCGTCGGAATCGGCGGAAAGCAGGCGGCGGATTTCGGGGAGTTCCTGGCGCCGAATGGCTCATGGAATATTGAAGGCGAACCTTACACCGTCGCACCCGGATCGAGGTTCCGCTGGTTCCGTTCGCGTATTGTGGGCGGGCGCACCAATCACTGGGGAAGAATCGCCCTGCGCTTCGCGCCCGTAGATTTCAGATCGCGCTCCACGGATGGCATGGGAGATGACTGGCCCATCACCTACGAAGACGTCGCTCCTTATTACGACAAAGTCGAATCGTTTATAGGTGTTTTCGGAACCAAAGAAGGCGTCTCCAGCGCACCTGACGGCATCTTTATGCCTCCGCCGAAGCCCCGCTGTACCGAGACAATCGTTAAGAAAGCCTGTGACAAGCTAAATATCACCTGCATTCCCTCACGGCTGGCGGTCATCACACAGGCGCACAATGATCGGCCACCGTGCCACTACTGCGGGCAGTGTGGACGCGGCTGCATCAGCGCTTCTAATTTCAGCTCCAGCCAGGTGATGATCCCGATGGCCGAGAAGACGGGCCGGTTTACCTTGATCACTGGCGCGATGGCCCGCGAGATTGTTTTGGGCAAGGATGGCAAAGCCGAAGCGGTTTCTTATATCGACAAAGCAACGCGGTCCGAAAAGATGATCCATGCCAAAGCATTTGTCGTCGGGGCGAGCGCGTGCGAATCGGCACGGCTGCTGCTGAATTCAAAATCTCCGATGTTTCCCGACGGAATTGCCAATTCCTCCGGCGTGGTCGGCAGATACCTGACCGATAGTGTTGGCAGCTCCGGCGGCGGCGTACTTCCTTATATGACCAAGATGCCGCCCCACAATCACGATGGTGTTGGCGGGATGCACATGTATATCCCATGGTGGAAATTCGATCGCAAGAACGACTTCCTTCGCGGATATCACGTCGAGTTGTGGGGTGGACGGGACATGCCGGGCGTGGGTGAGTTTGGGGAGCTTTGCGAAACCGTCGAAGGCTATGGCGTCGGGCTGAAGCAGGCATGCCGCTCGGCGTACGGAACCTATATCGGATTTGGCGGACGCGGTGAAATGATTCCGAATGAAAACAGCTTCTGCGAAATTGATCCCAGCACTGTGGACGAGTGGGGTATTCCGGTACTGCGCTTCCATTGGCAATGGAGCGACAATGAAATAAAGATGGCGCACGATATGCAACAAACTTTCCGCGAGATTGTCGAAGCCGCGGGAGGAACCTATAACGACCAAACGCGATCGGACGGACCGAACCCTTACGGTATTCAAGATGGCGGCGTCATCATTCACGAGCTCGGAGTGGTGCGTATGGGAAACAGCCCCAAGACCTCAGTCCTGAACGGCTTTTGCCAGACGCACGATGTGAAGAATCTTTTTGTCACCGACGCGGCATCCTTCGTCAGCAACCCGGACAAGAACCCTACGTTGACCATCATGGCGCTGTCGTGGCGTGCTTCCGAGTATCTGTTGGACGAAGCTAAGAAGGGGAATCTGTAGCGGAACATGATGATTCGTAAATGCGTGCGTGCTCTCGGTTCGACAATCTGTGCGGGTGCGCTTTTTATAAGCAGCCACGTCTCCGGCCAGCAAAAACCGTTGACCGCGCGCCAGGTGATCGGGCAGATACAGGCGCACGTGGGAGTTCCATGGCATCCCGACACCGTGGACACCTTCAAGGCGGGGAATCCCGATAGCCCGGTCACAGGAATTGCGGTCACGATGATGGCCACGCTTGACGTGCTTAAGCGTGCGGCTGCCGCTGGCAACAACCTGATCATCACGCATGAGCCTACGTTTTTTGACCATCTCGACAAAGCCACTGACCTGGCTGCCGGTGAAAATGATGCGGTTCTGCGGGAAAAGCGTGAGTTCATAGAAAAGCATGGGCTGATCATCTGGCGTTTTCACGATCATTGGCATGCCCGCAATCCGGACGGGATTGAAGCAGGGATGGTGCATTCTTTGGGATGGGAGAAATTCCAAGACCCGAAGAACCAATATGTTTTTTCTTTACCCTCGACCACACTAGGTGATCTGGCCGGGTTCCTGGAGAGTCGCTTGCAAATTCGGGCGGTACGGGTAGTCGGAGACCCTCACATGCCGGTTACCGGCGTCGTGCTCAGTCCGGGGGCCGCAGGTTTCGGCCCAGAGACTCGCGCGCTGGAGATGAACGGCGTCCAGGTTGTTATCATCGGAGAAACCCGAGAGTGGGAGACGGTTGAATACGTAAGCGATGCAGTCACTGAAGGAAAACACAAGGCGCTGATAATACTTGGGCATATTCCCTCTGAGCAGGCCGGCATGGAAGAGTGTGCCCGCTGGCTCAAGGGCTTTGTCACCGAAGTGCCGGTCACTTTTATTCCCGCCAACGAGCCTTTTTGGATTCCGCAAGAACCTGTTGGGAAAGAGGAATCGAGAGGAAACTAAATGTCAGTTTCACGTCGTGACGTCCTTAAATCTCTGGCGGTGAGTGCCGCAGCCACGTCCGTACTTCGTGTCATCCCCGTACAGGCCGCGGAGATGGCACACCAGATGATCGCGGCGGAAAAAGCGGCCGCCCCGGCAAAAGGTTATACACCGAAATTTTTCCCGGCGCACGATTACAAAACCCTGCAGGCGCTGTGTCAATCAATTATTCCTGCGGATGCCGACTCGGGAGGAGCAATTGAAGCTGGTGCACCCGAATTCATCGATTTGCTGACCAGCGAAAACAAGGATTATCAACTGACCCTCGGAGGCGGGCTCATGTGGCTGGACGGGACGTGCACAGACCGTTATGGAAAGCTTTATCTCGACTGCGCGCCAGAGCAGCAAAAGGAAATTCTGGACAGGATTGCGTATCGCAAAAACGCACTGGCCGATTCATCTCTCAACCAGGGCGTGGCGTTCTTCTCGTTTTTGCGCAACATGACTGCCGACGGATTTTTCACCAGCCAGATCGGCATCAAGTATCTGGGTTATATCGGAAACACATTTCTTAAAGAGTTTCCCGGCTGCCCGCCGGTTCCTGAGGCTTAACCAGGCCTCGCACGGCATCAATGATCACGTCAGGTCGCACCAGAGGAATGTCGTGGCCGCTGCCTTCAGCAATTATCAATCGCGAATTGGAAGACAGCTTGAGGGCGTCGCGCTGCTGTTGGGTGTGCCGCGTCTCTTCCACCGCATCGTGGCCGAGCGCGGGGTCACGCGTAATCACAACCAGTGGCACATCGCCCAGACTCGCAACGTCCTGCATCTCAGCAGCGGCTGAAGAAAGTTGAGACCATTCGCGGTAAAAGGCGGCATAAGCCCGCGAGCGGCAATTGCCCGCTTCTGCAATGTTTCGAAATTCAGGCGGAGCTCCGGCGCACCAGTGACGCCATCGCGGCAGCCCGAACGGCATTGTCCACTGCATAAACCTGAGCCACAGCCGGTGGCTCAGCGGAAACACGGGCGACTGTCGCAGGTGGACCCCATCCACCAGCACCAGGCCTGCAGTTTTCTCCGGGAACTTGTGCGCGAACATCTGCGCAACCGCGGAGCCATACGAATGACCTACCAGAATGTAGGGTGGCTTCTCGCCTGCATTGCGCAGAACTGTGTGCAGTTCGTCAGCCATGACGCTCGGCACTCGCGTTCGTGGACTGGTATCGCTCCAGCCATATCCCGCGCGATCGTAGGAGCACACGCGGGCAAAGCGTGCTACTTCAGGCTGCACTCGATACCAGTCGAAATACGATCCTTCGAGGCCATACTCCAGCACAACAGTTGGTCCGGCGTCGCCGGTGCAGTTCAAATGAAGCCGGTAACCGCCGACATCGATTAGCCGGCCCGGAGATCGATATAAGCGGGCGTCGCGGGCGCGGGCACGATGTTCATATAGATAACCGACGGTGCCCGCAAGCAACACGGCGACTATTTCCGCCGCCAGAATGTAGCGCAGCCATCGAAGCGGGCGATCGGCATCGCCTCCGCCTAATTTTGCGACGATGAACGCCGCGGCTGCGGCGAGTGGCAGCGCGACGACCACTATAACTACCCCGCGCACCGGATGAATGGTTCCGATCACAACCTCCTGAGGTGAAAATTAAAAATACAACGAATCAGACCCACATTCCTGACTTCCTCTGCTGCCTGTGCCTTGCGTGGTTCACGGCGCTGATTCGGTACGGCAAAATCTCGCGGGCGAGCACGCCGGCGCCACACTGCTTGATGCTACATTGAATGCGGATCGCTTCACCACAAGAGGAGGATTTTCCATGGCCATGGGATACACGCCTTCGGGCGGCGCAGTGACGCATACGATGGTGACTACGCAATTCGAACTGGATGGCTTTCGGGTGGTGCGGACGCTGGGCGTAGTCCGAGGCATCGTAGTCCGGTCGCGCTCTATTTTCGGTACTATCGGCGCCAGCCTGCAAACGATTCTTGGCGGAAACATCACGCTGCTTACGCAGCTTTGCGAAAAGACGCGCTCTGACGCGTTTGACCTGATGTTGCAGCACGCGGCGCAACTCGGCGGCAATGCAGTCGTGGGGGCGCGCTACGACGCCACCGAAATCATGCAGGGTGTGACGGAAGTGCTGGCCTATGGCACTGCCGTTCTGGTCGAGCCTGTCAGTCATTCATGATCAGGACAGGATTGTTCCACCTGCTGGCTTATTTGTGGGCTGCGTTTGGCGTGTACTGGATGGGGGTGCCTTTGCTGAATCGCGCTCCCGCTCAGGGCAAATCGACACATTCAGGCGAATTTCGGCTTTACCGCCCCTTGCGATTGCTTATTCTGGCCGTCACTTTCTCATTGTTGTTCTGGGGCCACGCTGCAGTCGGATTTCTGGGCAGAAGATTTGCTCCAACTTCGGCGGCATTGGCGATTGCGGGATTCGCAGCTGCGCTGCTCGGCCTTGCTGTCGCGACGTGGGCACGCATAAACCTTGGGAGGTATTGGAGCGACAAGGTAGTGCTGCAGGCCGATCATAAATTGGTACGCAGCGGCCCGTACGCTTATATGCGCCATCCTATCTACACCGGCGTCTTACTGGGCGTGGCAGGAACGGCTGTGGTGCTCGGCGAGTGGCGCGGTGTAGCAGCGTTCCTTCTGCTGCTCACAAATTACATTATCAAGGCAAGAAGAGAAGAAAAAATTCTGGCGCAACAGTTTGGCGAGGAATTCAGGCTTCATCAAAAGCAGGCGGGCTTTCTGCTGCCTAAATTGCACTAACTCGATTGTGATGATCATGAACCGCAGAGTTCATCAAACCTTGCTCGTCGCTCTCACGATGGCTCCATTGCTTTCCGGACAAACTTACAAGTACATCCGCACGGGAAGATCTCAAGACGCCCATACTCATTCTCGTTTTGGCATTGCGATGATGGGAGGCGGCGATGATTTGGACGAAGCGTTCAGATGGCTGTGTCAAAAAGCAGATGGCGGGGATTTCCTGGTGCTGCGCGCAGCCGGAGATGACGAATACAACTCCTATGTCGCCGGACTGTGCCGGGCGAATTCTGTGGCGACGCTCATCATCCCAGATCGTGCATCGGCGCAGGACCCGAAAGTCGCTGACATTATCCGCAATGCGGAGGCGATCTTCATCGCCGGAGGAGATCAGGCCCGGTACGTCAATTTCTGGAAGGGTACGCCGGTTCAGGATGCTCTGAACGCAAACATAAAAGACGGCAAACCGATTGGTGGTACCAGCGCCGGACTGGCGGTGCTCGGTGAATTCATTTATGCAGCGCTAAAGGACAAGGAAGATGATAAGGATCTGACCTCGCCGGAGGTACTTCGCGACCCTTATACGGAACGCGTGACGGTCGTCCACACCTTTCTCAGCATTCCACTGCTGAAGAACACGTTGACAGACAGTCATTTTGCGAAACGTGACCGCATGGGACGGAGTCTGGGCTTCTTGTGCCGGATTGTCCAGGATGGCTGGTCGGCCCACCCGCGCGAAATTGCCGTCGATGAAAAATCCGCAGTTCTGGTGGAACCCGACGGTTCTTCTAAGATTGTGGGTACCGGCAAGGGGGCATACTTCATGGAACTCACGAAATCACCGGAGAACTGCTCGCCGGGGAAAACGCTGACGATGGGCGGCGTAGGTGTTTACCAGGCGCTCCGGAATTCGACCTTCAACCTGAAAAGTTGGTCGGGGAGCGGCGGGCGTCAGTACACTCTGGGCGTGATCAATGGCGAACTCCGCTGGCCGGAACATGTCCGTTACTAATTCATTTCAAACTGCTTAACGCTTGACAGCAGCTTTGGACCGCACCCCCGGCTGCCGAATTCAGCTCACGAGTTTTATTGCGTGCAACCCTGCCTTCTCATATGCTGCGATTAGCTATGGCCGTTGCCATCCCCACCGGTCCCGAGCAGTTGCTGCTGGAGTTGTTCGTTATCTTTGTCTCCGCAAAGGCCGTCGGAGAGCTGTTTGAGCGCATCAGCTTGCCTTCAGTGTTGGGGGAAATCCTCGCAGGAACTTTGCTCGGCCCATATGCGCTGGGCTGGATTCCGGTCACGGACATCATTCATACCGTAGCTGATCTGGGCGCGATTTTCGTGCTGTTCAGCGCCGGTCTGGAGACCAGTCCGGGGGAACTGATCCGTCTTGGCGGCAAATCAATGCGGGTTGCGGTGGCCGGAGTAGTCGTGCCCTTCGCCTTGGGTTTCGCATATATGAAACTCCGTGGAGACGTCAGCAGCGAGGCGGTATTTGTGGGCGCCGCTATGGTCGCGACCAGCGTGGGGATCACGGCCCGGATTTTTGCTGACATGCGGCTGCTCTCAACCGAAACCGCCAAGATCATCCTGGGCGCAGCTGTGTTTGACGACATTCTCGGAATGATCATGCTGGCGTTCGTGGGAGGACTGGCGTCGGGCGGCATCAACTGGCTGCACATGGGCATACTCATCGGGGAAGCGGTCGCATTCGCGCTCTTCATGATGTATGTGGCGCCGTACATTGTCCGGCGTATCGAGCCTGGAGTCGAACACTTATCCATGCAGAATGCGTCTCTGGTGGTGGCCCTTGCGATTTGTCTCTTACTCTCCTGGCTGGCGGTGAAGATCGGAATGGCTGCGATCATTGGGGCGTTTTTCGCAGGGCTGGTGTTTGCCGATTATGCCCCTGGATGGAATTTACTGCCACGGGTCGGCGGAATCACTGAGTTCCTGGCCCCGTTCTTCTTCTTTGCCATAGGTGCGCGGCTCAACCTTTCTGTACTTAAGGGAGAGATCCTGATAGCGGCAATTATAGTTTCGGTCCTTGCCATTGTGTCGAAAGTGATTGGCTGCGGATTGCCCCTCCTCGGCGAGGGATGGCGCAGCGTTCTGCAGGTCGGAATCGGGATGATGCCCCGTGGCGAGGTGGCCCTGATTGTCGCGCTGGTCGGATATCAATCAGGGATCGTTTCACAATCTACTTATGCCATCGTCGTAGTCATGACCGCGGTCACAACCATTCTTGCGCCCCCGGCCCTGCGCTATTTGTTCCGCGATGAGATCAGGCAAACCCGCGAAGAGAACATGCCGGAGCCCGTCCGGTTATAATTCCGGCTTCACAGGACGCAAGCATGAATCTTAATGGCCATGTGGCCCTGGTTACCGGAGCATCGCAGGGTATCGGACGCGCATGCGCAGTGGCGCTGGCGAAACATGGAGCTAAAGTAGCGCTGGTCGCCCGCAATCAGCAGAAGCTCGAAGAGGTTGCGCATGAGATTGCCAGCTTAGTGTCCGATGCAAACCCTGGCATCGGCGCCGGGGCGTTTCCCGCCGACATCGCGGACGAAGATCAGGTGAAAACAAGCTTCAAAGCCGCGATTGCCGAGTTCGGTAAGGTCGATATCCTTGTGAACAATGCCGGTATCACTCGAGATCAACTCATCATGCGGATGAAGCGCGCAGATTGGGACGCCGTGATGAGCACTAACCTTACGTCGGCATATTTGTGCGCGCAGCAGGCGATTCCTTCCATGTTGAAACAGCGCTGGGGACGGATCATCAACATAACATCTATTTTCGGACAAATCGGCCAGGCCGGACAGGCGAATTACGCTTCGTCCAAAGCCGGGCTGATCGGACTGACCATGGCCATTGCACGCGAAGTTGGTTCGCGCAGCATTACCTGCAACGCTGTGAGTCCCGGATTCATTGAGACCGCAATGACATCTGTGCTTACCGATGAATTCAGGCAGAACGCATTGAAGATGATTCCGCTGGGCCGGGTAGGGTCAGTTGACGACGTAGCGAATTGCGTTAGCTTCCTGGCCTCCGAAGAAGCGGCATACATTACCGGCCACGTTTTAAACGTGAACGGCGGTATGTTGATGGGCTAAACCCAAGGCATTCGCCTCGAAGGGTAGATATATGCTGCACGAGGGTTCGACTAACGTGACAATCAGGAACTCTTCCTCCGTCGTCTCTGGGCCCTCTGTGGTAAGGACTTTTGACTTTCAGCAGGCGGGATCTCCAGAGCAGATTACAATTATCCGGGAATTGTTTCTCGAATATGCCCAGTCGCTTGGATTCAGCTTGTGTTTCCAAGGCTTTGATCAGGAACTTGCAGGCTTGCCCGGCGTTTACGCCCCGCCTGCGGGACGTCTGATTCTTGCGACTCAGGGCGGTCACACCGCAGGTTGCGTGGCTCTGCACAGACTCGATGCAAAATACTGCGAGATGAAGCGTCTGTACGTGCGCCGGCAATTTCGCGGACAAGGACTTGGTTCGCATCTCGCAGAACGGATCATTGCCGATGCGCGCCAGATCGGGTACAAATATCTGCGCCTGGATACGGTTGAACCGGTGATGCGGACGGCTGTGGCTATGTACCGCAGGCTGGGCTTTGTTGAGATTGAGCCTTATCGCCCCAACCCGATTGACGGTGCGCTTTACATGGAATTGCAACTCTGAAAGGGAAGCCATGAAAATCGTCGGTATTTGGTATCTATTCTTGCTGCTTGCGCTGCCTTCAGTAGCCGCGACTTCCAAGAACGTCTCGTATAAGAGCGGAGATGAAACTGTCAAAGGAGTTTTGAATATTCCCCAAGGCAAAGGTCCGTTTCCTGCGATTATCGTGATTCACGAATGGTGGGGGCTGAATGATTGGGTCAAGGAACAGGGATCGAAACTTTCGGATTTAGGTTACGTCACCCTCGCTGTTGATCTGTATCGCGGAAAAGTGGCCACGACTCCGGACGAAGCCCACGAAATAATGCGAGGCGTGCCCGAAGACCGCGCGAAGCGAGACTTGCATGCGGCATTTAACTTTCTGCAATCGCAACCCGACGTAAAGAAGAATCGAATTGGCGCCATCGGCTGGTGCATGGGAGGCGGCTATTCGCTGGATGTCGCCCTAGAAGAACCTGATCTTGCCGCCGATGTGATCAATTACGGACACCTGGCAACCGATCCCGCTGCCCTGAAGAAAATAAATGCACCAATACTTGGACTTTTTGGCGCCCAGGATCGTGGCATCACTCCGGACGATGTAAAGAAGTTTGAGGAGCAACTTAAGCAGCTCGGAAAGAAGGTCGATGTCACAATCTATCCTGACGCGGGGCATGCCTTTGAAAATCCAAACAATAAGGACGGTTATCGCCCGCAGGACGCTGCTGACGCGTGGGGCAAGACAGTAAAGTTTTTCGCGGCGAATTTGAAAATGTAATCGAGTGCTCCGGCGAAAAGAAATTTTGTAAAGAACTTTTCGCGGGCAGCGGGATTGCAATTATCATAAATTTTCTCTTGCCAATAGGTACTACTCTGGTTACTATGCTGCCTGACTCCTTCGCATGAATATCGGCGACACAATCCGAAGTTTCCGTCTGCAACGAGGAATGTCACAAGGCGATATCGAAAAACGTACCGGGCTGCTACGCTGCTACCTTTCCCGGGTAGAAAACGGACACACGGTGCCATCGCTGGATACGCTTTCTAAGATCGCCGGCGCGATGGAACTTCCCCTCTCGCATTTTTTCGCCGAACCGGGCAATAACAACGGATCGAAGTCCCTCCCCCAACTTTCGGACGACGAACTCCGTTTCCTGACCCAGATTCGCCGCTACTCCGGCAGCCTGAACGACAGCGACCGCAAACTGGTTGTGGCGATGGTGAAGAAAATGGCGATGAAGTAGGAAGCAGTTTCTAGCTGTTGCTTTTTAGCTCTTAGCTTCCGATAATCAGCTCTGGATTTGAAGCTAAATGCTAATAGCTGACGGCTAAGAGCTATCTTTCAGTAACTTTCGTTCCATCCCACTCATGTCCAACCGGTACCTCCCCCATCGTCCATTCTGCCCTTAGACTTGCGAATGGGGCGCGCATGACCATTGACGAAGAACTAAGTGTGATGGAGTCGCATTTACGGCGGCTGAAGATCGAATATGAGATCTTCTTCAACAACCCGCAGAAAAAACCGCCCTCCGATCTGGAATGGAAGGTTCTGGCGCTGCTCCGTAAGTTCTCTGATGGCGGACGCATGAGCTTTTCGCAGCGTTTCCGCTACAACGAAATCGCCCAGCGTTATGCTATTTACAGTGATTTGTGGCGCAAGAAATCACGCATTCGCGAAGAGGGCTACCGCCGTCCGCAAGATGCCCTGCTTTCCGTCCAGGGAGTCCGGCCCGAAGAGCATGTTCCGGAACATAAGGTTTATGGAGTGGGTCACTCCGCCGCCGCAAACGCCGACCAAAGCTCATTTGTGATGCAGTGCGCCGATCCGGGCGCGGAGGGCGATAAAGTCGAAAAGCTATTTCTTGCACTCAGCGACGCTAAAAAGAAGACCGGAGAAAATGTGTCCGGCTCACTTGACAGCTTCAAGTCGTTCGTCCAGAAGAAAACTGAAGAGATCCGCAAACAGCACGGCTGCCAGACCGTCGAATATGTGGTTGAAGTTCAGGACGGCAAAGCCAAGCTCAGAGCGAAGGCAGCAAAGGCGAAGGGATAACCCGCGCGCGGCAAATCAAAGCTTTAACCGCAAGGAACTCGAAGAAAAACCAATACTCAGCGCCGCAAGCTTACGTGTAAGGTGTTTCCTTTCGTCCTTTGGCGGACCCGGCGGTTAAGCATCTTCCGTCTTCTCCTTCGAAGCACACCCGTATCGCTCCTGATAAAATTTTGTTTGGCACTCCTAGCACAGCAAACTCCCATCGAAGGAACCCCAATGTCCCCGAAGATTCAACGTGCAGTCCTCAGTGTCACCGACAAGACCGGTCTGGCAGAATTTGCCCGCAAGCTTTCCAGCATGGGGGTCGAACTGATCTCAACCGGGGGCACTGCCAAACTGCTGCGTGACTCAGGAATTACCGTCAAGGACATCTCTGAAGTTACCGGCTTTCCCGAGATGCTCGACGGCCGTGTGAAGACGCTTCACCCCAAGGTTCACGGCGGAATCCTGCATCGCCGCGAAGATCCTGCGCACCGTGCCGCTGTTGCGGAACACGGCATCCAGCCGATCGACATGGTGGTGGTGAACCTGTACGCGTTTGAGAAGACGGCAGCCAAACCGGGTGTGCAATTCGAAGAACTCGTCGAGAATATTGATATCGGCGGCCCCTCCATGATTCGTTCGGCAGCTAAAAATTTCCATGACGTCGCGGTGGTTACCTCACCTACTGATTACGATTGGTTGGCTGAAGAGATGTCGAAAAATGGCGGCTCGCTTTCATCGGACACCAAGTGGCGGCTGGCGCAGAAAGCCTTTGCCACGACGGCCGCTTATGATTCGGCGATCGCGTCTACGCTCGAGCGGGTAAGTGCCAATGGCAACTTTGGACTGATGCCAGCAGAAGGATTTCCCGACAGGCTTCGGCTATCTTTTACCAAAGTTGCCGATCTTCGTTACGGCGAGAATCCCCACCAGAAGGCCGCGATGTACTCGGACGGATCCGGCGCGGGTGTTGCCAATTCCCGCCAGGTGCAGGGCAAAGAGCTCTCCTACAACAACATCGTTGATCTGCAAGCTGCGTGGGATCTGGCGCAGGATTTTGAGGAGCCGGTCTGCGCAATCATCAAGCATACGAACCCCTGCGGCACTGCAACGGGCAAGACTCTGGCTGAGGCTTATAAGCGGGCACTGGAGTGCGACCCGGTCTCAGCCTTCGGCGGTGTGATTGGCGTCAACCGCCCGGTGGATTCGGCGGCAGCGGAGGAAATGGCCAAACTGTTTCTGGAAGTCATCGCGGCGCCGTCGTTCGAAAAGGGCGCGCTCGAAAAATTCTCAGCCAAGAAGAATCTGCGGCTGGTTGAGATCACCAACAGTCCCCAAAAATGGGTACTGAAGAATGTCTCGGGAGGCATGCTTGTCCAGGATGCCGACCTGCATCAACTCAGCAATTCCGATATCAAAGTTGTAACGAAACGTCAGCCCACGCCGGAGGAGAAGCGCGCTCTGCTATTTGCGTGGAAAGTTTGCAAGCACGTTAAGTCGAACGCCATTCTGTACTCGCGCGATGGCCAGACGGTCGGTGTAGGCGCCGGACAGATGAGCCGCGTAGATTCCTGCCGGATCGGGGCACAGAAAGCTGTGCTGCCACTGAAAGGTACGGTTGCCGCGTCGGACGCATTCTTTCCCTTTCCCGACGGCGTTGAGGAAATCGCTAAAGCCGGAGCAACGGCCATCATTCAGCCCGGCGGCTCGGTTCGCGATCAGGAAGTGATTGAAGCCGCCGATCGGTTGGGAATGGCCATGATTTTTACCGGCGTCAGGCACTTCCGCCACTAGACTAAAGCAGGAGGAAAAAGCGAACGGCAGCTCTGGTTGACGAGTTTTTCTTCTGGTTCCTTCCTCTGCCTTGGACTTTACCTTTCGTTACTCAGGTTTTTGGCCTTGCCCTGCTTATCGGGGTAAAATATCGCAAGCACCCGCCTGCGCTGGATAGGCATCCAATCGCTAAGGCTTGAATGTACGTGGGCCCGCGGAGCTGATGGGAATTTCATGAAAAATATTTTGTTGTTAGTTGTTGTGCTCTCATCTCTTGCGTTCGCCCAGCAGCCCGCGTCGAACCCCGAGTCCGTTCCTGCCAAGGCCGCCGCGCCTGAGGCCAACCCGAAACCCGGGCCTGATGCAGGCCCGAAAAAAGTGGACAAAGCTGCCGCCTACTATCACTTCACCATGGCCCATATGTATGAAGAGGAAATGGCAGCCTACGGACGCAGCGATCTGGTGAGCAAAGCTATAGACGAGTACCGGCAGGCCATTTCCGCCGATCCGACCTCCGAATACCTGTCATCCGGACTTGCAGAGCTTTATTCGCGCACCGGCCGGATTCGCGATGCTGTTTCCGAAGCCCAGGACATTCTGAAGCGCGATCCTCAAAATCTGGAAGCCCATCGCTTGCTCGGTCACATCTATCTGCGTTCGTTGGGAGACATGCAAGGCGGCAGCGGTTCTGACAACGTGCTCAAGCTTGCGATCGAGCAGTACGAAGAGATCGTAAAACTGGACCCGCGCAGCATGGACGACCACATGATGCTCGGGCGTCTCTACCAGGCGGACAATCAACTTCAGAAGGCTGAAGCCGAAGAAAAAACCGCGGTCAAGCTCGCCCCCGACTCTGAGGACGCAGTCCTGGCGCTGGCGATGCTGTACAACGAACAGGGTGACTCAACCAAAGCCGCTCAAACCCTCGCCGCTGTCCCCGAAAATAACCGGTCAGCCAAACTGTATTCGCTGATGGGTGCAACCTACGACCAGCAGAAGGACTATACGAAAGCGATCGACGCCTACCAGCATGCCATTGCTCTCGACCGGGACAACCTCGACGCAATTCGCGGCTTAGCCGACTCGCTGCTCAATAGCGGTCAAACCGACAAAGCGCTGCAGCAATACAAAGTCATTGCCGATGCGAATCCCGAAGATGCCAGAACTTACATTCGCATGGCGGAGATCTACCGCAAGCAGGGCAAGCTCGACGTCGCCATCCAGAATCTGAAGAAGGCGTCATCGCTGGTGAAAGACGACGAGCGCATTTCCTACGAACTGGCCGAGATCTACCAGGCCCAGGGCCGGTATGACGATGCTACCCAACAATTGCAGACTCTCTTGAAATCGTCGGAAAAGGCTGACAACAAATACTCCCAGGAAGAGCAGGACAATCGCGCAATCTTCCTGGAGCGCCTGGGCAGCGTTTATCGCGACAACAATAACGAGCAGGCTGCGCTCGATACCTTTCAGAAGATGCTCGCCCTTGGCGACGATAACGCCAAGCGGGGTTATCAGGAGATCATTGACACTTATCGTCAGGCCAAGCAGTGGCAGAAAGCCACGGACGCGGCCAAAGAAGCCACTCAGAAAATGCCGAAAGACCACGACCTGCAAATGGTCTATGCGGGTCAACTAGCCGATTCCGGGCAGCCTGATGCGGCGCTGCAGCAGGTGAAATCGCTCCTCAATGGCTCACCGGATGACCGCGAGGTTTACATCAACCTTGCCACCATGTATAGCCGGTTAAAACGCTGGCCGGAAGCCGAAGCGGCCCTCGATAAGGCGGCGCAGCTTTCCACCAAGCAGGAAGATAAAGACGCAGTTGAATTTCTGCGGGCCTCCGGTTACGAGCGCCAGAAAAAATACGCAGAAGCGGAAACCCTGTTCCGCAAAATACTCAGCAGCAGTCCCGACAATGCGGCCGTGCTGAATTATCTCGGCTACATGATGGCTGATCACGGCGAAAAGCTCGATGAAGCCTTTGGCATGATCAAGAAGGCAGTTGATCTGGAGCCCGCGAACGGTGCTTATCTTGACTCGCTGGGGTGGGCTTATTACAAGCTCGGCAAGTATGATCTTGCCGAAGACAATCTCATTAAGGCCGCGCAACATCTGATGGGCGCCGACCCCACAGTGCAGGAGCACCTGGGCGATCTTTATCAGAAAACAGGACGGTTAAAGCTCGCCGCTGCCCACTGGGAGCGTGCCGTGGACGAATGGAATAAGACCGTTCAGCCGGAGGTCGATCAGGACGCGCTCGCGAAAGTGCAAAAGAAGCTCGAGTCGGCGAAGGTGAGATTGGCTCAGCAGGAAAATAAATAGCAATCGGGTGATCTGGCGATTGGGTCACTGGCTCATCTGATACCATCGCCACAAACATAGAGAGTTTTCGCATCATCTGATGGCCCGCTCACCCGATGGCCCGATTCTTGCTCCATACGCTGTGGGGCACACGCGCGGTCGTCGCTATCCTGAGCCGCCGCATCCTTACCGCAATGATTTTCAGCGCGATCGCGACCGCATCGTCCATTCGCGGGCATTCCGCCGTTTAGAAGCCAAGACTCAGGTTTTTACCCGGCGCTACTCCGACCATTTTCGCAACCGCCTGACGCACACTCTGGAAGTCGCGCAGATTTCACGAACCATTGCCGCCCAGCTCGGCCTGAATGTTGATCTGGTCGAAGCACTTGCTCTGGTGCACGATATCGGGCATCCGCCTTTTGGCCATTCTGGGGAACGGGCGCTTGATGCTGCCATGCAGCGATGCGGTCTTTCGTTCGACCACAATCTGCACGCATTACGCATTGTGGAAGACTTCGAAATGCGTTACGCCGCCTTTCGCGGACTGAATCTGACCTTCGAGGTTCGCGAAGGAATTATCAAGCACTCGCGCGATTACAGCCCGGCAGAGTTCCCGGAGTTGTCGGAATATCTGCTCGACAAGCGGCCTCCCCTCGAAGCGCAGTTGATTGATGTGACCGACGAGCTTGCCTATTCAACCGCCGACCTCGACGACGGCTACGAAGCGCATTTGCTCGCGTTGGAACAGATCAAAGAGGGCGTGCCGGTGTTTGCGCGATACTTCGTCGAAGTTGCGAGGCTACATCCGGACGCGGCTCCCAAGCTGCAGTTCAACGAAGTGGTGCGGCGCATTCTCGACCGCTGGGTGGGAGATTTGATTCGAAACACGCAGGCACAGGTGGAATTCTCAAAAGCGGAGGCGCTTGATGACATCCGCGCCTTTCCGAATCGCCTGGTCGCGCTCAGCCCGGAAGCCGAAACTGAGCGCCGTGAAACCAAACAATTTTTGTATGACAATCTTTATTACAGTTCGACTCTTGAGCCTGAAAAAGAAGCCGCCGAACGCATCATCGCCGACCTGTTTGAGCTCTGGATGAAATCTCCCGAAAAGCTTCCCGCCAGCTACCAGGAGAAGGCGGAGACTG
>Ga0157373_10001144_pt1 | contig 20367 bp, 21 predicted proteins | sample C65metaG_FD_113460 | JGI IMG/M metagenome (GOLD analysis project Ga0157373, IMG submission 113460) | Corn rhizosphere microbial communities from Kellogg Biological Station, Michigan, USA - C6-5 metaG | ecosystem: Host-associated > Plants > Roots > Rhizosphere > Soil | place: USA: Michigan... | reverse complement strand
GGGTGCAACATGTTCCAGCGTTCGCAATCATTGCCGTCGCGATAAAGTTCTTTGTAGCTGGTTACGCTCCACACGTCGGCCGCTACGTCGTACTTGCTTTCCAAGATGTCCTGTGCCTTGAGTACCTCGAACATGATGGCGCCGCTGCCAAAAAGTTGAGCGCGCAATTTTGCATCTTTCTTCTGTGAAGGCTTGAATAGATACAGACCTCTTAGAATGCCGTCGCGGACCCGGGCTCCATCCGGCATGGCCGGCATTGGCAGTGGCTCGTTACCAACAGTCAAATAATAAAAGATAGATTCGCCGTTCACATACATGCGGCGAATGCCATCCTGAATAATGATGGCGATTTCGAATGCAAACGCGGGATCGTAGGCCATCAGGTTGGGGACGGGAAGCGCCAGTACGTGGCTGTGACCATCCTGATGCTGCAAACCTTCGCCAGCGAGGGTGGTTCTGCCGGCCGTTCCGCCCAGCAGGAAGCCGCGCGTGCGCATGTCGGCAGCTGCCCAGATCAGATCGCCGATGCGCTGAAATCCGAACATTGAGTAGTAAATAAAAAACGGAATGGTGTTGATCCCGTGATTTGAATATGCGGTTCCGGCGGCGATGAATGAGCTGATGGATCCAGCTTCGGTGATTCCTTCCTCAAGAATCTGTCCGTCCTTGGCTTCCTTGTAGTAGAGCAGGGTGTCCATATCGACGGGCTCATAAAGCTGGCCCACGCTGGAATAGATTCCGACCTGGCGAAACAAGGCTTCCATGCCGAAGGTGCGAGCTTCGTCTGGAATGATGGGCACGATGAGCTTGCCGATCTCTGGATCACGTAACAGTTTGGCGAGCATCCTGACGAAGACCATGGTGGTTGAAACTTCACGACCCTCGGTGCCTTTGTAGAACTCTTCGAAATGACTTTCGGAAACCTGGGGGATCGGCTTCGATCGGACCTTGCGCTCCGGCATATAGCCGCCAAGCTGTTTGCGGCGCTCCTGCATGTAGCGGATTTCAGGGCTGTCGTCCGCAGGACGATAAAACGGAGCTTCGTGCAACTGCTCGTCCGGAATCGGAATGCCGAAACGTGAGCGGAACATACGAAGTTCGTCTTCGTTTAACTTTTTCTGCTGATGGGTGATGTTCTTGCCTTCGCCAGCTTCGCCGAGTCCGTAGCCCTTGATTGTCTTTGCCAGAATAACGGTGGGCGATCCGGAGTGCTCGACTGCCGACTTGTAAGCAGCATGCACTTTGATAGGATCGTGTCCGCCCAGCCGCATGCGAGAAAGCTGCTCGTCTGAGAACCTTTCCACCATTCGGAGAAGACGCGGGTCGGTGCCGAAGAGATTTTGTCGGAAATAAGCGCCGCTCTCGACGAAAAACTTCTGGAACTGACCGTCGGTGATTTCGCCCAATCGGCGCACCAGCAAACCGTCGCGATCGTTCTGGAAGAGGCTGTCCCAGTCAGTGCCCCAGATGACTTTGATGACATTCCATCCGGCGCCGCGGAAGATAGCCTCGAGTTCCTGAATAATTTTGCCATTGCCGCGGACTGGACCATCGAGACGCTGCAGGTTGCAGTTGATGACCCAGATCAGATTGTCGAGCCGCTCACGCGAGGCGAGGGTGATCGAACCGAGCGATTCCGGCTCGTCCATTTCGCCGTCGCCGAGAAATGCCCAAACTTTGCCGCCGGTGGTCGTCTTCAATCCGCGATTTTCCAGGTACTTGATAAATCGCGCGTGATAGATGGACTGCAACGGGCCAAGACCCATGCTGACCGTGGGGAACTCCCAGAATTCGGGCATCAGCCAGGGGTGCGGATAGGACGAGAGACCGCCGCCGGGGTTCAGTTCGCGCCGAAAATTATCGAGCTTCTCTTTGGGAAGACGCCCTTCTAAAAATGCACGGGCGTACATGCCCGGCGCGGCGTGACCCTGAAAATAAACAATGTCCCGATCGCCTCCGTCAGTGCGCGCGTGAAGGAAATGATTAAATGCAACCTCGTAAAGAGTCGCGGCTGAGGCATAGGTTGAAATGTGGCCGCCGATTCCGCTCTCGACCCGATTCGCCCGGACCACCATTGCCATAGCGTTCCAGCGAACCAGGCTTTTGATCCGACGTTCCATCTCCTGGCTACCTGGAAAGGCGGCCTGGGCGCGGACCGAAATGGTGTTCTGGTACGGGGTAGTGGCGGTAAAGGGAAGATTTACTCCGGCTGCACGGCGGGCGTGAAGCTGAAGCTGCTGCAGGAGCCGGCCAGCCCGCTCGGGGCCGCCTTTGGCGAGCACATAATCCAGGGAATCGAGCCACTCGCGGGTTTCCAGCACTTCCAGGCCGTCGCCGTTCCTGGATTCTGCTGTGGCTTTCTGCAATTCTTCAATAAGCGGAGTTTGTGCCAAGTCTGCCTTCTCCAAGCAATGAATGGGAACCTTTCATCATAGAAGATAATTGGAAATTTTGCTGTGTCCGGCGTAAGCTTCTGGCGGCTGCAGATGCGGAAAAAAGACTGCGGCGCCCTGGAACTGGACGCATCCAACAACTGATCCAACGTCATTGTTTGAGAAGTGCCTTTTGAGAGGCAAAGAATCAGCTTTGTTTCCCAGTCATCCCAATATGCAATAAAAAAACAGCAAGGAGGAATTTTCGATGGCTAAGAAAGACCATTCCGGCAATCACGCCAGCTCTGCCGAACCGAGAGTTCACCAGCGGGGCAGAGAAATTCAATCGTATGGAACCGTCACTCACGCCTTTCATCTGGAATTGGAAGAGCCGGTTCGGCTGGAAATGACCGAAAAGCTTAATCAGTTACTGGCTAACAGCATGACTTTGCGGGATCTTTATAAGAAAGCTCACTGGCAGGTTGCAGGTCCCACCTTCTATCAACTGCATTTGCTCTATGACAAGCACTTCGGGGAGCAGGTCGAAATCGTGGACACCATTGCAGAGCGCATTCAGTTATTGGGTGGCCTGGCGATCGCCATGGCCGCCGACGTGGCCGAAACCACTCAGATTGAACGGCCGCCGCGAGGAAGGGAAGAGGTGCCAGTCGTCATTTCCCGGCTGCTCGATGCTCACCAGGTCATCATTCGGCAATGTCGCGAAATCGCTGATCGCGCCGACAAACTAGGCGATCACGGCACAAATGACATGGCAGTCAGCGATGTACTCCGAAGCAACGAGCTCGAAGCCTGGTTCCTGAGCGAACACCTGGTGAATACTCCTCTGGTTTATGCTGGCGGAGAAGTCTCGCAGGCAGCCGACTAGCTCTACCATCCCGAGTTTAGAATTACAGGCCGGCACAGGCCGGCCTGCGTGTTTCAGCTCAAGGGCCTCTCGATGGCAGGCAGTTCTCCTTTTTGTGTGTTCTACGCATAGACGCATGTCACATTGACGCCATCCAAAAAGAGACAGAATAGGGTGCATACCATGGCGGAGCCGATCCCCGTTTATCCTCAAGGCGAACCAAAGCAACTCGAACCAAAGCCGGAAACCGGTTCTCAGGTTGTGTCGTTTAGCCCAGGCATGAGGGCGCCCTCCTGGAACAGAGAGAGCTTTTTTGATCGCGTATCTTTTCAGGCCGGTCGTTCCTTGCTGCACCTGCGAGAGACGGCTCTCACGGCATGGGATGGGATAAGTCGCGCCGCGACCTACATGGCGGAAGAACGGCCAATCCATCTGGTGGCAGGAGTAGCTGTTGCCGCTTTCGCGGCCGGTTCCGGGCTCAGAATCTGGAGAAGCCATCATGAATGAAACTCGCAGCACAGGATACGCCGCCGGCGTAGAGAATCATCAACGCAGTTTGCGCGCACTGGTTCGAGAGATTCTTGAGGAATTAAAGGAGTTTGCAACCACCCGCTGGCAGATAGTGAAGTCCGAACTGCAAGACACGATGGGATCGATTAAGGTCGCCCTTCCGCTCTCCCTGGTCGCGTTTGCATTGGCGTTTACCGGATTTTTGCTGTTCACAGCGGCAGCGGTTGCAATCGTCGCGCACGCTTTCGTCGGCAGCGCGTACGCATGGTTCTTCGCTTTAATCATCGTTGGTTTCGTTTGGACAGCTGGAGGCGCAATTTCTGCATTTCTCGCCTACAACGAATTCCGCTCCAAGGGGCGATTTCCGAAAACGGTAGAGGTCATTAAAGCCGATCGAGCCTGGTTGCGAAGCGAAGCCAGAGGTTGAGAGAGGTAGCAATGGATGAGGTCACGAAGTACGCTCTGAAGAAGAAGGCAGCGGAAGAGCGGCAGCGTCTGCACTTGTCGGTGGCAGAGCTGCGATCGAGTCTCAGCGACGCCATTGACGTCCGCAAGAACACGCGGACACACCTGGGCTTGGCCTGCGGGATAGCAACTATTGTGGGGCTTACGATGGGATACTCCTTCACCGGCATCTTTGTGCGAGAACCTAACCGGAATATGCGATGGCAGTATTGAGCAGTGCTACTGACGCCGTCACGCGGCGTCTTCCCAAACTCGTCTCTCCTGAAATGCATCGCAGCGCTGACTATCTGATTGCAGGCGTGTTGATCGCTGGGGCTCTCGCTTTGTTACGTAAGAATCGACGCGCGGCGTATGGATCTCTGGCGTGCGGTGGCTCGTTGCTTGGCTTGAGTCTCACAACCAGATATCCGGGACGAGGGCGAAATCTTGTGAATTTCTCGATTCACGGCAAGGCTGAGATAGGCATGGCCTTTGTCCTGGCGGCACTTCCTGAGATATTGCGTTTGGAAAAGTGGGAAAGGCAATTCTTTGCCGTGAACGCCACCGCGCTGACTGCGTTGGCGAACCTGACAGATTTCCACAGATATCGTCAAAACGTTCGCACTCGCTAATCCCGCGCGAAACCTATTTTGTTTCCCTTGCTTTAGAGGAAATGCTTGAAAGTCTGGCATGCGTGTGTTACGAAATCAGAACAAGGGGAGGCTCCGACCGCGCGGTCGCGAAACCTCAAGCATTTGGCTTTTTTATCGAATTCCGAAAAAACCAGATACTGCTTAAAGCAGACCTGAACTAAGTTTCGTATCTTTGTGTCCAGGGGGTGGTGCTTATGGGCGGACATAGCCTTCGTAGCTGGCGCGAAAAGCTGGGGCTCACAATGCGTGACATCGAAACATCGAGTGAGCAGATTGCGCGCAAGCGCAGCAATGAAGAGTACTTTATTCCGATCAGTCGGCTTTCAGACTTCGAAACCAAGGGAGTCATTCCCAGCATTTATCGGCTGTACTCATTAGCGGTGATTTACCACAAAGACATGAGAGAGTTGCTGGCCTGGTACGGAGTGGATTTGAACATTCCAATCTCGGACCTGGAGCTTTCGTCCCCCCCGAAATCGCATTTATCAGATGCGCTGGCCAACACCCGGGCCGTACAAATACCCGTACGCCTCGATCCCGCGTTCGACCCACGCAGAACGCTGAACTTTGGGCGAATGGTCGAACAATGGGGCACAGTTCCGCTGATGTACCTGGAGCAGTATTCAAAGGTCGATTTCACGTACGGATACGTTGGCAGTGAAGACCTGACGATGTACCCGATTCTGCCTCCTGGCAGCTTCATTCAAGTGGATGAAGGGCGCAGCAAAGTCGCCGAGGGCGGCTGGCGCTCCGAATACGAGCGTCCTATCTACTTTGTGGAGACGCGAGACGGGTATGTGTGCTGTTGGTGTACGGTGGGGCGCGAAGACATGATTTTGCAATCGCACCCGTTGTCGCCGGTGCCTCCCAAGGTTGTCCGGGTCTCGCAGGCGGAAGTAGTCGGGCAGATCGTAGGCGTAGCTATGAGGCTCGGCGAGTGGCGTTCCGTTCCCGATTCCGGACCAACCCCAAAAGAGCGTGGAGCACTGAACTAAGATGTCGGGTGGATCCCGCGCCCGGCTGCTCGGGTAACAGAGCGTCGCCACGCTGGGCCAACTTCACAAGATATTCCTCGATCTCGACCCCAGCGGCACGGCTGGACTCTTGGACATCTTCTAATAGTCTTCCAAGCGGCATAGACAGCACTTCCGAAACCGCTTCGTGGTGGGCCGTCCCGAGGGCCTTGTTGGCCGCGGCATGACCATGAACTTTGCCGAAACCCCAGTGAGCGTAGTCGCCTTCGTGCGCCCGTAGTCCGGCCAGATATTCGAGCTTTCCCAAACAGCCAAAAACCGCCCGCAGGGTGGTGCGAGAGAGGTCTTCGAATGCCGACTTCAGGGTCATGTTGATTACGTCTTCAAGAGCTTCTTAGTTACGTTTCTCGGAACTCTAACAAAAGTGCGGTTTCCGTGCGGAGGCACGTAGCAGCCCACACTATCACGGTGCAACTTCCACTTCAATAAGGAGTTTCGCCGTGAAGAAAACACTGCTGTTTCTTGCTGCGCTAACGCTCATGACCGCTCTTTCCGCTCCAACCCTCGTTCGAGCCGACAGCCCTTACTGCCCGATTGGAGTCAAGTGCACCTAATTTGAACAAATACATTGTGGGTTGCCGAGTCCGGGACATATGATTCTTGGCAACCCATGGTTTTCATCCAATTGTACTTCTGGATCGCTCCTCATCTCTTGCTGGCGTTTTGCCTGATAAAGATGTTGCGAATGGGTGTACACAAGCAATTTCCCGTTTTTATCAGCTACATATGCTTTCAGGAATTTCACTTTGCGGTACTGCTAATCCTTAATCTTCTAATTCTCCGTTCGCATTCGTCGGTCCTGACTTACCGTTGGACACTGGTTGTGGGAATCGTGATAAGCGGTTTGCTGCAACTTGCAAGCTTGTATGAAATTTCCGCGGTTCTGGTGATGAATCATTCACCTGTTGCCCGTGCTTTGTGGCCGTTGCTGCGCTGGGCAGCCGCGCTATTTGTTCTCGTTGCCGCGACCGTTTCGGGCATAATTTCCCAACCCGGGATTCAGCGCGTGACGGATGCATTTGAAGTGTTGAATTTTTCCGCTGGTGTGATAAACATCGGAGTGTTGTTTGTTCTACTTGCATTCACCAAGGTTTTCCACTTGCCTTGGAGAAGTTTGGCGGCGGGCTTGGTTCTGGGCTTCGGGGTAAATTCCAGTGTTGAAATGGCGGCGACAGTGTTGATGTCAACAATAGGTTCGCGAGGCTACGTCGCGATGGATTTGGTCCGGATGGTTGGGTTCCATGTTTGTGTGCTGGTCTGGATGATTTACACTTTTCGTCCTGAGAGATCGGCGCAAACCATTGGACAGGGCTTGCACAAAGTTGATCTCGAGTCCTGGAATGAAGAATTGCAGCGGTTGGTGGAGTAATGACAGTCGTTGCCTGGATTCTCCTTTCTGCAAGTATCGTTGCGCTACTTGCAATCCTGTGGATGCTCAGAGGCCGCTCGTCGGCGGCAGTTGATCTTGACCACCTCAGATCTCAGCTCCGGCCGATGGATGTGGAAGCCTTTCGCAACCTGATGGATTGCCGGGAGAGAGACTATCTGCGCGACCGTCTTCCGGTTCCAGATTTCCGGAGAATTCATCGCGAGCGTATGCTGGCTGCCGCCGACTACGTTTGGTGTGCAGCGACTAATGCCGGCATCCTGATCAGGCTGGGAGAAGCCGCTAGAAATGCGTCTGACCCATCGTCAGTGGAATCGGCCTCCGCGCTCCAAGAAAATGCCTTTCGACTGAGATTGCAGGCGCTGCAAGCACTTCCTCGGTTATACCTGAGCATGGTTGTACCGGATTGGGACTTAATCCCTGACGGTCTAGCTGAGAGGTGTGACCGACTTACCCGGCAAGCGACAATCTTAGGGTGCCTGCAGGTGACTTCTAAAAGCGCCTGACTTCTTCAGCAGAGTTACTTCTTTCCTTCGCCCTCTTTGTACAGATATTTTATTGAAGGCTTGTAGATCATGAGGTTCGGGGAGCCGTTCCGGTTCACCTTGATGCACGTCTTGTCATACCACTCAACCGTACCATGAATTTCTTCGCCGTCAGATAGGACGATCACCATCGGCGTCTTCGATTGCATTTGCTTTTGATAATAAAAATTTTCGGCGTTGGTCTGGTCTGGAGGCGGCGCCTTGCGGGCGCCATTCGAGCGCTCCGCCTTCTCCCGGCCTGCGGAAGGTGTCGGTCCGTGGTTCGGAGCGGCGTGGTTAGAGTGGTTAAGGGCTGGACGGATCAGTCTGCGATTGGCGAAGTCTTGTTCGTTGTGGCGTTCGGCTGGCATGGACGGCAGAATCTCTTTCATGGGAAACCACCTATCGAACACGCTCAATTTGCGGGCCAATTTAGAACGGCGCGCGATTGGGGAACGGAAAGGCGTGAGTTGCATTTAACCTAGCACAGGGACGGAACCATGACAATCCCGTCCTGACGTTAGACAAGAAACCGAGTTGTTCAGGTTTGCAATACGCCGACCTTGAACGGGGCAACGTCGGGATTGAGCGCCGCAGCTTCCAGAGCAATGGTTATGGCGTCCCTGGTTTCAACTGGGTCGATGATGCGGTCAATCCAGAGCCGGGCTGCTCCGTATCGAGGATCCATTTGTTCGTCGTACGTCTGTTTGACCGATTCATACAACTGTTTTTTGTCCTCTTCGCTGAGCACCTTGCCGCTACGCTCGAGTTGCCGAATCTTGATTTCGACCAGAGTTCCAGCAGCTGCGTCTCCGCCCATGACCGCGTATTTTGCAGTCGGCCAAGCGAATACGAAACGGGGATCATAGGCCTTGCCGCACATGGCATAGTGCCCAGCCCCGAAGGAACCCCCGAGAATAACAGTAATTTTCGGCACCACAGAATTTGAAACCGCATTGACCATTTTCGCGCCGGCTTTAATGATGCCGCTCCATTCCGCGTCGCGTCCGACCATAAAACCATTGACGTCGTGCAGAAAAACCAGCGGCACCAGGTTCTGGTTGCAATCCATGATGAAGCGGGCGGCTTTTTCGGCCGACTCGGTGTAGATAACGCCGCCGAACTCCATACGCTTATGGCCCTCATGGTCTATGGCCTGGGCATGTAGTTTCTGGTTGGCCACAATTCCAACCGCAAATCCTCCAATTCGGGCATACCCGCAAACCAGGGTCTTCCCGTACTCTGGCTTGTACTCATCAAACTTGCTGGCGTCGGTAATGCGGGCGATTACTTCCTTCACGTCATAGGGGCGGGAGGGCGAGGAATCATAGATGCCGTATGTTTCTTCGGCCGCAAGTGCGGGCGGCACCGGTTTCTTGCGGTCCCAGGGTGACTGCCTCCGATAACCCCATTTCTCGATGATCGACCGGATTCGCGAGAGACACGATTCCTCAGTGGGCTCATGGAAATCCACGGTGCCGCTGATGGTGGAATGCATGGACGCGCCGCCGAGTTCTTCAGCCGACGTTTTCTGGCCAATGGCTGCTTGCACCAGTGCCGGCCCGGCTAGAAAAAGCCCGCTGCCGTCGGTCATGAGAACGTGATCGCACATAACCGGCAAATATCCGCCGCCGGCGACACACATACCCATGATTGCGGCAATTTGTGGAATGCCCGTCGCGGACATTACGGCGTTGTTGCGAAAAACGCGGCCGAAATCATCAGTGTCGGGGAAAACGTCTTCCTGTAGCGGCAGGAAAACGCCGGCAGAGTCCACCAGGTAAATCGTGGGGATGTGATTTTCAATGGCGATATTCTGTGCGCGAATTACTTTCTTCGCCGTCATGGGGAAAAAAGACCCGGCTTTCACGGTGGCATCGTTGGCGATGATCATTACCAGGCGAGTTTCAATGCGAGCCAGACCGGTGACAACGCCGGCTCCGGGTGCTCCGCCCCATTCTTCGTACATTCGATAAGCGGCGTAGATGCCCAGTTCGTAAAAGCTGCCAGGATCGACCAGCATTTGAATGCGCTCGCGGGCAGTCCGCCGTCCTTTCTTGTGCTGGCTTTCAATGGCTTTAGGCCCACCACCCTCGCGAATCTGTTCTTCCTCATTGCGTACGGCGGAGACCAGATCAGCCAAGAACCGCATGTTGGCTTCGAAGCGCGCGGAAGTTGCATCAACCCGGGTGGTGAGAATGGAATTGGAAGTTTCTGTCGGCATGAACGACTGCTACGTTAAACCAGCTTTAGGCGAGGCGCAAATCCTGGAGGGTGGGAAAGATTGCAAGCTGCCGGGAAGGATATTCTCTGCACAGAGCAGAAGTGAATCAATCGCCTGCGGTGACTCCGCGCGAGGAAACGTTAGCGCGGATGAACTGAACGATGTCGTCCATCGCTGTGCCGGGCTGGAAAATGGCTGCGACGCCTCCCTTTTTCAAGCTCTCGATATCTTGATCGGGAATGATTCCGCCCAATACCACCAGCACGTCGTCCATCTTGTTGTGCTTCAAGAGTTCCATCACTCGAGGGACGATGGCGTTGTGCGCGCCAGAAAGAATGGAGAGCCCGATTACATGGACGTCCTCCTGCAATGCTGCATTCACAATCATTTCGGGAGTCTGGCGCAGACCTGTGTAAATGACCTCCATGCCGGCATCTCGAAGAGCGCGCGCAATCACCTTAGCGCCGCGGTCGTGGCCGTCTAGACCAGGCTTAGCAACGAGAACGCGGATTTTGGAATCGCCCATTGGCTTCATTTAAGCATAATCAGGGGCCCGATGGCTTTAAGCACCGCCAGATGCCCAGGGTTCAGCCGATGGTCTTAACATCGAGGCTCCGCCAGAGGTACCAGCTCGCCACGCTCCGATACGGCTCCCATGATTTAGCGATCTTTTCCATCTGCTCGGGGGTGGGCAGAATGATTTTCACCGGCTTCGCCTTTCGGGTGTGCCCTTTTGCAAGGCGGCCATTCTTCTTAGCCTTCGCCTTAACTGCCCGCAAGGCTTTTTTCTCCATATATAGCTTGTAAACTGCCATGCGAACGCCGAAGTCACCAATCGGAAGAACATTTTGCCGGCGCAGCGTGAACATGAGGAACATATGCGCAGTCCAGACGCCGACGCCCTTTACCTGGGTGAGGTGCTCGATCACTTCATCATCTGTCATATCAGGTAAACGGCTAAAGTCGAGTTGGCCCCGTTGAGCTCGCTCCGCCATATCCAGCAAGTAGGAAGACTTCTGTTTGGAGAGCCCGACGGCTCGCATCTGCTCGGGCTTCAGCTTCAAAATTCCTTCCGGGCTGAGCGGATCGCCCGCAAGCGCCGCAAAACGGTTAAAGATGGTCAAAGCCGCCTTGCCATTCAGTTGCTGATAAATGATGGCCTCGGCGAGGCTATGGAAGACCGGTTCTCCGAATTCAATCCGGTACGGGCCAACGCGTTCGATGATTGCCCGCATGACCGGGTCAGACTTCTTCAAATGTAAAAGTGCCTTCCGCATTTCTCGCTCCCCTGAATCATTGTTGCCCTAATTCCGAGTCGGACTGGCGAACAACTTCCAATGAAATTCGACGGTTTCATGCAGGTGCGAGAGGAAGTATTCAGCGTCGTGGCCACCCGGATAGAGATGAAATTCATGCCGAATGCTTTCAGAGAGCAACTGGAGGTGCAGTTTACTCGCGCCCTCAGCGAAGCCAAACTCATCCTGCTCGCCGCAATTGAAGTAGATGGCTTGGGTTTTGATGGCGATGCGATTTTTCCGGGCCAATTCAAAGGGATTATTCGCGGTCCAGTGCGCAGGATCGATCGGATTGCCGAAAACATTGCCGAGCAGTCGTGCCAACGGACCCGCGTCTCGCAAATCGGCGTTCATCTGCTTGGGTGTCTCGGTAATCAATGCCGGACTCTGGGCGCTCACCGAGCCAAACAATTCAGGATGTGCGAACGCAAGGCGCAAAGCGCCGTATCCGCCCATGGAAAGACCGGTGACGCCGCGATGGCGGCGGTCATGAAGCACTCGAAAATGAGTTTCGATGTAGGGCAGGAATTCAGAGAGAAAGAAGTCGCTATAACGATCGCCACCGGCGGCGTCGTTGATGAAAAAGCTGCCACGACCCTCAGGCGCAATCATAAGGAAGTCGCCGATTTTGTGTTGCTGGCGAAGATCTTCGATCAGACCCCAACCGCCACTGCGGAGAAGCGTCTGCTCGTTTTCGCCCAGGCCGTGAAAAAAATAGAGCGCAGGGTACTTTCCGTTTTTGTCAGTTTCGTAACTGGGCGGCAGCATCACACAGTAGCGCACAGCGCGATGCAGGATCTTGCTATTCACGCTGCTGCAGTCGATTCGGCCCTGAGCTGCGCTATATGGGCAAAGAAGCAAGAACGCCGCCAGCGCAAGCAGAAAACAACTTCCGTAATCACGAGGTATCACGAGGAACCACCACAAGACTAGATTATTTATCGTTAAGGTTTATTGTTCTCTGCTACGGAGAACGGAAACAATAAGCAACCGCCACCGGTTTACTCGTAACGTAAAGCCTGCACGGGGTCGAGCTTCGCCGCCCGCGATGCTGGATATAGTCCCGAGACCAGGCTGATCAGAAATGCAAAACCCAGAGCGAAGAGCACCAACCACCAGGGTACCGCCCAGAAATGTTCCGGCGGAAAACCCTGCCGATGCATGTAAACATTCGTTCCGAAGTTGATCATGCGACCTATGATCCAGCCCATGATTACGCCAAACACCCCGCCCAGAACCCCCATCGCGCCCGCTTCGGCGAAAAACAGTCCACGCACGTCATTGTCGCTAGCGCCAATGGCTTTCATAATGCCGATCTCGCGCCGCCGTTCGAGAATGGCCATAACCAGAGTATTGATGATGCCTATCGATGCGACGGTCAAGGCCAGGCTGCCGAAAATTCCAAGAAAAAGATCAAGAATGGCGAAAAAGCGGCGCATGCTTTTACTGGCGTCAAGAATCGAAAAGGTGTTGAAGCCGAGTTTCTTGATTGCCTGTTCAACGGAATCGACTTTCCCGGCGCCGGTGACGCGGGCGATCACAGTGGTATACGTCGGTTGATTCGACGGCATGCCGGTGGAATCGCGAAAATTGTAAGCCTGCATGGCATGGAGAGTGAGGAGCAGCTTTTCCGGAAGGAAAAGACGCGCGCGCGCAGCGCCACGCATGCTGTCTGGATCAAGATCGGTCACGCCGACAATCGCGAGAGGCAGTTCACGCGAAATAACCGAATATGAAGAGGCGTCCGCGCCTGCGCCTGACGAATCTCGCTCGCCATAGCGCATGATGATCGGTTTTCCGAGCAAAGGCTTTGCTAACTCTGAGACGGTGACGTTTTCATCTCCACGCGCCGGCGGTTTACCCAACAATTCGGCAGCGAAGTTTTTCTGGATGATTACTTCGTGTGCGTCATCCGCTGAAAAGAAGTGTCCCTGCATGCCCTCGAATCCGTCGCTGTCTTTGGAAGAAAACGCCAGTCCGGCGACCATGGTGAGGTGCGGCTTATCATCGAATCGGAACTCCGTGATGAAACGGATATCGGGATATGCTTCGGCAACATCTGGAAGTTTCTCGATTTTCGTGCGAGCGGATTCGTCGAGTTCGGGACTTTCCGCGGGCGATGGCCCATTTGTTTCCTGCTCGCGGTTGAAGCTCCGCATATCACGACGTGAGGTGACAACCACGGTATCGAACAAACCCGAGGTCCTCAGATGGCGCGAAGCAAGCCGTTGCAAGCCAACCCCCAGCGAGAGCATGGCCACCAGGGAAGCTACGCCGACCGCGATACCCAGAGTCGTCAGAGAATTGCGAAGAACGGATTCGCGCAGGTTGCGGGCCGCGAGGTCGATGGAGTCGTAAAGCTTCATGCCTCACCCCGCACTGCGACCTTCAGGTTCTGCTGATCGGAAACCAGGTGACCATCGGCAAGGGAGATCAGACGATTTGCGTAGTTTTCGGCCAGGAATTGTTCATGGGTGACCAGGACGACGGTCATTCTCATGAACTGATTCAGATCACGGATGAGGTCCATCACCTCCGTTCCCGTTTTGCTGTCGAGATTGCCGGTGGGCTCGTCAGCTAAAAGGATTTTTGGATCATTGACCAAAGCTCGCGCCAGCGCCACCCGCTGCTGTTCGCCTCCGGAGAGTTCGATCGGGCGATGCTTAAGTCTGCTCCCGAGTCCTACACGCTCCAACGCACGGGTCGCAAGGTTGGAACGTTTTCCGCGTTCGACTTCGGCGAATCTTAACGGGAGTTCAACATTTTCCAGCACGCTCATTCGCGGAACCAGATTGAATGACTGGAAAACCATGCCTACAACGTGGCGCCGAAATTGCGCTAGTTCTTCGCGAGAGAGGCGTCCGAGGTCTTTGCCATCGACCACGACTTGGCCCGAACTCGGCGAATCGAGGCCTGCAATGAGATTCAGTAACGATGATTTTCCGGAACCTGAAGCTCCCAGAAGAGCCACGAACTCGCCTTCTGCGACGTTGATTGTGATTCCGTCAACCGCGCGGATGAGCGCGCTTCCCATCTGGTAATGGCGGCGGAGTTCCTGGGTATGAATGGCTGGGGTCAAAGAGAAAGTTTAGCAGGAGCCGGACCGTGAGTGGTGTCCGGCGGCGGGCGACGGACGGTTCCTGGGGCAACGGCGCCACTTTGCCAGGAATCCAAATCCATTCTGGAGGCATCATGCGAGTTCCATTTCTTCTTGGGCGCCTGATCTTTGGCGGATATTTTGTAATGAGCGGCATCAATCATTTCAAATCGACAGAACACATGGCGGGATATGCCGCCTCTAAGAACGTTCCCAAGCCGGACCTCGCTGTTCGGGCAACCGGTGCAATGTTAATAACCGGGGGAGTAAGCATTCTGCTTGGGATCAAGCCCAAGATCGGCACAGCGGCTATTGTCGGGTTTCTGGCTGGAGTCTCACCCGTGATGCATGACTTTTGGGAACAGGAGCAGCCGGAGCAGCGCATGACTGAAATGATCAATTTCACCAAGAACATGGCACTCGTCGGAGGAGCCATGGCGCTCATGGGAGTTGAAGAGCCGTGGCCAGCAAGCGTGCCCGTGCTTCAGCCAAAGAGAAGTTTCAGGCGCATGCTGCGAGGTGTAGCCGCATGACCGAAAAATTTATTCGCCTGGTGTTTTCGGGAGCGCCAAGGTTGTAGGCGTCTGCCCTGCACTGAACTGAACGAGCTTCTGCGTCGCCGGTACGATCATCAGCATGACCTGCACCTTGGGCTGAAATGCTTCCTGCATCAGAGCAAGCTGGTGGGTCTCCCAGTCTGCCGGAGCTTTTTCTCCGCGATCGAGGTATTCGAGAGCCTTTAATCCGGCCACGGAAACAGCGGAAAGATTCTGCGAAAGCGGCGCTACTTCCTGCACCAGAGAAGAGCGCGCCGCCAGTGGCTGCAGGTTTTCGTCGTTGTCTCTCCAACGGGTCAGTTGGGTGCGGATCTCGGCTTCCACGCCTGGTTTGATTTTTCCGGAAACAAAGGCATCGACAAGTTTTGAGAATTCACGTGCAGCTTCGCTCTCGGGACGGGCGGCGTCCACAACTCGATGGAGCGGACTGAGCGCAGTGGGTTCAGAAGTAGCGAGCGCTTCTCTGGCATATCCCTTTACCGGCTCAACCAGGTCAACCAGAGTCTTGAGCGCGGAGACGTCATCAGTCCCGGCGATGCGCTGCAGCATGGGAACGTATTGGGTGTTGTGGTTCAATCCGTACGCGTCAAGCCAAGCACTGACCTGAGCCATGCGCGCGTACATGGAAGCCAGATCAGTGATGTTCTGCGGAGACCACAGGCGTTCTGCAATTGGAGCCATGCGCGGCCAGATGCGCGAATCCATGTTTTCCGGGGAAACATATTCTGACCACATGCAGGCTTCGCCGCCGAGTATTTTTTCCTTTTCGGCATCCGTAAGATTCGCGGCGTCTCCAGACATTGGATCAACGGTGTAATGCGACGTTGTCGAATAATTCAGATCAAGGTAATACCCGGAAGAAAGCAGTCCGCGATAGCCCTGCTTCGCGGCATCAGCCAGTGACTTTTGACCCCGCCACGATTGAATGACAATGCTGCTGGGCATATTGGGACGGAGAATCTCGTCCCAGCCCTCCATAGTTTTGCCGTGCTTAGCTACGATTTTTTGCACACGTTCAACGAAATATCCCTGAAGATCGGCGTCGCTTTTCAGGCCATGCGAATGCATGAACTCCTGAATCTTCGGGTTTGCGTCCCACTGTTTTCCATTCACCTCATCCCCACCGATATGGAAAAACTGATCGGGGAAAAGCGCGGCCATTTCGCCTATGAACGCGTCGAGAAATTTGTAAGTACTGTCCCTAGTCGGATCCATCGCCGGGTCGAACACTCCCCATTTACGCTCGATGGAGTAAGGGCCCGGCGCGCTGGCCAGATCCGGATAACCGACAAACCACGAGGTGCTGTGTCCCGGCATATCGAACTCCGGCACCACGCGAACGCCGCGATCGTGCGCATAAGAAATAACGTCGCGAACTTCAGCTTGGGTGTAGTAAAGACCGTCCGATCCCATTTCCTGCAGCTTGGGGAATCTCTTGCTCTCGATCCGGAAGCCCTGGTTCTCGGATAGATGCCAATGAAATACGTTCAGCTTGACCGCTGCCATGGCGTCGATATTGCGCTTGATCACATCAAGCGGCATGAAATGGCGACCGGAGTCGATCATCAATCCGCGCCAAGGAAAACGTGGCTTGTCTTCGATCACGACTGAGGAAACGGCGAAGCCCTGAGGTGTAATCTCGATCAATTGCAGAAAAGTCTGCAAGCCTCGCATGACCCCGAGTGTAGTAGGTGCGGTCAGTTCCGCCCCAGAAGCAGCGACTTCGAGTTTGTAAGACTCGTCTTCGCCCAATTCCTGTACTTCTTTGCTGGGGTGCTGACTGCTGATGCGCAACTGGGCCTGGCCGGGTTGATCGGTGATAGCGAAATCCAACGGCAATGATCCGGTGTGCCGGCGCAGATCGTTGAGGAAAATCTCCGCCGTCTTGCGCAGTCGCGGATCATTGTTCTGGAGACCGACAGAAAATGAATTCTGAATGACCAGCTGTCCGCCAGCGGTGGTTTTGATGTTTGACGGCCAGGGCATCAGCTGAATGTTGCGGTTTTCCTGTGCTGCAATCAGTGATGCGAATATCAATATGCCGGGAACGATGGAGAATATGCGCAAGTATGGCCTCCGAAACGGAAGTCGCAGGATATATAAAAGTGGCGTGCGAGTAAACAGCAGTCTGAAAGGTGAAGGTTTTCAGTTGTCAGCAGGCAGCCGCAGCTTGTGCGCAGTGTAGAAGGACGGCTTTCGGGAGGAACGTTTCGGCGGTGAGATTCTGCAACCCCAAGTCGCCGGTAGGGCCAATCCAAATCACGCGAAACTGGGCATTGGAGTTTTCTATGCGGACGTCGAGCAGTTCTCCAATGCGAATTCGCCTGTTCACGCCACGCAAGACGATGCCGCCGAAGCTGATATTCACGACCAGCGCGGAATCGGTGAACGCCTGGCCGAACGCATTCAAACCCCATACCTGAGCAGGCAGTTGAACCGAGACGCGAGCATTGTGACGGCGATCCATTTGACTAATAGGGATTGTGACGGAGCGCAAAGCTTTTGAAAAATTACGCGGGTTCTCTGAGGAGGGTACCGGAGTTACCGGCAGATGCGCCGCAGAACAAAGGAGTTAGTCCATCTCGGGTAAAGAGCACGAACCGGGTCCGCGGGGATCACCGCAACTCCCGCAAGCGCCTGAAGCCGAAGTGGTCGTTCCGCCACCCTTTGTGGGGACAGCAAAGACCGAGAGTTGGGGCGCCAGATCTTTGCTGTTGCAGTTGGGGCAGACTGCTTTGTCACGGCCGAACACCAGGGCTTCAAACCCGTGGTGGCATTGGTTGCAAACGTATTCGAAGATCGGCATTATCTTTGTACTCCAGCGAACAATTTCTTTCCACAGAATAGACGAAAAAGCTAAGTTGTTCTACAGTGAGGACCCGATTTTGGCGACGGCGGGAATCGTCTAGCATCTAGTCACATCAAGAATTTGAGCTTCCCAACAAAAGCTCGTGAAAAAGGCGCCTTTCTCCAGCAAGGCGCCTTTTCTTTGCAGTTTGCAGGTTCTCTACCAAAGAGTGAAGTTTACTTTGTCGAGCCAAATCGCGTAGTCATACATCTTGCTGTTGCCATCCTGCTGGTAATTGATGGTGATTCCGTTCCAGCTTGTTTTACCGGGCGGACGGTTGATATTGAGCGTGTGGGTGACGCCATTCAGAGTGATGGACTTGAAGAGCAGGTTGCCACCCGAAGTCCTCTGGACCTTAATGACAAGGTGATTCCAAGCGTTGTTCTTGGGGTAGCACGGCACTCCGGTCGCCACCCATTTCTTGTTGACATTGTCGTAAGTGTCCCATTCATGACCACCCGCTATCCGGCATTCGTGCCCCCAAATGTAGCCTTTGCCGTTTTTTGAGCCCATGAACTGGTTGATGTCGAACTCAAGGGCTTGGGAATAAGACAAGTTCTGGGCGTAGAAATAAACGTCATAGATGAAGTTGTGAGCGTTGTTGCTCAGCGTATGCGAGTAATCCGGCAATCCCTGAGTAGAAAAGGAGCCCACCAGGTGGTCGTTCCAAAGAATATCGGCGTAGGCATGTGTTCCGCCGATCAGGTGCTTAGCGGCGCTACCGCTCACCGACGGAGAAGATATGCCCTTCGTGCGTTTCCAATTCACGGTACTGGCGGTGGGCGAACATGAACTGCAAATTCCCCAGCTCGGGGCAAGCAAAGCATAGCCAGGACCCCAGGTGTTTTTCTGGAGATTCGTAAACTTGTGGTAATAGGGGCTAGTGGTTTGTGCGAACGCAGCCGAACATACTACGGTGGCCGCTACTAGGCAAACGATCAGTCGGTACCGTCTCATTTTTAAGGTTTCTCCAGCGAATACTGTATTGCGTTTCCACAGAGACTAGGGAGGCATCAACTTAGGTTCAACCAAAATCGTGAGATCAACGTAAGAGTTTTGTAATTGGAAGTACAGGCGAAGAAAATACGAATCCGTCAAGAAGCGAAAGAAGATTAAACTGCGAAACTAAGTCCTCCGTTTTTGGGTTTCAGGCTAGCCGGTATTATGCAGCCCGGCGGCGATTCCGTTGATAGTCGCGCCCAGCGCGTAATTCAGATCATCGGAATGATCTCCAAGTTGTTTGCGCCGGAGTAATTCCACCTGGATCAAGCTCATCGCGTCAACGTAAGGGTTACGTAGCCGGATGGAGCGCGACAACACTGCATTTTTTTCCAGCAGGTGCTCCTGTTTCTTGACCAGGAGCAGCATGCGCCGCGTACGCTCAAACTCGTCAACGATCATCGTCCATACACGCTCACGGAGAGGCTCGTCTTTCACCAGAGACGCATACAGTTGCGCGATCGAGATATCCGCTTTGGCCATTGCCAATTCAACGTTGCGGATGAGATCAGAGAACAAGGGGAACTTTGACATCATGTCTTGAAGCTGTGCCTCATGCTCATGACCCTTCGCAGCAAACTTCTCTAGGGCGTATCCAATACCAAACCACGCCGGCAATGCATGGCGGCTTTGCATCCAGCCAAACACCCAGGGAATGGCACGCAGATCTTCCAGTTTCCTTCCCTTGGAGCGGCGGGCTGGACGCGAGCCGATTTGCGCATGCTCGAGTTCATTGACCGGAGTCGCCTGCTCGAAGTAGGTCAGGACATCTTCACTATCGGCGATGTTACGGCGATAAAACTGATACGCATCCTCCGACATTCGTTCCATGATCTCAGCCCAAGGTTCGTCGGCTCCGGGCTGGGGGCCGTCGACCCGGGTCAAAGCCTCGAGGCAGGCGGCAATCAGAATTTCGAGATTCCACTCTGCCAAGACCGGATCTGAATATTTCCAGTTCAAGACTTCGCCTTGCTCCGTAATGCGAATCTCGCCGGAAAAATCTCCCGCCGGTTGCGCCAGGATGGCTGCGTGAGTTGGGCCGCCGCCTCGCCCGACTGTGCCGCCGCGACCATGAAATAGTCTGAGCTTGACGTGGTGTTTGCGGGCAGCCGCATGCAAGCTCCTGTGCGCTTTGTAAAGTTCCCAAATGCTGGTCAGCATGCCGCCGTCTTTGTTGGAATCGGAGTAGCCGAGCATCACCTCCTGCCAACCTGACCAGGAATCGAGCAGCTTGCGGTACTGGGGGTCGCTCCACACGCGCGCCATAATCGTTGCCGAATTGCGCAGAGAATGGATGGACTCGAACAGTGGGACTGGCATCAGGCCGGGATCGCTTCCCGCGCCTGCAACCTGGACCCCCGCGCGGTTGGCAAGATCAAGAACAGCTTGAATGTCACTTTCGGACTCGGAGCCACTGATAATGTAGCTGCGAATACATCCCGCGGGGAAAATCTTTTTCCACTCTGCAACACAACGAAAAACCTGTATCGCATTGGTTGTGGCCTCAGAAAATGAATCGCTATGTGATATGCGCGAGTTCGGCGGAGCCACCGGCCGT
>Ga0157373_10001143_pt1 | contig 20374 bp, 17 predicted proteins | sample C65metaG_FD_113460 | JGI IMG/M metagenome (GOLD analysis project Ga0157373, IMG submission 113460) | Corn rhizosphere microbial communities from Kellogg Biological Station, Michigan, USA - C6-5 metaG | ecosystem: Host-associated > Plants > Roots > Rhizosphere > Soil | place: USA: Michigan... | reverse complement strand
TGCGAGCAACTCGATCCGAAACTGCTGCCGAGCCCGCAAATCGATATCGCGCTGGATGCCGGCGGCGCGAAAAGTTATGTCACTGACTACAGTTGCCCGACCGGCAATACCGGCACCAAAAGTCTGACGGCCCACACCATCACGTCGATTGCGGATCTCAAACTTGGCAAGATTGATCCGACCAACGCTTTTTCATCGGCGGCCGAGCCGACGGTCGCGCCCTTGCCGCTGGTGGATCTGGGCATCGTGACCTGCCACAAGATTCTCGGCATCGGCAGTTGCGATGCCGCAACCCATGTTCAATACGGCGCGGGCGGCATCGCGATCAAACTCGATACTTCCGTCGCGCAGAATTCGCAGGATCTGGTGTTCTCCAGTGGCACGCCGTTCGCAACTCCGCCGAACCTCAAACTGCCCTCCAGCGTGCAATCGGCGATCCCCAGCAACAATATCGTCGCCAGCCTGAGTAACACCTTGGCGGGTATCAACCTGATCGTCTACCAACCGCTCGGCAGCAACCCGCTCGGGGCCATCGTCACCGGAGTCGCTTCTTTGATCAGCGATGTCACCAACAAATTACTGCCGGTGGTGACTAACTTGCTGGCACCTCTGCTCGACCCCTTGCTCAACAACCTGCTCAAAAGCCTGGGCATCAACCTGATGGACGTCGATGTCGGCGCCAACATGACCTGCGGCCAGACCGGCAAGGCCTATCTGGTGATCTAGACGTCCGGCGCCACCGGCAGCTCGATGCAGAAGCGTGCGCCTTCTCCCGAGTTGCGCACGCTCAAATGGCCGCCCATGTTTTCGATGATGCCGTAGCTCACCGACAGCCCCAGGCCCGTGCCGACCCCCACCGGTTTGGTGGTGAAGAAGGGTTCGAAAATCCGCTCCAGCAAACGCGGGTCGATGCCGCCGCCATTGTCCTCGACCCACAGCTGCACCTTGTGTTCATCGCGCTCGGCATAGATCGAGATCCAGGGCTTGAACGTCGAGTCCTTCTCGCGTTTGCCGAGCAGCGCATCGCGGGCGTTGACCATCAGGTTGATCAGCACCTGTTCCAGTTGATCGACATAACCGCGCACCTGCACGCTAAAACCGGTTTCGCTGATGCGCAGGTCGACGCCCTTGCCGCGCATGCCTTCGGCCAGCAATGACAGCGTGCCTTCGATGGCCGAGGCCGGGTTGAACTGTTGTTGCTCGATCTCCGAGCGACGCCCGAACACCCGCATGTGATCGACCACTTTTGCGGCGCGCTGCACCTGGGCGTCGATGCGGTTGAGTTTGTCGGTCAGGTAGTCGATCTGCACGTCGCCGTTGCCCAGACGCTTGAGCACGTTGACGATAGCCATGCGCATCACGTTCAGCGGCTGGTTGATTTCGTGAGCGAGACCTGTGGCCATTTCGCCGAGGGTGGCCATTTTCGCGCTTTGCGTGAGTTGCTGCTGCGAGCGCCGCACCTCAGTGTTGTCGCGGCCCACGGCCTGCACTTCAAGCAGGTGCCCGTGTTCATCGAACACCCCGCGATCGGACCACACCCACCACGCGTGCTCGTGCCCGGGCAGTTGCAGACTGATTTCGGCAGTGCTCACCGGCAGTTCCGGGGTCAGCAGCGCCAGGCGTTGCACGAACGCTGCGCGCTGTTCGTCGGACATCCAGCTGCCCAGATCGACCCCCGGCAATTGTTCCGGCGTGCATTCCAGGTAGGTCGCCAGCGGCCGGTTGCCGAAGGTCAGGGTCAGGTCCGGGCGATAGCGGCAGATCATTGCCGGCGAGTCTTCCACCAGAATCCGATAGCGTTCTTCGCTGTGCCTGACCTGCTCGGCGGCGAGCGTCGCCTCGGTGACGTCCAGCCACAGGCCCACGGCTTCGACCGGCAGGCCAAGGTCATTGCGCAGCAGCCTGGCTTCGTCGAGCAGCCAATGGTAGTCGCCGCCACGGTCGAGCACGCGATAACGCGCGCGCACCAAGCCTTCGCGTAACAACTGGCGGGTGCGGGTGAAATACAGTTCGCGGTCTTCGGGATGAATCCGCTGCACCCAATCGGCGGCGCTGCAATCGTCCAGTGTCCAGCCCAGCAGGGGGCCCAGGCTGGCACTGAAAAAAACCGGAATCAGCGCGCCTTCGACATAGCGCTGGACATAAATCACCGCCGGCGAACTGGCGATCAGGTTGTCCAGTCGCGCATGGGCGGCTTCGGCCCGTTGCTGCTGGTTCTGGATATCGCTGATGTCGAGCATGAACCCCACCAGCCGCCGCTGTTCGCCGGTGCCGGCGACTTGCCCCTGCACTCGATACCACAGCGGTGTTTGCTCAGGGCCGTTGCGGTGCAGGCGAACGCTCAGGGTCAGGGCTTCGCCGTGCAGTTGCAGGGCGTGCAGACGGCTGCGCAGTTCTTCGCGGTCGGCCGGGTGAATCAGCGCCAGCCAGTCCTGCTGCGAGATTCGAGCGCTGTCCGCAGGGAGCACATCAAGCAGCGACGGCGCCAGCAGCACGTCGTCACCGACTATTTCCCACCAACCGGTGCCGAGCAGGGTTTGCAGCGATTCGAGGCGCTCGGTGTATTGATGATGCTGCTGGTCGCGCAAGCGACTGAGCAGCGGGCCGGCGAGGGCGCTGGTCAGTGACATCCAGTCGCGGTCGCTGAGGTGCGGCGCGGCAACGTCGACGGTGTAGAAGCCGCAGAGCAGCCACGCCACCACCCCGCGATCATCGCTGTAGGGGACGGCGAAGCCATCGGCGTTGCCAAACGTGGCTTCCAGTCGCGAATGTTCGTACAGCCCATGATGAGCGCCGAGGCGCTGCGGGGCGCTGCCGTTGAGGCTGTCGAGCGGTGTGCCCAGACGCTGGCCGTCTTGCCACAGCATCGGCGCATCGTGGGCGCGATACTGTTCGAAGATCTGCCAGCCCTGTTTCTTTTCGTCGAGCAGGGCGATGGCCAGGCACGGGATCCGCCAACGCTGGGCGATGGCCTGCAATTGTTCGCTGACCACCGCCGGCAGGCGCATCAGGCTGCAGGTGCGCAAATGTTCGCTGATCTGCCCGGCGAGGGCCTGACAGGATTCACGGTGGCGTGATTGCTGGCGCTCCTGCAACAGGTCGCCGATGTCCATCAATTGCAGCGTCCAGCCCTCGGCCGAAGGCTGCGCCCAGCCGCGCAGGTGCAAGGTCTGATCGCTGAGGCCGGGGAAATCCAGGTCGAGCATTTGCCCTTGCCAGTCTTGCGGGCGACCTTCAATCGCCAGCGTGCTGTGCGCCAGTAAATATGCCGACAGCGGTAACGGTGACTCATGGGGCGGCTGTTGCGCCAATTGGTGACGCAACGGCCCGGCTAGCTGCAACACGCGGCCATCGTGGTCCAGATGCAGGTGCAGGCCCAGCGTCGGTGAGCCGAGAGCGTCGGGCAGTTCGTTGGCAGGCGCAGGCGCGCGTCTGAGCAGGCGCCCGAACAGCGTATCGCCGGTGGTCAAAATTTCAGGCTCGAGGCGGCGCTAAGGGTGGCGGGCAGGCTCGGCACTGCACCCACGCCCGGCAACACCAGAAACGGGATGACCTGATTGAGCTTGCTGGTGGGATAGTCGACCCGGACCGTCAGTGTGCCCTGACTGGCGTCATACACCGCCGACGTATCGACGCCGACCACCAGGTTCAGTGTCGATGGCACCCATTGCAATTGCTGGGTCAACGCGGCGTTGGCGGTGCTCACCACCACGCTGGCGTAACCGGGTGTATTGGGGTCGACCGCGACGCTGCGGCGCACCGCTTCGGACGTTGCCTCGTTGAAGGTCTGCATCAATAAAAACGGCAAGCTGTAACTGACCAGTGCGTAGAACACAGCAAAAAAAATCACGAATACCAAGGCGAATTCGATCGCCACTGCGCCTGCCTGTGATTTTGCGAAGCCGGTTTTCATGACTGCGTCTACCCTGACGTTCACTGCGTAGTATCAGCATAGAATCATTCAGCAAAATCGGACGGGATTTAACCGGATGCAGAGTTTCGTTCTCCTGATCTGGCTGGCGGTGTGCGCCGCCCAGGATGCCCGGCAACGGCGTATCTCCAATGGACTGACGTTCGGTGCCGCAGCGTTGGCGCTGATCTATCTGTGGGCGACCGGCACCACCTGGCTCGGCGCTGATGCGCAGCAGGGACTGTGGGCGGGCGTGATTGCTTTGGCGCTGACCCTGCCGGGGTATTTCATGGGACGCATGGGCGCAGCTGATGTGAAATTAATGACAGCCATGGGCCTTGCGACGAACGGCGTCTTCATTCTTTGCGCATTTATCGGCGCGGGTGTCGCCAGCTTGCTCTGGCTGCTGATCGCGCCAAGAGTCTGGCTTCATATGCGTCAAGGGCTTAGAGAACATCTTCGGTATATGGAGCCTGTGGCGTCAAAAAAGCTGCCATTTGCTCCGTTCGTGCTGGCAGGGGTTTTGGCATCGATTCATTGGATCCATTAGTCGCCAGGTGCCACTAGTCCTATGTACATAGTCGGAAAGTGCGTCTACTTTCAAATGAGGTCGTTACACCGCCAAAGTGCAGAAAAAGTCAGCTTTGGCCCGAGCAATGGAGTGGTTCGTGAACAAGCTTACGTCTGCGGTAAAAGTGCTCGTGGTTGATGATCAACCCTTGATCGTCGAAGAGTTGTGCGAGTTTCTCGAAAGCAGCGGCTACCGCTGTGTGCCGTGTGAATCCAGTGCGCAGGCCATCGAGCGTTTCAGTGAAGACGCGGAAATCGGCCTGGTGCTGAGCGACCTGCATATGCCGGACATGGATGGCATCCAGTTGGTGCAGGAGCTGCAACGTATCAGCGGCAAAAAACGCGTGTTCGAAGCGATCATGCTCACCGGCCGCGCCGATAAACAGGACGTGATCAAGGCATTGCGTGCGGGGATCGCCGACTACTATCAGAAGCCGATCGAGCTGAATGAACTGCTCGAAGGGGTCAAACGGCAGGAAGCGGCGCTGCAAGAGCGGCACAAGAATATGCAGTTGGGCCACCTGAACCAGAAGCTGCAATTTCTTTCCGAGTCCATCGACGATCTCTACCAGGACCTGGACAAAGTCCGGCGTAATCCGACAGCGGTGGTCAGCGACATGCTCGGCGGCGATGGCGCCGAGGCGGAGCAGGAGATGCCGGCGATCTTCAATCAGTTGTCACCACGGCAACTGGATGTGGCGCGTCTGGTGGGCAAAGGGCAGACCAACTACCAGATCGCCTGCGAATTGGGCATCACTGAAAACACCGTGAAGTTGTACGTCTCGCAGGTGTTGCGCCTGACCCACATGCACAACCGCACCCAGTTGGCCTTGGCGTTGTCCCCCAGTGCTTCGGCCGCCCGTCAGCGTGTGACCGCACACTGATCGCGATTGCCTGCCCCTCGTGGGCAGGCAGTCAATTCTGCCAAAAACACCTCACCTGAAATCAGCCGGCTTGCGTCTTCGGTTTGGGGAACAGATTGTCCAGGGTTTCCAGCAGGCGCACGTGGTAGATCGGCTTGCGAAACAGGTCCAGTACCTGCAGGCGCAGCATGTCGCTGACGTCTTCCATGTCGGCGTGTCCGGACGTGACGATCACCGGCAGATGCTGGCGTGAAGTGTGCTCGCGCAGGCGTTTGATCAGCGACATGCCGGACTCCTCCGGCATGCGCAGATCGGTGATCACCAGGGCGATATCCGGATGGCGGGTGAGGTGGTGCAGGGCGAGTTTCACTGACGTCGCCGTGTGGCAGACAAAGCCCTCGCCTTCCAGTAATTCGGCCAACTCAAGCAACGCGTCCTCTTCATCGTCAACCAGAAGCAACTGTTGGCGGGGTAATGAGGAAGCAGTCATGGGCAGTCCCTGAAAAGCTGAAAGTGAGATCGAGTGTAGCGCGACATTCGCCGGACGCGACTCACATCAGGGCGTCTGCACCGGAGCTGTTTGCGCAGTGCCGCCCAGGGACACCAGGATGCTGTTGAAAATGGCCAGCACCTTCGCGCCAACCGGGGTCACAAATACCACGACCACCACCGCCACCATGGCCACAACGATCGCGTACTCGATGGCCGAAGCGCCTTCTGTGCTCGACAGGAATGCCCGTGCACGCATCAGCAGGTATTCAAGCAGCATGAACGTTCTCCTTCTTGCCCGGCACACGGCCGGACGCTGGACATTCATTGACCTCATCAATGCCCGGTCGCACTTTGGCTCATTCGCGCTCAGGCACTGAAGGGTAGGGAGGGCGATCGATCAAGGCGTCGGCCGGACCTGCGCTGTTCCGCCGAGGCTGGTCAGGACTGAGTTGAAAATGGCCAGCACCTTATTGCCGACAGGTGTCACAAACACCACGACAACCACGGCCACCATGGCCACTACGATTGCATACTCGATGGCCGATGCCCCTTCATCGCTTTTGAAAAACAGTCGGGCTCTGGCCAGCAGATATTCAAGAATCATACGTCCACTCCTTTGCGCCTCTGGCGCCGATCCAACAGCGGCATGCTTTCACCGTGCTATCAAAGCATTGTCAACAAACCCCCGGTCAACAACTGTAAGAACGGATTAATCACAAAGGATTAACCGGAACGTTAGTCGAGCCAATCCCTACAGTTAATTGGCCACGACTCATACTTTAGTGAGTTATTTTCCTGTCAGTAATGGCGTTTTGTCTCGGATCAGCTAGCTTGGAAATAGCGAAATAGTTGCATGTTCATAGCTGCCTGATCGCGAAAAATTCTCTCATCAGGAAGTACAGGCTGTCGGTGCAGCAGGAAAGGGAGAGCCGTCATGAACAGTCGCGTCACCATGGGTCTTGCAGCTGTACTGCTGCTGGGGGCAATCTTCGTCGGTTACTGGGGCTTGGTCCTCAGTCGGCAGCCAGCTCCCGTTGCCCAGGCACCTGCCGCTCCGGCAATTGTTGTGGAAAAAACCGTCGCCGCCGCCGAAGACCAGACTCGTCAGCCGGTGGTCGTGCTGTTGCACGATGTCCCGCCTTTCACGCCTCTCACGGCTGCCGATGTGGCGGTGGAGAAACTGCGCAGTGCGCCAGCCGGCAGCCTTGCCAGTGTCGATCAAGCGGTGGGTCGCACGCCGTGGCGGCACCTGAGCGCAGGCACTTGGCTCAACGATGAAAGCTTTCAGGCCGGTGGCTCACTGGCGCGGATGATCCACAGTGATGAGCGTGCACTCACCGTGGCGGTGGATGAAGTGATCGGCGCCGCAGGGCAACTGATCCCCGGCGACTACGTTGATGTGCTGCTCTACTTGCGTCAGGACGCGAGCAATCTGCAGCAGTCGGCGCAGATCGTCGTGCCGGCCATGCGCGTGCTCGGCGTCGGTGAACAATACGGCCTGACCAACGACGGCCAGCCCGCCAATCCGGCCCTGAGCGCCGACGACAAACTCAAACAGGATCAACGCCGGATCGCCGCACGCACCGTGGTGCTGGCCGTGCCTGAGCAATTGCTGAGCCGGATGATGCTCGCCACCCAGGTCGGCACGTTGCGCCTGGCCGTGCGCAGCAGCGAGGAGCAGCGCCTGGCGAAATACTGGGCCGGTGAAAAGCAGTCGCCGGCGCACGTGGATAACGCCAACAGCCAACTCTTTCAATTCACCCAACTGGCCCTGGGCGCCGCGCCGAAAGCGCCGGCCGCTGGCGGCCATGCGCGCACGCCGATGGAAGTGATCCGCGGCAATCAGGTTTCCCAACAAGCCCCATGACTGAGCAAGGATCCATGTGCATGCAGAGTCGATTCAGGCCGCTATTAAAACCTGTAGTCCGGGCCTTGATACTGATGGGACTGTCGATGAACGCGGCCATCGCGGCCACGGGCAATTGCTCGGCACTCGCCCGTATGCCCCCGGTGATCGAAATCGGTGAAGGCTTCCAGCAGGATATCCAGTCGCCCGTGGCAATCACCCGTGTGGCCATCGGCGACCCGAAAATCGCCGATGTGCATGACACCGGCAGCGCCTCGTTTTTACTGACCGGGGTGGCCCCCGGCGCTACCAGTCTGATGGTCTGGACGTCGTGCTCCAGCGAGCCGCGCCAGAGCATGGTGTTCGTGCAGGGCAGTGCCACCGCCGCATTGACCAGCGCCAGCCGCATGCCTTCCGATGATCCGACCCTGCCCTCGCAGGTGCAGACCGATATTCGCTTCGTCGAAGTCAGTCGCACCAAACTCAAGGAAGCCACGGCCTCGCTGATTGGCGTGCGCGGTAACTTTCTGTTTGGCTCACCGAACACGCTGCCCAACGTCGACGGAGTGCCGACGCCGAAGCTGCCGGTGAATAACGGTCAGTTCAACTTCTCGTGGATCGGCGGCAAGACCATGGCGATCATCAACGCGCTGGAGGGCAGTGGCTTCGCCTACACCCTGGCGCGGCCAAGCCTGGTCGCGCTGAGCGGGCAGAGTGCGAGCTTCCTCGCCGGGGGGGAAATTCCGATTCCGGTGCCCAGCTCAGGCAGCGACACGGTGACCATCGAGTACAAGGAGTTTGGCATTCGCCTGACCCTGACCCCGACCGTGATCGACCGCAATCGCGTGGCGCTGAAGGTCGCCCCGGAAGTCAGCGAGCTGGATTACGCCAACGCCATCAACATCGGCGGCACCCCGGTGCCGGCCCTGACCGTACGCCGGACCGATACCAGCGTATCGCTGGCCGACGGCGAAAGCTTTGTCATCAGTGGCTTGATCAGCACCAGCAACACTTCGCAGGTGAACAAGTTTCCGGGGCTGGGCGACATCCCGGTGATCGGCGCGTTTTTCCGTGATTCGCAGATCAAGCGCGAAGAGCGCGAGCTGCTGATGATCGTCACCCCGCACCTGGTGCAGCCACTGGCCGCCGATGCGCAACTGCCGTCACTGCCGGGAGAAAAACTGCGCAACTACGACCCGAATTTCTACCGCATGTTCTTCCTGGAGAACGGTAACTTCGACAAGCGCAGCGGGTTGTCCCAATGAACCAGAACCTGAGTCAGACCTTCCTGGCGATCACCCGCAACAGCACTGATCTGGAGTGGCTGCAGGGCGCACTCGCACCGCTGGGCCAGGTGGTCAGCGCCGGGGCCGGCAGCCTGGACGAGTTGCTGGCGCTGGTCGACGTCACCTTCGCCAGCCTGGTGTTCGTCGGCCTCGACCGCGACCATGTGGTGGCGCAGAGCGCGTTGATCGAAGGCGCACTGGAAGCCAAGCCGATGCTCGCCATCGTTGCCCTCGGCGATGGCATGGACAACCAACTGGTGCTCAATGCCATGCGCGCCGGTGCCCGTGATTTTGTGGCGTACGGTTCGCGCGCCAGTGAAGTCGCCGGGCTGGTCCGCCGCCTGAACAAGCGCCTGCCACCGGTGGCCGCCAATACCCAGCTCGGTGGCCTTACGGTGTTGTACGGCACCCAGAGCAATTCCGATGGCGCGCTGTTGGCCAATCACATGGCGCAGGTGGTGCAAAAGAGCGGGCAGCACACCCTGCTGCTGGATCTGGGCCTGCCCCGGGGCGACAGCCTGGCGCTGCTCGGGCTCGAGAGTTCGTTTCACTTCGGCGATGCCTTGCGCCACTTGCGCCGGCTCGACGCCACCCTGATCGACAGTGCCTTCACCAGCACTGAAGCGGGCCTGCGGATTCTGGCCTACGCCAACCACGACGAGCCGCTGGAAAGCACCAGCGCCGCCGAGCTGTACATGCTGCTCAGCGCCTTGCGCCAACATTTCCAGCACATCGTCGTGAACCTCACCGGGCAGTCCGACAGCGAAGCCTTGCGCACGTTTGTCAGCCATTGCGACAAGCTGATCTGGTACACCGATCAGAACGTGCTCAACTGCCGCCGCAACCTGGCCGTGCTCAACCTGTGGCGCGAGAAAGGCATGAAGCTCGACCACGCACGCTTGCTGGTGGACGGCTATCTGAGCAGTGTCGCCCCGGATGCCGAAACCCTCGGCAAGACCTTCAACCTGGAAGTGATCGCGGTGTTGGCGGCCAACGCCGAAGTGCGCCTCAATGCCAAGAACCAGGGCGTCAGCCTGTTCGAACTGGCGCCGCGGGAAAAACTCACGCAGAGCCTGCGCACGCTCGGCGAACGCCTGGCCAAACGCTCCGAAGGTCTGGCCAAGCCCAAGGTCACCTGGTTCGGCCGCTTGCGAGGCACCCCATGAGCGCGGAAAAGCTGTTCGGCGCGGTGCAGCATGGCGCGGTCGGTAATACCGATCACGAAGGCCTGAAGCTGGTCCTGCACCGTTACATCATCGACGCCATCGAAGAGTCGGGAAAAAACCTGCTGGAAGGCTCGCGTCAGTTGCTGGCGCAGTTTGTCACCGACAAGGTCGCCGAATACATCGCCCGTTTGCACCTGGCGATTTCCCGTTATGAGATGGAGCGTCTGGCCGAGGAAATCGTCGATGAACTCACCGGCTTCGGTCCGCTGGAAGTGCTGTTGCGCGATCCTTCGGTGACCGAGATTCTGGTCAACGGCCCACACCGGGTATTCATCGAGCGCGACGGTGTGCTGCATCAAAGCGACCTGCGCTTTATCGATGCGCATCACGTCGAGCGGGTCATGCAACGGATTCTCGCGCCGCTCGGACGCCGCCTCGATGAGTCTTCGCCGATGGTCGATGCTCGCCTGCCGGACGGCAGTCGGGTCAACGCGATCATCCCGCCGATTGCCCTCGACGGCCCATGCCTGTCGATCCGCAAGTTTCGCAAGGACATGCTCAAGAGCAGCGACCTGATGGCGATGCAGACCATCGATCTGGCGATTTTCGAGTTTCTCCAGGAGGCAGTAGGCAAGCGCTGCAACGTGCTGATCAGTGGCGGCACCGGCACTGGCAAGACCACGTTGCTGAACATTCTCAGTCAATTGATCAACCCGCACGAACGTCTGGTGACCATCGAAGACGTCGCCGAATTGCAGCTCGGCCACCCGCACGTGGTGCGCCTGGAAACCCGTCCGCCGAACGCCGAGGGCCACGGTGAAGTGAAGGCCAGCGACTTGATCCGCAACGCCCTGCGCATGCGTCCCGACCGGATCATTCTTGGCGAGATTCGTGGCGTCGAAGTGGTCGATGTGCTGACCGCGATGAACACCGGCCACGACGGCTCGATGAGCACCGTGCACGCGAACAATGCGCAGGATGCGCTGCTGCGTCTGGAGACGCTGGTGGGCCTGACCGGACGCTCGATCGCCGAGCGCACCTTGCGCCAGATGATCTGTGCCGCCCTCGACGTGATCATCCAGCTGACCCGCATGCCCGACGGCCGGCGCTGCGTCAGCGAAGTGGTGGAAGTGGTCGGCATTCGTGAAGACGTCTACGTTACCAACACCCTGTTTCGCCTTGATCGGCGCACCGGTTTCGGCTTCCTGCGCGAAGCGGTCAATCCGGCCGGCGACAAGTTGCGGCACGAGACGAACCTGGGCTGACAGCATGGGATGCACATCATGATCGGACCGGCCATTCTCATCCTGCTTTGTCTGATCCTGCTCGGGCTGTCGATCTGGTTGTTCCTGCACGGCATCCACAAGACCAGCAACGAACGGGTGCTCAACCGCCTCGCGGCGGGGCAGCCACAACTGGCGGCCGAGAAACCGGCCTGGGTCGGGCTTGAGCGGATGTTCCTGCGCGCCGGCCTCGGGCGCCCCACCGAGCGTTTCGGCCTGTGGCTGACGTTGTGGGGCGTGGCCATCGTCCTCGGTTATCTGCTGGCGAGCTGGGTCGGGCTGCTGGCGATGCTGCTGGCGCCGCCGCTGATCTTGCGCCTGTACATTTCCTGGCTGTACCACCGCCGGATCAAACGCATGATCGAGCAGTTGCCGCAATTGCTCGACTACACCGTGCGCAGCCTCAAGTCCGGACGCACCCTGAGCGACGCGGTCATGGGCGGCATCGAGACAAGTGACGATCCACTGAAAAAAGCCATGGGCCGGGTACAGCGCAACGTGCAACTGGGGGTCAATCTGCCGGACGCGGTCAGCGACTTTGCCGAGCTTTATGAGCAGGATGAGTTGCGCATGTTTGCCCTCGGCCTGAAGGTCAACCATCGCTACGGCGGTAATGCCAGCGAGTTGCTGGAGAACCTGATCAAGCTGATCCGCGAGCGTGACCAGGGCGCCCGGCAACTGCGCGCGCTCACCGGCGAGACGCGCATGACCGCCTGGGTGCTGGGCTCGCTGCCGGTGATCCTGGTGAGCTATTTCATGCTGACCAACCCCGGCTACATGCTCGGCATGTGGCACGACTCCGGTGGGCAGACCATGTTGATCATCGCCGTGGTGTTGCAAGTCACCGGCTGCCTGGCGCTGTGGCGCATGTTGCGGAGTGTTTGACATGGTCTATCTCGCCGCCCTGATGCTGTTGCTCGGTGCCCTGTTGCTGGTGGTCAACCACCTGCTGACCGAGCGGCGCCGCGTGCGCCAGGTCAACCAACGGTTGCAGGGGCATCTGGTGCGCGAAAACCGTTTCGGCAACTGGCTGCGCGCGTTGGGCGGCAGCAAGTTCGGCCAGCGTTCGGTGAGCATCGACAGCGAAACCCAGACCTTGCTCAGCCGCCTCGGCTGGCGCCGCGCCAGTGAGCGCTCGCTGTTCGCTGCCTGCCAGATCGGCACGCCACTGCTGGCTTTGGGACTGGCGATCTTTCTGCAGGAAGTGTTTTTTCCGCACGCCGGCAACCGCTGGATCGTGCCGATGCTCGCCACCGGTGCCGGTTACCTGCTGCCCAAGCGGCTGCTGGCGTACGCAGCGGGGCGTCGGCAGAAAATCATCGCGGTGGAGATTTCCACGTTCATCCCGTTGCTGCGCATCCTCTTCGAGTCCGGCATGGCGGTCGAACAAGCGTTGCGCGTGCTCAGTACCGAAGGGCAAAAATTGCTGCCGGAACTGACCCGCGAACTGCGCCTGATTCTGGCCCGGGTCGACTCGGGACTTGAGCTGGGGCAGGAACTGAACAAGGCCTCGGTGATGCTCGCAGTCGATGAATTCACCGACACCTGCGTGATCCTGCAACAGCTGATTCAGCAGGGCGGCGGGGCGATGAAATCGTTGCTGGCACTCAAGCAGTTGCTCGATGACCGCCGCCTGACCCGGCTGCAGGAATACATCTCGAAGATGTCCGCGAAGATGTCGGTGGTGATGATGCTGTTTCTGTTTCCTGCCTTGCTGATCGTACTGGCCGGCCCGGGGTTCACGGCGATTACCCGGGCGTTTGCAAACTGACGTTGGCTCATGGAGAGCGTTTGATGAAAGCACTGATTGTCGTGGCAAGTCTGTTGATGCTCGGTGGTTGCGCCACCGACGGTCAGGCGCCGTGGTCGGCGATGCTGGCGCCGACCAGTTGCAGCAAGCTCGATTCCGAACAGGAACTGGCCCTGAACCTGGCGGACGATCTGGCCAACGACGGCAAGCTGCACGCCAGTCTGGCCAACCTGCAAAGCCTGCCCGACAACCTGGCTGAAGTGCGTCTGCGCAAGGCCAAGGTCTACCGCTTGCTCGGGCGCAATGAGGCCGAGCCGCTGTATCGCGGGCTGCTCGGCACTTGCCTCACGGCCGACGCCGAACATGGCCTGGGTCAGCTCTACGCGGCCCGGGGCGACAACGGCCAGGCCCAGGCGCACTTGCAGCGCGCGGTGCGCCTGGCGCCGACCAACGACAAGATCCGCAACGACCTGGGCGTGGTTTACCTCAACCAGTTGCGCCTTGAAGACGCGCGCTTTGAATTTCTCACCGCCATCGAGCTCAAGCAGAACGATCAACTGGCGCCGCTGAATCTGGTGACGTTGTTGCTGTACCAGAACAACTGGCAGCAAGCCGCCGAAATCGTCAGCCGTGCACACCTGACGCCGGAGCAGTTCTCCGAAGCCCAGAGCCGCGCGGAAAAACTCAAGGCACCGGCCAAGGCTCCGGCAGCGGCCGGCAATCAGGTGGCGGTGGTGGCTGACCCACAACCGTCGACGATCAAGTGACACTCGGGGAGATCACCATGAACACTTTGCACCGTGTGTGCTGCCTGACCCTGCTCAGCCTGCCGCTCGCGGCCCAGGCGATCGACGCCGGCCCGGCCTCGGCGCAACAACAGGAAACCGAGGGCTGGCTGGTGCTGCAAAGCCGCAATAAGGCAGCTTCGCCAAACCCGCAAACCGCCACGGCGACAGAACGCGAACTGGCCATGCAGCGCTGGCTGAAGAAATACAAATACGAGATTCCGGATCTCTACGATCCGGATGCCGGTGGCAAGATCGAGAGCAAAAATTAGGCCGATGCCCACGCTTGATCGCTCGCGCCTGTTGCGGATGGTTGACTTTAAAATTGACGCCATCGCTTTGACTTTTTGATGGTATCAAAATGATGGCTCGTGTACATTCCCGGCGCCCAGACCAGACGATTCTGGCGGGACGGTAGGGATGCCAGCACCACGTCATGAACCCTGCTGAAACTGTTACTGATGTTTTGGAAGGGAATCTCGCGTGAATATCGTTTGCCTGCGTCGCTCTGTCCTGGCGCTCTCCATCGCCGCCGCTACTTTGCACACCGCCACTGCTGGCGCTGCCGGCGCGAACCTGAATCACGACCTGAGCGGTGGTCCGCTGACCAGTAATCTGCAGAACTGGGGGCTGATCACTCTGAGCGGTAACGGCAACATCGCTCCCGTCTCGCAGTTGAGCTCGACCTACGGCGCACAACTCACCGGCGTGACGGCGGATCAGTTGCGCAACACCGGCGATATCCGGATTGACGGTGCAAAATTCGGCAACGGTATCAGTTTGGGAACAGCCGGTATGGTGTCGACCAAAATTGCCGGCGCGCTGATCAACGAAGGCGCTATTTCGGTTCACGGCCTGGCCGACGCCGGCACCTCCAGCGGTATTTCCGATCTCGGCAGCACCTTGGGCGGTTCGCTGGCCAACAGTGGCAGCATCGACGTCAGCGGCCAGAGCGCCAGCGGCCTGGTGCTGGTGCATACCGGCATGACCGGACTGAGCAATCAAGGCACCATCACCGCCAGTGGCACCGATGCGCTGGGCGTGTTGCTCGATGGCACCACGATGAGCCTGTCGGTCAGCAACATGGGAACGATTCGTGCGGCCGGTGCCAACGCCGAAGCGCTGGTGTTCGAGGGCGCCAAATTCACCCGGCCGGTGGGCTCCAATGGCATTGCCCTGTTCAACAACGGCACCATCTCCGGCGAAGACATTGGCGTTCACGTCAGCGGCCAGGCCAGTAACGCACTACCCTTTGGAATCTATCAGCAGTTCGGTCTGATCGAGGGCGGCAAGGCGGCGATCCAGGTCGATGACGGCGTGAGTTACTTCAGCTTCTACGGCGGCACCGTCCGGGGTGACCTGCTGGGCCTGTCCGGGGTGAAGGTCGACGGTGATGCGATCTTTGACGGTTCGACCATCCGTTCCGGTTACGTCACCATCGAAGAGGGCACGCTGACCCTGATGAAGCCACACACCACATTCATCGGCGACTTCGACATGGAGGAGTCGAACTCGGTGCTGGAGATGTACCTGGGCAATGACACCAACCCGGCGCTGCCCGTGCTGAAAGTCACCGGCACCACTGATATTGCCCCGGGCGCGCAGCTGCATCTGCTGGCACGTTCCAGTGATTTTCGCGTGAGCCCCGGCGGTACGCGTTACACCCTGATCAGCTCAGGCAATCTGATTGGCGGCAACAACCTGACGGTGACCTCGTCCTCGGCGTTGCTGGATGTGAAGAGCTTCGGCGTTGACGGCAACGACATCACCAGCGTGGTGACAACCAAGTCGAGCGAGGTGTTGGCCGAAAACACCCTGGCCGTCGGTGGCAGCACCAACGCGGCGGTGGCGGTAGGTCGCGTGTCGGGCCTGATGTCGCAGCTGGATGAGCAGGATCCGGTGTATCAGGCATTCGCCAACGCCGGCACCGATGCGCAACTCGCGCGCTTGTCCGAGTCCCTCAGCCCGGATGTCAGCCGCGGCGTATTGCATGCCACGACCAACAGCCAGACGCTGGTGTCGGGGGTGATCAACGAGCGCTCCAGCCGCGCGCGCAACGGCGATTCGGCGACAGACAAGGGTGTCTGGCTGCAGTCCCTGAGCAGCGATGCCAACCAGGACGAGCGCCGCGGCGTTGCCGGTTATGACGCCGACAGCCACGGGGTCGCGGTCGGTGCCGATGGTCAGTTGAACGCTGATACGACCCTGGGTCTGGCCTACAGCTACCTCGACAGCGACGTGAAGTCCGATCTGGGCAACAAGACCAAAGTCACCGGGCATGCGCTGACGCTGTACAGCAACTGGGTGCATGACAACTGGTTCGTTGACGCTTCGCTGATGTACGGCTGGAACGACAACGCGTCCAAACGCTACATCGCCGGCACCCAGGCCAAGGCTGACTACGACAGCGATGTGTTCGGGGTCAGCGCGCTGGCCGGTTACAGTCTGCGCCTGATGCCTGACGTGGTGCTCGAGCCACAAGTCGGCGCGCGTTACGCCAATGTGGGGATGGATGCCTATCGCGAAAAAGGCAGTTCGGCGTCATTGAACGTCGGCAGTCAGCGCTATGAGGTTGGCGAGATGGGCGTCGGTGCACGTCTGGCAGCGGCGTTCGCGGTCGGCACTGGCAGCGTGGAACCTGAAGCAAACGTCATGGCCTGGCACGACTTCGTTGGCGACAAGGTCGCTACCCAATCGTCGTTTGTGCTGGGCGGCGATTCATTCACCAGCCGTGGTACGACGCCGGTGCGTGACAGCTATGAGCTGGGGCTGGGCGCCAACTATCGCATGGGCGCGTGGAGCGTCGGTGGCTCCTACAACTACGTGACGGCCAGCGGTTTTGATTCCGACGGTTTCACCGCGAAGGTGCGTTACGCGTTCTGATACACGCCACGTAAACCTGTGGGAGCGAGCCTGCTCGCGAAGAGGGCGTGTCAGTCGACCAAACGGTTGGCTGATCCACGACTTTCGCGAGCAGGCTCGCTCCTACACTGTTTTGCCTCAGGCTGAAAATGTGATTCCGGCCCTTAAAGCTGATAGCTGAAGCTGATGCTGTAGCGTGCCCGTCGATTGAGCGTATCCAGTGCTTCATCCGACATCGGCTTGGCGGCCTCCAACGCAATGTTGTAGTACTTGGCATCGCCAAAACGCAGCCCCACCGCCGCCGACGACAGGTCGTTGCTCTGCACCTGCAGTTTGTTGAACCAGGTTTTCGAACGGTCCAGCACCACGTACGGCTGCAGGATGCGCACCCAGTTGCCGTCGCGGTTGAAGCTGTAGTTGACCTCGTAAGCCGCGCCCCAGCCCTTGTCGCCCGACGCTTGATCGTCCGGATAGCCACGGCCGAAATTCTGCCCGCCGAACACCGCGCGCTCGCTGTCAGGCAGGGTGTCATCACTCCAGTACAGCGCTGCCGAGAGCACGCCTTGCCAGTTGTCGAAGAACTTGTCGCTCTGCACCCCGGAGAGGCGCAGGCGCAGGAAGTTCAGGTCCAGCGCCGGGTTGTTGGAGTGCGCGCCCATGCTGTCCAGACCCTGATACAGGCCACCGCTGATAATCCGCAATTGCCGGGCATCGGCCTTGCGCCAGTCGCCTTCGAACGCGAGGGCGCGTACGTCAGTCCGTTCCTCGATGCTGATCGGGTAGCCGACCACGTTGTAACGGGTGGTGCTATCGACCGCATACAGCCGCGCGCCCGCATTGAGCAGCTCGTTGGACGCCGCGATGAACGGATGGCTGACGCCGATGGAGTAACGGTCGTCTTCCTTGTGCGGCTTGAGTTCGAAGCCATCGCTGGTGAACAGGCTGGTGCCTGGGTCGGCACGGTAGCGTGAGGCAAACAGACTCAATTGGGTGCCTTCGCTGTTGAGGAACTGGTTGTAGTCCAGCCGGTAGTAATGCTCATGATCGTCCCCTGGGGGAAACAGCCCGCTGAGGGTCAATTGCTCGCCCATGGATGTCTGGGAGTTGCTGCTGACACCCAGCAGTGCCTGGGTACCATTGCGATTGTCTTCCGTGGTGCTCAGGGTGCTGGTGAACGGTTTACGACTGGCTTGGGCGACCAGTGTCGTGGCACCGTCGGTGGTGCCGGGCGGAGGCACTTGGGCTTGCACCGTCACTCCGGGAATGCGGGTCATCAGCGTGGTATAGCGCTCGAAGGTCTTGCGGGTCAGCGGCCGTTCAGCCTGGATTTTCGCTGCCAGCTTGTCGAGCAGGCCTTTGACCCGGCCAACGTCGCCCTGCATCTGGATATCCCTGACGTAGCCTTCCACCAACACCACCCGCGCTACCCCGTCGTCGAACTTTTGTTGAGGCAAGAACGCGTAGGACAGCAGATAACCGTCCTGTTGGTAGCGGCGGGTGATGTTGCGGGTGGCTTCTATCAGGTCGGCGAGGCTGGTCTGGTGACCGATCAGGGGTTTGTAGTTCTCGGCCAGTTCGCTGAGTGGATAGATCGTCCCGCCTTCAATCTGCACCGTCTTCAGGGTGATTCTGGTTTCCATCATCAGCGGCTGGGCATTGGCCGCGCCGGGTTCTGGCACTTGCACCGGGGTGGTGGCCGGGCGGTAGGCATCGGCCGGCAGGTTCGGCACGGGCAGGTTGCGGATGGTTTCGTTGCTGTTGAGAAAGCTGGGAAGGGTGTCGGCGAGGGCGGCGGAACTGATACTGAGGAACAGCAGGGATGCCATTACGCGCATAGGACACTCCATGGTCAGATCACAGCGCTGGATATAATTTTTTCCTAAGAAAAAAGCGGAAGACTCGTGGGAATCTTCCGCCCTCAACCAAGCGTAGGCGCTGTAGGTGAGGCCGTCGAATCGGCCAGGTGCAATTTAGCGTTTGTTACCTCCAAGAGCGCCGGTCAGGCCACCGAGTACACCGCCCAGGCCACCGGTTGCGGTGCCTCCGGTGGCGGTGCCGCCGTTGACCAGACCACCGACGGCGGCGACGGTGCCACCGACGTTACTGACCAGTCCACCGACCGCCGTAGTGACCGGGTTGTTGGTGGCGGCGATGGTTGCGCCCACATTGCTTACCGCTCCGCCGACCTGGCCGGTGAGACCGGCGACCGGTGCGGCCAGGCCTGTCGCGGCGCCGACTTGTTGGGTCACACTGGTGGCTGCACTGGTGACTGGATTAAGCGCTGCGCCCACTGTGGCGCCCACGGTCGCCAGCGGCGAAGTGGTGGCCGTGATCGGTGTGCCCGAACCGCCGAGTACGGTGTTGAGCGAGGCAATGGTATTGCCCACTCCGCCGGCCGTGACGCCACCGGCACTGACCACGCCGTTGGTGTTGCCGGCGTTCAGACCGGCACCGACGTTGACCACGGCGCCGCCGACGGTTTGCAGCAAGCCAGTACCGCCCAGGCCGCCACCGAGACCGCCGCCCAAGCCTCCACCGGAGGTGGTGCCGTTGTCGACCAGCCCGCCGGCTTTGCCAACGGTGGTGCCGACGTTGGTCAGCGCGCCGCCAACGGTGTTGGTCAAGGCGTTGCTGCCGCCAGCACCGGTTACTTGACCGCCCACGCCTTTGACGGCGCTACCGACCTGGCCGAGTACGCCATTGAGCGGAGCGCCAAGTCCGGTCGCATCGCCGACTTTGTCGGTAGTGGTCTCGAGCATGGTGATCACGGGAACCAGACTGTTGCCGGCAGTTTTGGTCACCTGACCGAGTGGACCGGTCGTAGTGGCCACGCTCAGGGTATCGCCAAGCATGGTGACTTTTTCGCCGACGCCATCAAGCACCGGCGCAACTTTGGTGACTACGCCGCCGACTACCGGAATGCTACCGGTGGCGGTCGCCAGTTTGCTGCTCAGGTCGGAGACGCCGGTGCCCACATCCGACACCACGCCACCCGCTGCTGACGCAGTGACGCCCAGGCCGTTGTCAACGGTGCCCAGTTTGCCGATGCCGTTGGCCACGCCGTCACCCAATGTGGTGACCACATTGCCGGCAGTGTTGGCCGCGCTTTGCACGACGCCACCGACCACCGGAACAGTGCTCAGCGAATCGCCGATCTGGCCGACACCATCGCCAACCCCAGCGACGGTTTTGCCGACATCCTGTACCAGGGTCGTGGTCACCAGCGGTGTGGTGGTCGGGTTGGTCGGATTGGTTGGATCCGTAGGGTTGGTCGGATTCGTCGGATTGGTTGGGTTGGTTGGGTTGGTTGGATTGGTCGTGCCGGTACCGCCAGTACCACCCGTGCCACCGGTACCCCCTGTGCCAGCGGTATCGGTGCCGCCAGTGCCGCCAGTGCCACTAGTACCGCCTGTACCACTAGTGCCGCCAGTGCCCGATGTCGCGCTGTCTGGCGAAGAGCTGCCGGAGCTGCTGTGATGGCCGCCACCGCCGCTGCTGCAGCCAGCGAGGCCAAGGGAGAGGATCAATGCCAGAGCTGTTGCCGATTTGCACCACACTTGA
>Ga0157373_10001139_pt1 | contig 20453 bp, 21 predicted proteins | sample C65metaG_FD_113460 | JGI IMG/M metagenome (GOLD analysis project Ga0157373, IMG submission 113460) | Corn rhizosphere microbial communities from Kellogg Biological Station, Michigan, USA - C6-5 metaG | ecosystem: Host-associated > Plants > Roots > Rhizosphere > Soil | place: USA: Michigan... | reverse complement strand
ACCTTGGTGCGGATGTGCGGGTTACGCGTGGCCTGCTGGAGGTGGGGAATGGCTGCAGTGTATTCACCTGCATTGTAGAGCGCATTTCCGAGTTCGTAACGGACGGCGGGGTCGGTAGGGTTTTGATCCACTTTCTTCTGCGCTTCCGTGATTTGCTCGGCCAGGCGATCTGCTTTATAGACGGCAAATTGGGCCTTGAGTTCCTCATTTTCAGGATCGGCAGCCAGAGCGGCTTCCAGATTCCGCATGTTGCTTTCCAGCGCTTTGTCCTTCATGGCCAGCGCCTTGTTGGAGAGCGCCACGTCGCCATTACTCAGGGAAAATGCCCAGGAGTAGAAAGTCTCTGCATTTGTCCAATCTTCCAGTTGCTCGTAGATAGCGGCCAGATCCTTGACTGTGCCCAGGTGGTTAGGGTCTGCATTGTAGCGAGCTATAATGCCGTCGCGGCGCTCCTCGAGCTGATCTCGGGTAAGACCGGTGCGTGAGGCTTTTTCCAGTTCCTCGAACTCGGCGGCGTTCTTCATGAGGGAACGCATGTCTGCATTCTCGTCCCACTTCGCCTTCTGCATGGAGGCGCGGGCGGAACAATCCTTCGCACCTTTTACTGCAATGCCATCGGCTGGATTTTGTTTGAGGATATCCGTGTAAACTTCGGAAGCCTCCATCGGCTTTTCCCGGCTGATGTAGAATTCCGCCAGTTTATGGAGCAGCTTTGCATTTTCCGGCGCGTTTTTGCGGACAGTTTCCAAAGCAAATGCAGCGGTATCAAAAAGCTGGAGGTTAACGGCTGCCTCGAAGAGAGCGTCATTCAGTCCTGGATTGGCTGGATCGGTTTCCAGTTCTTTCTCAATCAATGGGAGGGCTCCGGCGGGATCTTTTTTCGCTTGGCCGAGAAACTTGGAGGAACCGCCGGACATGCCGAAAAGACCTTTTTTCTTGGCTCCACCACTGACTTGAAGCTCGCACTTTCTCAGCATCTTGCGGCCTTCCAGAAAGCCCGGGTTGTCCTTGAGGACCGTCTGAATCAGGCTGATGCTGTAAGGAACGTTTGAAGTCTGGATGGCGCTGATTGCTTTCAGCCAAAGGGCTTTTTGATTCGGCGGGAGCTCCTTTTCGGTGATCTCGGGCATGGCGATGAACTTAGTGCGGTTTTTTGAAAATGCCACTGGGTGGTGTGACAAGACCTGAAATCTGGTCGTTAACCTGCGGCTTGGCAAGCATCCGGTTGCGGATAAAAGCCTGTCTTCCGGTTGATGGGGCGTTTTTTGGGATTGATGGCGGGGAGGGTATCGGCTACGGAGTCGCCGCGCGCGACAGATTCCATGTCATCCCGCGCGTCATTTATCCCACATTATGCCTCCACGTCCTCGTAAAAGCTCAGGAAACCGCTCCCGCAACCGCTACGGCCCGCCAAAGCGTTCCACCAAAGATGAGGATGAAAAGGCAGTGGAGGTGGATGGTGAAATCTCCTCCGTTCTCGCAGGCACCATGTTCCGCGTGAAGCTGGAAAGCGGCCATGAAGTGCTGGCCCACATTTCCGGGAAAATGCGCAAGCGTTTCATCCGTCTCGTGGTGGGTGACAAGGTGAAGATGGAAATGTCTCCCTATGACCTGACCAAGGCCCGGATCGTTTTCCGTCTGGGCTGATTTTTTTCTCAGTCTTCTACATCCGCGCCGGTTTCTTCTGCCTCCAAGGCATGGACGGCGCTGACCGTCCGCCGTTCAACCACGATTGCTCCCAGCAATTCGTTCTGGCGGACGATAAATTGATTGAGCTTCATCAGTTCCAGAACCGCCAGGAAGGTAACGATGACTTCCGCCTTGGTGGTGGCGGTTTCAAAAAGATCTTCAAAACGACGGGCCTCCCCAGGATGGAAGCGCCCGATCAGTAGCTCGATTTTGTCCGAAACGGTGTAGCGGTCATCGATGATGTCCCCGAAATCGTGGGACTCCTCAAAACGTTTCAGAACATTCTGGAATGCGCGGATGAGATCGAAGATGGAGATCTCGCCCAAGGCCACAGGTTCCTCCGGCGGGGCTTCCGGCGTATCCGCCTGGTGGGCGAAACGGCCTTCCTGCTCCTGCTCACGCAGGCTGAGAAAGCTCGCCGCATCCTTGAATTTTTTGTATTCGATGAGTTGGCGGATGAGTTCCCAGCGGGGATCGTCTTCTTCCGCATCTTCTTCCGGTGGTTGATCCACCCGGGGCAGCAGCGTACGGCTTTTCAGATACATCAGGTTGGCCGCCATTACGATGAACTCGGACGCCAGATCGATATTCAGCATCTTGAAGGTATTGATGTAATCCAGATACTGGCGGGTGATGCGCTCGATGGAGATGGTATGAATGTCCAGTTCGTCCTTTTTGATCAGATAGAGCAGGAGATCCAGCGGGCCTTCGAAGATTTCGAGGCGGACTTTGTAATCATTCACATCCACAGCAGCGGTGGTAAGGGATGGGAAAGGCGGCGGCGAGGGGAAATTTGCTCTGGCTACCCGGTTGGTATCCGGGTTTTACTCACGGCATTGGGGAACACCTGCGTGTATGGAACTGGACAATTCTGACAATTTCAATGAACGCCTGGGACAATGGGTGGCCAGCCAGGGGTTTTGGTTCCAGTTGCGGCATCCCATTGCGGGACGCAGCAGAATCCATCACATCCTCGGCTTGGGGACCAAGGTGGCGGTATTTGCCACAGTAGTGGCCTTGGTTTCTGCTTTGGCCATCTGGAAAATCATGGATTCCCCCGCACGTGAGCGGGCGGTGGAGCAGAAACTGCAGGCAGGAATGCAGGCGAAGGAACTGAAGACAAAAAAAATCTTCCACACGCTGGGGCGCATGAACATCACGCGCCTCGAGAGCCAGGGGGGCGAGAATACCTTTTATAATAATCTGGAAGCTCTGGGTCTGAGCTGGGAGCGTCCGATTCTGGACCGCATGACCGGTAAGTGGAATGCAGGCATGGTGGAGGTGGATCAACTGGACCTGGATTTGCGTGCAGGTGCCGATAATGGGGCATCTTCTGCAAAAATCGGTGAAATGGTTTTCAAAAAATCCGATGAATTCGGGGTTAAGGGTGTGGTCTGTCCGCACACTTCACTGCGATGGGGGTATTCGAACAAGACGAGAGGATTCATTCAAAACAGCGCAATGCGCGCCGTTCGTGCCCCGCAGGGTTGGGTATTCACCTTCCGAGGTGGGACGTTTTCCCAGAACTGGATGAATGATCTCTCCATCGCGGAATTGGTAGTGACCTGCACTCCGCAAGGCATACTGCTGCAGAGAGCCAGCTTTCACCGTGATGGGGGAACGGTGGACATGAAGGGTGTGGAGATTTTGGCCGGGGCCAGGCCTGCCGTGAAGGGGATGGCCCGCATCCAGCATTTGAAGTTGGACGCCATACTGCCTGCCGCAGCGGCGGATTATGTGGAAGGGGCCATTTCCGGAAACTTTAAAATGGGAGGATCATTGAACACACCGGAGGGAGTGACCTATGATGGTCGTATCACTCTGGGAGGGGCGGATTATATATCCCTGCGGGACCGGGTGAAGCTGCTGGATGTGCTGACGCTGGCGGATGGGCGGAACAAGTACCGGCGGCTGAATTTCACGGAAGGCGGTTTTCATCTCAAAACCGCAGCCGGTGGAATGGAGGTGGGGGAGGTAAATGTAAAGGCGGGTGATTTACTGACCATGAGCGGACAAATGAGCGTCCGGCAGCCTACCTTTGAAGAGATCAATCGCAGCCGTGTTCAGGACCTGCAGATGGAGGCTGCGCCGGAGATAAATTCTGCCTCCGGAGCGAAGAATTCGCCTGAGTCTATCAAAAAAACGGTGGTGGGAGCGAAAAAAACACCATTGCTGGATGATGGCCTCCCTGCTCCCTCCGCACCTCCGGAAAAGGAAGTAACAGGCCTGGAGCTTACCCCCGCCGTGAGGGACGCCACGGTAAAAGAGGCTTCTCTGGCACTTACCCGGCAGCGTTATGCGGGATTGTTCCGCCTTACCATGCGGCCGGATGCCTTTGAAAAACCTTCCCCTCTGGCAGAGATTATTCCCCGGGACAGCATCACGCAACGGTATCTGCTGGATGTCCCGCTGGAGGGCACCCTGGAAGAGCTGACTGAAAGGCAGGCCCGTTTTCTTCTGGAAAAACTCCGCCGTTAGGCGGGATCACCTCCCTTGCCGGACAATCCCAGAGTGTTGAAAATTTCCCGCGTGGCGTGACTTTTGTTCAAGGTATAGAAGTGGATGCCGGCTACTCCTCCATCCAACAGTCCGGCGCATTGCTCTGCGGCATAGTGGATGCCGATTTTTTCCACGGCCTGCGGATTTGAATTGGCTCGGGCGAGGGCGCGGACGAGTCTGGCAGGATAGCGGGCACCTTCCGCCAGTTCTGCCATCCGCTTCATCCCTTGAAGGGAGGTGACGGGCATGATTCCCGCCAGAATCGGCACAGGAATTCCCGCGAGTTCACAACGATCCCGGAAATCAAAAAAATCGTGGTTGTCGAAAAACAACTGGGTGCAGATGTAATCCGCTCCTGCATCCACCTTTGCCTTCAGGTGATCCAGTTCCGCCACTCGGTTGGGAGTGGCGGGGTGTCCTTCTGGAAAACCCGCCACACCGATGCCGAAGCCTCGCGGGTCCGGGTGACTGCCGGATTCATTGAACTTCTTGATGAAGCTTACCAGATCGGAGGCGTGGCGGAAGTCTCCCTGAGACCAATCGTAGTTCGGCTGATCACGCGGAGGATCACCACGCAGGGCAAGGATGTTCGAGACTCCGGCTGCTGCGTAGCGTTCAAGTATGGCCGTTACCTCCGCTGCGGAATGGCCTACGCAGGTGAGATGGGGAACCGGAGGGATGGAGGTGGTTTGCTTGATGCGGACCACCAGATCATGCGTCAGCTCCCGGGTGCTGCCGCCAGCTCCGTAGGTGACGGAGACAAAGGAAGGGGACAATGGCTCCAACTCGCGGATGGCCTGATAGAGATCCTCCCATGCGCCGGTGGTGCGGGGTGGGAAAAACTCGAAGGAAAGCGATGGCGTGGGGCCGGAAAGGATGTCGCTGATGTGCATGGGAAGGGAAGATGGCGGGAAAATCGGACGAAACTTCCGCAGAGTTGGGGAGTTTCTTTGTTACCGGCTTGCCGGGATGGGCCTAAAAGAGCCGTAATTCATTATGAAAACAATCTCTCTTTCCCTTGTTCTTTCGGCGGTGGTGCTGCCGGGGGCTTTGCAGGCTCAGCCGCCTGTGGAGAAAGCGTCTCCTCCCAGCGAGGAGCCGAGGGATGGGCCACCACAAAAGCCGAACTTTGATGAAATGTGGAAAAGGGTGGATACGGATGGCGATGGTTTCGCTTCTGCCCAGGAGTTTGCCGCCCTCCCTCGCCTGGCGAAATTGCCGGAGGAGAAGCGGATGGAAATTTTCAAACGCCTGGACAAGGACTCCGATGGCAAACTGAGCCGCCCAGAAATGGAACAGATGCGCCGTGGCGGCGCCCGCATGCAGGGACTCAAGGACCTGGATACGGACAAGAGTGGAGGCATCAGCCTGGAGGAATTCAAGGCAGGAGAGACCTTCAAGCGCATGCCTGCGGAAAAGCAGGAGAATATTTTCAAAAGACTGGATGTGGATGGCGATGGCCAGATCACTCCCAAGGACAAACCCCAGCGGCCACACAAGTTTGATGGGCCACCCCCTACTCCAGCAGAGATTATCCAGAAGGGGGATGCCAATGGCGACTCCGCCCTTTCCTTTGAGGAATTCCGCAAGGATCCCCACCTCGCCAAGCTGAGCGAGGATGAGCAGGAAGACCGCTTCGAGAAACTCGACAAAAACAAGGATCAGAAGATCACCGAGGACGAGATTCTTCCACTGCCTCCCCGGCCGCAGAAGCAGGGTGAAGAAGGTCGCAAGCCTGATTCCGCCGAGAAGCCAGCGGAATCCTCCAAGAAGGATTGAAGGCGGATATTCTGCTTGTGGCATCCGTTCAGCAGGCTCCACCCAGCGAGCCTGGAACTTTCAGCGAACAGGCTTTCGTAAAAAAGAAAGCGGCCTGATCCGAAGACCAGGCCGCTTTGGAGAACAGGAATAAAAACTGTTAAGGCAACACCTCGACTGCGGTTTCCTTCAGCTCCTTGGTCAGGACCGTATCGCGGAGGTTTTCACCCTTGCGGCTGCTCCACCACAGCACCACCGGGGAGGCGACGAAGATGGATGAATAGGTGCCGACCAACAGACCGATGAGGATCATGACGGAGAAGTCCCGCAGGGCGGAGCCACCGAAGAACGAGAGGATCGTCACGGTGACAATGGTGGTGGCAGAGGTAAGCAGGGTGCGGGAGAGCGTGGCATTCACCGCCTCGTTCATGATTTCCTTGATGCTGCCGCTGCGGCGCATGTGGAAGCTTTCACGAATCCGGTCGAAGACCACGATGGTGTCGTTGATCGAGTAGCCTGCGATGGTGAGGATGGCTCCCACGTGGATGAGGGAAAGCTCACCACCGAAGAGGACCACCATGCCCACGGAAACCACCACGTCGTGCATGAGTGCCACAAAGCCCCCGAGGGCGAAAGAGAACTCAAAGCGGAGGGTGATGTAGATGAGAATACCGGCGATGCCCAAGGCGAGGGCAATGAGGGATTCCTTCAGGAAGGTGCCGCCGATGAGTGCGGAGACTTCCTCCTTGCTGGACTGGATCACATAGTCACCGGCAGCGGTTTTCTGTCCGAGGGCAGGGATTTCACTGCGGAGTTTTTCGATGATTGCGCCGGTATTCGCGGTATCGCAACGGATGCTCAGCAGAGAGCCGGTGGCAGGATTGCTTTCTTCCTGGGCGTAGGCTGCCTTTTCAAGCTGCATGGATTCCAGCACCTTGTTTACGGATTCCTGGGAGACCTTGGTTTCCTTCCCAAGCTGGAACTGGATGAGCGTGCCACCCGTGAAGTCGATGCCCAGGGAATGGCCCTTGTGGATGAAAAATCCGCTCACGGAGAGCAGCAGGAAAACGGCGGAAATCACCGCGCAGATCTGGCGCTTGCCGAGGAAATCGTAGTTCGAGGATTTGATCAGATTGAGGAAGCTGAGCTTCTTCAGGATGTTCAGATCCGTGCCCCAACGGAAGAGGACGCGGGTGACAAGAATGGCGGAGAACATCGAGGCGACGATGCCGATGGTGAGCGTGACGGCGAAGCCCTTGATCGTTCCGCTGCCAAGGAGGTAGAGGATGACAGCCGTGATCAGGGAGGTGACGTTGGCATCCAAGATGGCGCTGAAGGCCTTGTCATAAGAGGCGGAAATGGCATTCTTGAGGGATTTGCCCGCTTCGATTTCTTCACGCAACCGCTCGTAGATCAGAACGTTGGCATCCACGGCCATGCCGATGGAGAGGATGATGCCGGCGATGCCGGGGAGGGAGAAGGTGAAGCCAAACATGGCCATGATGCCGAAGAGCATGATACCGTTGAGCAACAGACCGGCGAGGGCCACCAGACCGGCCATGCGGTAATAAAGGAGAACGAAGAGGAAGGTAATGGAAAGTCCCACCAGGCCGGCCATCACTCCTTGTTTTACCACTGCGCTGCCGAGGGAAGGGGAGACGCTGCGCTCTTCCTCCACAACCAGCGGGTTTTCAAGAGGATTCATCAGTGCATCTGACAGGGACTTGGCCTCGCCTGCTGCGTGAAGACCGGTCACTTGGAACTCCTTGCCCAGTGTCTGCTGCACCACAGGTGCGCTCAAAACCTCGCCGTCCAGCACGATGGCGATGCGGTCCACACCTTTGCGCATGTCCTTTGTGAGGGCGATCATCTTGTCCTCACCAGCACTGTTGAGCGTGATGGAAACCGCATCGTTCTGCTGCGGAGAAGGATAGGCGGTTTTGATATCGGAACCGCCCAAAGCAGCTTTGCGCTTCAGCAGGATGGGTTGGGAATACTCTACATTGTCGTCGGTCTTGCCTTTGAGGGTGTAGGAGCGATAGCCGGGCTCGATTTGCAGGCCCTCAGCCACGCGGGCAGCCAGAGTCTTGTGGTCGGCCCCCATTTCGTCATTGCGCGGGCTTACTTCACGAAGTTCCAGCTTGGCGACTTTTTCCAGAGTTTCACGAATGGCCTTGGACTCAGATGGCTCCACGCCCGGCATCTGGACGATAATGCCATCCTTGCCCTGGCGGGCGATGGTAGGCTCGGCGGTGCCCATACTGTTGAGTCGTCCCTCGATCACCTTGATTGCCTGATCGACCTGCTGGGTGGTGACTTCCTGCTTGCTGCCATTGCTGTCTTCACGCTGCTGTACCCGGAGGGTGAAGGCGGAGCCGCCGAGAATGTCGATGCCGCCCTTGAGTCTTTCCTTGGGCGGGGTGAAGGCCATGATGCACAAGGCGGCGATGCCGATGAGCAAGACTGTGCCGATGTTCCGCTTCCGCCGTTCCACATCCGTGGCGAAGTACCAGAAGAAAAGAATCAGAAGACCCAGACCGGTCAAAAACACGGCCAGCGGGTCTGAAAACAGGGAGGCGGAGGAAGCAAGCATGGTGGAAAAATGGGTTGGGCTCCGGCAGGAGCTGTAAACGGAAAGACGGCGCGGATTATTTCGCGTCTTTTTTCTGCACGGTGGCGATGGCTGCCTTGTCGAACTCAATCATGGTGCCTTCCGCGACCTTGAGAACGACGGTGGTGTCCTTGATGTTGTGGACGATGCCGTAGATGCCGGCGGAGGTGACTACCTTGTCTCCAGCCTGGAGAGCAGCCAGGCGTGCGGCGTGCTCTTTGCGCTGCTTTTGCTGTGGGCGGATCATCAGGAAATAGAAGATCACAATCATGCAGCCAATCATGATGAATTGATTGCCGAAAGGAGATGGAGCAGGGTTGGCTTGGGCAAGAACCAGGGTGGCGAAGGTAGGGGAAAAGGAGATCATTGGAGTGATTGGGTGTAGCGGCGGGTGAAAGAGTCTTTGAATTCAGTGAATGTTCCGGCAGAGATGGCCTCCCGGGCATCTGCGACAAGGGAGAGGTAGAAATGCAGATTGTGGAAGGAAAGCAACCGCAAAGCGAGGATCTCCCCGGCGCGGAAGAGGTGGCGGATGTAGGCACGGGAAAAGCCTGCGACGTGCGGATGGGCGCTTTCACAGATTGGCCGCGGATCTTTTGCGTGGATCAGATTCTTTATATTGATGGGGCCATCCAGGGTGAAGGCCATGCCGTGCCGGGCGATGCGGGTGGGCATGACGCAATCGAACATATCCACGCCGCGCGAAATCATTTCCAGAATCTGGGTGGGAGTGCCCAGCCCCATGGCGTAGCGTGGCTTGTCCAGAGGAAGGAAGGGCACGGCGTTCTCAATGGCGCGGAACATCTCATGCTCCGGCTCACCTACGGAAACGCCACCCACCGCATAGCCATCGAAGCCCAGTTCCACCAGTTCCCGGGCAGATTGCTCACGGAGGTCCGCGTAGATCGAGCCTTGGACGATTCCGAAGTGTTGCTGCCTGCCTTCACCGGATTTCGGCTCATTGGCAGTGACCCACTCCTTGCAGCGTCTTGCCCAGCGGGTGGTGAGGGCCAGCGAGTTGGCTGCATACTTTTCATCGCACGGGTAAGGCGGACACTCATCGAAGAGCATGGCGATGTCCGAGCCGAGTGCTCCCTGGATTTCCATGCTGAGTTCCGGTGTGAGAAGCATTTTTGAGCCATCCAGATGGTTTTGAAAACGTACACCCTCCTCGGTGATCTTGCGCAATTTGGCCAGTGACCATACCTGAAATCCGCCTGAATCGGTGAGAAACGGTTTTTTCCAAGTGGTGAAGCCATGCAGTCCCCCCAGTTCACGGATCAGTTCATGGCCTGGGCGGAGCCACAGATGATAGGTGTTTCCCAAAATGATCTGGGCACCCAGCTCATCCAGTTCTGTCGGATGCAGGGTTTTGACGGAGCCTTGGGTGCCTACCGGCATGAAGATGGGGGTCTCCACAGTGCCATGGGCGAGATCGAGCCTGCCCCGGCGGGCGGCACTGGCGGAGTCTGTGGCGAGAACGGTAAATGACACGGCGGGAGGCGCGAATTAGGCGAAAACCCCACTGTGGCCAAGCTCAATCCGATTCCGAAGGGGGTGAAAAAAATCGAAACTTCCGCGTTTTTGGAGCGTTTATATCGCCGGGAGAAAAAATCTTTCCGCGAGACGTGCTTTTTTGCGAATAAAACTCCGGGTTTGCTTCTCCTATCTGCGTAACCTTACCAACCATAACATCAGACACCTATGAAACTTCTTCTCAGCGCCCTGTTCGCCACCGCTCTGTTCGCTCCTCTTGCCTCCGCAGAATGTTGCGATAGTAAGGCATGTTGTGAAATCAAGGAATGCGCCACCGCTTGCGATGGCAAGAAGTGCGATGGCGAGAAGAAGAAGGAAGACGGCACCGTGGCCCAGTGTGACAAGTGCAAGGGCAAGGATAAGGACAAGAAGGAGGAAGGTACCGTCGCTTGTGATGGCAAGAAGTGCGATGGAGAGAAGAAAAAGGAAGAAGGCACCGTGGCCGAGTGCGACAAGTGCCAGGGCAAGGATAAGGACAAGAAAGAAGGCACCGTCGCCTGATTTATTTGCCGGTTCAAAATTTCACTCAAAGCCGTCGGTTCGTTTCCGGCGGCTTTTTTTGTTTTGGCGCATGGAGCGTCCAGTCCATGCTCCGGCTATGATCGATGTTGTGTGTGGAGTGATTCGGGATGACGAGGGCCGCTATCTCGCCTGCCAGAGGCCGGATGGCAAACATCTGGCAGGGCTGTGGGAATTTCCGGGAGGCAAGGTAGAGCAGGGGGAGTCTCCCCAGCAGGCGCTGATCCGTGAGTTGCAGGAAGAGCTGGGTATTACCGTGCAGGTGGGCAGGCCCTTTGCTCCTGTGACGTATGATTACAAAACCGTGATCATCCGGCTGCTGCCTTTTTTGTGCGAAATCGGTGAGGGCGCTCCGCATGCCCATGAGCACTCGGCGCTGGAGTGGTGCGCCATGGAGGATTTTCCGAAGCTTCCATGGGCGGAGGCGGATCTGCCGATTCTGGCGGAGATCGTGAAAGATTTCACCACTGCCCGGCACTGATCACTTTTTCTTGAGCAGCCGCTCACTGAGCCAAAGGACGATGAAAGCGGTGGCCACAGAGACCGCCGCCAGCTTCCACACGGTTTCATCCTGCCCAAGTTGCACATGCTGATAGATGGCGACGGAAAGAGTGGTAGTTTTCCCCGGAATATTGCCCGCTACCATGATGGTGGCGCCGAATTCACCCAGCGCCCGGGCAAAGGCGAGCAAGGTGCCCGCAAAGATGCCCCGGCGTGCGAGTGGCAAGGTGATGAATAGAAAGACCCGCCAGCCTGGAGCCCCCAGAGTGCGGGCCATGTGCTCCAGCTCAGGGTTGATTTCCTCAAATGCCGTCCGGACCGTTCTCACCAGCAGCGGAATGGACATCACCGAGAGCGCAATGACCACCGCCCTCCATGTGAAGACAATGTCCGCCCCAAACGTGTGGTCCACCCATGCGCCGATCGTTCCCCGCCTGCCGAATACGCGCAGCAGCACCAGGCCGGTCACCACGGGAGGCAGCACCAGGGGCAGGGCGACGAGTGTTTCCACCAGAGATTTCCCCAGCCATTCCCTGCGGGCCAGCAGCCACGCCAGCGCGATGCCGGGTGGCAGAATGAGCACCGTGCCCAACATGGCCATCCCCAGTGAGAAGGCGATGATCTGGTATTCTTCCGGGCTCATGCTGCCGCCACCTTATGCATCAATGAATGATGGAAAAGCCGAACCGTTGAAAAGTGGCGGTCGCTTCCGGCCCGGTAAGGTAGGTCAGGAATTTCCGCGCCGCCGCAGCGTGACGGGAATCCTGCACGAGAGCTACCGGGTAGCTGATCTTCGGCCCTTCCGCAGCAGGGATTTCAAAAGAAATTTTTACCTTCTTGGAAATGGCGGCGTCTGTCTTGTAAACGATGCCCGCCTCCGCATTGCCGGATTCCACTACAGCCAGGGAGGCCCGCACGTTTTCGGCAGGGATGATTTTCGCTTCCACTTGGGGCCACAGGCCGGATTTTTGCAGATGGGCCTTGGCATAGATTCCCACCGGCACCGCCTTGGGGTCACCCAGGGAGATGTATTTGATCCGTGGCAGCTTGAGATCCTCCAGCTTCGTCAGCGGAGGTGCGTCATTGGGCGCGATGACCACCAGGCTATTTCCAAGAAGGGAAATCCGGGTGCCCTTCACGATGAGATGCTTCGCCTCCAAGGCGTCCATCTTTGCCTCATCGGCGGAGAAGAAGACATCGGCCGGCGAACCTGCCTGGATTTGCTGGGACAGCGCACTGGAAGCACCAAAGTTGAAGACGACCTTATCGCCGGAAGCTTTTTCGTAAGCGGTGGCGATTTCCTTCAGGGAATCCGTGAGACTGGCTGCTGCGAAAACCGTGATGTCTTCAGCCAGCAGGTGACCGGCGGTCAGGAGGGATACAATGAGTGTTCCGAATCCAAATAGGGATTTCATAACGTTTAGTTAGAAGGTGAAGGTCAATTGGGTGTAGAGCCAGTCGGCATCCGTGGCGGCGGAACCAGCGGTGTCCTTGATGTAATCGCCCACGAAGAAATGGCCGTAGCCGAGCTGATAGTTTGCCCATCGGTTGATCTTGTAGTTTGCGTAAAGATCCAGTTCGGTGCCTACGAAGTTGCTGTAACTGGAGTTGATCCCGTAGCCATTGCCGCTGCGGCCACTGCCGGATTCCGGATAAAAGTAGTCCGCAGTATTTGCGAGGAAGAAGCCCAGATAATCCGCGGAGAGCGTGAGGCCTTTCACCGGCTTGATGGCGTAGCTGAGTTTTGGAATATGCATGTTCCGCGCTCCGGCAAGATCCATCAGGCCGTAGGGACGGTGCTGGGTGCCGAAGAGGTTTTCAAAAGTCTCTACTTTACCGTCGGAAACATCGCCATCACCTGAGCCATGTTCATAGCCCAGAGCGATGCGGGGTTTTCCCCATGCCTTCTTCCATGTATATCCCGCGCTGGCGAAGATGCCGTAAGATTGTTGATCCAGGCGGGTATCCTGCGCCTTGTTATAAACGCTGCCAAACTGATAGGCCATCTCCAGGCTGTAGTCCCAGTTTCCGAATTGCGTTTCATCAGACTTCCACAGCGTGCCCAGTGTATAGATATCGCGCTGTGTGGAAGGTGAGCCGGGATTTCCCGGGGCGATGGCATTTGCTGCCTGCGTGCCGTAATTCCGGGCAAGAAAATACACCTGCGTCTCCTGCCATGGCAGCACTTTATTGGAACTGGCGTAAATGCCCGAGAGATTGTCGTAATCATTGCTGACATTGAAATTGTGATCATCCGCGATCACTACGCGTCCGGCGAATGCATCCACCCAGCCGAAGGAGTTTTCAAAGCGCACCTTCACCGCATCGAAGGAGCGGCCCGTGTTGTTCCAGTCTCCCTTGCCCAGGAAACGTTCGTCGCCATAGATCAATTCCTGTCTGCCGATCTTCGCAGTGAAAGGGAACTCCTTGGCATTGCCCAGGGTGAGGTAGGCTTGATGCAGGTCGAAGGTATCGTCTGCTTTCAGATCTTCGTGACCGGATGCATCCCGCCCTTCGATGAATGCACCGAACCACTCACCCTTGTAACCGACGTGGATTTTCTCACGCAGGTAGATGGCAGTGCGATCCTCCGCAACGCCGGAAATGAAGTCCGTGTTAGCTGTCACGCCCGCGTCATCCTTGATCTCATAGCGGCTGCGCAGTTCCATGCCGATGTCCCATGCTGAATAACTGCTGGACTGCTTCTGCAGTAGATCATTTAGGAGTGCGTTCTCCTTTTCGAGGGTCTGCGCTGCGAAGAGGGTATTTGTTAGTATCAGTCCGATCGCCAGCGTGGGGTGGATGATGTTTCGTGGATTCATGGTGGAAATGGAAAAAGTTAGAGTGATCGCAGTTCGCCAGTGGCGCGAGCATCGTAGCCGGGCAGCCCGCTGAGCATCTGCCGGTAGCGGCGGCTGCGGAGCACACGGATGAGGGCCAGGATACGTGGGTCATGGTCCAGGCTGCCGTGAAAACAGAAGTCCAGATCCTCGTGCTGAAGTTGCAGAAAGTTCAGCCGTGCCTCGGCAGCGGAAAATTTCACACACACTCCGGCCTCAGCCCATCCGGCGCGCACTGCCTCGGAGACACTCTGGTGGCTTTCCACCACGCGGCCTTCCGGTGTTTTTCCGTTCAGCAGGTGGTCCAGGCTTTCGCGTGCGGCGGAGCCCGGCTCGCGTGCCGCCCATTGGCGGATGAGGCGCGGCAGGGATTTGATGGAGCGGGTGCGGTTGGTGGCCGCCAGAGCCACGCCGGACTCCCAGCGCGCCACCCGGAGCAGACGGCTGGAGTTTCCCAATTCCCGTCTCACTGTTTCCGCATTTCGTTGTGCGGCCTCATCGGTGGAGCGGTGCAGCGCCGCCACGTGAATGAATTTTTGTTTGGCCAGATGCAGGGCCGCACTGCCATTTCGTGGGAAAACCAGCAGTCGGAACCCGGATTCGCGCTCATACTCACGTGCCAGCAGACCGATGGCGGGGTCGCAAGTGGCCACGGTCAGGGTGCGTTCAGGAGAAAGGGCGCGGGTTGGTTGAAAAATGCCATTTTCCCAGAGCCCATCCTGCGGCTGCTGGTTGAGCACGATAGATTCCACCGGATAGAGAATGCGTTTCCCACAGACCTCCGCCTCCCAATAACGGGAAGAGTTTTCCCAACCCTGCCATGCCCAGACCGCACCCAATGCCATTTTCGGCTGCCCTCCGAAGAGTTCTTCCACGCTGCATTCAAAGACCCGTGCCAGGGAAATGGCCGCGCTCACCGAGGGCGTTAAACGATGCCCCTCGATCGCACTCACCGCTGCCCGTGAAATCCCTGCCCGGTGTGCCAACTCCGCCTGAGACCATCCCCGCACCGTCCGAAGAACGAAAACTGAATTGGCCGGGACTTCGTGTTCTGATTGGATCATGTCAGTAAGTGGTAGGATGCTGTCAGTCAGAGATGGTGATTACAAGCCTACGGGAGGCATGTGGCATGCAAAGAGTTCATGCGGGAAGGTGCCGGCTTTCATCTCCAGTTCACCGCCCCGGCAGGTCGGGAATTTTTCCTTAGCCGGGAGCCGCATGATGCGCTACACCGGGCCAATGGATGAACTGACACGCGATCACGGACCACAGCCGCTCGACGGCCTGATGGACCGCTGGAATTTGACCAATCATGAATTGGTGGAAGTTTCGACCGAACAATTGAACCACAAGCAGGTGCAGAAGGCCCGCAAGGGGCGGCAACTGACCCTCAGCCTGATGCAGAAGATCATGCGCACTCTCAATGAGGCGGTTTTTGCAAAACTGCCGAAGGATAAAAAGGAAGCCTTTGTCCCCTATCTGCACAAGCACCTCTTCAGCTATGCCAAGGGCTATGATGCCGAATGGAAAGACCCGAACGAGGGACTCATGCCTTTGAAGTGAGATCATCCGGCGGGTGAATGGCCGCAGCCGCTGTGGCCAGGGCCTCTTCCGCAGTATCGAAGATGCCTTCCAACGCATGGGCGATCATGAGATTATCGATGTTTCCAAAATCCTCGATCATCATGCCGTCCGGCTGTGGGATGCGATCCTGATATTTCCGCCGATCATTGGTGAACGCATAGACTTTTTTGCCGAGAGCGTAGGCATAGCCAATTTCCCAGACGGTGCCTGCGTCCGCAGAAGGGCCACGGAAAGGTGAAATATTTGCAATCACTGCATCCGCCCGCTGGATCATGGCCAGATTCGCTTGAAAAATGGCCAATGAGAGGACGGCTTTTTCTTCGATTTGGAGGTCGTTATCGATGGGGATGAGGGCTGTAATGCCGTAGCGCCGGGCGGTGGCTCTCACTTCATCCGCGATGGCGCGTGCATCGGGATAAAATACATCCGGCCCGGCGATATAGACATGGATTTCCTGTTTCGTTCCCACGCGGAGGATTGAGGCGTTTTCACCAGATTTCGCAATCCTGCATTCTGCGGCCCTTTCTTGACGTTGCTGGACATTCATCCACCCCGCCGCCATTTTGTCCGGCATCACTTCATCCATGGCCATCTCTGAAAATGAAAAGCATCCATGGTGCATCGTCGGCCAGGGCTTGGCAGGCAGTTGCCTGGCCTGGCATCTGTGGGAGCGCGGGGAGGATTTCAAAATCTTGGATCGCGGCACAGGAGGAAGCTCGCGGGTGGCAGGCGGGCTGGTGAATCCAGTCACGGGAAAAAATTTTGAGCCCAGTTGGCGGATTGAGGATTTTTTACCGGAGGCGCTGGAATTTTACACCGCATTGGAGAGCAAGCTGGCTCGTCGGTTTTGGTATCCCATGCCTGTGCTGCGCTTGGCTGCCACGGAAAAAGAGTGGCGGAAAATCCAGACGAAACTGACTGCTGATCATGTGCGGCCCTGGGTGTCTGTGGGAGAGTCTCCCGCTCCGCCGGGGTGGTGCGGAGCAGTGGAGGTGATAGGCGGCGGGCGATTCGATACGCGTGCCTTCATGGAGGCGACGAGGGATTTTTTTCACGCTCAGGGAAGGATGGAATTCGGAACCGCCGTGGAGAATGGCCCTTTCACCGTGTGGTGTGATGGGGCGGAAGGCCTGATGACCGGCAAGTATGGGAGCCACCGTTGTGCCAAGGGCGAAATCCTCACGCTGCGTGCGGACTGGGATGAGAGCCATATCCGTGTGGGGGCGGGCGGCTGGCTGGTGCCACTAGGCGGCGGGCTCTTCAAGGCAGGGGCTACCTATGAATGGAATGCGCTGAATGATGACCTAACTGAAAATGGCCGTGAGCGTGTTGAGGAAATTGCACGCCGCCTGGGCGGGGAGGATTTTCAAGTCATCGCTCATGAGGCGGGTATCCGTCCGATCATGCGGCGTAGTGAGCCTCTCATCGGGCCGTTGCCCACGGAAGGGTGGATGTTCAACGCGCTGGGCTCCAAGGGCTCTCTTTATGCTCCAGGCATGGCCGCACGATTGACGCGCTGGCTGGTGGATGGCATGGAACCGGAGCCGGAGGTGGACTTCCGGATCTTTAAAGAAACACAGCCCGATGCCTGAGAAACCACTGCAATTTCCTCCGCGTCCTACGACCCTGCTGCATCAGCTTCTGCGCGAGGTGATCCGGGTAGGGGATGTGGTGGTGGATGCCACTGCAGGAAATGGCTACGATACGGTTTTTCTAGCGGAATGTGTGGGGGCACAGGGCAGGGTGCTCGCCTTTGATGTGCAGGAGGCTGCCATCCTATCAGCCTCCGCAAAGGTGAATGAAGCAGGGTTTCCTGAGCGTGTGAAATTCCTCCACGAGTCCCACGCGAATCTGCCGGATCATCTTTCTCCGCACACCGTATCCGCCATCGTCTTCAATCTCGGCTACCTCCCGGGGGCTGATCACGATGCCACCACCACCGTGGATGAAACGATCGATGCTCTAACGAAATCTCTGCTGGTCCTGAAAGCCGGTGGAGTGCTCGCAGTGGTCTGTTACCCTGGCCACCCGGCGGGAGCCGTGGAAGCAGCCGCCGTGGAAAAGTGGATGACCTCTCTCTCCTCTAGCAAATGGCGTGTGGCGAAGTATGAGGCGTTAGGAACGCTTCGTCCGGCACCGTTTTTGTTGATGGCGTGTAGGTAAGGACCGGGATTGCGGAACTTGTACCGGACCTAAAATCCCGGCACGGCCTGACGGATCACTTCCGAAAATCCTTCTGGTTCCGGATGCTTATGCGCTACTGGATTGATATGGCTCCTGCGTTTCAATTCTGCAAAGGGCAGGCTTTTCTCCAAAATGCCGCGCTCGTTCAGCAACTCGTCCAACTTGCCATTCGCGATGATACGCCAGTCCAGCGAGCGCCGCTCTCCAGTGGTGATCTGGCCGCGCACCGCAGTGGTGCAGTTGGCCGTCACTACATTATACCATGCAGGTTTTTCCGCGAAGCGATTGATGGATTCCACATATTCTGAAAAGCGCAGCCGCACGGTGGTTTCCTTGATTTTCAGGCGATAGAGATAAACATTTTCATCCACCCGGAAATTGGTGCGGCATCGTACGATGTCACTTTCACTACCTACAATGTAGAGCAGCTCAAACTGCTTGTACAGCCCGCTGATGAGATCGTAGGCTTCCCCTTTCTCGCGGCGGCTCTCAATCGAAAAGGCGACGTGCCCTTCCTCGCCAAAGTCGAAGCTGAAAATGGGATGGCCGATCAGCCGCCCCTTACCCCAATAGGTCATGAGGAAATCCATGTGGCGCAGTTTTGATAGGTGGAACTGCCGGGTTTCCCAGCGTTCGATGGGGGTGCCATCCTGCTGATAGTCGAAATTCCGGAAATTTCTGAAGGTGATGATATCCCCTTCGATCACTGCGCTGGGAGTATGTGAGAATTCGGGAGACCAGGGGCGTAGATTGGAGGGTTTTTTGAACCACCACGGCACCATCACCAGCAGAAAGGCAGCCAGCCATACGGAGCCACGTTGCCGCCAGCCCTTTACCCGCCGTAGTCCGGTGATGAGCACCGCCAGCCATGCCACCGCCAGCAGAAGATTGCCCAAGCCGGGCAGAGGAGCATCGAAGTAAATGGCACCGAACGTCCACAGAGTGGTGCACCCAACCAGGTAGCGGAAGAAGCAGAGGCCGATGAAGCTGGAAATGGACTTTGCGGATTTCATCGACCTGACTTCACTTATTTATTGGGAACCACCGGCTTGTTTTCGGATAACAGAGCTTCCGCAGTGAGTTCTGCAAAGGAGCCGGGTGCTCCTGCGTAATGGATCTTGCGCTGGCCATCCAGGACATAGACGAGCGGCAGCGTGCCTACGCGGTATTCCGCAGCCAATTTGTTTTCCGCATCGGAAAAATTCGGCCAAGTGACGGTGGAGTTCCCTTCAAGAGTGCGGAGCTTTTCCAAGGGGTCATTATTGACACCCAGGACGGTGAACGGCTTGCCCTTCAGTTTTTCAGTTAGGCGGTTGGTGATTTCCACCACACGATCCGCATCCTGCACGTTGCTGTTCCAGAAAAGCAGGACTACCACCTTGCCATTGTAATCGGAAAGCTTGAGGGGGCGTCCGGCGGAGTTGATCCCTGTCAGGTCAGGAGCCACCCGGCCTTTGGTGAGATAGCGGATGATGTAGAGTTCATCCTCTGCCAGCTTGGCCACGGTGCTGCCATTGATCTCCACATCGGAACTCTGGATGATGGCCTTCCGCAAATAGGTGAGCCGTTTTTTCATAATCTCTCCCTCATCTCCCAGGGATTTGAGGGAAATGGAGGCGGCCAAGGCGGCCACTCCCTGAATTTTTGCATCCGGATGGGTCGCTTGGATTTTTTCCAGCAGGGAAATTGTGCGCGGATCCGGTGCGCTCGTCAGCGCAAAGCACATCTGCGTGAGTTGGGGGCTGTTGAGATGCTGGGTCTCAATGGCCTTGAGAACTGCATCCCGTTCTTTTGCGAAGGTCAGCACGGTGGAGCCATCCGGCTGGGTGATCCGGAGGCCTGGTGTCATGCGCAGGAACCAAGCGGCGTAATCCAAGGTCCAGCCCTGATCCAGGGAATTCCCGATCACGCGCCACATCTCACGGGCCGCCTGCGTGGTATCCGGCCGGGCGCTCCAGGCTTTTGCACGGGCATCCGGGGTAGGGGCGGTGCGCACTTCCAGCGACCATTTTTCCATGGAAAGCTGGAAGTTTTTTTCGACGCGTTCCGCATCGGCCGGTGCAGCGGAGGCAAAGCTGGCTGTCGCCAGGGAGAGAAGAGCCAGAAGCGTGTGACGTGGGTTCATCTTGGGAAAAAATCAAAAAGTGGCGGAGTGTAGAAAGATCATGAATGCAGTGAGGGAGTTTTCAAATCCACACTCCGTAATTCTTCCCGGGCCTTTTCCCGTGCCCATTGATCGGCCTTCACCACCGCATCCAGAGTGCAGGAGGGCTGCACTCCATGGGCATCCATCACGGCTGCAACGCACTTCCAGATGCCGGGGAATGAAATCTCTCCCGCGCGGAAGGCATCCACTGCCACTTCATTCGCCGCATTGAATACGGCTGGCAGGGTGCCGCCTTCCATTCCGGCTCGCCGCGCCAAATCAATGGCCGGGAAGTCATCCGTGCGCGGTGCCTCGAACTCCAGTTTCGCCAAGGTGGGAAAGTCCAATGGCTTCAGCCCGCCTCGTATGCGCGCAGGCCAGGTGAGTGCATATTGAATGGGGAAGCACATGTCCGTCCGGCTCAGTTGGGCGAGAATGGACCCATCGCGGAATTCCACCATCGAATGGATGATGCTCTGCGGATGCACCACCACATCAATGCGGTCCATGCCGATGCCGAACAGCCAGCGTGCCTCGATCATTTCCAGGCCCTTGTTGAAGAGCGTGGCAGAGTCGATGGTGATTT